>PVBE012728907.1_pt1 | contig 13149 bp, 10 predicted proteins | sample 1631181 | NCBI WGS metagenome assembly PVBE01 (sample SAMN08397723, study PRJNA350692) | Marine metagenome, whole genome shotgun sequencing project. | isolation source: water | place: Pacific Ocean | collected 2012-04
GATCACGCCTCGCTTGCCCAGCACGACGATGCCGGCGTTGCGCCTCCTCGTCGTGCCCCTGGCACGCCTTCGTCAGCGCGCCTTGGCCTCGCCGCGCTGGCCGGCGCGATCCGTATTCAACCTGCGTGGTTACCGCTGTCATCCCCGTGGAGCAGACACGGGCATCGACAGGCGCGTGTCCGGTGCCGGAGTCTATGGCGGGGTGGTTGGATGACAGCGCGGTCTGCGGCGACCGCCGGTTCGGGAGGGCTCCATGCGCCGATCCGCCATCGTGCTGCTCATCCTCGCGTCGAGCGCGGCCGCCGAACCCGCCCCAACGGAACCCTCCGACACGACCCTCTCGGCGCTGCACGTCGGCCGGGGTTGTCTTCGCTCCGGTGAGCGGATCGTCGACCTCCCGGTGCCGCTCTTCGACTACTTCGCCGACCGCCCGGGCGCCTTCTACTTCGCCTCCAGCGGCACCAGTGCCCTCACCGACGGCGGACGCTTCCTGTTCTCCGAGGGGGACGCGGCCGACGGCACGCGGGTCACCGCCGTCCTCGAGGCCCTCCCCGAGCGGGTGGTGGTGGAGGAGGACGTCCCGGTCCTGGTCAGCCGCTGGGAGGTGCACTTCCAATTCCCGTACCGCGGGCGAACCGATTGGCTGTCGGTGATCGAGACCGAGGCGCGCCGCCAGGGCCACTTCGGAGATACGCGGCGGCTCCGGGGGACGCTCGTCCGGTACACGCACCCGGACGCCGGGTCGGCGCTGATGCTGGAGCTCCCCGACGCCGCACCGATGCGCCGGGATCCGCTCGAGTGGCGGCGGGCGCCCGCCTACCTCGGCGTCGTGCAGGCCGAAGACGACAGCGTCCACCTCTACTCCCTGGCGCGCTCGGTGGGCTGGGGCCCGCGGGTCAAGGCCGAGCTCGACCGGCTCGGCAAGTCGCTCCCCGACGATCGCCTCGTGGTCCACTCCGGCGGGGCCCTCGGCCGAACGGCGGACGCCCGCGAGCACGCTCGCTGCGGTGCGACGCTGAAGGCGCTGGGCCTCGACGCGATCGTGCCCGGGCGCGGGGATCTGCAGCTCGGCGTCGAGGCGCTGCGCCGCTTCTCGGCGACGTACGCGCTCCCGTTCCTCGCCGCGAACCTCGAGGCGACCGTCGAAGGTGAGGAGCCGTCGACGCCGTTCCCGCCGTTCCGCGTCGTGGAGGTCGACGGCCTGAAGGTCGCCCTGGTCGGCCTCGTCGGTCGCGACCGCGTCGATACGCTGCCGGCCGCAGCGCGCGCGCAATGGCGGCTGAGCGAGCCCGGGAAGGCCCTCGACCGGACGATGAAGTCGCTGCACGCAGAGATCCCCGGAGGCCCCGACCTCACGATCGTCCTCGTCGCCGCGAGCGGGGACGACTACCGGAGCGTCACCTTCCGCCGCGACGTGGACGTGGTGCTGGGCCGGCCCCGTGGCTGGGATCTGGTGGAGCGCACACAGACGATCGAGATCGCCAACTCGAACGGGGGACGCGAGGGCGCCCGCGACCAGCGGCCGCTGCTCGAGGTGTTCAGCGCGCGGGCGAACGTCGGTCGCATCGATGCCACCTTCACGCGCAGTCCGGATGGGGCGCGTCTGCGGCGGCTGCGACACCACCTCGTGCCCGTGCTTCCGGAGGGACCGGTCGACCCGGCGATGCAGCGCGAGTTGCGCGTCCTCGAGGAGGCCGACGTCCCACGACAGTCGGAGCTGATGCTGCCCGACCCCGCGCCGGTGGTCGCCCGACATCCGGCGCTGCGCGAGCTGGTCTGGGGGCGCGTGGCGCGCGACAGCCGGACCTGGGAGTACCCCGACACGCTGCCGGCCTACTACTCGGTGCCGCTCTGGATGCGCTTCGTGACCAACGCCCTGCGCACCCGGCTCGGCGCCGATCTCGTGGTGCTCCCGCGGCTGCTGCGCTCGACGAGCACGGTCGGCCCGGTCGCGCGGGTGTACCTGGAGGACTGGCTGGCGACCCAGGAGCCGGTGCGCCTGTACACCCTCGACGGCGCGGCGCTGCTCACCATTGCGTCGCGGCTTCGCCGGCAGAAGACCCCGGGGGCGGTCGGACGGCACGCGCAACTGTTCAGCTCGGGGATCGATCCGAAGGCGAGCCGCGTCGGAGGTCGAGCGGTCGACCTGGGCGAGCGTTACACCGTCGCCGTGACCGACTCCGTGACCACGGATCCCGAGCTCGCGCCGATCTTCCGCGGTCGGGTCCCGGACTCCGCCCCCCCGCGTCCGCTGGGGCCGACGGTGATGGACATCCTCGAGGGGTGGCTGGATCCGCAGACCCGCCAGTACCGGGACTCCGCGCGCCCGGCCCTCGAAGACCTGCTGCTCGACCACTCCGGCCGCCTCGAAGGCCAGTGGAGCGTGCGTATCCGCGAGCTGACGATCACGACCTCGCGATACGCCAACTACGGCGAGCGCGAGAACCTGGCGGTGACCGGCGAGGCCCGGGTCCTCGCGCCGGACAGCTACTCGGTCGGCGGGAAGGCCGACGTGGCGCTCCTCTACGACGGCCCTTCGGTCGCCTGGGAGAACCGAACCCAGGCGCGGTTGCAACGACTGGTCCTCGACCTGCCGGACGTGCCGCCGCAGGAGCAGGCCGACGACCTCGTGGTGTGGACCGAGCTCCGACTGAACGCGGTCCGGGCGCAGGTCGGATCCGCGGGCGCGACCGTCGTCCCTTTCATCCGATCCGCGTACGACACGGAGCTCACCGCACCGCCGGACGTGACGTCGAGCGACCCCGATGCGACCGGCCCGCGGCAGAAGGTCCTGCGAGAGACGTTGGGGGTCGTGGTGGTCCCGGGCGCCTTCCTCAAGGAGGTTCGCCTCGGCGGCTTGTTCCAATACGACGTGACAGAGGCAGACGCCCACGGCGACTTCGGGCTCACGGCGGGCTACGCCCTGGTCTGGCCGCTGTGGGGGCCGCTCACTTTCACGAGCGACCTGGACGTGCGCTACCTCGTGCCCGACGACGACGACCGGGACACCGACCTGGCGCTCAAGCTCGAGTCTCCCAATCGGCTCGTCCTCGACCTCGGCGTGCTGGACTTCTTCGTCTTCACCGACGTGTACCTGGCGCGCGGGAAGACGGCGCAGAACGACAGCCTCGGCGGAAGCTGGATCCTGGGCGGCGGATTGCAGCTCGCGCGGGTGTTCAAGTTGTGAGCCGCGTGTCCGCGGACGTGAGCGCGGTCAGTGCGTGTGCTCGAAGAACTCGTCGGCGGTGCGCCGGTAGCCGCCGGAGACCGTCGCGCCTCGGGTGTTTGCGTTGTTTCGCCAGCCGCCGAAGACCGCGGCGGTCCAGCCGTTCGCGAGGTTGTTGCTACCGCCGAAGACCGCCGACTGACGATCGCTCGCCTCGTTGTCGACCCCGCCCGAGACCACGACCGCCGCGCCGATGGCGCGGTTGCGCGAGCCGCCACAGATGACCGCGTCCTCGCCCGAGGCGTCGTTGCCGGAGCCACCGACGACCGTCGCATGCGGGCCGCTCGCCAGGGAGGGCGGGGTCAGGCCTACTCACTTCGCACTTAGCCCGGCTAAGTGCGAAGTGAGTAGGCCTGACCCCCCTGCAGGTCCACGGCACTAGATCGCCCGGCGCGTCCAGCTGAGCCCTTCGCGCTCGTGAAGAGCGCGGGCGAAGGGGCGCACCGTGATGTCGAGGGTCTCCACCTGGGCGACGTCCAGCCCGTAGACGATGAAGTCGGCGCGGCTCGCGAATTGTGAACGGGTCGCGTCGCTCATCTCGTCCCACAACCGCGCCTGGACCTCGCCTGCCTCGACCGCCAGCCGGCCCGAGAGCCGAAACTGGCGCCACGCGCCGATCAGGTACCAGCACAGCTCCGCGCGCGGCTCGGCGGCGATTTGAGCGACCTTGGCGCTGCTCACGTCGGCCGTGAAACGAAGCCTGCCGTCGGGATCGATCTCGCGTACGACGACGGTGCGGCAGCGGGGATGGCCGTCGGTGTCGACGGTCGCCAGCTGGGCGAAGTTGCCGGTGGGTCCGGCGATGAGCGGGCGCAGCTCGGACAACCAGGCAGGCTCGACCATCAATCGACCGTGATCGACTTGCTGACGTTCTTCGGGACGTCCGGGTGCACGCCATGCTCTCGCACACCCAGCCCGTCGAGGAAAGCAGCCTTTCGCTCCGACATCTCGAGAGCGAGCCGCTGCAACGCGACGGTCGCGGTGAACGCCGTGGCGAGCGTGTCTCCGGTCTCCGGCAACGTCACGTAGACCGTCCGGTACTCGGGGTTGTTGGCGGGCGCCTTCTCCGCGGCCTGTCGCAGCGCCGCGGACTCCTCGGCGACCATGATCGTCACCGAACCCCGGATCTTGTGGGTGTTGACCTGCGAGACCGTGAGCGCCACATCGCGGGCGTCCGGTCCCGTCACGTACACCAGCGGGTAGTCGCTGCGCAGCGCGTCGAGGACCTCGGCGTGGCCCGACTCGGAGAAGAGCGCCGTGGGGTCCGTGCCACGCTCGATCCGTCCGAGCAGACGGCGCAGTTCGCGCGGGCCGTACAACGTGTTGAGCCCGAGGATCGTGTTCGGCCCGTGTTTGAACTCGGCGGCCTCGTAGCCCTGCGTGTGATTGAGCACGACCTCGCGCACCTTCAGCGCGCCCTCGAGCGCCACCGCGTTCATCCGCGTGCCGAGGATGTGGGCGCTCGGCGCGAGATAGAGCAGCTCCGCCGCCTCGGTCACAGCCTCCGCGGTGTGCTCGAGCGTCTCGGCGATGAGATCGGAGAGGCGCCCGAAGAGCGCCCGCCGCCGCGCCAGCATCTCGCGGTCCGCGGGGTCGAGTTCGCCGGTGCGCCGCTCCCCGAGACGCAGCGCGATCCCGTAGAAGACGGCCAGCTGGTTGACGAAGGACTTGGTCGCCGGCACAGCGATCTCGGGGCCGCAATGCAGCGGCACGACCACCTCCGCGAGCTCCTGCGCGATGGTCGAGTTCACGTTGTTGACGAGCGCCAGGCGGCCCACGTCGCTACCTGTGCGAATGACCTCGGTGAGGGCGTCGACCAGGTCCTTCGTCTCGCCACTCTGGCTGACGGCCACCACCAGGTCGCCATCCCGCAGCGACGCCTGGTACTGCCCGCGGAACTCACCCGGGATGACCGGAACCAAGGGCACGCGCGCCATCTCGTTGAAGAAGAGCGCCGCCGTCTTGGCGGCGTGGAACGAGCTGCCACAACACACGACGTAGATGCGGCCACCGTCGGATTGCACCTGGGCGCACGCGCGCGTGAAGCCGTCCACCGCGTCGCCGAAGACGCGCACCTCGTCGCGCTCGACCCAGGCGTCGACCAACCCCAGCGTGCGCACGTCCGCGTACGGCGCGAGGTCATGGAGCAGCGCCTTCTCCGCCGACACGAAGGGCGCGGACTCGTCGAACTGTGGCGCCGCGTCGCTCACGGCCCGGAACGCCTGGGTTCGGGTGAGCCGCTCCACGGCGTCCCGCAGACCCTCGTCGGTGGACTGCGACCGCACCGCCAGGACCGCCGCATCGAGCGCGTCCGCGTCCGCCTCGCCGAAGACGCTCGCCAGCGCTCGCAGTCGCTCGCTGCCCCCCTCGAAGAGGCGAGTCACGTCGCTGACGGTGCCGGGCTGCGCCGCGATCTCCTGCGCCATGAAGGTGCGGAACGGCGGACGCAGCGCGATGTCCTGCGACAGAAGGCGGCTGCGCACGGGCGCCCGGTCGAGCGGCGCCCCGGTGGCGAGCGAGAAGACATGCTGCTCGTGGGCGGTGAACTCGACGAACTCGCCGCGCGCGATGGGCAGCAGGCGATGGGTGAGCTTCAGCACCGACGACAGGTCCGAGGAGGCGATGGTGAACGGTCCGCCCACGTCGTCCTCCCCCACCCCGGCGTAGAGGCTCGACCCGGCCTTCACCGCCCAGGCGACGCGCGTCTTCGGATCGACCACCACCGCGGCGAACGACCCCCGCAGCATCGCCCCGGCGGCGACGATCGCCGACCGCATGCAGGCGCGCCGGACCTCGGGGTCTGCGCGACCCGCCTCGTCGTGACCGGCCAGGCGCGCGGCGAAGTGGTGCTCGACGGTGTGCACGACCATCTCGCCGTCGTTGTCCGACTGCACCACGTGGCCCTCGCCGCGCAGCCAACCCTGGAGGTCGTCGCAATTCGTGACGTTGCCGTTGTGGGCGCCGTAGATGGGCTCGTGGCAGCTGACCACGTGCGGCTGGGCGTTCGCCTCGTCCACCGCGCCGAAGGTCGCCCAGCGCACCTGACCGCAGAAGACCTGCCCGCCCAGCGCGGTGATGCCCAGCGGCTCGCAGATTCGTGAGGGCGCGCCTACGCCTTTGCGCAGGACCACCTCACCGTCGATGGGCTGGATGGCCGCCCCGGTCGAGTCGTAGCCGCGATACTCGAGGGTCTGCAGCAGCCCGGCCGCCACCTGCCCCATGTCATCGCGCTCGCGCGCACAGACCAAGCCGATCACCCCGCACATCTGGCACCTCCAAAGGCCGTGCAGTATCGGTGAAGACCACCGCGCTCACCAGTGGGGTCACGCCAGCAGCGCGGGGGCTGGTACTATCCCGCGGAATTCGCCGGAGTCGGTATGCGGCAGCATTGCGAGCGCGAGGTGGTCGAGCTGCACCAGTTCTTCGAGGACTGGTTCTGCGGTCTCACCGATGCGTTCGAGCGCGTAGAGGCGGCCCTCGCCGACAACTTCGTGCTGATCTCCCCGCGCGGAGAGATGCGCACGCGCGAGAAGCTGCTCGAGGATCTGCGCGTCGCGCGAGGCTGCCGTCGCGGCGACCCGTTCGAGATTCGCATCGAGGCGTGCGAGGTGCGCGCGGTCGAGTTCGGGCTGGCTCTGGTCACCTTCGAGGAGTGGCAACGCCTCGGGGAGCGTGAGGCCGGCCGCGTGTCGACGGCGCTGTTCCGCGTCGACAGGGAAGCGCCGTGCGGCGTGCGCTGGATGCACCTCCACGAGACCTGGCTCCCCGGCAACGCGAACCTGGCGCTGTGAGGCGACTCGCGCCGCTCTTGACGGTGGCGCTCCTGGGGTGTCCGACCGCCGGACAGGACGACGATCCCGACGGAGGCACGCCGCCGCCGCGCGACGCCACCGCCGACGGATCTGTGGCTGACGCTGCGACCCAGGATGCAGACGCGCCGCCGCTCGACCTGGCCGTCGCCGACGTGGCGGCGCCCGATGGGCCGCTGTCGGACGTCCCGCTGCCGGATGGTCCGACGCTCGACTTCGCGTCCGCCGACCTCGCCCGGCCCGACGGTCTGCCCTCTGACGGAGCGCTGCCGGATCTCGCGCTGCCCGACGGCCCGCCGCTCGATGGGCCCGCGCAGGATGTGCCGCTGCTCGATGCGTTCGTCGAGCCCGACGGGGCCGAGCCGCAGCCCGACGCGGGGGGACCGCCGCCGCCCATCCAATGCGGTGACATCGCCGACCAGACCCTGCTCGACCTCGTCTATGACGACGGCCCCAAGGTGCCGCCGGGCTTCTACAACGACGCCCCCGAGGCGGGCGCGGGCCCACAATGGCGAGACCCCTGCAGCAACGACCTGGCGACCACGCGCCAGCGGGCCGCCGACCTCTTCGCGCAGGGCGTGCTCACCGGGGACGAGCGCAGCACCGCGTGGTTCCACGAGGTCGACGTGCGCCTCAATGGCGGCCACGTGATCCACCTCCGCAACACGCGCTGCGACTACTACGACGGTCAGACGCTCGCGGGCGCTCCGCACGAGGACTCCGAGAGCCTGCGCTTCCTCGCCGGCTACCTCTGGTACACCGAATTCCACAATCTGCACGGGGCCCACATCGTCGGTGGAAACGGCGCGATCGGCGACGCCGCGAACTTCTACGTGCTCTGTCACATGCAATTCGTCGGCGGCGACTTCGGCCTCTGCGACGAGATCACGCTGCGTGAGCGCAGCTTCCGGATCGGGATCTTCGACGGCATGGTCTCGCAGCTCGGGGACGAGGCGGTTCGCCAAATCCAGGGAAGGTGCAATTAGATGCCCTCGACGAAAGTGCTGACAGGAATTCGCCGGCCGCTGACGGCTCCGCCGGCGTTGCTCCTTCTCGACGCACCTCTGGTGCGCCTTCGTCGTCGCGCCTTGGCGGCGCCGCCCGCGACTCGCCGCTTTCCTATCATCACTTCCGTCGCGGACATCTAGATGGAGCGCTTCGAGGTCGCCGGCACGCCCCGCGAGATGGGGCTGAGCACGGGGGAGCAGCTGCACGACCGGATCCGCGCCTTCGTCGAGATGCGCTTCGACGCGGTGCGCGGCTACTTCTCCGAGCGCGGGCGCCCGACGATCGACGGGCTGCTCGACGTGGGCGCCCACAGCGCGGAGATCGCCCGGCGTTGGGACCCGACCGGTTACTCGGAGCACCTCGGCATCGCGGAGGCTGCGGGCATCGACCCGATCGAGCTGTACACCGCCACCAATATGACCGACATGCGCGACGCCGTGCTGCTGGACGCGCCGGTCCCGGAGTTCGAGGGGTGCACATCGGCGCTGGTGCCTGGGTCGCACACCACCAATGGGCACCCGCTCGCAGGCCAGAATTGGGACCTCAACCCGCCCGACGTCGAATACGTCGTGGCGATTCACCGGCGGCCTGCTGAGGGTCCGCAGACGTGGAGCGTGACCTGCACCGGGTGTTTGAGCCTGATCGGGATCAACGAGCACGGGCTCTCGCTCGGCACGACCAATATCAAGTGCCACGGCTCCCGGCCCGGCGTCGGCTACCTGAGCATCCTCCACCGCGCGCTGCGCGAACCTGACGTCGCCGGCGCCTCGGCGGTGGTCGACTCCGCCCCGCGGGCCGGCGCACACACCTACTGGCTGGCGGACCCGGACACGCAGACCGAATGGGAGGCGTCGCCGGACGCGCTCGTCGCCCGCGAGACCGTGAAGGGTCCCGTCGTGCGCACGAATCACTGCATCGCGCCGCACCATGTCGCCCGCCAGGGCGAGGCACCGACGGACAGCAGCCGCGCCCGTTTCGCGCGGATGAACCTGCTGCTGAGCGGGGGCGGTCTCGACGTGAGCGGCCTACGCGCGGCGTTCGCGGATCGCAACGACGGCGTCCTCAGCATCAACCGCTACGCAGAGGACGAGCAGGGCACGGCGACCAACGCGGTCTTCGTCGCGGCCCCGGCCGTCCGGAAGGCGTGGGCCTGCCGTGGCCCAGGTGACAGAGGGACCTGGATAGAGTTGTCCTTCGACTGATCCAGGTCTCCTGACAGGCGCCGGTCACTCTGGTAAGGATCGGTGTTGACGATCGGCGGTGCTTTCGGGAGCGGGCTGACACTGAATGACTGAATCGGACGCGCTCGAGACGCTGCTCCGGGTGAGCCCGGATGCCGTCATCATCGCGGATGGCGCGGGCCGCATTCTGCAGGTCAACGCGCAGGCGCTGGCCCTCTTCGGTCACCCGGAGAGCGAGCTGCTCGGCCAGCCGGTGGAGATTCTGCTGCCGCAGCGCCTCCGCGACGGCCATGCCCGGCACCGGGCCTCCTTCGCGCAAGCGCCGTGTATTCGCTCCATGGGCACGGCTCAGGGGATCGTCGGGCACCGCGCGGACGGCACCGAGTTCCACGCCGACATCAAACTCGCGCCCCTGGAGCTCGGGGGCGAGGCGCGCGTGGTCGCGGTCGTGCGCGACGTCTCCGAGCTGGTCGAGATGTCGCGACAGGTCGAACGCCACGCGCGACGCGTCGAGGCGACCAACGAGGCCCTGGACCAGTTCGCGTGCACGGTCGCCCACGACCTCAAAGGTCCGCTGCGCACGATCTCCGGCTACGTCGACTGGCTCGCTGAAGACCTCGAGGTCCACCTCAGCGATGACCAGGTCGAGCTCGTCGAGCGAACTCGCTCGGCCTGTGAGCGCATGCGCGAGCTGATCGATGGCGCTCTGACATACGCGCGGGCCACCGACCCCGAGCTGAGCGGCGCCGCGACGCTCGACCTGGACACTGAGTTGCGCGAGCTCGTGGGCGAACTCGACCCGGACGGCCGCCTGGAGGTCGACCTCGTGGCGATGCCGACGCTGCGCACGAACGCGGTGCCGCTACGACAGGTCTTCTCGAACCTGCTGGTCAACGCCTGTACCCATGCTGGAGATTCACCCATCCAGGTGCAGGTCAGCTGCGAGGAGGAGAGCGAGTGGTACCGCTTCCGCGTGGCGGACGACGGCGTCGGCATCCCAGAGCACGCCCAGCGAGACGTCTTCGTTCTGTTCCGGTCCGGCGGCGGCGGCACCGGGATCGGGCTGTCCATCGTCGACCGGATCGTCCGGGCGTACGGCGGGCACGTGCGCCTGGAGTCGACCCCCGGCGACGGGGCTACATTCGAGTTCACGTGGCCGAAGCACCTCGACCGTTGAGCGCGACACGAGACCCATTGCGCGTGCTGGGGTCGGTCCTGCTCGTGTTGTCTTGGCTCGGCGCGTGCTCGCCGGACGACGAGACCTCCGCAGACGGCGGGCCGCGCATTCGCGACGCCCAGATTGCTTCGGACGGCGGCGGCGACGACGCAATCGCCACGGGAGACACCGGCGCCGAGGACGCCCGGGCACCTACTGACGCTGTCGCGGTCGCCGACGCTGCGCATCCGGACGGAGTCGCCCCCGAGGTGTGTGGCGCCGTCGCGGATTGCGGTCCGGACCGGCGCTGCCTGGCGGGGCTCTGCCGCGACGAGTGCTTTGGTCTCGCGTGCCCGCCGAACCGTTCGGGCGCCATCTGCCGCGAGGGGCTGTGTGTCGAGTGTTCGACCGACGGAGATTGCCGCGGCGGCAACCGGCGCTGCGATCCGGAGCGATTCGTTTGTGTCGAGCGCGAGATCGACGCAGGCGACGCCGTGATCGGCGTGATGTACCACCAGTGGTGGACGCCGGGCCGCTGGCAGGGCGACCGCGGCAACTACGTGTACCGGCCGGTCCTCGGCCACTACGACAACGCCGACCAGGCCGTAATCCGCCAGCACCACGACTGGGCGCAGCGCGCCGGCGTGAACACCTGGGTGCTCGACACCTGGATCACCGACCGCGACTGGCATTGGGTCGAACCGAACTCGCGCGCCGTGATGGACGAGGCCGACGCCCGCGGGATGCGGTACTTCCTGCTCATCGACGGTTGGTTCGAGTTCGAGGGCGGCGTGGCCGGCTACGACACGCAGGCCATCGCCGCGAAGATCAACCAGCGCTTCGCCGATTGGTTCCAAAGGCCCAACTACCTGAAGGTCGACGGCAAACCCGTGGTCTTCTTCTGGGCCGCGTGGGGCAAGCCGTGCGAGGTCTTCGACGCCATCCGAGCCGGCATCGAGGGCACGCTCGGGCCGATCTACCTCACCGGCAACAACGGCGACCCAAGCTGCTGGGATCGGGTGATGATGTACAACCCGTACACCGCAGAGTCGGGTGAATACGACCAGCAGATCGCGCGCCAGCGCAGCCTGTGGAGCGACTGGCAGAGCGAGCGCCACCCCTGGGCCCCGACCGCGATGCCGGGCTACGACGACACCCACGTGCGCGATGGCAACCCACCGGTTCCGGTCGATCCCGACTTCTTCCGGCGCAGCCTGGAGACCGCGTTGTCGTACAACCAACACGCCGACACGCCGTGGCTCTTCGTCTGCTCCTGGTCCGAGTGGCACGAAGGCTCGAACATCGAGCCGTCCACCGACTTCGACCCGCCCGAGGTCTTCCTCGACGTGATGCGCGCCGTGCTCACGGAGGCGGGCTGGCTGCGGTGAGGTGAGTCCCGCTGGTGCTCAGCTCGAACGATGGAGCCGCACGACCTCGACCGGCGCGGTCTTCCCCTTGAGCTGAGCCGCCCCGAGGGGCTCGACGCGGAAGCGGCCTGAGAGCGCGGCGCCGAAGTGGTCGGTGGCCAGCACTTCGTCCCGGTCCGGCGCCGTCCTGCCCGAGCGAGAGGGCGAGCGGGTGCCCTGGTTGGACCTCGTTGTCGCGGTAGGCGCCGACGAGGAACAGCGCCAGGCCGGGCGTCTTCATGAGCACTTCGAGCAGCTTGAGCGACGCGGCGTCCGCCCATTGGAGGTCATCGAGGAAGAGCGCGAGGGGCCGCTCCGGCGTGGCGCAAGCGCCCACGAAGTGCTGGAAGACGGCGGCGAAGCGTCCCTCGGCCTCGGCCGGCGGGAGGTCGGGCACTGGTGGTTGAGCCCCGATGAGCAGCTCGAGCTCGGGGATCACGTCGACGAGGACCTGTCCCAGCTCTCCGGTCGCCTCCTGGACGGCCGCCTTCAGCTCGTCCCCACCACCCCCCTGCGAGAGGATCTGGCGGGTGAGCTGGCGGAAGGCGCCAGCCTGGCGCGACAGGTGACGAGGTCGGCGATGATCCCGGCGGCCGTCGCGTCGCCACGGACGCGCGGGAGCCGGACGATGACTTCGTCGCCGCCTTCGGAGCGGGCGCGGTGCACGACGGTGTGGTCCGCGCGATAGAGCAGCTCTCCGACCGTGTAGACGCGCTCCGGCATCGATGCCTCCAGGCTCTGGTGCGCCGGAGTATCACGCCGTTGGACCTCGGGAGATAGGGGCCATCTCCTACGCGCCGGTCTGCAGGCATGGGTCCGCGGACCCGGCCTCGTGACCTCGCGGTCTCAGTCGACGCGCGCTGAGTGGCGTGACGTCGTGGTCGCAGGTTGGTCCGAGACTTGCGTTGGTATGGACGGCGTATCCGGTTTGCGAGGTCAAAATGGGTTATCCGGCGCGGCGATTCGAGCACTCGGTCATGGTGTCCATCGAGGAGATCCGGGATCTCATCGGCGCGAGCGCGCAGCCCACACCGTCCGCGCCCCGGCCGGTCCCGATGGCGGTCCCGGTACCACCGGCGCACGTGCGCACGGCGGACCTCGCGCCGAAAGCCCTGGTGAGCGCGCAGCGAGCCGCGCGTTGGTCGGCGGAAGCCCCGGTGGTCGCGGCCGGGCCCGTCCGTCGCCGCGTGTGGCGCCGGGCGCGATGGCCGCTGCTGACGGGGCTGCTCGGGCTCGCGTTCGGCGCGGCCGCCGGGTGGGCCCTCTCGGGGCCGGCGGCGTCACCGAACGTCGCGGCGCTCGCGGTCCAGCAAGACGCGGAGATCGCGTCGCTCGAGGCGGAGGTCGAGCAGGCGCGAGCAGA
>PVBE010769759.1_pt1 | contig 13148 bp, 7 predicted proteins | sample 1631181 | NCBI WGS metagenome assembly PVBE01 (sample SAMN08397723, study PRJNA350692) | Marine metagenome, whole genome shotgun sequencing project. | isolation source: water | place: Pacific Ocean | collected 2012-04
GACATCGGCAATCGTCAGCCCGTCACCAGCCCCCACGCCAAGCCAGTACGGCAGGTGATCAATGTTGGATGGATTAATAAAGGGTTTTCCCTTGTACCATCCACCTCCAGACAAGGGTATGACACAACAATAGTACGTAGGATGCTGGTTAACGACCCAAAACACCCCATACCCCCCCATGCTATAACCGCAGAGGGTAATTCTCTCGCTATCTATTCGCAGTTGAGTCTTCTCATATTCAATTATGGCCTTAATCTGCGGGGCCTTATCACGCCAGTCTTTGAGTCCATCGGCACTGGATTGAGGTCCTATGTAAATCATTCGATCGTAAGGCTGTGTCATGCTCGCGCCACCTTGCCCACCGGCCCCAGGTTTCTCCCATATAACGCCCATGCCATGCAGGAAGATCAGCACCGGGTAATTATCGGAGTTCTTATCATAGTTATCAGGAATACCTAAACAGTACGCAAGCTTGTTGCCCCCCCGCGCCCCGACCTGGTAATCAGTAAACGTCGCCGCCCAAGCTTTTGCGCAAAACAACACTGCCACTAAAACTGTAAGTACATATTTTTTCATGCTGGCTCCTATTCTTCCTACATCGTCGTGTACTTTTTCTTCGGTTCCAGCGTCTCATGCCATTTGTCAACTTCCGCTTCGTATCCGCGAACAAGATCTTTCGGATCCTTGCTGAGGCAACCGTCGCCGAAGGATATGTTCTTCCATTTCTTGAAGGTTTCCATGCTCGGCGTGATGATTCCGCCGCGATGCAAATCGTCGAATCGGATATTCTCGAGCATCGATGCGCCACCGATAAATACCCCGATTTTCGGCGCGATCCTGGGGAACACCTTCTTAAAGGCTTCGTCTCCCCGGCCCCAGCTGCCGGCGCCGCCACTGGAGATTCTCTGCCAGCAGACAACCAGCCGCGCATCGCTTCCCTGCGCGGGGTAACCGATCAGATCTCCATTGATATAAGCGTTGTATCTGCCGTAACCATAGTAAAGCTTAGGTCCGGTTGTCTGGTTCGCTTTCTTTCTATGATTCTTCAGCTCTGGGATCGGCAGGTTCGTCCAGTTGCGGTATCCGACACCAAAGTAAGCGTCACGCTTGAGCGGCCTGTCCGGCGTTCCGCCGCTGACCTCGGCACCGTCGGCAACGTTCCAATCCTTATTACCGAACTGATTCTGTCCGTGCGAGCACATGGCACCGTCCATCAGGACAACTTTGGCGCCTTTATTGACTGACATTGCTGCCGGTCCAATACTGAGAAATCGACTGTCACGACCAACAATAAATATGCCCGATTTGATTCCGACCTCGTCTCCCGCGCTCACGAATCCGATGACCTCGGTTGACTTTCCCTCTGCCTTGGCGTGTATAAGGAAATAGGTGATGCGGCCACACGACCAGGGCTGATCGTTTAACTTCGCTTTCGGGTCAAACGGCGCGACAAGTCTCTCGTCGTGCATTTTTTTCAGCTTCCCGTCTTCCGGCCAGTCCTGCCGGAGAAACGTGTCATGGTCGCCAATAAAATGCATGTGTCCATACGTTTCGATCCTGCCTGTAGCTCGAACCCAGACATTGCCGAAGAACCGGATACTATTATTATGCGGATGACCGGCCGTGCGGATAGTGGCATTACGGCCGATGGTAGCGTGCCGGCAATAGGAAATTCTCGCGCCTTTCACGCAGTGGAAATTGACCGCGTATGGCGTATCGGAGTCCGGCAGGATCATATCCGTATCCATATCGGGAATCGATTCGGCCGGCTTACCCGTCGCGGCGTTAATCCAGTTGGTCGGATTACGACCATCCAGTCCGCCGCGTCTGCCCCGAATCATTTCCGCTTTACCATGAATATTCCAGATCAAGAGCCGCTTCTTTTCCCACGTTTGCTTCTGGAAATATTCGTCGCCGACCAAGGTCGGCCAGACCTCCTTGTTGTCGTACTGCGGGTTATGCGCGGCAGGTTTCGCGGTTATTGCCTTGATATCCAGTTCGGTGGCCTGTCCGGTTGCCGGTAAGGCGAAACCAAAACCCGCAATAAGAACTAATAGTGTTTTCTTCATGTCTTTTCTCCTTTCTATCCCCGTCGTTCTGGTAAGAGTTCCTGGGCTCCTGACACTTCAAAAGTCCGTCTGTCAATGGGTTACGACGATTTGGACGTTCTCCCCCGTTTTCCAAACACTTAATAGTCCCACTCTTAGTCGCCACCCTTAGTCGGCTACGCTTAATCGAACTGCTTAGTCGGGCACCCATTGACTATCGACTAAGCCAGTGGACTAAGTGTAACCGAGTAAGATCGGGACTAAGTGTGCGATCAAGTCTGGGACTAAGTGTCTTCCTTGCCTTCGATAGACGTCTCGGTCCTCTTTTCATTCTTTCATTCGATTCTTACCAGTACCCTCTTCCTTTCTTCCCTCGTTCTTCTGTTCCGTTCTCCATGCTGTGCTTGATCTCTTCTTACCCGCATCCTTTGTGCATCCAGCGCAGTCCGGCCTGTTTTCATCACGCGTATCCCGTCAGAGCGAGGAGTTCCTGCAGATGCTTCTCGTACACGCCGCGCGGCAGTACGCCGTGCTGCACGCAGAGCGCTGCGGCACAGCCAACGGCAACGCCCATCTGCCCGAGCGTGTTCATGTTCCGGGGACCTCCCAGCGCGACGTGCGAGCAACTGAAACAGCGGCCGGCCATCATCAGGTTGACGATGTTGCGGGAGTAGAGGCAGCGGAAGGGAACGTAGTAGTCGGCCTTCTTTTCCACGTGACGGAAGATGTACCATGAGAGGAAGTCCTGCTTCGCTCCCTTCGCCGCCTTCTGGAAATGTAGGTCGATGAAACGCTTCTCGGTCACCACCGAATCGGGGAACTTACGCCGCTTGAGAATGTCAGCCTGCGTGTAGATGTGGTCGCCCATCAGCCGCCGCGACTCCCGCTTGCCAGCCACGTAAGCCACCCATTTCAGGGCCACGTTTTCATGCTTCGCCTGCTTCTTGGCATTGGCAAACGAGCCGTAGATGGCCCGGAGCATATGGTCTCGGATTTGCTCCGCATCCCGAATCTGATGCACGTCGTTGGACGAGTACTCCCAGTACCACTCACCGTTGATCGCGGCGTGTCCGTTCGCCACGGGCATCGCCCAGGGAACGTCCGGAAAGCGCGAGCGCTCACCTGTATCCTCGGAGTTCCACAGCACGCTGGTTCCGAGGATACGGTTGTCGGGCTTCTCCGGGCTCCAGAGATCCCCGTGCTTCTCCCAGGCTTCGCCGAACTCCGTGTGGGCTTCGCGACCGTAGCGATGGTCCCCACCGGCCCAGTACCCCAGCCACGCATCCCCGGTGGCATCGATGAAAACCGGCGCACGGAAGCGGCGGATGATGCCCGTGGTGATCTCACGCGCCTCGACGGACACGATGCGGTCGCCCTCCTTGCCAAGACCGACGGCCATGTGTCCGGGAAACAGATCGACATCGGAAGCCGCCATGGTCGCTTCCCGTTTGGCTTGGGCTTTCTTCGCGTCGGTGTGCCCGTTAGGATAGTGGGGCGTGTCGATGGTCTTGAGCAGCTCCCCGCATTTCCCGTAGATGCCCAGCGTGTGCACGCGAACTTCCTCGCTGGCGTTCCCCCCGAACAGAGGACGGTCCTGCATCAGGGCCACCCTCATTCCCTGCACGCTGGCCGTCAACGCGGCGGCACAGCCTGCAATTCCTCCGCCGACGATGACCAGGTCATACCTCTTCTCTTTGACCTTCTTGCCTGCACGGCCGCCGAGGCGGTCCTTCCAGTCGGCCAGCTTAACGAGGTCGTCATTCGGCAGTTCGGGCGACGCGTCCCGGCAGAAGAACACGGCGTCGCAGCGGCCGTCAAAGCCGGTCAGGTCACGCAACCGCACCTCGACTTCGCCCGCCGACCCGACATGAACGCTGCCGCCCTTCTGCCAGTGCCACTTCTCGCCCTCGGCTCCGAATTCCGTTTTCAGCGGCTCGCCATTGACGAGCACCTCGAACCGACCCGGCGCTTCCCAGTCACCGGGACACCAATCTCGTGTCCGCACCCAGACGTGCCATGTGCCCGCAGAGGGAATCGTCACTCTCGTGCGCGCATCGGTTACGGGCTTGCCCATGCCATGCGCCAGCAGGTAGCACCCGCCCACCTGGTGATAATGCTGGGTATCGAGTTTCCACCCGCCCGGGTCCGAGAAAGAAGCGGCCTCGACCAAGATGCCGGTCGCTCCCTTCTCAGACTCTTCCGCCCCCACGACGTAATTGAACGGAAGCGCCGAGGTCAGCCCGACACCTCCCACGACGCGAACAAACGTTCTTCTGCTCATGCTCATGAATCACCTCATAACTAAAAACGCCTCGCGTGCACTCAGCGCATATTCCCATATCCGAAGATTCAGGATAGCAAACCGACAGCGAGTTATCTTACGCATTTACGCAAAAAATATTGAATAAAGACGCTTGAATATATTTCTGATACGCATTATAAAGAATGCATATTGGAAACGAGTCATGAATTGGAATCACTTTAGACGCACGATGTTCGATCTGGGCTGCTTCAGCATCCACCAGGTCTATGCGTGGGACCCGGGGTTTGACCGCAACAACTTTGTCCGATGGACTCGGAAGGGCTACCTGGTACGCTTGCGGCGTGGGCTGTATGCCTTTGCCGAGTACAAGGGAAGACCCGAAATCGCGACTTACTTCGCAGGGAGAATATACCGCCCCTCTTACATCAGCCTGCACTCGGCGCTTTCGTCCTACGGCCTCATTCCCGAATCCGTCGTCCAGATCACGAGCGTGACGTCGCTGAAAACTGCTGTTTTCAGGAATGACTTCGGCGAGTACTCGTACAGGAGCGTTCGCGAGGACCTGATGTTCGGTTATGAGCCGCGTCGGCTTGCGGATGATCGTACTACCGCGTATGCCACGCGTGAGAAGGCGTTGCTCGATTTGCTCTACCTGTATCCGTTCTACAAGACAGAGCAGGATCTTGCAGACCTGCGACTGGACCGGGAAGTCCTGCACGAGGAGTTGGACCGTGCCGAATGGGAGTCGTTGACGGAACGTTTCGGCTCCGCGGCGCTTGAGAAGCGGGCGCAGTTGTTGTCGAAGGTGTACGACCTATGATCTCCATCGACCACATCAAGTCATTCTACCCCGCCGCCATGAGCGGGAGTGCGGTGTTTCTCAAACATATCCTCAAGGAGTATGTCCAACTGCTGGTCCTCGACTACCTCGCCGCGACGCCTCACGCCCGTAAGGTGACGTTCATCGGCGGGACGAATCTGCGCCTGGTCAAGGGGATCGACAGGTTCTCCGAGGATTTGGATTTCGACTGCAAGGAGCTTGGCGAGGAGGCATTCGTTGCGATGTCCGAGGATGTCCTTGCCTTTCTGCGGCGCAATGGACTCAAGGTGCTGGCAAGAGACAAGGACACGAGTCGACTGACGGCGTTCCGTCGCAGTATCCACTTTCCCGAATTTCTGTTCGAGTTGGGGCTTTCCGGCCACAGAGAGGAGCGTTTCATGTTGAAACTGGAGGCGCAGGATCAAGGGGTTGTGTACGCGCCGGCCACTGCCTTCATCAAGGGGTGCGGACTGTTCTTTTCATTCCCCGTCCCGCCGGATGGCGTGCTGTGCGCCATGAAGATTGCAGCCATGCTCGCCCGGGGCAAGGGCAGAGATTTCTACGATGTCATGTTCCTGCTCGCACAGACGCAACCGGACTATGACTTTCTGGCGGCACGCTGCGGCATTCGCAACCTGCCGGAACTGAAGGCGGCCGTCGAGGAGTGCTTGTGTTCGGTTGATCTACGACAAAAGCAAAGAGACTTCGAGCACTTGCTGTTCCATCAAGAGAACAGCAAGCGCATCCTGCATGTCGGCAAGTTCATCAAGTCGCTGTGAGGCAGGGAATCCGTTCGGCGTCCAGCCCCTGACTCCTGCTTGCCCTCCGACTGCCTGGAGTGTCTTACGGTTTTGCGCAGAATCGGCTTGCAGGTCGGCGTCGAATCGGTGACACTCAGCTTCACGATGAGCAAGCATGCCGACAAGGGCGTCATTGGGTTCTGTTCCATGGTCTCTCAGGAGATTGCCAACCGGCGGATGGGGGGCGTACTGCACTACCTGCAGGACACCCCCGGTCTCCGCCTGCGCGATTTTCGTGTCTTTGGGGATCTGGGAACCGAGGCCGAGGCGCCGCCCCCGCCATGGACGGGAAAGGCCGACGGCGTGATCATATGCTTCGGCCTTTCCCCCGACGAGACATCGGGCCAGATCTACCGCTGGATTGCACGGGGACAAGCGCCCGTCGTGAATTTGACGAACGAATGGATGCATCCCAAGGTTCCCTTCGTGTGTACCGATATCGACGCGATGACGCGGCTTGCCGCCGAGTATCTCGTCGGAAAAGGCCATCGCCATTTTGCCTTTCTCTGGGAGGCAGTTGCCCTGCAAGCGAGCTCGCGTCACCACGAGGTGTTCCACCGTCGACTCATGGACCACGGATATCGAGCCCTCCGTTGCGACCTGAGCTTTCGCCCCGGTGAGAGTATCAGGACAGATGAAAGGCTTCAGCACGAATCCGGTCTCATTCAATTCCTGAGGAAAGCCCCGAAGCCACTGGGTGTGTTCACGATGAACGATCACCACGCGCGGGCGGTTTGCGTGCTTTGCGACAAGCTTGGCTTAGACGTGCCCAACGAGGTCGCTGTCCTCGGCGCCGGCAACCTGATGGAGTCCCGTGCCGCCAGTCCAGTGCTTTCCAGCGTGGAAACCGAAGATCACGCAATCGGCTTCGAGGCGATGAAGCTGCTCCATCAACTCATGAAGGGCGGCCGGGCGCCGCGCCGCCGGAGGCTGCTACCGCCGATCCGTGTGATCGACCGGGAGTCGACCTGTCCGGGCTTCGTGAGATTTGGGGACGCGGAGCGTGCCCGGAAGTACATTGGAGAGCACGCCTGCGAGGGCATCAACGTAGCGGACCTGGTGCGCGCCATGTCTGTTTCCCGGCGAACACTGGAGAATCACTTTCGCGAAAGCGTTGGCCATTCGCCGGGCGAAGAGATTTGCCTGGTGCGGCTGTCGCGCGCACAAGAACTCCTGACTCGAACCGATCTGTCGATGACCGCCGTGTCGGGCATGAGCGGTTTTAGCGAACCGCCCCGCTTCAGTGAATTCTTCCGTAGACGGGTCGGGCTTACGCCCAGCGAGTACCGGCGGAGGTGGAAAGAAGGCGTCTAAGCACCATCTGCTTCAAGAGGCGGCTGGGTCACTTGGTTACGGAACGGAGAGAGTGAAGCGTGTCGTCGGCCGTGACATTGCCACTGACGCCGAGTTGTTGCAGACGATCGATCGCTTCGCTAACTGACTCAAGCACGAAGGCGAAACCCAAGACTGCGGACCGGGTGGATTGACGGCGGTTGCTTCTCCCCCAATGCGCACGAAGCGCGACTTACTCCAACAGCCCTCAGCCAACGAGTCACCGTCCAGTTCCTGACACCCGGCAAACGGCGACATACGTTGAAGCCAGCATTCGTCCCGAAGTCCTTGAGGTGCCGTGCTATACGTGTTCGTAATAGGAAACGCTTGAAATATGAGGGCTGAACGCATGGCGCAGAGAGCAGTTTTCTGCCCACTACCGCTCGGTCCAAGGCACGGGGGGTTCGGTCGCGAGGGCATCTTCGAGCGTAGGAACGGGTCGGAAGTTGGGATGGTCGCGATGCTCGATGCGGATGCGGCCCCAGTAGGAACCGTAGTAGACTGCGTTCGCATCAACCCAGGTCGTAATCTTGATGTAGTCTTCCAGGGGGAGCTCGTTTTCCATGCCGGTGCAACCCTTGTCGAGTTGCTTGATCAAGCGCGAGGCGTGCGAGCCGATGGACTTCGGGGGAAGGTATTCGCTGCCGCCCCAGTCGCTGCCTTCGTCGGTTGTCTTCACATAGCGAAGAAGTGTTTCGTACGATCGCGAGAACGCCTTTGTCAGTTCGCCCCGGAGGTCGATGCCGCCCATCCTGCGCTCGCCGCCATGGCACTTCACGCAATGCCTGTCCAAAACCGGCTGAACGTCCGTCACAAAATGGATCGGCCGCGCAGCCGTTTCGTCGCCGGGCTGCGGCTGCGGATGAACCGGTGGCTTCTTGAATGCCAGTCCCGGGCCGGGGAGACTGACTGGCGCATCCCGCGGTGTCTCATGACATCCTACGCAGCCTCTCCGTTCACCTGGCATGTAATTGACATACGTCCTCTCGCGCTGCAATTCCCGGTACTTCCCGTCGAGGGCCTCGAAGTAGATGTTCCGACCGGCCGGCACGTAGAAGTGCGCGCTGCCGTCCTTCTCGACGGGTACGACGCCCCGCAGCACCTTGCCGGCCAGCGCGCTGCGCGGGCTGATCAGAGTGACCAGATTCTGACAGGGCTCCCAGAGCCTCCGACAGGACCAGGGCCGCGGAAGCTGTTCGAGAATCCGGATGTACTTCACTTCCCCCGGCTCGATGCCCTCCATGCCGTGATGGATGTCTTGCACGAAACAGATCGCTAACCCCTTCTCCGCAAGTTCGGGGTCGAGCGTGCCGGGCAGAACCGGCGGGCGCTTCCCGGGGATCAGCGGCGTCGGTTGCCACAGGGAATAGGCGTCACTGGCCAGAATGGGCCAGTGGCTGCCTGAGTCGTCCAACAACATCAGCTCGTAGGCCGTGGGGTCGTTCCAGGCGCGGTCCCGGTTGTGAGATACCAGGAACAGGTCCTCGGCCAGCGGGTGCGGATCCATGTAGAGCGGACCATTGTGATGACGGATCCAGCCCTGGCCGAGAAAGTGGTTCCATCCCGGTTCCTGACGAATATCGACCCACCAAGTGACAAAATGCATCGGGTCCCGCGTGCGGATGTTCTTCGTTGTATCGACGGTGATGACCGTACCAATCCCGCTTTGTGGGAAATGCGGCGTGCCGAGCATGACGAGTTTGTTCGGTGTGCCCGGAACCGGCCGGCCGTGCAACATGGTCGGCGGAAAGGGAATGTCGTTCCCGTAGATTTCCCGGCTGCCGCTTCCGTCCGGGTTCCTTTTCCGCAAAGACGATGGCATCAAACTGTCTACTCTTGTTGATGAGCGTAATAACGGCACCGGCACGCTGTTTGGTATTCGCGAGACTGACCCATGCAACCAGGGTTTTGTCTTTCAGTTCGAGGGAGTTTTCCTCTTCTGACTGTGACGGCGAACACACCGCCGCCAAGAATGCCGCGGCCATAATGACTTTCGCTTTCATAGGACCTCCTGCTGACGTCTGGGTTCCGGCTATTTCAGCAAGAGACACGCAACAGCGGCTTTATCACGGATGTAGAGGCATCCGTCTGATATCGCCGGATGAGACCAGACCTCGACATCGTCGCCGGTGAAGACCTGCATGCGGGAGATTAACTCATGCTTCTCCCTGTCAGCCCGGACCAGGAGCAGTTCGCCTCTGACAGTCGTGATCATCACGTGCCCGTTGCCGGCCAGCAGGCTTGCGTAGTCCTCATATGCCTCGTCCCGTGCCTTCCACAGGAGTTTGAGGGAATGGGCGTCGAGGCAGTACAGGTACTCGTCATGCACTCCGAAAACCATCTGGTTGTATACGACGGGGGTAATCATGTTCGGTGCAAGGTCATCGAATTCGTGTTCCATTTTCGGCGTGCCACCGGTGTCATACAACCGTGTTGAGTTGTTCTCTGAGGCTGCCAGCAGCCTCCTCCCAACGACGATCGGTGTGGGCACGTTGTAGTCATGTTTCCTGCGAGGGATAACCCTCCATAGTCGTCTACCGCTGTCGATGTCCCATCCGCCCATAGATTTCTTGTCGTACCCGACGGCCTGGCGCTGAGCATTGAACTCGGCATAGATGAATGAGCCGTAGGCAGCACTCAGACCAGGTGTTTTCCAGATCATCTCACCGCTGATCCGATCCAATGCGATCAGCGACGCTTCGGGCGCGCCGGGATTCACGATCAGTTTGTCGTCGATGAGCAGAGGCGTGCTGGTCATTCCCCATGTGGGCAGCTCGGCACCGAAACGTTTGATCAGTTGCTTTCTCCAGAGTATCTCCCCGCTGTCGAATGCCACGCAGTGCAAGTCTCCGAAAGCGCCCAGCAAATAGGCCCTGCCGTCACAAATCACCGGCGTTGCCCGCGGCGAGTTCGTGTAGGGCATTTTGCCCTTGGCGCTGTACTTAAGCTGCCAGAGCTCCTTGCCTGTCACGGCGTCGAGACATCGCCAGATATCGCTGCTCTTGTCGGCAGACTTGTCGGCCACGATAACACGGCCATTCATCACCGCTAGGCCCGACAGCCCGGGACCGGTTGTCTTCTGCGTCCAGGCAACGCGAGGTTTCGCGTCGAGTCTGCCCGGAAGATGAGGGCTGATTCCGTCTCGCCCGGGCCCGCGCCAGTCGCACCAGCCGCTGCGCCTGGCCAGCGACTGAGCCGACAGTTTGGGAGTCTCCTCCACTTCCACCACTACGCGCAAACCAAAGCCGCCCCACTCGTAACAGGGCGCATTGGTAGGGACAAGGTAGCGGGAGGTCGAACGGCAGTACTGCGATTCGTATCTCCAGGAGCCGCCGCGAAGAACTCGGAAATCGCTCTCGGCCGGCCCTTTCGGGTCAATGGTTGCCATGTTTGCGTACGACTCGGCGTACTTGTCTGAGCATGCTTCCCAGACATTTCCGTGCATGTCATAGAGGCCGAAGGCGTTTGGCAGCTTCTGAGCCACTGGATGCGTCCCAAAGCCTGTATTAGCCTTGAACCATCCGTGGTCCAGGCCCGTTTCACTGTCGCCAAAGCCATATGGCGTCCTCGTGCCCGCCCGGCAGGCGTATTCCCATTCCGCTTCGGTGGGGAGCCGGACTATTCGCTTCGTCTTCTTTGACAGCTCTCTGCAAATCATCACCAAGTTGTTCCAGGATATGGTTTCAATAGGGTTGTCAGGCCCCCTGAACCTGAACGGCTTATCAAATCTGAATCGGGGTCCATAGAGAGCCTTGAACTGCCGCTGAGTCATCTCCGTAACGCCCATGTAGAAAGGCTTGGTTATAGTCACCTCGCGCTGGGGGCCTTCTTCCGCAGAACGTCCCTTCACATCTTGCGGCGATCCCATCACAAACTTCCCGGCAGGGATCCGGACCAATTTCATTGTCACTCCCTTGCCCAGCGTCAGGATGAACGTCTCCGTATCCGGGGGCTTAACCGCCGCCAGTTTCTCCGCATTGGTGTTCCGCGTATGGGGACGCGGCTTTGGCTTCGGCAAACTGGCAAACGCTTCTAACTCCTCGCGGGTCGGTAGCTTGCGGGTGTTGTCGATGACGATCCGAAAGCCAACGATAAAGTCGCAAAAGGAGCCGCGCAGCGGGCATCCGGACCGGCCGCTCACACGGCAGCGAGAGGGTGTGCTCATCCAGCCGCCGCCGCGAAGGACTCGCATCGAACCGTTTTCCGGCCCGGTCGGATCAACTGTCGGTCCGTTCTTGTAATAGTCCGGGTCATACCAGTCGGCGCACCATTCCCAGGCGTTGCCGTGCACGTCGTGCAGGCCGAACGCGTTGGCCTTGAACGTGCCGACCGGTGATGTGTACAGATACCCGTCATCCCACGAGAACACCTTCCAGCCTCTGAAGGTCTTCTTGGCTGTCAGGTCGCAGCCGTTCATCCATCCGCCTCCGGCGTCACGGCTGTCGCCCCATGTGTAAGCCGTACTCGTGCCCGCGCGTGCCGCGTACTCCCATTGCGCCTCGGTCGGCAGACGTACCGGTCGGCCGCTCTTCTTGCTCGTCCACCTGCAGAACTCAACCGCATCGTTGAAGCAGATGCAGACGACCGGATGAGTGTCAGTCTGATTGAAACCTACATTCCTCCATGATGCGCCCTGGACCTTGGTCCATATACGCCCGTTCCAGGCGAAACACCATCCGTCACGCTCTGCCTGGCTGACGTACCCAGAGTCCTTGACGAATGCGGCGAACTGTCCACGCGTCACCTCACAGATGCCGATATGAAAATCCTTGAAAATGGTCACTTCTCGTTGCGGGCATTCTCTGCCATCGCGGACCCGGCGCATTTCCGTGGTTGGAGAACCCATCATGAACGTTCCGGTCGGGACTTTCACCAACGTCATCGACTCGGTGTCGGACAGTTCGACAGTGATCTGTTCACCCCGCGCCCACGCACATCCCACAGCGATCAGCAAGGCGATCAAGATTGCCCTGTTGCTACGACTTGTATTGCGCACTCTCGGTCCTCCTGTCTACGGGTATCTCCGCCACCGCAAGTCACTTTTGCGGCATGGTCGTGTATAACTTCTTCGGTTCCAGTGTCGAGGCAGGATGGCCTCCTCCCATCTCCGCGAGCTCCGCCTGGTAGCCGCGGACCAGAGCCTTCGGATCCCTGCTGACACAGCCATCACCAAAGGTGACGTTCTTCCAGTTCTCGAAGGTCTCCATGCTCCGGGTGACAATCCCGCCCGGATGCAGGTCGTCGAAGCGGACATTCTCAACCTTCGACGCGCCACCGATAAATACCCCGATTTTCGGCGCGATCCTGGGGAACACCTTCTTAAATGCTTCGTCTCCCCGGCCCCAGCTGCCGGCGCCGCCACTGGAGATTCTCTGCCAGCAGACAACCAGCCGCGCATCGCTTCCCTGCGCGGGGTAACCGATCAGATCTCCACTGATATAAGCGTTGTATTTGCCGTAACCATAGTAAAGCTTAGGCCCGGTTGTCTGGTTCGCTTTCTTTCTATGATTCTTCAGCTCTGGGATCGGCAGATTCATCCAGTTGCGGTATCCGACGCCGAAATAAGCGTCGCGCTTGAGCGGTCTGTCCGGTGTTCCGCCGGTAACCTCGGCTCCGCCGGCAACGTTCCAATCCCTATTAACGAACTGATTCTGTCCGTGCGAGCACTGCGCCCCGTCCATCAGGACAACTTTCGCGCCCTTGTTGACCGTGACCGCTGCCGGTCCAATACTGAGAAATCGACTGTCACGACCAACAATAAATATACCCGATTTGATTCCGACCTCGTCTCCCGCGCTCACGAATCCGATGACCTCGGTTGACTTTCCCTCTGCCTTGGCGTGTATAAGGAAATAGGTGATGCGGCCACACGACCAGGGCTGATC
>PVBE010928864.1_pt1 | contig 13147 bp, 10 predicted proteins | sample 1631181 | NCBI WGS metagenome assembly PVBE01 (sample SAMN08397723, study PRJNA350692) | Marine metagenome, whole genome shotgun sequencing project. | isolation source: water | place: Pacific Ocean | collected 2012-04
CGGGCGGACAATCCAATCTTGGATAGTGCGGAAATCAATGGGAGTGTAGAGTGTGCCATCAGGTTTTAACGCCCCTGGTTCGGCGTCTACTGTCCACATAAAAATCTCACCTAAACCGGTTGCAACCGGCCCCATGGTTGGTTCTATCCCTGGCGGCAGTTTCCCTTTTACTCCCTGGATACGTTCGTTAACCAGTTGACGGGCAAAGTAAATATCCGTTCCATCATGGAAAACAATGGTTACTTGTGAGAGACCATAACGGGAAATAGAGCGGGTTTCTTCCAGGTTTGGAATACCTGCCATGGCAGTCTCAACGGGAAAAGTAATTCTCTGTTCTATTTCAAGAGGCGAAAACCCTGTTGCTTCCGTATTGATTTGAACCTGAATATTGGTAATATCGGGAACCGCGTCAATAGGAAGTCTTTGAAAATTATAAATACCCAGGACAGCCATTGCTATGGTGACTACCAGAACAAGCAGCCTCTGGCGAATAGAGAATTTTAGTGTTTTTTCAAGCATAGCAAATTCCTTTCGTATTAGTTATCAGTTGTCAGGGGGCAGTTGTCAGTTGCTTGTCCTTGCTTCCTTTCAATGATTACGTTTTTCTCTTTGATCTGATTAATCCGACCAACATAGCTGACAGCTCTCTTGTTTCTTTGATCCACTGCTTGCCGGTTTCATCAGAGATATAACCTATTTCTATTCCAATATAAATTTGAGTGCGCAACTCGCCGCATGAGCCTTTAGCATATTGCAAAAATCGGACACATTCCTTATTTGATCCTCTCTCGACACCCTCAGCTATATTACTTGGGATAGACAAACCTGAACGCGTCATTTGATCTTTGAATCCAAAATCCTTGAGAGGAGCTAATTCCTTCTAAATATCAGTGCTCAGCCTTGCCGCTCTTTTCCAGACATCTAAGTCTTCAAATTTCATCCTGCCTCCTGATAACTGCACCCTTCATTTCTCAATGATCATGAGTGGCCCCTTCCTTGCCGACTTCGGCTTTAAGTACAAAGCTATTGTGAGCAGCGTATTTTTCACCCGGAGCAAGCCCTTCCAGTATCTCTACCCATTGACCGTTGTTTCGTCCTAATTCCAGTGGACGAACTTCAAACAGATTCCCATATTTCACAAAGACAACAGACCAATCCCGAAAAGTTTGGATTGCTTCAGATGATACGGCCACCGGCAGATGACTTTCTTCTTTAACTATTTCAACTGCAATGAACTGGCCCGGTCTCCATTTCTTTTCCTTGTTAGGAATGACTACCTTGCCTGTTACAGATTGGGTCTTTTCATCCATTGCGGCGTGTATGTGAGCGAGAACTCCATTAGCTTTCAGACCTGTTTTTTCCGACTTTACAGAAACCCGCTGCCCTTCTTTTACGCTTTGCAAATCTTTTGAAGGAATAGTAATTTTTCCCCATACGTCGGAGAGATCGGCAAGGACATAGATATTATCATCCTTTTTAACCGCTTCGCCGATAGTAATATGCTTTTCAATCACAGTTCCTTTTATAGGAGACCTTATTTCATACCTTGTAAGCTTCTGATTAATGGATATTTTTTTTATTTCAGACTGTGAAAGGCCGAGAGCCAAAAGTTTTTGGGTTGCAGTTTGTAGATTAAGGTCAGCAGTATCTGCGGTCTTTTCTTTTTGAAGTAAAGCCCATCTGGCCTGATAAGATGTTTTTTCAATCAGGGCAATGTATTTGGCCTCGGCGCTTTTGTATCCCTCCAGAGCCAACAGGTAATCTGATTCAGGAGATATCTCTTTTTCAAACAGGTCCTTCTCACGATGATAAGTTGCTTTTGCAAAATTCAGTTTTGCATAAGCCGGTATAAGTTGTGCCCTGCTTTCGCCGATAATCGAGTTTTTTAATTGATTTTGCAGGTCATCCAGACTCGTGCCCTTTTTCAATAGATCAAGCATCAAAGTTGTATTTTTAAATATTATCTTTTCCCTCTCAAGCTCAACCTTGGCAAGGCTTACCAGTTTCACATCATTGAGATAATTGGATTTTGCGTCAGCCAGTTCACGGCTTTCCAGGATGGCCACAATTTCGCCTTTCTTGATATAATCTCCTTCATCTTTTTTCACCTCTCTTACGACTCCTGTAAACCGGGGAACAACGTGTGCCACTTTATCGGCATTAAAATCTATTTCTCCTGTGAGTTTTATGATGTTATCCATTATTACAGGGCCGGCTGTCTCTATAACAATTCCGGCTCTTTTTATGGCGTCATCAGTAAGTTCCGCTCGTCCTTCAAATGAGGAGTATTCCCATTTATAGTTGTGGCCTTTCCATTCTGCGATTACTATGACGTCAAAAGAGTGGGGTTCTTCAACAACCTTATTACCTAGAAGATAATCTCGCTCCTTTTTGAATTGAATGACGTCCGTTCTCCAAAGTCTGTGTAGCTCTATCGTCAGCTCAACGTCATCAGGATTAATCGGTTTTCCATTATTGAATGGATATATCCTGAATTCCGGCGGTATATCCGGTTCATAAATTGTGACTTCGAGTTGGAAATCTTTCTTTGAAAGCAATTTTCCCCTATGTGGGCCTTTAGCTGTTTCGGCATCTCCGGCTTGTTTGCTGGGTTCTCCATGAGAGTTTGTATCCATAGAGGTAGTGTCTAAACCTGCAATGTTTAATGCCAGGACGGTACCCCCTATAAGAACACCCGCAACCAGCAATAGTTTTATGATATTAGCGTGTAAAACGTTCTTTTTTGAGAAAGTTTTTTCGGCAGGCCATTGATCTTGTTGGTCATTATTGGCGGCGGCGCCTTGCCGCTTTGTGATTTTCATTGAAGGTCTCCTTTTAATTCCGGTTCTTTGGTATTTTTAATTTCTTCCACTCCTTTTCCTGTCAAACGTTCCATATCGGCTACAGCCTTATGAAAGACTGTAAGAGCCTCTATATACTGGCTTTTTGCTTCAAAAAGAGTACGCTGAGAATCCAGAACATTCAAAAAACTGAATTTACCAAACCGAAAGCCTTCTTTCACGGCATCAAATGCCTTCCCCGCGCTTGGCAATATGTCGTTTTTCAATGTCATTGCTTCCGTCTGAATTGTGGAAAGCGATTGATAAGCTGTAACCAGCGAAGTACGAACACGCAACTCAGAAGCGTTCTGCTCTTTTTCAGCTTTGGCAAGCTTGTGCCTTGCTTCCATCGAACTTCCTTGGTTACGGTTAAAAAGAGGAATGGGGATAGAAACTCCTAATATAAAGGCGTTGTCTGATGTGTCATTAAAATGTCTAATCCCTCCACTCAATGTAAGATTGGAAATTTTTTTTGAATCCTCAAATTCCACAGCAGCCCGTCGCTTTTCCATCTCAGCAGCCCATCGGGCTATATCAGGGTTTTTTGAAATAGAATCAACTAACTGTTCTAAGGGTTGTATGGAAGGAATATTATAAAGATTGCCTTGAGCTTTTTTAAAAACAGGTGATGAACTGCCCCAGGCAGCAGCCAGACGTTTTAAGGTTGATTCCATATCTCGTTTGGCCCGTTCCCATTTAATTCGAGTCATGGACAAGGCTACCCCGGCCTTTATTTTTTCTACAGGGGATACCTTCCCTGCTTTGACCCGTTCCAAAACTGTGTCAAATACCTGTTCCGCAAGATGCACTAATTCTTTGTTTAAGAATAAGCGTTCTTGTGCGGCAAGAACATCAATAAAAGATTTTGTGGCGTTAGTGAGAACATCAAGACGTTTCGTCTCATAATCCCACCATGCAAGATCACGAGAGATAAAAGAAACACGTTTTCTTTTTGAACGCTTTCCGCCGAGTTCTATCAATTGGCTTAGCTGTATGGTGGATTCGGCCCTGTTCGTTCCATTATAAGTTCCCGATCCGCCTATATTTTGAAACTCCGATGTTATCTCCGGATTAGGCAAAAGTCCGGCTTGGAGCATCCTTGCCTCACGCGCTCTAATCTCCCATGAAAAGGCTGGCAATTCCGGATTTTTAACCAGAACCAGCGCAATAGCTTCCCGCAGCGTAACTGAGCCAGTGGGTTCTTTTATTTCAAGTGGTTCTTGCAAGACATTCTCCGGTTCTGCTAGAGAATGAGAAGATGCCACATCACCCGAACTAAGGTTAGACTTGGCCAAGTTCGAACCTTTGGAAGCACAGCCAATCAGTCCTACAAGCAGGGTAAGCCTTATAATTAATTTGATTTTTACATGCATAAATGCTCCAAAATATATTTTTTGTGAAATGTGATGATAGATCAGTTAAAAGAATCTTTTGACAGGATGAGCTGGATTTCTTATATGGAGTAAAAAGGTGAGTAAAGCGAGACTTTTAAAAAATCTTGTTTATCCTGTAATCCTGACTAAGAGTTTTTGAATGGAGACTATAAAAGTATCAAATGAGAAGAACAACTTTACGTAGAGAAAAAAGAGTGGAATTGATTTCCGAAAAGGTTTGTGGAAAGTGTTTTATGGATGCCGGATAAAAATATTCTGACGTCGACCAGTCGATTGCAACACGAGGAGTTGAGATTTCAAGAACCTTGTATGTTTTTACTGTCGCAATGTTTTGTTGAATAAGAGAAGAAATATGGAATTCATGGTCTACATGGCTGCTTTGCCCTGAAGAAAAAATAGCATAATCGTTATACGAACAAGCGTGTTCATGTTCATGCAAGTTACGTGCTGCCACGCCACTAGTATTATTGTTTTCATGGTGACAAAAGTTTAAATGAATTTTGCCATGTTCGTAAGTTAGATATGCCTCATGGGAGTTTCCCATAACCATTGAAAGCAAAGGCAAACCCAGGGCGCTATTTATCGAGACGAGAAAAAGAGGGAACAGGAAAAGAGATACTACCGGGTTTTGATTGTGGCAGGTTTTAGTAAACATATAAAAAAACTCAAAATAATTAAATTAAAAACAGTTTTTAATCTATGGTTTTTATCTATAGCATAAACAGAAAAAAGTTTCAATATAAACCTATTCCCCCGACGGAATGTTGAAAGTGTTTAGCGAGCGAACTTAAAATGAAATAATACTCTACATTGATTTCGAATCTCCATGGTCTCAACCCATCGGGTGGCTCTTTAAAAGCCATCCAATTTTACCATCATGGTAAAATTGTGAAGATTCCCGGTAGCTTGCTACGGGGAGCTTCAATTATAAATCCAAAATTCACAATCTGAAATCTAAAATGGGAAAAATTACACAATAATGGCCCTGGTTAGACGGGATTTAGGAAAAACTTGTTTCAAGAAAGGTACTTGCTTATTTGTCCGCTGTATTTCCATGCCAGAACCTTGAACCTGATATATCATCAAACTTAAAAAGCAGCATCAAAACCAAGCAAAACGTAACTTTCTTTAGATTCATGTCCAACAAAATCTGTGTCGTTATCCTTTTCTATTAAATCGAGATTACCTTCCAAAACAACTTTCATGTTTCTCATAAAATAATAAGAAACACCAGCAGTTATTGTATTGATGTCAATGCCCTCATATACAGTACCGGTTCCGTCAAAATCGTTGGCATCGGCAAAGTTATATAAAAGAGAAAATGCCCAAAAATCATTATGTATATAATCAACTCCGGCAAACCCCCCGAACCAATCATATTCACGATTTTCATCTAAAAATCCATCCCACCGGTTCCAGAGACCTTGAAAATACCAGTATATTTTTTCATTATAATCTCCTGATAAATCAAATCCCAATATTAATTTATCTGTATCCCTGTCTCCTGTATCACTACCAGCGGTACCGGTAGCATTCTTTTGATCTCCTGTAAGGCCGAAAAAACCTGCGGACACTCCTCCCAGTTCAGTTCCTACCCGGCCAAAAATAGACTTATCTGAATCATTGTCAAACATGTTGTCAGGTCTGCGAAAACCAGGGCTGTTTATATCAAAGTTCGCTGAAACACCATTACCATTAACAGCGCCGATAGATAAATCAAAAAGCCCAAAATCACGGTCAAACAACAGGCCACGATCATAAGTTATTCCTGCCATACGATAAACCATGAAATCCTGAAAATTAAGACGGGTCTCACGTAAAAACATCAAATCCGACACCTGGAATTGACCCAGCATCATACCGATACCGGTACCAAAGAGATCATCATGTCTAAACCAGGCGTCCTCAACAACAACATCACCATTTCCCCCTTTTTCAGCATATATAGCGTAAAAATAAAAAGTAAGATGATCCGATAAAGGCGCCCCGGCTAAAAGTTTTATTAAGTAGGGGGATTGAAAATCGAAGTTGGATTCGTTTCCTGTTGGTCCTGTAATCGGATCCACCTCTTCTCCCTCTCGTGCCTGCATATATGCCTGGGCTCGAAATGCTATGGGTGCAGAGTCCGGCAGAGCCAGTCGATCATCACCGGTGTTTATCGTGCCCGTTTCTTTCCAATCATCAAGCCGAAAGTTATCTGCGGCAAATTGCTCACCAAAACTATTCAGCCGTGGAAAGGCCACATGACAGGTCTCGCAGCTTAGCTCATACTTACGGGCAAAAGCAGGGATGGCATCAGCCGATTTAGAAAGAGTCAAAACAAATATAATAAAAATCAACATTAAAATTATTACTTTTCCCATAGTCCAATCTCCTTTCTACGCTAAATTCCTGCAAATTGATTTGGCTCAAATAGGGTAATCCTTAAAAAACTTAATTCGATATTTTCCATTTACAAAAATTTAGAATCCATTTATCAGATGAATTATATCCATAATGCATGTATCAGTTCAAATAAGTTTATGGACAAACATGCTCACGCTACTTTCAAAAAAAAAAAGCAATGCCACTACCTAAAAAAATACTTTTATCAGCATTTTAGTGTAGACGATTCCCTTTGCTCAGCGAAATCATAAGAAAGCCCCCAAGAAGAGATGGAGGGGGTTTAGTATTAATTAATATCAAAACTACATGGAAAAGATTTACTCCGGCCTTTTATGAAAATAAGGTGTTAGATTGCGAAATGAGGAATGGATATTTTAATAAGAACGAAATAAGGTTTAAGTGATTGTGGCGCCTAATATTTTTTCAATATGTTTTAAAGCAAACTTGTGAGCTGCCCGGTCATAGGAAGAGACACACTTTTTCGGGACCTCCACTTTATAGTCCCTGCTTCTCAAGTCGGCCACTGTATGTAGAACACATATATCGGTACAAACACCAACGACAATTACTTTGTCATGGGCGGTTTCCAATAGTCGTTTTTCGAGGTTAGTATTGAAAAAACCACTGTAACTTCTTTTTGGAATTGTTTCTCCTTTAAAAGAAGTTAACTCATCGATGACTTTTGATTCTTCAGTGCCCTTAATGCAATGGGGCGGAAACATTTTAAATTCCCTGTCATTTTCATCATGACTGTCACAGATAAAAAAGATTTTTTTTCTTTTGCTTGATTTAAGTAACTCAACTACATGAGGTATGATTTTGCGCGCTTCTTTCCCGCAAAAAAGATTTCCTTTTTCAAGAAATCCCTTCAACATATCGACAACTAATATTATAGTATTCTCCTCAGACATTTTTTGTTCTCATGTAAATTATTCACAAACATTAATTAAATAAATTATATCATAGCGCGGTAAAGCAGCAACCAGAAGAACATGCCACAAAGTCACAAAGAAAAAATATTTAACCACGGAAGTATGCCAAAAGCTATGGAAGATAAGCCTCCATTTTCTGTGATTTTACCCCTCATCCTGTATTTCAAACTTATAAATTATATTTTTTTAGCGCAATTTTTGTTAGCAGATTGGGCGGTAGCCCTTTTGGTTGCGGCAACTTGCCGTGCTGTGGTAATCTTTCATAAAAAAACTTTACTGTTCTTCGTGTTTTAATAAATACAACCGATTTCAAAAAACCTCCTTTTGCATCATAGATCAAATGTCAAACCGCATATTATTAATTAGACCCCCATCGAAAAATATTTCCAGCGTTCTCCCTTTAGGGCTGATGTATCTCGGTTCTGCTTTAAAAAAGAAGGATAATAAAGTAAAAATTTTGGACCTTCGTCTGAAAAAAAATCCGTATGCGCGTTTAAATGAAACAATTGAAAAATTTAAGCCGGATGTTGTTGGGATAGGTCTCTTAACAATTGAAAGCAAGTCGGCTCATCAAATTGCGAAAGATGTTAAAAGCGTTGACCCGAATTTAACGGTTATTTTTGGCGGACCTCATTGTGAGGCCGAACCTGAATTGATTTTAAAAGATAATAATGTAGACATCTTAGTCATCGGTGAGGGAGAAAATACCGTTTGTGAGTTGATGGATGCTTTTAAATATAGTGGTTCGTTTGATAAAGTAAATGGAATTGCCTATAGAGACAAGAGCAAAACAATTAAAAATCGTCCCAGGGAGCCAATCGAAGATTTAAATAGTTTGAAACTGGATTACGGACTTGTGACCGTTGAAGATTATTTTCATTTTTCTTCCTCCCACGACTATTTGCCAAGCAGCAAAAGATTTTTGCCGATATTTACGTCACGCGGGTGCCCGTTTGAATGCGTGTATTGCCACAATATTTTTGGAAAAAAAATCAGATACATGTCTGCTGAACGGGTTTTGAGAGAAATTGAGTTTTTATATAAAGAGTATAATGTCGAGGAATTTCATTTTTTGGATGACTCCTTTAATATTGACATCCAAAGGGCAAAAAGGATTTTTGATTTAATCTGTGACAGCGGAATGAATATTAGAATTGCCTTTCCAAATGGGATTCGAACTGACTTTATTGATGAAGAGCTAATTCATAAAATGAAAAAAGCCGGTGTCTATCGTATTGCGCTTGGAATTGAGAGTGGATCGGAAAGAATTATCAAAATGATTAATAAGAAGTCGGATATCAATGAAATAAAAGTTGTTACAAAAAAATTAAGTTCTTCAAAAATCAGTACCGGCGGTTTTTTCATGCTTGGTTTTCCAACAGAAACAAGGGAAGAAATATCTGATACAATTAATTTTGCATGTAGTTTGGACCTCACTACAGCAATATTTTCTTTTGTAATTCCAAATCCCGGAACAGATTTATGGAAATGTATTAAAAGTTATGACAGAAATCTCGATCCTGATGATTTTGAAAACTTCAACGCTGAATCAGTAAATTTAAATCAGAGTTGTGTTTCATCAAAAGAGTTACTCAAACTTCAACGAATGGCTTACAGGAAATTTTATTTAACTCCCTGGAGAATTTGGAAAATTTACGTTTTATCGCCTGACAAGATCATGGTGATGAGAAAATTTTTATCTAAACTGAAGTTTATATTATTTTAAAATTAACGTAAATAACCCCACCTTTTAAGGCTGAGTTATTTACTTATGTTGCTGAGGAGAAAGATAAAAAGAAGAAAAAAATAAAATAATGATCCCTGAATAGTTATCTTAGATACTCAATTTTTCATGATTCGCCTTCCAAAAAATACCAGAGGTAGGCAAAATATTCGCGAACAACTTGATAGCGGCCTTTGAAGCTTTTCCACCAGGAATGAGCATCATACCAGCTATTTGCAACCGGGGCAGAATGAATCTCAATACCTTTTAAAATTTTCTTAAATAATAAATAAGCTCGTCTGCTGTGATATGGCGAGGTAACAAGGATCATCGATGAAAACCTTTGGTCTTGCAGCAATCTAAAAGAGAACAAGGCGTCCTCTTGCGTGCTTCTTGATTCATTCTGGAGAATTATCGCGGTTTCCGGGACGCCTAACTGTATTGCATAATCTTTCATTAGACCAGCCCAGGTAATTTTTTCTCCGCCGGGGAAACCTACAATAGAGCCGCCGGAGAATAAAATCTTGTCCGCGTAACCCTGTTTGTAAAGTTCAACCCCATATTGAACCCGTTCACCTTGTTCCCCTGCTAGCACAATGATAATATCAGATTTGCTTAGCGGATCGCTTTTTATTAAAAGCTTTCCTATGATAGTCAGGCAAAAAGGTGAAAAAAACAAAATGAAAATTAAAAGAAGAAGGGAAAAGGCGAAAATCCATTTATTTATGAGTAATCTTTTTTTAGCCACGAGATTCTTTGTGTCTGTATTTGAAAACTAAAAACAGTGTTTAGAAAAGCCTTAAAACCGGCAAGAATTCCTTTAATATTGCCCGGGTTTTTTATTAACCGCAAAAGATATGTTTTAATAATCACTGGCCTGAGATAAAACTCTTTTAAGAATTTATTTTGATACATGTCCAGTTTTTCCTTTGACAATTTAAATGGAACAAAAACCGCATCCAGTAAATTCATTTTTTCCCAGTCTTTATTTATGTGGCCGTATTTTTCTCCTATCCGGTACATCTCAGAACCAGGAAAAGGTGTCATCTTGCTGACACTTACGTCATCAAGACAACTGTTTTTTGCATAATCAATGGTTCTCTTTAGAGTCTCTTCTGTCTCATTAGGAAATCCTAAGATAAAAAATCCTTTTGTTAAAATACCCGCTTCATGAGACCATTCAAGTGCCTGTGTCATCTGTTCGACTTTAATTCGTTTTCTTGAAAATTCTAAAATTTCCGGATCACCGCTTTCAATTCCGTAAGAAATTTGCCAGCAGCCGGCCTTTTTCATTAATTTTAATATATCAGGCTTTACCGCGTTAGCTCGCCCATTGCATGACCAAGTTATGTCAATTTTTTCTTTAATAAGAGTCTCGCATAGCTGAATTAACCTTTTTTTAAAAATAATGAATGTGTCATCTTCAAATAAAATTTCTCTAATTCCGTAATCGGTTTTTAATACCTTGATCATTTCAATCATATATTCCGCGCTAAACGCTCTATACTGCCTGCTGAATACGGAGGTATCACAAAAGATGCAAAGATGCGGACAACCCCTTGCTGAAATAATATAAGTGGCAGGCAGCCGTTTACATTTAAAGGAAGCCGGTTTAAATCCCCATGGGAAATTATCAATCAAATCCCACGCGGGAAATGGCAGTTCATCAAGGTTTTTTATTAAAGGATGCAGTTCTGTTTTGACGAGGTTGTTGTTTTTACGAAATAAAATGCCATGTACGTTATTGAGTCTGCCATTGTTTTCTGAAGAGGAAATAATGTTTTTAAGTACCTCTTCCCCTTCTCCTATAGCAGCAATGTCAAACTCAGGAAACCTTGACATTGTTTCTTCCGGAACCGCTGTAACATGAGGTCCGCCGATAATCACTTTAATTTCTGGATTTTTTTCTTTAATCATTTTAGAAAGTTTGGCGGCCTTATATATGGAAGAAGTGACAGCAGTAAACCCCACAAGATTTGGCTTAAAGTCAAGAACTTGCTGCAAAGATTCATCATAAGAGATATTAGACGCGGCAGCTTCAACAATTTTTACCCTGTGTCCAGCTTTTCTAACAACTGCAGCGAGACCAAGCAGTCCTATAGAAGGAAGTGTACTGCCGGCTCCAGAAAGACGGCCATACCTTTCTTCAAGAGATACAGGAGGGTTGACTAATACAATAGATGCCATTTAGAAATTTAAATTATTTTATGAATAGAGATATTAAAAAAATATTAGCATAAGTGCCGAAGATAAGAAAGTTAAGATTCAACTACTTAAATTCAGATATAGAAATTATAATGCATCCCCTTAAATAAATTGGAAAAAATCAGGAGTCAATAATATTTCAAAATTCCAATTTTCATTGAAGAATTTGTATAAATTACTTAGAATCATTTTAACTAAATGGCAATGCCATAAATCATCAATAATCACCATAGGATAGTTTTGATGGTTAAGCAAAGAAATTTGAATAAGCATCTTTCAGGGAATTGTCTAATATGCATGGCTAAGAAATGGTCAACTTTTTTGGGATAGCATTAAACCCCGGTTTTTTTTAAACAAGACTCTGATGATAGAGGAATAACCGCAGCTTGATACATTGGCACTTAGTATTTTCTGGAATAAATTATTTTATCAGTTTAATTTAATAGAAAGAAATCTTGCCGGTAACAAATTTTTTAAGGGATGATATATGATGAAAAAGTTAGATCTTGGGTTTTGGCTTTCTGATGAAGATGTTGAGGCCATTAGATTTGTATTTAAAAATTTGACAAAAAATAAATCCGGAATTAAAGGTTTGGAAATAGGAAGTTGGAAAGGTTTCTCTACCGCTTTAATATGTTCCTATCTCGAAAAAATGTCTGGAACCCTATATTGTGTTGACCTTTGGAAAAATAAAGAAATATTTGATATTTTTACAAACAATATGAAGACATTGAAATACAATAAATTAATTCAAATGTATAGGGGGGATTCAAAAAAAATATTAAGGAGATTTAAAAATAATTATTTTGACTTTATATTTATTGACTCTGATCATAGCTACTGGAGTTTTATCTTTGATCTTTTGACCAGCTTGAGAACAATTAAAGAAGGAGGCATAATTTTGGGACATGATGCCGAGGAATGGTGGAAAGTAAATGATATATTTCAGTTGATGGCTTTTAGAAGTAGAGGGATAGGTCCATGTAGAGGCAGTGTAGGAGTAATATTAGCTTTAAAACAGATATTTGGTCTGAATTATTCAGTTTATGATGGCAGCATTGTGTTCTATAAAATTATAACAAATGAAGATAAAAAAATTGCGGAGCAAATGTTAAACAATTTGAATGATTTTGAAAATCTAATAAAACAACACGTAAATCACAAAACCCTTCTTGAGGCATACCTTGATTCAAATATTTTTTTAAAAAGATTTCTCGTCGATGAAATTTTTTTCTATTATTACCAAAAGCTTAACGAGTTAATGATGGACAAAAAAAAAGACAAGGTCATGGATTTGCTTTTTAATCTTCAAGATTTCTTCAATGCTAGTAAGGATGATTTTAATGACTTATCTATAAGGAGCAATTTTTTTAAACTTATAGTAATTTTTAGAGAATTGACCATACATTCTGATCAATATTTAAAAATCACTAAAAGTGTCATCAACGAGTATCTAAACTTTGATTTACCTGAAAGTGAAAAAAAAGAATTGTACAATTTTGGGTTATTTTTAAAAGGTGAAGAGGATATCATGAATTACCTGCCCAAAAAGATCAGGCATGATTATTTAAGTGTGGGAGAAAGGATATTTAACAAATTATTAGAAGTAAACCATAATCCTCAAGGATGTTTGACAAGATTGGGAGAAATAAATTTATTAAATGGAAA
>PVBE012171671.1_pt1 | contig 13147 bp, 11 predicted proteins | sample 1631181 | NCBI WGS metagenome assembly PVBE01 (sample SAMN08397723, study PRJNA350692) | Marine metagenome, whole genome shotgun sequencing project. | isolation source: water | place: Pacific Ocean | collected 2012-04
GAAACTATAAGTTATCTGTTTTTCTTTTTATGTCTATTAGCACGCAGGCGTTTCTTGCGCTTATGCGTATTCATTTTTCGTTTTTTTCGTTTACTGCCGCAGGGCATTCGTTCCTCGTTTATTTATTGATCAGTTCATTAACGCGCGAGCGCATCAATTTACTAGGTTTAAAAGTAGGTACATACCGTTCAGGAAGATAGATCGGATCACCCGTACCAGGATTACGGGCTTTTTTCGGCATACGGTGTTTGATGCCAAAGGTACCAAATCCCCGCAACTCAACCCGCTTATTATTAGCCAGCGAATCGATGATGGTAGACATAATTCCATTCATTATAGCCTCTGTTTCCACCTTGGTAAGCCCGGTGGCATTTGATACAACATCAACTATTTCCTGTTTTGTCATGGTCATTTCCTGGCAGTCTTTAGCCGGCTGAATTTACTAACCTTCTTTGACCCAAAGGGTGAGTTTTTGCCCTGGATAAATAATATGTGAACTGCGATTCATGTTATTCCATCGTCTGATCCTTCTGGTAAGAATACCGTAATCATCTGCAATTTGACCTATGGTATCGCCCTTTTTCACCCTATAAGTAATTTTGTAATGACCTGGAGGACCCCAATCATTATTTTTCTGTTTGGATTTTCTAACCTTATGTCCATCTTTAACCCATATGGTAAGCTTCTGTCCTGTATGGATCAGATGGGTACCATATTTCATATTATTCCAACGCCGGATTTTACTGGCAGTAGTACCGTAATCTTCAGCGATCCGTCCTAGTGTATTGCCTCGCTTTACTTTATGAACAAGTTTGTAGTGACCAGTGGGTCCACCATTAGAACCTGTGCCCCAGGTTCTACCACCCTTTACAGGGATTTTCATTTTTTGCCCAATTGCAATTTTATGTCGGTTACGAATCTTATTTACACCCGCAATATCATGAATGGATACACCATATTTCTTTGAAATTGTCCAGAGACTTTCTCCATATTTCACACGATGAACAACAAATTGCGGTGCAAAGCGTTCTTCTTTTGGTATTGAGTTCCATGTAGTTAAAAAATTTTGTTTAGTTCCCTTTGGTAATTTTATTGTATAGGGAGAATTTGCGGGTGTGGCCGATTGCCGCAATTCAGGGTTATAGTCGCGCAATACTTTTGCTTTAATACCTGCAACTCTAGCCAGTACAGCCAGGTCCGCACTATTTTCCAATTTCACTTCGTCATAGACTAAAGGAATAGGTTTAGGTTTTACAAACCCGTAAGCCTTTGGATTTTGAGTCATAATCGCAGCTGCCAAATAATATGGAATGTAGTTTCGAGTTTCACGTGGTAATGAATGTAGTTGCCAAAAATCATAGGTCTGATGCAGGCGCGAAGCTCTTAGAACCCGCCCCTCACCGCTATTGTAGGCAGCGAGTGAAAGGTACCAGTTATCAAACATTTCATTAAGGTCTTTTAAATAAGCACAGGCTGCGTGAGTAGCCTTGATAGGATCTCTACGTTCATCTACATACCAGTCGCGCTTCAAACCATATTTTTTCCCAGTTGAATATATGAATTGCCACATCCCCGAAGCATTGGCTCTGCTGTAAGCTTTCGGATTCAAACCAGATTCAATCATGGCCAAGACCATCAATTCTTCCGGTAATTCATGCTCCGCAAGGATCGGCAGGATTATATCTTGGTATTTTCCATAACGTTCCAGCCAAATCTCAAACTGTTTACGCCCTTTATTCTGAAAATAATTGATAAATTGATCTACCTTTTTATTACGAACCAATGGAATATGGCCATCACGGTCATCCACTACTATGAATTTGGTATCTCCCATTTCAATTTCAATTGGATCCAGGGTTTCAGTCACATCTATCCTGATCCGTTCTGCTGTGATAGGGGCATCACTGGTTCGCACAGTAGAAAGTTTTTGATTATAAATATCCATGAAGGACCTTTCAAAACGTGCAAATTCTTCCTGGTCCTCAAGGTTTTTCTCTCCGATCTGATCCGCTTCCATAAGCAGATCATATATACGGCTTAGGGTGTAAATAACTTCCAGCGTATCACGGTGAAAATCAGCAATAATTACATCGGACAATAATAATTTTACATCACGCAATATTTCGGGGAAGCGATTCCTTGTTTCATCAAGGTCTTCCTTTGCATCAGAGTCAGAAACAACTACAAAGGGTTTTGCTGTTTCCGCATTGGATGAGGCATGCAAAATTTGCACAGAGAACCCACCCAGCAACAGCAGGACGAATAATAATTTATAACACTTAACCAAAAAAGTATGTGGAATTGATTGCGTAAAATTAGATGAATTACCCTTGTTCAATCAAGACCTTCTATTTTATTTGAAAAATATTGTTTTTGTTTAAGAAACCAGAGTAATTGCTGTATTCTTCATTTGATTATAATGGATGACAAACTCAAGCCAATGTCAAACATTTTTCTCTTTAATCATCCCACACGATTTCCTGGTACAGGACTCTCATGGAGTCTTACAACCGCATCTCTTACGTTATTTGCAAAGTCTCTACGAGTTTCTTTGGTGTAGTTATCAACTGGTATCGGTTTCCCAATTCGAATTTCAACGGCTATTTTATTCACCCTCCAACTGCCTTTTTTATGTAGTTTGTATGAATTTACAAAAGCAACAGGTACCACGGGCATACCTGTTTCAATACTGATTAACAATCCGCCCCTTTTGAATGGAGCGATCGTGCCATCCTTTGTACGGCTGCCTTCCGGCCATAGCATAACCGACCTTGGTGTTTTTATCAGTGAATCTCTTGCTTTCATCATGGAAGATATTGCTTTTTCGTGACTGCTGCGATCTACAAAGATATGTCCACCAGCATTCATGACCCAGCCCAACACGGGAACTTTTCTTAATTCTATTTTCGCCACAGGGACCAGCCAATAGGGCAATGCTGCAAATGCCAAAGGAATATCAAATCCAGAACCATGGTTGCCCGCAAAAATGTATTGGTTAGCAGGGTCTAAGTGTTTCAGCCCATATATTTTGTATGGGATTCCAGAAGTAACTAAAATAACATTTGCCCAGATGCGTGCACAATGCCCCATGGTTCTGCCCCTTTTCGCTTCAAACAGGGAGGCCAATGCTCCAACCGTTCCCAGTATTGTTGTCCAAATACTTACATTAATTAAGACCCAAAAACCGCGGAGCAATTATTTTATCTCCTCGATCCCTAGAAAATCAGCAACAGATGTTGGAAATTGGATTGTACCGGAACTTGTTTGATATGTTTCTATTAATGCCACCACCAGTCTGGGCGTAGCTAGACCCGATCCATTCAACGTATGGACAAAGTCGATCTTTTTATCAGAATCTTTTCTATAGCGGATATTGCCGCGGCGGGCCTGAAAGGTTTCAAAGTTGCTGCAGGAGGATACCTCCAGCCACTTTTCTTCTCCAGGCGCCCAGATCTCCAGGTCATAACACTTTGCTGCCGCGAAACTCAGATCTCCTGTACACAATGCCACCACGCGGTAATGCAATCCTAAAATCTGCAGGATAGATTCAGCCTGATTTGTAAGGGATTCCAATTCGTCATAAGAAGATTCTGGTGTTGTGAATTTTACCAGTTCAACTTTATTGAATTGATGGACTCTCAATAATCCACGGGTCTCTCTCCCGTAGGAACCTGCTTCCCTGCGAAAACAAGGTGTATAAGCTACATATTTTATTGGCAGATCACTTTCTTTCAGTATTTCATCCCGATGAATATTGGTCACTGGAACTTCGGCCGTGGGCGCTAAATAAAGGTTGTCCACCTCTGTATGATACATATCTTCTTCAAATTTCGGCAACTGTCCAGTGGTGATCATGGATTCTTTTTTCATCAGCACAGGAGGAAAAATTTCCATGAAATCAAATTTACTTACATGATGCATTATCATTGCATTGATCAGTTGTCTTTCCAATTGAGCGCCTTTGTTTGTATAAAGGGGAAATCCGCTGCCGGACAGTTTGGCGCCTCTTTGAAAATCAAATAGATGTAATGTTTCTCCCAATTGCGTATGGTTTTTTACAGAAAAGGGAAATTCAGGTTTTTCGCCCCACTCCCGGATTACTGCATTGGATGCCTCATTTTGCCCCTTTGGAACAGAATCATGGGGCGGATTAGGAATTGTATACAAAATCTCATTTAACTGCAATTCAACATCATCCAGATCAAACTCAATACTTTTTAATGTATGGCCTAATTCCCTTGTTTTCTCAATCGCTTCGCTGGCATCTTCATTGTTTTGTTTTGCCAGTCCGATAGCTTCTGAAGCACGATTGCGCTCAGACCGGATTTCATTGATCTGATGTTTTAGAGATCTTACTTTTTCATCCAGGGTAAGCACAAAAGAAATATTGACATCATTTCCCTTTAAACTAATCCTGTCTCCATATTCTTCTGGATTATGCCTTAATTGTTTTAATGAAATCATATAATACTTTCTTTTCGTTAAAAAATATTAAAACTAGATTGCCTTTGTAATGAAAAACATGAACTATAATTTAATAAGATAATTATAACGGGCACATGCCCGGGCATAATATTTATTGTATTTATAAACAGAATAAAATAAACTTAACCATATTCTCAAGGAAATCTATCGAATAATACCGCGCCCAGTTTAAAAAAAACGGCAACATGAACAATCGGATCTCTCGACGTATCGATAGGATTTCCATCTCAAACGTCGGCTCCACGACAGATTAAAGTATAAAATATGAAAAACACTATCAGATTGTGGGCACTCTGTACCCTGATCTCCGCCCAGACAATCGACGTTAATGCGTTGCGCACCTTAGGTCAGTCCAGCGCAACAAAGCTGGGGCTGGATCGTACAAAACTGACCCAGGAAAGACAGGCCCAATCACTTGTGATTCTGGACCGACCTGTGGATCCCAGTCTATATTTTGTTGGCCCGGGCGATCAGTTTCGCGTCAATATTATTTCAAGCAATGAGGCATTCAATTATTCATTGACGGTTTCTCCAACCGGTGAAATACTTATCCCGGCAGTAGCCATTGTACCTGTATATGGTTTAACACTCCATCAGGCCATAAAAGCCATGGAAAAGACTGTTAAAGAATGGAACCAGAATGTAAAAATTTATATTACCCTGGAGCAAATACGTGAATTCAAGGTCAAAGTAATTGGTCAGTTAGAGCAGCCCGGTCTTTACACGGCTACACCCATGACACGCGTATCGGACCTGTACCAGGTGATCATTGAACAATACTCCACGGAAATAGAAGAGGATGAAGAATCAATGATGGAGAGGAGCGTAAGCGAAACGGATCGGTCTATGATGTACGATCAAAAATCTCAAATAGCGGATCTTTATGAAAGGAAAATGCGTGTCCCGGAAGAAGAAAAAGAATATCAGGAGCTTTCCAATCGCAACTTGGTGTTAATTCGCAAGCAGGATTCAATAAAGATTGACCTGGCCCGCTTTGGGATTTCTGGGAAAAACGACCATAACCCCTACCTCCAGCAGGAAGATATACTGGTCATTCCATTGCGGAGGCATTTAATAGGAATTTATGGCGGTGTGAAAATACCCGGAAAATATGAGTATGTTTTTGGTGAATTTTTATCTGACTTAATTCAAATTGCCGGCGGGCTGAGGCCCGATGCCGATCCGGAAAAAATAGAAATCACCAGATATAATGGTCCCACTGAGAAATTTTCCTTCACTGTGGAATTCCAGGAATCAAAAGATGTCCAGCTCAACCCGGAAGATCATGTTATGGTGCAATATGCTAAACAATACAAACGGCAGGAAATTGTTTACATTACGGGCGAGGTGGTTCACCCCGGAGTATATTCAATCCTTCCCGGACAAACCACCATTGGAAATATACTCGCCAAGGCCAGTGGTTACACCGACAGGTCCGATTCATCTAAAATTACAATTAATAACCGCGATATATATGAAATCCCGGATCGTGAATTGGAACGAATTCTGCTCATCCCGGAAGAAAATCGATCCACGTCAGAACGGGCTTATATTAAGGCCAGGATGATGACCCAGAAGGGTGCATTAGAAACAAATTCTATCATCCAGGCCCAATATATCAAAGATTTTCTTGTTGCGAAAAATGATATTATTCATGTGCCGGAAAATTTTGATTATGTGGAAATTTTGGGTGCAGTTAAAAGACCTGGTCGGTATCCTTTTATCCAATCTTATCTATACGATAATTATATCGAAATAGCTGGCGGAATAACATCCAATGCTACTAGAAATAAATTTGTAATTAAAGCTGGGACAGGCCAAAGACTGCCAGCCAAAAACAAAACAAAGATTGATACTGGCGATATAATCTTCATAGCCGAAAGAATGGAATATAACAAATGGATTGTCTTGAAAGATGTGCTTGCAACTGCCAGCCAGATTGCGGTCCTGCTGTTTTATATTGACCGGGTTACAAATTCTGGTTAGTGATATGCAGTTAACAGCTCATGAAAAAAAGATTTTAGATATAGTAAAAGCTCATCCAGAAATTGTGGATAACCCGGAGAAACGCGAATCTGTGGCAAAAACGTACGGTTTGTCTGAAAAAACCCTGCGCAACCGCATCGCGGAATTAAAAAAGCGCGGATTGATAAACTTAGATACAGGTCGACCCCAGGAAGAAAAAAAACCACTGGTCACCACTCATGATGAGATTAATCTGGTCGCAGTCTGGGATACTATAAAATTAAAACGCAGACTGATAACCATGATATCAGCAGTTTCTACTCTAACAGGGTTGATTTATGCTCTAGTGGCTACCATTTACTTCGAATCAACCATTTCCATGTACCCTGCGGGAGAACTGGGACAAAACGGGGGAGTACTGGGAGAATTTCAGGGTTTGGCTAAGACCTTTGGTGTCGGTGGTCTAGGCCCGGCACCAACCTACAACATTCCAGATATCATTGACAGCAGGCGGTTAAAAAAGGACATTGTTTTAAAAGACTGGAAAACAACAAAATTTCCCCAGGGATCTAACCTGATAAAGTACTGGGAACTGGATAAAGAAAAACTGTTTTCGCCCCGAAAATGGATAACTAGGTTTCTACCAAAAGGGAATTTTTCATCAAACCCTCAGGCTAAATTGGCCTATGAGGCCATTTTAGCACTGGATGAATTAATTTCTGTAAAGGAAGAAATTTCTGGATTGATTACCGTTTCCGTACTGATGCAGGATCCCAGTCTTGCAGCAAACATAGCTAACTACATTGCGGAATTTGTTAAGGAATTCATTTCCCTTGAGCAGCAGAGAGAGGCCAGTCGGAACAGGGAATTTGTTGAAAACCAAAAAACCGAAGCGAAATATCAATTAGAAAAATCAGAAGAGTTACTCACAGATTTCCGGAAAAAACATCCCATTCAACTGGATACTCCGGAATACCAGATGATTCGCAGCCGCCTAGAATATAGTGTACAGGAAAACCGCGCCGTATACATCACATTGCGGCAACAATATGAAATAGCCAAGATTGAAGAAGCAAAAGAAAATTTACTTGTAAATATGCTGGATAATGCAGAGCCGGCAGTAAAAAAAGCAAAACCACAGCGCACGCTCATTGTGATCCTGGCCTTTCTGGGCGGTTTCATGATTTCAGTTCCTGTTTCTTTATTATTAGATAGAAAAGAACAATAAATATATCTTGAAAGCACCGTGCTGAATAAGCATCTATTTAAAAATTCCTTATACACGGGTGCCGCACTCTGCTTTGTTGGTTTTGTACCCTTCATTTTCAATATTCTAGTAGCCCGGATATTTGGGAAAGAGACTCTGGGTACTATAAACGTTGCCTTGAGTTTTTGTCTTGTGCTTACAGTATTTGTAACAAACTTTTTTGGCACATCAGGCAACAAGTTCCTGGCAGAGTACCGGGGCAGACAAAGCTTAGAGCCTTTTAAACTTATATTTTTTACCATACTTATTGGCCCAGTTGTTGTATTAACATTCCTGAATGCTGCCATGGTCTGGCACTGGGATTATATTGTGTTGAGGTTTTCAGTACAACCCAATTTTCTGGTTCCAATGGTGAGTTACATTTACTTCCGGTCATTTTACATTATTTTCAGAAGAATGTTTTATGGCATTGATCTGGTACCTTTCTATGCAATCAATGAAATTGTATCAGATATAATACTCATTGCAGCAATAGGTGCTGTATGCTGGTTGCGGCTCCCGCACTTGCTGATTCAAAGTTATGTACTTGGATATTCAATCTTTACTGTAATCAGCATATTGGCATTATATAAGAATTATGCAGCAATTGTTGGGCCATTACACCCCCAGGAAAACTATCAAACCAAATCTGTTTTAATTGATTATTTTAAATATGGATTCATTACCATGGCTGGCACCGCTTCCAGTACGGGTACGGGGTATTTATCCATGTTGTTTACCGGTTACTTCTTAACCAGTACAGATGCAGGTTTATACTCATCTGTATTGGCTATTGTGAGCATAGTAATGTTTTTACCCAGGCTGGTGACTCAAGTCCTTCTCCCGGAGTTTTCAAAACTTTTTGGTGCTGGAGAAGAAAATTCAATAATCCACACCCTGAAATATTCTTTCTGGTTTCTGTTTATCATTGCGATGATCATTAATGGTTTTTTATTCGTTTTTGCAGAGGATATACTATCTATATTCGGGAATTCATTTTCCAGCGGAAGTCTGATCCTTAGAATTATAATACCAGGCGTTTTTATCCGCATGATATCCGTCCCTCTAGTAACTTTTTTATCGGCTACTGAATATGTGGTCTATCCTAATATCGGTGGAATTATCATTCTTATTGTCTCTGTTGTTACCTGGTCCATTGCTGTTCCCGCCTATGATTTAACCGGAATAGCTGCAGGGTATGTAGCCGGTATTAGTATCGGCATTGGTTATCAGATAGTAATGGCAGTCATCAAACTCAGATCATTCAGTTCTAACCATTAGTTTCACTTTATTGTGTTAAAGTTATCGGTAATTATTAAATATTATTTACTTACCTTTCTGCTGATTGACGCTTTCAGCGGTTTTATCAGGATATATTTAGGTATTTCAAATCCACTGTTCAATATCGGCTATTGGATCCGGGGGCCTATTTTGGCACTATTTTTTTTCTTTTATATCTATCAGATAAAAAAACAGACAATGTTCATGGATGAGCTATTGGTGATCATTCTCTTTTTTTACTTTTGTTTTAATACCTTATTTAATTATTTGATTTACCCATCACCAAGAATATTGATTGAGAATCTGCCCTATTTGCTTCGTCAGCAATTTTTACTTTTTTTGTTTGTCTTTATTAAAAACAGAATGGTTATTGATAAATCTTTTACCAGTAAAGTGATTCACTACAACTTTATAGTATTTGTCCTAAGCCTCTTTATTGGTTATGTGTTCGGTTTTGGTCTTGAATCGTACAGGTTCAGTGGGACATCGAAAGGTATGTTTCAAGGTGGAAATCCAGTCTCTATTCTAAACTTGATATTTTTTACTTATTTCATTCTGGATGGAGCCTTAAGAAAAAAAATTGTCCCTGTGGCACTTACAATTTTCAACGGGTTTGTGATTGCATCAAAAAGTGTGTTTGGATTTATCATCCCTATATTTTTTGCCCTGAGGCGCAGAGCGTTCAGTGTGAACAAATTGATTTTCTATAATGCATTCATTCTAATAATGATTTTTTCATTTTCTTACCTTACAGATAAAGCTGTAGAGGCTTATGAAGCCAGGTTTGGATTGAATATTAACAAATCCATCGCCGCGGCAGAGAAAGTTGGCGGTCTCTATAATAATTCGATGATGAATAAAATTGCTTCCTTAAACTTCAGGAGGTATGCATCTCTGAACGAACAAATGGAAGAATCATTTTCCCATTTCAATACGTTTTTGCTGGGTAAAGGCCTTGCAGGTCAGAATGTATTTTGGGAAAAGCGGGGTGAATTCTGGTTTAAAAATTCATCCATGGATTTCTTCGATTTTTTTTTCAAATATGGTCTCATTGGAATAATATTATTCATTATCCTTTTACTAAGAGATATTCAACCAGCGATAAAAAAATCTATCACAAGAGATAAAGTTGTAATATTCTTGTTCTTCGTTTACAGTTTTTTTGGAGGGCATGTGATCGATTCTGTTACCTCGGGTTCACTATTTTATTATTATTTGGCAATAATAAAATCTTGATATGAAAGTATTAATCTGCGCCAGTGGCAATACGGGCCGGCTAAGCCCCTTTGTTCAGGAACAGGCCGAAAGTTTAATAATACTGGGCATCCAGGTCGATTATTTTTTGATTTCAGGAAAAGGAATTCTTGGGTACTTAAAAAATTATTCATCTTTTATGAAAATGATTAAAGACAAAAAATACGATTTGGTCCACGCACATTACGGATTATCAGGCCTGCTGGCAACCTTACAAAGCAAAACACCGGTGATTGTTACCTTTCACGGCAGCGACGTAAATATAAAAAAAAATCTGCCATTCTCGCTGCTCGCATCCAGATTATCCCGCAATAACATCTTTGTACATTCCAGTCTAGCCCGTAGACTGAAAGTATCTGGAAAAAATATTCATATCATACCTTGCGGTGTCGATCTTGATACTTTTTCCCCGATCGATAAATGGGATGCACGCAAAAAACTTGGTTGGCAGAAAAACAAAAACTATATATTATTCTCATCCGGGTTTCATAATCCCGTAAAAAATGCCGCTTTGGCAAAATCAGCCCTGAAAAGTATTGATCTTGAGGTTAAACTGATTGAATTGGAGGGTTATACAAAACAGCAGGTCTGCCAGTTGATGAACGCAGCTGATTTACTCCTGATCACTTCATTTTCTGAAACGGGACCAATCGTTGCAAAAGAGGCACTGGCTTGCAATTGCCCCATAATATCCACAAATGTGGGTGATGTCAAATCCATAACCAAAAAAATTGATAATTGTTTTGTTACATCCTACAATCCGAACGAGATCGGTGAAAAAATAAGAATAATGTTGGCCTCAGGCCTGCGATCCAATGGCAGAATATTCATGAAGTCTTATGGATTGGATAAAGTTGCCCAAAAAATAATGATGGTGTATGGCAATATTTGAACTAAAGAATCTCACAAAATTTCTTATTAGCTATAATCGGTAAATAATGAAAAAATTTCTTTTCTATCTGGGGCACCCTGCTCATGCTCATAACTTCGTTTATATTAATAAAATATTAAAGAAGCATGGACATTCTATCCTTTTTGCAGTACGTCAGAGAGAGATCTTGGTTGATTTAGTTCAAGATTTTGGATTTGACCATGTAATTATAAAAGATAATAGAGAAAAATATTCTTCCTTTTCATTCGTGAAATCTATTTTAAATAGAGAATATGAAATGTTTAAAATAGTAAAATGGTTTAAACCAAATCTTATGGCGGGTACCGATATTGTAATTACACATTTAGGAAAGTTTTTCAACATACCATCGATAATACTATGCGACGATGACAGCTCTGTTGTACCCCTGATGGCAAACCTGGGCTTTCGTTTTGCATCCTCGGTTATATCTCCAGAAATTTGTGATATTAAACCCTTTAATTTCAAAAAGATTGGATATAGAGGACTGCAAAAATTATCCTATCTACATCCAAATTATTTTTCTCCAAATAAATCATTAATTAATAATAGTATTGATTTCAATGAGCGATATTTTATAATTCGATCTGTTGAACTTTCGGCACATCACGATAAAAACGTCAGGGGAATCAATGATAAATTACTAGACTCTATTGTTCAATTATTAATTCCTTATGGAAAAGTTTATATCTCATCTGAGAGAGTTCTCCCTGAAAAATACCATAAATTTATTCTTTCTATTGATACAAAATTGGTACATCATGCAATGTATTATTCCGATTTGTTTATTAGCGATAGCCAAAGTATGACTGTAGAAAGTTGTATACTGGGAACGCCGTCAATTCGGTATAATGATTTTGTTGGGCGTATAAGTGTACTGGAAGAGCTTGAGCATAAATACAAATTAACATTTGGTATATCCCCGGATAAACCCGAAGAACTATTGAATAAAATCGAAGAGTTAGTAAGAATGTCAAACATTAAGGATGAATGGAAAGAACGAAAAGAAAAAATGCTGAAAAATATGATTGATGTTGCATCTTTCGTGACCACTGTTTTGGAAGACTTCCCATCTCGTAAATTGAGATCAGCAGAAAATAATAAAATATTTGAATGAAGATTATATCAGTAGTAGGAGCGCGGCCACAGTTTATTAAGCTGGCCATATTGTCTAAAGAATTAAGGGAAAATCATAATGAGATAATAATCCATACTGGTCAGCATTATGATGATAATATGTCGAGATATTTTTTCGAAGAAATGCAAATCGCTAAACCAGATTATAACTTAAACATAGGATCAGGTTCGCACGGAAAACAGACGGCTGAAATGCTTATTGGATTAGAGGATATTTTCTTGCATCAGAAACCAGATGTTGTAATCACATTTGGTGATACAAATACTACCCTGGCTACAGGTCTTGCTGCTACGAAATTAAACATTCCAGTTGCACACGTCGAAGCGGGGTTGCGCAGTCACAACCGTGAGATGCCCGAAGAAATAAATAGAATATTAACAGATCATATTTCTGATTACCTATTTGCACCAACTTTAAATGCGATGGAAAACATAAAATCAGAGAATTTGTATGGAAAACCATTCCTGGTAGGTGATGTAATGTATGATTCATTATTGTATTATGGCAAAATAGCTGATCAAAAATCAAGAATTCTTAATAATCTGAAATTAAAGCAAAAAGAATATATACTATTCCACACAAATTTAAACTCTAACTCCACAATTTCCTTACAAAACACAATCGAAAAATTTCTCCAAAAATTCCGAAAAACCGAAAATTTCATCGAAAAACTTTCAATTATCCAGCAGATTATTACATATGTTAAGCTACTTTTGGGCAAAATCGATGAGGATTAAACAGAAGATAATATAAAAATCGTGGTTTATTATGCGCTTGTGAAGAAAAAAGCTCTTTTTCTCGAGCTTAATTTGGATTCGGATTTCCCGATTTTGATCGATGTGATTATGATTCAGTCTTTTGGTCAAAA
>PVBE011995566.1_pt1 | contig 13146 bp, 8 predicted proteins | sample 1631181 | NCBI WGS metagenome assembly PVBE01 (sample SAMN08397723, study PRJNA350692) | Marine metagenome, whole genome shotgun sequencing project. | isolation source: water | place: Pacific Ocean | collected 2012-04
CGGAAAGCGCAAGACCGGCGGGTTTCGCTGCCTCCTTTCCAACCTGTTCGTCAGACGTCTGGCCCACGGTGGCATGATAGCAGGTTGTTTGCCGGGGCATTGGTGGGAACCCGCCAGTCAGAAGTCTGTCAGGAACGGTCTCTCCACCGGAGGAAAGAGGATTGCTACTACCACCCTATCAGATTTCAATGGTGGACAAGCCAAGATCAGAGCGAACCGGGAATCCAAAATTGACAATAACACACTCAGACTTTATTATGAGTAATAACTAAATGATGGAGGTTTGGTAATGGCCGTCATTCGATGGGATCCCTTCAGGGACCTGAACACCCTTCAAGAACGCATGAATCTCCTGTTTGAGGATGCAAATCGGGGCTGGCGGGCCGAGGAGCCCTCCTCGACGACGTCCTGGAGTCCCGCGGTCGATATCTATGAGACCGAGAGCGAGATCATCGTGCAGGCGGAACTGCCGGGCATGGAACGGAAGGAAATCGAGCTGAGTCTGGAGAACAACGTGCTGACCCTCAAGGGAGACCGGCGCTTCGAAAAAGAGGGAAAGGACGAAAACTATCATCGCATCGAGCGGTCCTACGGCAGTTTTACCCGAGCGTTTTCGATACCGGCCATGGTCAACGAAGAGGAGATCAAGGCCGACTACAAGGAAGGCGTTCTGGCCATCCTTCTGCCGAAGAAGGAACGGGCCCGCTCGAAGCAGATTGAGATCTCGAGTGAGTAGGCACACAAGCAGATGATTCGCTTTGACAAGTTTACGTTGAAAGCCCAGGAGGCGCTCCAGGCCGCACGTGCGCATGCGGAGGAGCGACAGCATCCCCAGGTGCAGCCCGAACACCTGCTCTGGGCCCTCGTCGAGCAGAAGGATGGGGTCGTTTTGCCCATCCTGCAGAAGCTAGGCGCCGACATTCCAGCACTCGCCGAAAGCCTGGCCACTTCGGTCGGGAATCTGCCAAAGCTTGAATCGCGAGTCGAAGCACAGATTTCCCAATCGCTTGGCCGCATCCTCGACGCTTCTCTTACCGAAGCGGATCATTTCAAGGACCAATACGTCAGTACGGAGCACATCCTGATCGCGATGAGTGCCGCGCAGGGAGAAGAAGTCGCCCGCCTGTTGTCCACGTCCGGCGTGACAAGGGACGCTATCCTCAAGGTCCTTGTGTCCATCCGCGGTACCCAGAAAGTCACGGATCAAAATCCCGAGGAGAAGTACCAGGCGCTGGAGCGGTACTCGCACGACCTGACAGACCTTGCGCGCACGAGCAAGCTCGACCCCGTAATTGGACGCGACGACGAGGTTCGGCGCGTCATTCAGGTCCTGTCACGCCGGACGAAGAACAACCCTGTCTTGATTGGGGAGCCTGGAGTGGGCAAGACGGCTATCGTCGAAGGTCTGGCTCAGCGTGTGGTTGCCGGAGACGTTCCCGAATCACTTCGGAACAAGCGCATCGTTTCACTCGACCTGGGCATGATGATCGCCGGCGCGAAATATCGCGGTGAATTCGAAGATCGATTGAAAGCATTTCTGAAGGAAATCGAAGAGTCGAGCGGTGAGATCGTCCTGTTCATCGACGAACTCCACACGCTCGTCGTGGCCGGCGGGGGCGAGGGGTCGATGGATGCGTCGAACATGTTGAAGCCCTCTCTTGCGCGGGGTGACTTGCGCTGCATCGGTGCGACGACCCTGAACGAGTATCAGAAATACATCGAGAAAGACAAAGCGCTGGAGCGCCGTTTCCAGAAGGTTCTCGTAAACGAGCCCAATCAGGACGATGCCATCTCGATTCTGCGTGGCCTCAAGGAGCGTTACGAAGTCCACCACGGCGTCAAGATCAAAGACTCCGCCATCCTGGCGGCGGTGCTGTTATCCCACAGGTACATCAGTGATCGATTCCTGCCCGACAAAGCGATCGACCTCATCGATGAGGCTGCGGCAAGCCTTCGGATGCAGATCGATTCGATGCCGGTCGAGATCGATCAATTCGAACGTTCGATCGTTCAGCTCGAAATCGAACGGCAGGCCCTGGCAAAGGAGGAAGACGCCGCCTCGCTGGACCGCCTGGCTGAACTCGAGAGAGAACTCGGCGACCTCGACGAAGAATCCGGACGGATGAAGCTGCGGTGGCAGGCGGAGAAGGAGAGCATTCAGTCGATGCGTTCCCTCAAAGAACAGATGGAACGGGCCCGCATCGAGGAACAGCAGGCCGAGCGAGAGGGAGATCTGACGAAGGTCGCCGAAATTCGCTACGGCCGCCTGCACGAACTGGAACAGCGGCTTGATGAAGCGAACCGCCACCTGGAACGCCATGAACAGGCCGACCGGATGTTGAAAGAAGAGGTGGACGAGGAAGACGTGGCTTCCATCGTTGCCAAGTGGACGGGTATCCCGGTCAGCAAAATGTTGGAAAGCGAAGTCCAGAAATTGATCCACATGGAAGACCTGCTGGCCAGGCGTGTCGTGGGGCAAAGCGAAGGCCTGGCCGCCGTCGCCAATGCCATTCGCCGATCCCGGGCCGGTCTACAGGACTCGGATCGACCGATAGGTGTATTTCTTTTCCTCGGCCCGACCGGTGTCGGAAAGACTGAGACCGCGCGAGCACTGGCTGAGTTTCTTTTTGACGACGAGCGCAACATCGTCCGTATCGATATGTCCGAATACATGGAAAAGCATTCGGTGTCGCGCTTGATCGGCGCCCCTCCAGGCTACGTCGGGTACGAGGAAGGTGGCTATCTCACCGAAACCGTGCGTCGTCGGCCCTACGCCGTCGTGCTTCTCGACGAGATCGAAAAGGCGCATCCTGAAGTCTGGAACATCCTGTTGCAGATATTCGACGATGGACGCCTGACCGATGGAAAAGGCCGCACCGTCGACTTGAAGAACACGGTCCTGATCATGACGTCCAACCTCGCGACATCCGGTGAGGACTCCGAAGTGAGGCAGGCCCTTCAGGCCCAGTTCAAGCCGGAATTCCTGAACAGGATCGACGACATCATTCGCTTCCACAGCCTGGGCAGCGACGAGATTGTCCAGATCATCGAGATTCAGCTTGAGGTCTTGCGACAGCACCTGGAAGAGCGAAAGGTCACGCTCGAACTCACTGCCGAGGCACGGGAGTTGCTCTTCCGCGAAGGATATGATCCCTCATTCGGTGCGCGCCCTCTGAAGAGGGCAATTCAGCGCCTGGTGTCCGACCCGCTGGCAATGAAACTACTGCAGGGAGAAATCGTATCAGGCTCCCATGTTGTTGCCGACGCCGACCCCTCGAACGGACTGGTTTTCAGCAACCTCCCCGTCGTTCCGTAATGCGCCGGCCAGTGGGAAGACCGGCTGTTTTTGTCCCAACTGACCACTGACCACTGACCACTGACCACTTCCCCACCCCCAACCCCTTGATCCGCAACGTTCCGTTCCGGTAAGATTAGCACTCGCTTTATGTGAGTGCTAATGCCCTTATCCTTCATCTTCTGAGAACAAAGAGGAGCTTCAGATGCCCGCAAAAGAGTTGATCTTCCGTGACGAGGCCCGCGCCAAGATCCTGACAGGGGTCAGTACCCTTGCCGATACGGTGAAAGTGACCCTGGGACCCAAAGGCCGGAACGTGGTCCTCGAGCGTAAGTTTGGATCGCCGATCATTACAAAGGACGGCGTGACGGTCGCGAAGGAGATCGACCTGGAGAATCGCTACGAGAACATGGGCGCGCAGATGGTCCGTGAAGTCGCCAGCAAGACCAGCGACATCACCGGTGACGGCACGACGACCGCTACCGTATTGGCAGAGGCGATCTACAAGAGTGGCCTCAAGAACGTCGTTGCCGGGGCGAATCCCATGGATCTGAAGCGTGGCATCGATGGTGCGGTCGAGGCTGTTGTGGCGGGACTGGCGAAGGCTTCGAACCCGGTGAAAGATCACGCCGAACAGCGGCAGGTGGCCACCATCTCAGCGAACAACGACGAAAAGATCGGAGAATTGATCGCTGCGGCCATGGAACAGGTCGGCAAGGATGGGGTCGTGACGGTGGAAGAGGCCAAGTCCATGGAGACCGAACTGGAGGTTGTCGAGGGCATGCAGTTCGATCGGGGATACCTGTCCCCATACTTTGTCACCGACCCCGAACGGATGGAAGCGGTACTGGAGAACCCCTACGTACTGGTCCGGGAGAAAAAGTTTTCCCTCGTCAAGGATCTTGTTCCGGTGATGGAAATGGTTGCGAAGGAAGGCCGGCCGTTGCTCCTCGTTTCCGAAGACATTGAAGGCGAAGGGTTGGCGACGATGGTCGTCAACAAGATTCGGGGGACCGTCTCCTGCGTGGCTGTCAAGGCGCCCGCTTTCGGTGATCGCCGCAAGGCCATCATGGGTGACATCGCAGCGCTGACCGGTGGCCGTGCGATCACCGACGATCTGGGAATCAGCGTCGAAAACATCGGCCTTGCGGACCTCGGCCAGGCAAAGCGCGTCATTGTGGACAAAGACAACACGACGATTGTTGAGGGCCAGGGTCAACGTGCATCGATTGAGGGCCGGATCAAGGAGATCCGCCTGCAGATCGAACAGACCGATTCGGAATACGACCGTGAAAAACTCCAGGAACGTCTGGCGAAGTTGACGGGCGGCGTCGCCATCATCAGGGTGGGAGCCCACACTGACGGTGAAATGAAAGAGTTCAAGGCCCGAGTGGTGGACGCCCTGCACGCGACCCGCGCCGCAATTGAGGAAGGTGTCGTTCCCGGTGGAGGTACGTCCTTGATTCGTTGTCAGTCGATCGTCGACGAGTTTGCGGCAGGCCTGACAGGGGATGTCAAGACCGGTGCCCAGATCCTTCGTGGGGCATTGGAGGCACCGTTGCTGACGATTTCGGCGAACGCGGCAGTAGAGGGTGCGATCATCGTCAACCGTGTGCGATCGGAAGAGGACGTCCGATTCGGCTACGACGCCCAGACGTCGGAATTTGGAGATCTTGTCGCTGCCGGCGTGATCGATCCGACGAAGGTGGTCCGCGTCGCCCTCCAGAACGCCGCGTCGGTTGCCGGCCTTCTCATCACCACGGAGGCCGCCGTCGCAGACCTTCCTGAAAAGAAGGCCGAGGTGCCCGGCGGCCACGACGACTTTGACTAGCAGCCCCGGTTTCTGTCTGATGGTTTCCGTCCGATTCGGCGGGCGTTCCTTGCGTCCCTAAGGAACGCCCCCTGCCTGTCCTTTGCGCCCCGTAACCGCAACGTAGAGAACCCCCCCGATCATCGCGAAGAGCGAAAACGTAACCAGGTTGACAAAAAATGTCGCCAGGACAGTTACGAAAGAGATTTCAGGGGAGACCAGGCGAAGGATCAACTCCCGCATGAACCCTTCAATCTCCGGGAATTCGTTCAGCAGTTCTTCAAACTCTTCCCGTTGCGATCCGATGGCCCCGGCGAAGAGCAGTCGAAAGGGCAGTTGGAAAAGCGTTGCGATGATGGCCCCGAACAAACCACTGAGCACTCCCACGAAGGCGCCATCGCCGTAGCTCACTGTCGCCGCACCTCCGGGGCGCTGCTTTGTCAGCATCCATGCTGCAAGCGCGCCACCTCCGATAACCCACATGCAGCAGATGAAGTTGCCTAGGTTGACAATTGGAATCGAAGACAGGACGCCCAGGGCGCCGCCGCCGAAAAGGGCGGCCTGGACGAAATCCGGCGGGGTCCCACCGCTGTCTGTTGGGCTTTTCGGTTCTACTGCCGTACCGCACTGCATGCAGTACTGAGCATGATCGGCGAGTGTGACCCCACATTGCTTACACGTTTTCAAAGGAATCCCTCCGAGAAGTCCGAGCGAGTGGACCGGTGAGTTCACGAAAACCCTGAGCGACGAATCCCGCCGCGGCCAGTCCCAGCAACAAACCGGAAAGCGCGCGTACGACCTCCATGTCGATGATCAGGTGCGCCACCACAAACTCCACCGCTGTCAGGGCAACGGCCCATCGCAGCAATCCGGTCTTCGCCGGCATCTCGAGCAGCAGCGCAATGAGAAAGCCGCCATAGATTGCAGCGCATCTGATGCAGACCGCCAGCGGGCGTCCGAACAGAAACCAGCTGCGTTCCGGGTACTGATGACAGATCGAGGAGAAAAAACCGTAAATGACTCCGGAATCAAACAGCGGGGCGGCGATCATAGCCGTGCACCAGGCTGCGACGGCCGCAAGGAGAATCCTGTCGGAGATTGCGGACCCGCCGAACAACGGATCGGCGGTTGCGGTATGGGCCGGTTTTTTCATAATCACCATGCTATCGATGGTTGGTTCGGTCCGTCTATAGCATGTAACCTGGCCCACGGTTCGGCGGCCGGGAATTCGCTATTGTCATATGAGGCATTCTAACAGCCTGCTGTGATGCGAAAACTACTGAATACCTTGACAGTTAGCCTGCCGATGCTATGATAAACTGATTGCTAATAGTGATAGGTTTCTATCCGCGTATCTGAGGTGAGTTATGAATCGCAAAGTCATCGTTGGGGCTGTTGTGTTCGCATTGCTGGCCCTGTCTCTGCCGGCTGAAGCACAGAGCCGAATGAGCGCAAGCGCCCGCGCCGAGCGCGCGAATCGGGCGCTGGCCCGGTGGTTGGACCAGGACGTTGCCTTTATCATTACCGATGAAGAAAAGGCCGCGTTCAAAGCGTTGCAGACCGACGAAGAACGGGAACAGTTCATTGAACAGTTCTGGCTTCGCCGCGACCCGACTCCCGATACCATTGGGAACGAATACCGCGAAGACCACTACGTGAGAATCGCGTTTGCCAACGAGCGCTTCGCGTCTGGCAAGCCGGGATGGAAAACCGACCGTGGTCGGATATACATCATCCATGGAAAGGCCGACGGCATCGAGTCTCATCCTTCGGGCGGTTCTTACGAGCGGCCCTTCTATGAAGGCGGCGGCACGACGACGACCTACCCGTTCGAAATCTGGACTTATCGCTATATTGAGGGGCTCGGCAACGACATCAATTTCGAGTTCGTCGACCCAACGATGACCGGCGAATACCGATTGGCGCTGGATCCATTCGAAAAGGACGCCCTGGCCATGACCGCTACGGGCGGCCTGACCCTGGAAGAGGAGCTGGCCGAAGACCCGGCCGAGGCGAAGGCGAATCGCGGCATCAATCAGATGTCGGGAGGGTTGCAGCGGTTCAATCAGTTTGAGCGCCTCGACCTTTATGCCAAGGCCTTCAAGCCACCGGAGATCAAGTTCAAGGATCTTGAAACGATCGTCACGACAAACCTCTCATACAATCTGTTGCCTTTTGACGTCCGAACCGATTTCGTGCGGGTAACCGACGAAAGTGTTCTGTCGCCCGTTACGTTGCAGATCCAGAACGAGGACATCGCTTTTCAGCAGGAGCAGGGTATTCATCGGTCACTGATCAACGTGTTCGGACGTGTGACCGGAATTAACGGACGTGTCGCAACCGTCTTCGAAGACACGATCCGTTTGGACATTCCAGATGCGCTGTTTGCGGACTTTCTGACCCGGTATTCCGTTTGGCAGAAGATCATTCCGCTTCGACCCGGTTTGTACAAGATCGATCTCGTCTTGAAAGACCTGCACAGCGACAATGTGGGCACCATTAATCAGCGCCTGGCCGTTCCTCGTTTTCCCGAGGAGCAGCTATCATCCAGTTCCCTGATCCTTGCAGACCTTATCGAACCGCTGCCGCCGCGGCAGGTTGGATCCGGTGCCTTCGTGTTGGGGAGCTCGAAAGTGCGTCCCAGCGTCAAGCAGAACTTCAAGCAGGATCGCGACCTGAACTACTGGATCCAGATCTATAACCTGCAGATCGACGAAGATCTGTTGAAGCCGTCCGCGACCATTGAGACGCTGATCACTCGTGACGGTCAGGAAGTACAAAAGCACGTGGACGACACTGACGAGCTGTCAGGTGCTGCTCAACAGATGACGATCAAGAAGAGCGTTGCGCTGGGCGAGTTCGAACCGGGCGAGTATTCGATCCGGGTACGAATTACCGACAACCTGTCGGGAGAGATCATCACCCAGACGAGCAAGTTCGTCGTTCAGGAAGTGGAAGACGAGTCCGGCGGCAGCCGGTAGACCTTTCGGAGACGTCCTATGCGAATAGCCGAACCATCCGTTTCGCGGGCTGTCAGGATTCTCGCGTCCCTTCTTGTGTGTGGGATGCTTTCGATGGGGAATGCGCTGGCGGAGGATGGTCCGGCGAGCCTTCGCGGGCGAGTTCAGGACAGCACGGGCGCTCCGTTGATCGGTGCCCTGATCGCTGTCCAGTACGAAGACGCGTTTTTCCGCGAGCGTCTGGTCTTCAGTGATCGTAGCGGCGTTTTCTCGGTTCCCAATCTGCTGGCCGGAAACTACTCCCTCAAGGTCACGAAACCTCGCTTCCTGCCGGCCGTGGCAGCAGGGATCACTCTCACCGAGGGTACGAATGCCGTTCTGACGATCAGCCTGCAGACCGCGATGGAGATCATACGTCGCGGGATTCGCCGGGGCAGCCTGGAAGAAATGAAATGGGTGTTGCGTAGCGCTCCATCGACCCGCCCCATCCTCCGGATGGTCGAGGATGATACGGATGAGGTTGAAGTGGACGCGACCGTGGCGGCGTTGGAGTCGTCAGGCTACTTCCAGCTCTATTCGAAGTCGATTAACTCCCCGGAAGGACCAACCGATTCGGTTGGATCTCAATTTGCCTTCAGTCTTCCCCTTGCCTTGGGTTCACAGGTCACGTTTACGGGCCAGTACACGGAGGCTTCGAACCAGCCCCGGGGGTTCGGTGCGACCTACGAGTTTTCACCCGGCGAGAACCACAAATCTTTCCTGGCAGTCAACATGCGCCAGGGGGCCCTTTTTAATGCGGGTCAGGCGGGTGCCGCGACGCGTGAAGTCAAGGTGCAGTACGGCGAGCAGTTGCAGTGGTCCGATCACCTGGTGTTTACGTATGGTGCGGACATTGGCCGGGCGGACGGCATCACGAGCAACAACTACCTGCGGCCGGAGTTGGGTGCCGCGTGGGTTCCCGAAGCGCGGACAACCCTGAAGGTGCTGTATTCGCGTCGTGCGCCGGCGGATACCGACGATCCCATTCGGGGCCGGGAATACTTCGATCGGACTGTCTACATCCCGCCGGAGTTGGAGAGTTATTCCCACAGTGAAATCGGAGCCACTCACATATTGTCTGAGTTTCTCCGGGTATCAGCTGCCGCGTTTCGGGATGAGGCCGGTACTCAGGCTTTTCTGGTGGACGCGGAGAACGGTCGCAGGGCGATCATGATGTTCGACGGAGATGCAGCGACCACCACGGGCGTGCGGATGCACGCGGATCGGTCATTCCGGGGGTTCGAGGCCGGCGTGGGCTACACCTACGCCAGTGCGAGAGGATTCGACCAGGATGTGGTCTCTCCGGAGGAGCTCCGGCGCGATGCCGTGCGGCGGAATTTTCATGTGGTCACCGCCCGGGTAAAGACAGACATAGACCTGACTCAAACCGCAGTGACGGCAGTCTATCGGTGGAACTCCGGTTTTTCCCTCGCGGCGGTCGATCCCTACCAGCGTTTCGCCGAGTACAACGACCCGACCCTGAGCATTACGATCGCGCAGGATCTGCCAAGCTGGAAAATCTTCCCGGGAAGATTCCAGGCTGTTGTCGATGCCCGAAACCTGTTTGAGCCTTCCTTCGGTTCCCGCCGGACCATCCATGCCCAGTACCCCAGGCTGCTTAAGGGCGGCATCCACATAAAGTTCTGAGACTAAATACAATTTTTGGTATTTCGTCTACCAAAAATGGTATTTAATGGGCTGTGTGGAGTTAAGTATGTGGCAACATAGGGGTTTATTTGGCAGTTTGATTGCAAAAGCGATCAGTAGGGATATTTGTGCCCCGAAGACCCTGATGGCAGTATGACGAGAAAAATCCTATCGTTTCGAATTATCGCGACCTTCATCTTCACCCTGGGGATGATCATACTGGGCGGACTGAACGTTCAGCAGAAGCGGCTCTGGGTTGCTCCTGACGATGGTGTGTTGTGGATCGAGAATCAGGTGGGCGGCAGGGGGTTGGTTCAGGCATCGCTGGTTGCTTCCGCGGGTCCCGGTGAGCGGGCCGGTATACGGCGCGGCGATACCCTGGTGGCGATTGACGAGCTGGAGATCGAGAACGAACGGCACGTGACCCGGGTCCTTTACGACCTCGGCGAGTGGTCGAGGGCGACCTATCACATCGAACGTGATGGAACCCCGATCGAGTTGACGGTCGTGGTTGCGCCGCAGCCCGAGCGACTGCAGAGTCAGCTGACCTACCTCGAGATCATCGGAATTCTGCATCTGCTGGTGGGGATTTTTGTTATCGCAAAACGCTGGCGGGCGCCCCACGCGTTGCACTTTTACTTCGTGTGTCTCATCTCGTTTGTCCTTTACGTGTTTCGCTACACGGGTAAGTTCAACGACTTCGACTGGACCATCTTCTGGTCGGACCTGGCCGCATATGTCTTTCTGCCGCCCCTGTTCGTCCACTTCTGCCTGGAATTTCCGGTCAAGCATCGATGGATCCGCCAGTCCAGGCTCCTGCTCCCGTTGATCTACCTCCCGGGCGGCCTCCTGATGGTCACGTGGATTTCCTATGTAACGGGGATTCTTGCGTTCTATCCGTCTCCACTCGCGTTGCGAAATCTTCTGGCCAGCATCAACGACTTCCACTTCGGCCTGTTGTTCGTCTTCAGTGCGGCGATCCTGACACACACGTACCGGACCGTCGAAGAGCCGGAGTTGCGGCAACAGTTGAAGTGGGTGACGCGTGGAACGGCCGTTGCGGTAATTCCGTACTTTCTGTTTCAGTCGCTGCCTCGCCTGTTCGGTGCGGTTCCGTTCGAATATGCCGACCTGGCGGTGTTGCCGCTTGCGTTAATACCTATTTCGTTCGGTTACGCAATCCATCGATACCGTTTGATGGACGTCGATATTCTCTTCAAGCGGGGCATGGCCTATACACTGGCGACGGCGACCGTCGTTGGGCTCTACATTACTATCGTGGTCCTGGTCGGCACGCTCTTCGGCGACTTGCCGCAACTCGGGGCGATTTCCCAGATCGTGGCGACGATTGTGGCGGCGCTCCTGTTGGGGCCAACCAAAGATCATATCCAGGTATGGCTGGACAAGTTCTTTTACAAGGACAGGTACAATCTCCGGCTTACGGTTACCGACTTCGGAAGAAACCTGGGGTCCGAGGTGGATCTTGGAACCGTTCTGGATCGCATTGTGGACAGGTTGTCCGGCTCGCTGTTCGTCGATCGGATGGCCGTCCTCCTCGAAGATCCGGAGGATCCCGAACAGTTTGTTCTGGCTCGCGTTCACGGACTGGACACGCCGGTCGGGACCGCATACCCATTCCTGAAGAAAGACATTGACCAGCCCTACATCTTCTTCGAGGACGATGATCACGGGTTGAATTACTTTATGCCGTGCAGGGCGAAGGATCGCGTGATTGCCTATTTGGGTATGGGGCGGACCCAGAACGGCGACTATCTGACGAGTGAGGACATCGATCTGCTCGAGGGCGTTTCCGATTACGTCGGCATCGCCGTTGAGAACGCGAAATTATACGAATCGCTCGAGGACAAAGCCACTCAGTACGAAATCCTCAAAGACTTCAACGAGAACATCATCGAGTCGATCAGCGTTGGCGTAATGGTGGAGATCGGGGAGCGCATTGTCGGATGGAACCGTGCCCTGGAAAATCTCACGGGCAAGACTCCGGCGGAGATGATCGGTAAGGCGACGTTTGACGTGATTCCCGAACAATCGCTGGAACGTCTGCGAGATGAACGGAATCTTTACAAGCATCGGTGGGGCGACCTGGTGGTCAACTTCTCCGTCACGCCGCTCCTCGACAAGGAAAACCGCACAACGGGTCGTTTGATCATCGTCGACGACATCACCGAACGAGTCCGACTCGAGGATCAGCTCGTTGAGAACGACAAACTGACCTCAGTCGGATTGTTGGCTGCCGGCGTTGCCCACGAGGTGAACACGCCCCTGGCCGTGATTTCCAGTTACTCGCAACTGCTCCGTAAACAGATCGGTTCCGATGACGCCCGGATCAAGTTGATGGACAAGATCATCAACCAAACGTTCCGAGCTTCGGAAATTGTCAATAACCTGCTGAGCTTCTCGCGGACTAACGCCACCGAGTTTGTTGAACTCGACGTCCACCAGGTCATTGCCGAAACGGTTTCGTTGCTGGACCATCAATTGAAGAGTGCGGGCATCCGGCTTGAACGGGAGTTCTCGGCCCAGGCCCCACTGGCTTTCGGCAATGCTGGTAAGTTGCAACAGGTCTTCTTGAACTTGATCTTGAATTCCAAGGACGCCATGCCCGGCGGGGGGACCCTTCGCCTCCGTACCGATACGAGCGAAGCCAAGCTTCAGGTTTGGATTGAAGACACCGGAGTCGGCATCAAAGAGGCGGACATCAAGAAAATCTACGATCCGTTCTTCACGACGAAAGAGAGTGGTAAAGGTACTGGCCTGGGCCTTTCCGTAACGTACGGGATTGTCCAGGAGCACGGAGGCGACATTTCCGTGGAAAGCCGACCCGGCCAGGGAACCTCGTTCCGCTTGGAATTACCGCTCGCAAGGAAGCCTGCAAATGTCTAAAGCAAAACCCAAGGTGTTGATAGTCGACGACGAAAAGGAGATTCGAGACAGTCTCGAACTGCTCCTCAATTCGGAAGGGCTCAGCGTTGAAACGGTCCCCTCCGGGGAAGATGGGATCAGTGCGGTCGAAGCAAACCTGTATGACGTGGTGTTGTTGGATGTGATGCTGCCGGGGCGTTCCGGACTGGAAGTCCAAAAAGAGCTCAAGAGCATCGATCCGACATTGCCCGTCATCATCATCACGGCTATGGACGCCATAGAAACTGCAGTCGAGGCCATTCGTGCGGGCGCCTATGACTACGTCACCAAACCCTGGAACAACGAGAAGCTGATCGCCATCATCAAGAATGCCATCAAGCAGCGGAAGCTCTACAGCGAGAACCTGCAACTGCGGCGTGCGCTCAAAGAGCGATTCGGCTACAGCAACATCGTGGGCAAGAGCGACGGGATGCTGCAACTGCTGGATCTTGTGACCCAGGTGGCGGCAAGCC
>PVBE012742353.1_pt1 | contig 13146 bp, 11 predicted proteins | sample 1631181 | NCBI WGS metagenome assembly PVBE01 (sample SAMN08397723, study PRJNA350692) | Marine metagenome, whole genome shotgun sequencing project. | isolation source: water | place: Pacific Ocean | collected 2012-04
CATCATTATTTCCTATTATTACTGACATTACGCGGCAGGAGCAAAAAATTAAATGAATCTTTTCCAGTCAGGCTCTCCCAAAATATTCATTGAATATCTCTTCATATTTTGAAACAGTCTGACAGAAAAATCTCTCATTTCTTTTTTTCACTCTTGCCACGTAACATCAGTTATTACTGCAAAACTTTAACTTTCAGTACAAAAAAATACAAATAAAACTCATCTCAAAAAAATAGATGCTTTCATAGTGATTTCTTGTTAAAATCACGTCTATGGACAAAAGAACCAATTATGTACATGCTTGGGCTGTCTGGACTGTCAGCGCCGTCTTTTTTTTCTATAAATATGTTATAGAAATTTCTCCTAGCGTTATGGCCAAAGATCTCATGGCTTCTTTCCATATTGGAGGTGCTGAATTAGGCAATCTCGCCTCTAGTTATTATTATTCCTATTTTCTTATGCAGTTGCCTGTAGGACTTTTACTTGATCGGTTCGGTCCTCGCAGAATCACAACCCTTGCGATTGCTTTATGTGGTATTGGTATTTATTTTTTCTCTCATTCTGAGACTTTTGCCTCGGCTATGATTGCTCGCTTTATCATAGGGATTGGAGCTGCTTTTGGAGCCATTAATATTTTCAAACTTTGCGCAAATTGGTTTCCAGAAAAATGGTTTGCCTTTATGGCGGGGCTTTCCATGACTGTTGCTATGCTTGGTGCGATTGGAGGAGAAGGTCCGCTTGCTGCCTTTATCCACCTTTTTGATTGGCGCATTTCTTTATTTTATATCGGAGTCTCTGGCGTTATTTTAGCTGTGATCTTTTATACAACGGTTCGAGATTATCCTAGAGACCATATTGATCTCATTCATAGCCGGAAAAAAACAAAATTTTTAACAGGTCTTTTACAGATTTTAAAAAATCCTTATAACTGGATTATTGCAATCTATAGCGGACTTGCTTTTGCTCCCATTACAGTTTTTGGAGGCCTTTGGGGCGTTTCTTTTATAGAAGAGGCTTACGGGTTTAGCAAAGAAAATGCGGCGAACTCCATTTCTTTACTTTTTGTCGGCTTTGCAATAGGAGCTCCTTTCTTCGGGTGGCTTTCGAATAAGCTCGGAAGAAGAAAACCTTTGATGCTAAGCGGTACTTTTATTGCCACTCTACTTTCTGTAGCGATTTTATTTTTGATTCATATGCCTTTTTATTGTCTTTTTGCTTTAATTTTTCTTTTTGGGTTCTTTTTAAGCTGCTCTTTTATTTCTTTTACTGTGATTCATGAATACAATATCCCGCTTGTAACAGCTACAGCTGTTGCAATTATGAACGCTTTCAATGCCTTTTTCTGTGCCATTTCAAATCCCTTAATTGGAAAAATTTTAGATATGGGATGGGATGGTACCATGCAAAATGGTGCCCGAATTTTCTCTATAGGTGATTATCAAAAATCTCTTTTCACAATCCCCTTATATCTTGGAATCGCTTTAATTTTAGTTTTCTTTTCTAAAGAAACTTTCTGTAAGCAAAAAAAATAAATCTTTGAAATAGCTAAAATTTAGAGATCTCTTATTTTTTCCAAGAACTCTTTATTAGAGCAGCCATTTAAAGTATCGATGATCCCAAAACACTTTACAAAAGTCTCAATGACTTCAGGATCAATTCCTACTGTTAATCGAATCGTTGTTAAATCTTTATCAAAAATCAGCCCAAAATTAGGGTGATAAAAACCTAAACTATGTCTAGTAAAAATGGGATATCCATTTTCCATGCACATCATAAATAAAGTTCCACCAACAAGCCCCGCTGCTCTGATCGAGTGCAAAAATCCTTTTACTTTTATATCAACAAAAACAGAGTGAGCCTCTTTTTCAAAAGAAATAACCTGATAGGGAGAGCCCTTCTCATACAGTCTTTGGGGTAAACGGTTTAGTAATTTTTTTGTATTTTCAAAGGTCTGCTTTCTATAAAGTTCTAGTTCAGAGGCTGCATATTGATACGCCAAGCAAAACCAATTCATACTCAGCTTATCTGTTTGCAAAAGAGGATCCTTTAGAAGAAAATCAAAATAATCCCATTTGGGATCTTTATTATGGATCATAAGAAAAGGGGCTCCAAAAAAATTATCCATGCCTAAAAGATCAAATTTAATTCCGCTTCGATAGCAAATAATATTGAGCATCCCTTTTTCAATCTGTTCTTGAAACTCTTTCAATAATAAATGATTTCTCTTTGAATTAATAAAATCAAATGTAGAATCTATAACTAAAACTAAAGGCTTTTCTCTCTTTTTTGTAAAAATTTTATGTAAAAGATCACTTATATTTTCTACTTTATATTGATCTTTTTCAAAAACAATCTTCCAGACAGGATCAAATTGAACAAGAAGTACATCCGTTTGTTCAAAGTCTTCATCCGTCGCTTTTTCAGACGCAGAAGCATTTACACCTTTGGTGGCAATATTCTCACATTCATAATAGATATTTTTCCCGTAGATTACTCGAAAAGGCCCTAAAGCATTTTCCAATGCTGTAAAAACACCTCTAAAACTAGTCATTCCTGAAGAATGAACAGCATAACTTGTATGTTTTTTAAAATCTTCGGGAAGAAGATTTTGATAAATTTCGAAAAAGTCACTTGAGTCAAAAGGTGAAAAAATTTCAAGAAGATTACATAAGTAGTAATGGATTTTTTCTAAATGTGTAAAATCCAAAAAAAAAGCTCTTTCTTTTTGTTGTAAAAAGTGCAGCTGCTTTTCTATTTCTGAAAAAGAAAATTGAATAATTTTGGACTTTGTAGAAGAGCACATAATCTGTGCCCATTGGTCTTCAGAGACCTTACTAATAAGCCCTTTTATCATCTTAAGCTCAGCTCGTAATATCATGGCTTTTTGCGAGTTTAAAAAAAATTTACCCTTTTCAAAATTCTCTAGATTTTGAATGCATTTTTCCTTTAGTGGGATATCATAAAGTTCCATTTGTTCTGCTTGAAAATGATTATCAAAAAGCCACCGATCTAATTCAATAGGATTGGCTGAGAGGCCAAAAGAACCAATCCACTTTAATAAAAAATTATGTTGAATTTCGACTTGTTCTTTTGACAATGAAGATAAAGGAAGTAATCGAAGCCCTCCTATACTTTCTCGTTGAACCTTCTGAACAAATAAGATGTTCTCTAAATGAATATTATGTTTTTTACAAAATTTTAAAAAAGAGCTCTCATATTTTTTCCAAAAGCTTTGCCATTGTTTAGGATCTTCAGGCAAGAGATGTGTCATATCTACAATCGTTCGATCTTGTTTTAAAACAAAATCGAATGTTTGGGGGATTTCTTCAAAAGCCCTTATGTAATGAGGCAGATACTTTTGAAGATCAAAAGGGCGCGTTAAAATCAAAGGATAGGTTTTGGGATGAGGAAGTGTTTTTTTCCACTGATTTACAATATCGGTATAAGTATCTGAGAGCCCAAGTGAAGGATCTCTTGAATAACAAAAGCTTGTTTTGGGATGTATTTGAAGAAAAAAGCCAAAACAAGGGTAGATCCAATCGATAGTCTTTGAGGAAAAACCATTAGATTTTACAAGCCAACGATTTTTTAAAAAAAGCAAAAGCCTTCTTTCTTCTTCCGTAGAAGTAGAAATCTGAGAAAGAGCCTCTTCATTGAAATTCCATGAAGATAAAGTTTTCTGTTTTTTATGATGTGTCCCATGACGTACTTGATAAAAAAAGCGATTTGATAAAGATCTGGATAAGTGAGAAAAAAGAAGACATTCATTGGAAAGCGTATCTGAAAAACAAACAGAAAGTCCCCAGATAAATTGAGATACAATTGAGCTTACTCCAAAAGCACATCCTGCTCCGAAATAAATCCCCTTTTCAAAGAGCTTTATATTTCTTTCAAGCTTTAGAAGAGGTTTTTTAAAGGAAAGGATCGCTAAAAAAACACCTATAAAAAGAAGGCTTTTTTTTGAAAAATATTTATGCATAAAAAAACCCTCTATTTTGAAATGTTTGCAATTTTTAAAGAAAGTAGTATAGACAACCTCTAAGCATTCTATTTCTCACGATCAAAGACTTTATCTTTTAAACTGAGATTTTTAAGATCGTTTTCTTTTTTTTCCTATAAGGATAAAGATAATCCCAAAAATTATAAGAACAATTCCAGCAATCTGAAGACCTCTTGCCATATTTTCATAATAAGCAATATCGCGTCTTCCTGCATCGATCTTTCTCTGCATAGGATTGGTAATGTGCTCCCCTATCTTTTTTGAAGCTGGATTTGAAGAAAATAGGCGATTTCCTGCACCGACTTTAGATTGTGCTCTATTAGCTTTATATTTTCCTTCTTCCACTTGGTTTCTGATATACATGGAAGCAAAGATCAAAATAATACCAGCAACTAAAGCTATAATTCCTATAATACGTTTACAAGACATGATGATATCTCCCCTTTTTTCTCTTCTTTGCATATGCTGAAAAAAATGTAAAGTTTGATTTTTTCTTAAAAACTGAAGGTCTATAGCAAGAGAAAAAAACAGAAATGAGAGATTTTCAATACAAAAAATAAAAGACTAGGGGTAATGAGTATAAAGAAATCGATGCGGTAGACAGACTACCGCATCAAAATGAATAAATTTACTTTTTCACATGCTTGCTAATACAACCAGCTAACTTCATCATGTCAATAGATCTTGAACCTACAACAGCTGCAAGTTTTTTATCCGGATTGATCATTCTTCTGTTTTTAGAATCTTGAAGCTTGTGACGTTTAATATATGCCCATAGACCTTTTACAATCTGAGGTCTAGTTAACCTTTTACTTCCTACAATTTTTTCAAGATCTGCAGAACAACAACAGGTCATTTTAGTAAGGCCTCCTGCTGCTTTTCTTTTTGTAGTTGCTTTTCTTTTTGTAGCTGCTTTTCTTTTCGTAGCTGTTTTTTTTCTAAGATATCCGCCTACTCTTGTTTTAGTTGCTCTTTTCTTAGCTGTTTTTCTTTTAGGTGTTTTTCTCTTGGCTGTTTTTCTTTTTTTAGCTGTTTTTTTTCTAAGGTGCCCTCTTACTCTTGACTTTGTTGGCTTTTTCTTAGCTGTTTTTCGCTTAACTGTTTTTCTTTTAGCTGTTTTTCTCTTAGCTGTTTTTTTTCTAAGGTGCCCTCTTACTCTTGTTTTCGGTTTTTTACGAGCTACTTTTCTTCTTGTTGCTTTTCGAGCTGTTGTTTTTTTTCTTTTTGCCATGGTGTTTTCCCTTTTCTTTGAAGAGTGTATTGTTGAGACTAAAACTTTTTAAAGTTTGAAAACCCACAACATACTCAAAGGTTTTTTTAAGCATCTATTTATTTCAATAAAACTTCTTTAAAATTCAAGCAAGTTTATTTTTGATTTTTTTGCATAAAATAACGAATTCATCAAAAAAAATCTAAAATGGAGGAAAAAGACATCATTCAATTCACTTGGATAGACTCCAGGTTCTTAAAGGAAAAACAACTGAGCTAAAAAAATTACAGATAAAATAGCTACTAGATAGTGAACTTCCTTATACCTTCCCCAAAGAACTTTAATGAGTGTATAAGAAATAAATCCAAAAGCAAACCCTTTGTAAATACTGAAGGTTAAAGGCATCGTTAGTGCTGTGATCAAAGCAGGAATGACTTCTGTGATATCTTTCCAACAAATTTCTTTGATTTCAACTAACATAAACATACCTAAAACAATCAAAACAGAAGCGGATGCAAAATGAGGAATGGAAGAAATAATCGGATAAAAGAAAAGACAACACAAAAACAAAATACCTACAATAACAGCACAAAGACCTGTTTTTGCACCTGTTTTAATTCCTGAAGCAGATTCTAAATGATAGGCTAAAGAGGCCGTTCCTAAAAAAGTTCCTATAATGGTAAAAAGTCCATCAGGAATAACAGCTTGATGCATGCGATCGATTTTAATTCCTTTTCTTTGTAAAATTCGAAAAAGAGTCAAAAGGGAAGCGCTTGAATCAAAAAGGCTCACTAAGAAAAGGGAAAGAGTAATCGGAATTAATTCCATGGAAAAAATACGGCTTACATCTAGTTGAAAAAAAGTAGGGCTTAAACTAGGAGGTAATGCGACAAAACCTTTCCATTTTGTTAAATGAAAAATCAAACTCAAAATCCAACTAAAAAGAATTGCAAGAATAAAAAATCCCCTAATTTTAAAACGCATACAAATAAGGATCAAAACCAGTGATAAAAAAGTAAAAAGAGCAGGCAAGGTATTTACTCTTCCAATACCCAATGAGTGCTTTTCATAAGTTAAGATTCCTGCTTGCTGAAGGCCCACAACCATTATAAAAAGGCCGATTCCAGCAGCTGAGGAATAGGTAAGCGCCTTAGGAAGGCTACGTAAAATTTTTTCTCTAAGTCGAAAAATACTAATGATAAAGATACAACAAGCGGCTAAGAAAACGCATCCCAAAGCTTCTTGCCATGAAAAGCCCTCTTTAAGAACGATTGAATAGGTAAAGTAAGCAGAAGTCCCCATGCCAGGAGCAAGAGCGATGGGGTATCTAGCAAAAATGCCCATGTAAGAACAAGCTAAAAAAGTGATAATAATGGTAGCTGTCATTACAGCTCCAAAATTAATCCCTGTTTCACTTAGGATTGTAGGATTAATAATAATTACATAGGCCATGGTTGCAAATGTAGTTAACGCGCCCAGTAATTCTTGACGATAAGTTGCGTGATGTTGATGAAATGAAAAGTATTTTTTCATTATAAGACTGTATTCACATTTTGATAGTTTTCATAAAATTCATTTTCTTTCTATAGAAGGCATTTCATGAGTCAATACCATGTAAGGAGGATCTGCGAGGTATTTTTTAAAAATAGCATTAGCTTCATAGTGTTTAGGATGGTTCATGAAAACATCTAAAGCATTTTTATTTTCAAAAAGAATCTCCACACCTATGCTGCTTATATTTTGAGGAACATACTTACTATCATTTCGATATAGCTGGTAGCTAATTATGCCAGGTATTTGATTTAAAAGAGGTTTTGTTTTTTCTAAAAGAGCTAAATAATCCAAAGAATTTTTTTTAAAATATAGAATAACGATATGTCGTATCATAAAATTTTCTCAAACAAGATTTACATGTCATATTCCATTATGGGACTGTTAAAATCTAAAGTTCAATCGAATTTTTTAGAAGATTTCAAGCATCGTTAATAATTTATCAATAGACGACTTTTATTCTTATTTTCAGAGCAAGTAATCAATTTACCTTTTACATATATAACTATTTTATTTTAAGAAGCTTAACTTAAGTCTGAAATTTTTCTATTCCGAGTAGTTCATAGTAAATTTCCAAGTTAAAATTAATTCGAGAGATTTTAGCGCGGTCAAAACCATACGTTTAAAGTGGAACCAGTATGCAATTGGGGCTTGCCCCCGATTATAGCGCGAGTAGATTTGCGAAAGCTTGACGAAGCGGTATACGATCGTATCCGCGAGGAAAGATTTAGCAAAGATGCCGTGCTGTAATTGGGGGCGGCCAGACTCGAACTGGCGAAGACCGAAGTCGAGGGAGTTACAGTCCCTTGCAATTGCCGCTATGCGACACCCCCGGAATACAATGCTGGAGAAAGGAATCGAACCCTCAACCATCCGATTACAAGTCGGGCGCTCTACCAATTGAGCTACTCCAGCATATCAGAATCTTTAATACAGAGAGAGATTCATTTTTTGTATATACCAATTCATTGGAGTACAATTGGTATAAGTCAAAAATATTAACAAACGCTTGTTTTTATATTCAAGAATTTGTTGAAGAAGAGAGGGTTTCTTCCGTTTTATTTTCTGATATTTCATTTTGTGAATGTATTAAAGGAGGAGTTGGCTGCGTGTTTGCTTGTTGCTGCACAGCAATTCCTTTACCAGCCGTAGTTACGGTGATTTTACGATTGCTCAAACTTGGCGCAGGTTGAGACATCCTATTTTGAAAAAAAGAAGTCACCCCAGACATCTGTTTTGTTTGCACCTTAGATGCTAAAAAGCGATTTCCAATCATCCGATTTTCACAACATTTTTTGAATTTTTTTCCTGAACCACAAGGACAGGTATCATTTCTACCAGGTTTTTCCATGAATCTTGCCTTTTTTGGCACATATTATGTCATAAAAAGCCTCTTTTGTCTATGAATCATATTGACCTTCCTAGAGAAGATGGGATATTATTTTTCATATCTTCCAATAATTAAAATATTGTCTTTATAAAATGGACCTACCGATTGCAAAATCTCCTTGGACACGTTTAGGAAAAAAGCTAGAAAGTGCCCTTAGAAAAGCTCTTTTTGACTACAACATGTTAGATGAAAAAGAAGATACAATTGCACTTGCTTTGAGTGGTGGTAAAGATAGTCTTACACTTCTTTACCTTTTAAAAGCTGTATTAGGTCGAGGCATGCCTCATCCAAAATTGATTGCGATACATATCGACGGAGAATTCTCTTGTGGATCAAGCGTTAAGCGCCCTTTTTTAAGCAAAATTTGTAAGGAAATGGGAGTTCCTCTCATCGTAAAAACCTCCTTCAAAAAAAAAGAAGACCTTAAATGTTATAGCTGTTCTAGAGAAAGACGCAAAATGATTTTTGATGCAGCGAAGGAATACGGCGCCAAGCGTATTGCTTTTGGCCATCATTTAGACGACAGTATTCAAACTCTTCTTCTAAATTTGCTGCATAAAGCAGAATTTGCACAAAATATGCCTAAAATTTTCATGAAAAATTATGGTGTTACAATTATACGGCCTCTTATTTATATAGCTGAAAAAGAAATTATCCAGTTTGCAAAACTCTATGGATTTATGCGTATTACATGTCAATGCCCTATCGGTCAAAATTCCAAGCGTAAAGTAGTGAGTAACCTTATTAAAGACATAGAAAATTATTTTCCCAATGCTCGTAATAATCTTTTTTTTGCGGCAAAAAAATATGGCTCCGATAAAGCTTTAGATTCGTGACATATAATCCCTTTTCAGCTACATTCCTTTCTTATTAATAAAAGCCTATCCTCACAGCTATGCACCAATATTTACCCATCATTACTTTTTCCGTTTACTTTATCCTTCTTCTCCTTGTAGGAATCTTCAGTTCTAAAAAACAAAAGTCCAACGTCGAATACATCATGGGTGATAGATCTTTAAACCTTTGGTTAACTGCATTATCTGCCCATGCAAGTGATATGAGCTCTTGGCTTTTTTTAGCGTACCCTTCTCTTATTTTTCTGGGAGGTATTCCTAATATTTGGACAGCAGTCGGCCTTACACTTTGCATGTATTTAAACTGGCAATTCGTAGCTCCTCGTATTCGAACTGTCACAGAACAAACAAACAGTCTCACTTTGAGCGCTTATTTTGAGAATCGATTGGGAGATAAATCGGGATCGATCCGTTTGGTTTCTGCTTGTAGCTCTCTTTTATTTTATACAATTTATATTGCTGCAGGGCTCGTTGGAATGGGACTTTTGGTCGAATCCCTTTTTGGCTTAAATTACCATTTAGGTATTTCTGTAGGGCTTTTGATCGTCATGATTTATGTGTTTTTAGGCGGATATAAAACAGTTGCTTGGATTGATCTTTTTCAAGGTTTTTTCTTACTTGGAGTAATCCTTTTTATTCCTATTTTGCTTTTAACAAGAATTGATGTTTCTTCCATTTTACAAGCTATGAAAAATCAAAATATATCCTCATCTTTAATTTCTGAGCCCACCTTTTTTGGAGCTTGGCAAATCATTGCCCTCACTTTTGGGTGGGGACTCGGGTATTTTGGACAACCTCATATCATCACAAAATTTATGGGCATTAAAAATGTGAAAGATATTCCAAAATCAAAATATGTAGGAATTAGCTGGCAAATTTTAGCTCTTTTAGGAGCTACTTTAATAGGGCTCATCGGTATTTATCTCTTTCCTAAAGGCCTCGCCAACCCTGAAACCGTCATCTTAGAAATTGTAAAAGATCACCTGACTCCCTTTTTTGCAGCTCTTGTCCTTTGCGCTGTTTTGGCAGCTACAACAAATGTGATGGCAGCTCAGATCTTAGTAGTTGCCTCTAATTTAGCAGAAGACTTCTACAAAAGGCTTATCAATCGAAAAGCAGAACCTAAAGAATTGTTAAAGATCTCCAAAGGCTCTGTGATCTTAGTTTCTTTAATCGCCTATGGGGTTGCTTTTTTCAAAATCAGCACTATATATAAACTCGTTCTTTATGCTTGGACTGGACTAGGAGGCACTTTTGGCCCTTTAATTCTTATTTCTCTTTATTCAAAAAAAATTAACCGTTTCGGTGCCTTTTGGGGAGTCTTAGTAGGAATCATTTTTGGTGTTTTTTGGCCTTATCTGGATACTACCTATCACTTGAATTTCCCTGCTATGTTTGCCGCTTTTCTCGCAAGTTCGATTACGATCTATGTCGTTACTTATCTTACCAAAACTCGTTACCTTGTAGACTCTGATTTTGAATAGCTCAAAAAATAAAAAATGAGCTAATTAAAAAAAACCTTTTAAAAAAAAGATGGATATAGATGATGAGGTCTAAGGGGGATCGTTTGTATCTGCCTTCATCGTTGAAAAAGTTACGGGTAGGTTTATTTATGCTAAAAAGTAAGAATTGTGAATATCTATGCATGGTCATCTTGATCATCTCAGGTATATTATGGGGATTAATTGGACTTTTTGACTTTAATCCCGTCTTATACTTCGTTTTTCCATGCTGGGCGATCCGAGTCATTTATGTTATATTTGGATTGGCAGCTCTTGGTGTTTTATGCAACTGGAGAAGGCTGATCGGGAAACGCAGCTAAAAAGAAGAGCGCTGACAAGCGCTCTTTTTTTATACACATTCCACTTCAAAATCCATGTTTTTGAAGTGGAATGAATGTATTTTGGGATTCAGAATCAAAATTCTGATTTTTTATCCGCTTTGTCTGTACATGCTTTCCTAAATAGCAAAGGGCATCGTATTGCGCTTTTTCCATAACCTCTTTTGCCCCAGGAATTTCATAGAGGCGCTTCATTTGAAAACATAATTTTTCAGATGCCTTGCTTTCTTTTTCAAGAAAACCATGTTTGCCTAAATTTTCTGAATCATACTCTCGAATCGCTCGAACAAGCCTCGCTAAAGCTAAATATTTTTTACGTATTTTTTGACTCTTTATTTGTAATTCCTCAAGACTCTGAATCTCTTGCAGCTCTTTTGCTAAATCTTTAGCCAGTTCATCTCCTTCTGCTCGAAAATCTTCATAAGAAGAAGGACTACAACTGAGAAAAAAGAAACATAAAATCCAAACTTTATTAAACACAAGCAAACTTGGGACTTTTCCATAATCAAAGATTCTGTTTTTAAATTTAAAAAAATTTATTGTCATAAAATATTAATTTATCGTAATAAAATCGTTAAAAAATTTTAAATAAAAGGAGATCCCTTATGCCACCTTCTACTGTTGCACTAAAAAAGATAGATCCAACATTTTTAAAAATGCTTTCAGAGCCTACACCAGATGATTTAGAGGGCTCTTTTTGCCTTAAGCCAGAAAAAGAAATCTCTGAATTTGTCCAAGGTTATATCCTATCAATTTTAGACTGCCCTGCAAAACAGCATACAAATGCCATAAGAGAGATCGCAAACACATTTGGAATAACTACCACTACTTCTACTGTAGTAACACGTTTTTGCTTCTTTAAAAAAGAAACCTCAATCCCTGCATCTAGCACTGAAATTTATAAAAGAATGCATGAATCTCCCCTTCCCTTCATTCAAGCAGTTCCCCAGTATGTAATGATGTCTCATATGCGTCAACAAACTATTTCACGTAAAAATACGTCTTCTCCGACTCCCCCTCATACCGTTACTCGGCCTTCTAAAGAAATTCCCATGCACTTAGTTCGAACAAGACCTCCACCTGAAGATAGGCCTGTATCTAGAGTTAATTCTTCTCCTTTACCGACGTGGAAGCCCTTCCTTGATCAAAATCCTCCTGCAAGACTTTTTCCTAGTCCTTCTGCAAGATCTTATCACAGTCCTTCTTCAAGAAAAAAGGCTTATGAAGAAAGTGTAGATTTAGATAGAATTTTAGGCATATTATCTAAAATTCAAAAATGCTTACCTGAGATTTTTAAACCCGAAACTTTAAAAGAATGTTGTTTTCTTTCTTTAAGTTACAAGGAACTTTCTGATTATATCGCCTTTATAGATAAGCATGTCCAAAAAGCTTATGATACTTGTAGGGAATCAAAGTCTAGCACCTTTTCCTTGCAGGAAGATTTAAACCTTCTATGTTCTGAAGATTTAGAATTTCAAAGTTCTTTTACAGAAAAAGAGGGAAGAAAACCTAGTAGATGTATAAATGATCTTGTGGGGATATTATGCTATTTGAGCCCCTTTTTTTCTATTTCATCCGTAGAAAAAAAGGCAGCTTTACACAAGTCTTTTCCCAAAATGCAGCTTTTCGATCTTATTCCTATTGTTGTTCAGACCTTTTGTAACGTAACTAATTCCTTATCAAATATTTTAATCCAAAATGATGGTGAGCCTATTCCTTTTCAAAATATTTATCCCAAACCTTTTCCTCAATTTATTTCTCCTATATTATTAATAGACATTTTTAAAGTTCACTGTTGTTTAAAAAATCATTGTTTAACAATCAAATTACCTGAATCAGGGATGCCTGATATCAGAATTGATCCTTACTATTGGCTTCTATTTACAAGTTGTTATACAAAAGAACTTGTTAGTAAAAAAATAAATACACTAACAATACAAATAAAAATTACCCCAAAAGGCACGGTTTTAAAAATAACCGACCCTTCCTCCGCTTCTCAAGATATTCCCATCAATAAAGCATCTTTACCTTATCAATATCTTGAACAACTTAATGGATCTATAATTAGAGATCAGGAGGAAAACTTTTTTAGTATCCCAATATCTGACAACTTTTTACCTGGCCTAGTAACCTGAATTTTGGGTATATGAGGCTATCCCACTAAAGTGAATAAATGAATTTTTTGTCCATTTTTTGAGATTTTGAAGCCGAATTTTGAGGCTAAAAAGATCTAAAATGGGAATAAAAAGACATCATTCAATTTAGTGGGATAGTCTCATATATTGTATAAAAAATGAAAGA
>PVBE010852851.1_pt1 | contig 13145 bp, 7 predicted proteins | sample 1631181 | NCBI WGS metagenome assembly PVBE01 (sample SAMN08397723, study PRJNA350692) | Marine metagenome, whole genome shotgun sequencing project. | isolation source: water | place: Pacific Ocean | collected 2012-04
GTGAAGACCGGCGGCGGACTCTTCCTTGCGGAGTACGGCGTGGGCTACTCGTGGTGGTGGAACAAGCCGATCTCGGACGCGCCCGGCAACATGCTGTTGAGAGACATTGGCATAGCGTTCCCCGGTGGGAATCGGTGGGAGACGGAGCTGATCGACATCGAGCGGGCGACAGAACACGTCACCGAGCAGACGCTGCTCGAGGTCCTACACGGGGCTGTCGAGCACGAGCAACCGATCAAGGACCGCGCCGCCAACCTGATGGACGGACTCTACGCGACGCTGCCGCCCGGCGACGCGCTGATCGCGGAACTCGACGTGGCCTTCGGCGACCGCATCGCTCAGATTGAGCCGACTCCGGCGACGCCGGTCAAGGACCTGTTCGAGAGGGCGCTGCTGCGCCGCGAACTGGCGATGCTCAACGAGACGCCGGTGGAGGACATTGAGGCTCACCGCACGGCCGAGAAAGTCTTCGGCGAGATCCCGGTGGATGCGCCGCGCGTCAAGCGCGAGGTCACCATCGATACGGCCAAGACGCGTTGGCACAGCACGGGACTCTACGCCGCGCCGGGCGACCAGGTCATCGTCAAGGTGCCCGAGGCCGCAGCCGACAAGGGATTTGCCGTACAGATCAGCGGGCACACAGACGACATCGGCGGCAAGGGCACGTGGCTGCGCATGCCGCGCGTGGCGCGACGATACAAGATCGAGGCGGAGACAACGACCGTCGCCAGCCCGTTTGGCGGCGCGCTGTATATCGACGTCGGCGGCAAGACGCCGAACATGAACGACTTTGACGTCACGATTGACGGCGCGATCGAGGCGCCGTACTTCGTGCTTGGCGAGACCACGGACGAGGAGTGGGCGAACGAGCAGCGAACAAAGCCCGCGCCATACGCGGAGCTATGCTCGGAGCACCTCATCTTCTCCATGCCCAAGTCAGCAGTCGAGGAGCTGGATGGCCTCACAGAGTTGATGACCTTATGGGACGAAGTCGTCGCGTTCCAGGACGACCTCGCGGGGCATGGATACATCCGCACGAACGCCGAGCGGATCAACATCGACGTGCAGATCAGCGCCGGCGGCGCGCATGCGGGCTATCCGGCTCAAGGCCCCGGCATCTGGGGCATCAACGACATCGAGCACCTGCACGCGAATGGGAGCTGGGGCTGGTTCCACGAACTCGGTCACGAGACGCAGCGCAGACCGGACAAGAGTTGGGGCTGGAACAACCCCTACACATTCGACGGGAGCATCGAGGCAACCGTCAACATCTTCAGCGTCTACACGCGCGACATGCACGGCATCAAGGGCAAGGCGGGCTGGGGATGGACCACGTATCCGCCGAAGGTGATGGGCCAGGCCCTGACATCGGTCGAGAAGGGCGGCTACACGAAGGTCGGGGTCGGACAGAAACTGGCGATGTTCCTGCAGATCCGCGACGGCTTCGGCTGGGACGCTTGGAAGAGGATCTTCCTGACGTACGACCATGACGCAGTGGCGAATCCGGACAGGCTCCCCACGAGCGATGCCGAGAAGCGCGACGAATTCCTCATCCGGGCGTCCGAATCGGTCGAGCACAACCTGACGAAGTTCATGCGGGATTACTGGGGCTTGGAGCTTGGGCAAGCGGCGCTCGACCGAGTTGCCGGGCTGCCCGACTGGATGCCGGCGATCGGCGGAATTGCCGGCGCGACGATTGCGGTTGGCGACGAGATCACGCTCGACCTTCAAGGCGATGCGTTGTCGCTCGATGACAGGGCGGACGTGGTGAGCGTCGGCCAGCCGACGAACGGCACGGTCACTGGCAACGGCGACGGGACGTGGACCTACGCGGCGGAGGAGGGCTTTGAGGGCGAGGACTCGTTCACGTATGGCGTGGTCTCGAGCACGGGGCACGAGCACGAGACGGCTGTCGCCATCTCGGTGAGGGGCGCGGGCGCGTGGCTTGAAACGTGGAACAACATAGCGGGCGGAGCGATCGCGGATCTGACCGGCGACGCGCGTTTCCCGGACAACCCGGATGACATCACGATCGTCGACGGGCTGGAGGCGCCGGCGAATCGCGCGGACAACTTCGGCGCGAGAATGCGAGCGATTCTCGTCCCGCCGACCGACGGCGACTATACGTTCTGGATCGCGTCGGATGATGCGGGCGAATTGCTTCTCAGCACGGATGAGGATTCGGAAAATGCCAAGCTCATTGCAGAGGTCGGTGGCTACTCGTCGCCGAGGGCGTGGGATGCAACGCCGGAGCAGAAGTCCGAGCCCGTGGCGCTGACGGGCGGGCAGAGGTACTACATCGAAGCGCGGCTGAAAGAGGGCGGCGGCAACGACCACCTGTCCGTCGCGTGGGAGGGTCCGGATATCGAGCGCGAGGTGGTTGGAGCGGACTACCTGCGCCTGCCAGGGAAGTGAGAGGCTACTCGTACGGCACGGTCTCCGTCTGACCGGACTCTGATGACTTCTCGGCCGCTTGGAAGACGCCGATGACACGGCGACCAAAGTCGCCAGGAACCGGCACAACTGCGCCTCGGAGGAGATGGTCCGCAACCATCTGCCAGTAGGTGGGCCAGTCTGATTCGAGGTACGGGACTTCCTCTTCCTTGCGCCCGTCGTCGGTCATCGTGATGAGAGTGAGGCTGCCGCCGACGGGGCCGCGGATCTCCTTCTCATAGCCGACGTTGCCGCCGATGCCCGTGTCGACGATGGCGCCTTTGGTCCCGAGAATGCGCCACAAGGGCTTGCCCGCCGCGGCGAGATGAGACCACGAGACATCGGCGACGCACTCGTTCTCGAAGCGAATCAGCGCTCGGACCTGATCCTCATTCGTCATCTCGTGCCACATGAGCTTGTGGAAGAAACCGTTCACGCCCGCGATGCGCGAGGGGACAAGGTTGAGCACCCAATCGACCGCGTGTGGCCCCCAGAAGTAGAAAGCCCCGCCTGACGTGATCTTCTCCGAGTACCAGCCATGGCTGAACGGGCCGTAGCTGCCGGCGGCGAGTTCGATGTGGAAGACATCGCCGATCGCGCCGCTGTCGACGATCTCCTTGATGCGCCGGTAGTTGCCGTCGTGGCGGCGATTGTGATGAACGGCGAGCATCTTCCCCGCAGCCTCGGCCGCGTCCACCATCTCCGTCGCCTCGCCGACCGTCAGGCACATCGCTTTCTCGACCACGACGTGCCTGCCCGCGCTCAGCGCCTCAACGACGATCGGGCAGTGGGTGTGGTGTGGCGTCACGACGGACACGAGCGCAACATCGCCATCGGCCCAGACGTCAGCCGTGTCGTTGTAGGTGCGGATGCCGGGGAAGGCCTCAAGCGCGGCGGCCGTGCGTGGTGGGTCGATGTCGCAGACGCCGACGAGCTTCAACTCGGGCGTCGCGTCGATCCACGCCGCGTGAGCCCAGCCGAAGTTGTGCTTCGGTCCGTAGCCGATCACGACACAGCCGATGGGCGCGGTCATTGGGCCATCCTGTTGCGGACCTCACGGATGATGTCGCCGACTTGCGGGATGCACGCGTCCTCAAGAGCCGGGCTGTAGGGCATGGGGATGTTGACGCTGCCGAGAATGTGCGGCGCGGTCTTCAGGAAGCCGGGCTTCTCGCAGACCACGCGGCTGACGACCTCGGAGCCAAAGCCGCCGCGCGTCGGAGCCTCGTGTACCACCAGCAGGCGCCCGGTCTTCTCGACGGATGCCAAGATCGTATCGAGATCCAGCGGCACGAGCGTGCGGGGATCAACGACCTCGACGCTGACCTCACCCTCGAGGGCCTCGGCGGCCTGAAGGGCTTTCGTCACGGCGTACGCGGTGGCGACGACGGTGACATCGGTGCCCTCGCGCTTCACGTCGGCCTCGCCGAGGGGCACGATCCAATCGCCCTCTGGGACATCGCCGGTCAACGGGTGAAGCAGGCGGTGCTGGATGAAGACGACCGGCCCGTCGTCGCGGATGCTGGCCTTCATCAGGCCCTTCACATCGTAGGGCGTGGAGGGCATGACGACTTTGAGCCCCGGCGTGTGCATGAACCAGGCTTCGAGGCTCTGGCTGTGATGCGCGCCCTCGCGGGTGCCGCACCCGGCGGGCGTGCGGATAACCATCGGCACTTTCACCGAGCCGCCGCTCATGAGATTGAGCTTGGCCGCCTGGTTGCAGATCTGGTCCATGCAGACAGTCACGAAGTCGCAGTACATGATCTCGACGACCGGCCGGAGTCCGGATGCTGCCGCGCCGACGCCCAGGCCGGTGAACGCCGATTCGGAGATCGGCGTCTGCCAGACGCGCCGCTCACGGAACTGGCCGAAAAGATCCTCCCCGCCTCGCACGGAGCCGATGTCCTCGCCGATCAGGAAGACTGACTCGTCGCGCTCCATCTCCTCACGGATGGCCTCGCTGACCGCTGCCGCGTAGTTAACCTCGCGCATTGTGGAGAACGCTTCCTTCCTCGAAGGATGCCAGCAGCTCGGGCTGGGCCAACGGGCTGTTCTTGGCGAACTCCTCGGCTTCGTCCATCTCGCCCTGTATCTGCTCGTGCAAGTCAGCGATGTCGCCGTCAGTCACGATGCCCTCGGCGAGCAAGCGCTTCTCGTGGATCTCAATTGGATCGCGCTTGCGCCACTCCCCGAGCGCGCCGAGGTCTTGGTGCTCCATGCCGGCGGCGCAGTGGCTCTCGAAGCGGAAGGTCTTGGCCTCAATCAGCGTCGGTCCATCTCCGGCGCGCGCGCGGTCGATGGCAGTCTGAGCTACGTCCTGCACGGCGACAACGTCCTGGCCATCGACGATCACGCCCGGTATCCCGTAGCCTTCGGCGCGGGGCGCGATGTCTTCGGTCGGGCATCCCACCTCGAAGGCCGTGGACGCTGCGTTGAGGTTGTTCTCGCAGACGAGGATCACGGGCAGATTCCACAGCGCCGCGAGATTGAGCGACTCGTGGAACGTGCCCTGGTTCGCCGCGCCGTCGCCCAAGAACCCGATTGACACGTGCGGCTCGCCGCGATACTTGGCGGCGAAGGCAGGTCCCAGAGCGATAGGCATCCCGGCGCCTACGATGCCGTTGCCGCCCATCAGTCCGATGGATGGATCGAAGATGTGCATCGAGCCGCCAAAGCCCTTGCACTGGCCAGTCTCGCGCCCCATCAACTCGGCGAGCGTAGCCGACAGGTCAGCGCCCTTGGCGATGGCATGACCGTGACCTCGGTGGGTGCTGAAGACCATGTCGTCGTTCGTGAGCGTCGCGCAGATGCCTGCGCAGACGGCCTCCTGGCCGATGCACAGATGCACCGCGCCGCCGACCATGCCGGAACTCTCGAAGTCATACATGACGCATGTCAGCAGGTCGTCCGCCGACTGCGTGTCCTCCGTGCTCCGGTCCTGATCGTAATACCCCTGGTAGTCGTAGTAGCTCTTGAGCCGCTCTTCGAAGTACCGGATGCGATACATCGTCACGAGCATCTGCTTCAGCAGTTCAGGGTCGTGCATGGCACCTCACTCACTCTTAGATCGGATACGCGCCGAACTCACGCGCTGCCTCATACGCGGCGGCGATGTTCTCCGCCGGAGTGTTGGGCTGGATGTTGTGAATCGGGTTGAAGACGAAGCCGCCGCCGGGCGCGAGGATGCGGATGCGCTCGCGGACTTCCTCGCGCACCTCTTCGGGCGTGCCGAAGGGCAACGTGGATTGAGTCTCGGTACCGCCGCCCCAGAAGCTCAGCCGATCGCCGAAGGTCTCCTTCAGCCACGCGGGATCCATGCCGGCAGCCGAGGTCTGAAGCGGGTTCAGGGCGTCGAGCCCGTACTCGACCATGTGGGGAATCAGGTTAGTGATGCTGCCGTCACAGTGCTCGAAGCTCTTCCACGACGTGTTCTGCTTGACCCACTGGAACTGCTGCCGCAAGAACGGTTCGTAGACATCGATGAAGGTGTTTGGATCAAAATACTCGGTCCGCTGGGTACCGAAGTCGAGCCCCGTCACGCATATGACATCGATCTTGTCGCCCAGCGCGTCCCAAAGGCGCTTCAGATTCACCAACGCCCATTCCGTCGACGCGGCGAAGAGCGCCTTCACGTACCCCGGATCGCGGCCGAGCAGCGCCCAGAAGTCGGTTAGCGAGCCGATGTAGTCGAGACCGAGATATGGCCACGCGCCGAGCACGGAGGCCTTGTCCGTCGTGCGGTTGCGGTCCGCCTGATCGACGAGGAACTGCAGCTCCTCATCCGAAACGGTGCGATCGCCCCAGCTCTTCGTCAACTCATCGAGCGGCGGCGGCTCCCAGTCCATGTTGAAGTCGCCGTAGCCGATCGTATCGAAGTAGTAGCCATCTTTGGGCATGCGGCAGACGGGCGGATTGCTGGGGTCGCCGCCTTGGTGGAAGAGCCAATCGCCCTCGCCCGTGACCGAGACATCGAAGTCGCCCATGATCAGGACCTCGGTCCCATCCATGAGCGTCCACGGCTTCCAGTCACGCCATTTGAGGCCCATCGTCAGCGAGGAGGGATGCACGGGGAGACAGTCGAGCTGGAGCCGGTTGACGACATCCATCTCGACCTCGCCGAGCATCTGGAAGGCATCGTAGACCTTGACCGGCCGGTCCTCGAGCCCGAGGTGCCTGCGGAGATGGTGCAACGCCGTGGCGGCTATGCCCGTGACGAAGCTCCCCCCCATGTCGAGGGGGACGCGGTCGGGTTCGGAGTGGTTGAGCGCCATCAGCACGCGTTCGCGACTGGTCATCTCATGCCGTCCGTAGGTCGGATCTCCAGATCCGACGTCCCTCAATACGCGCCGATCTCATGCGCCGTGTCGTACATCGCGACGATGTTCTCGGGTGGGCCAATGGCCTGAAGATTGTGACATGGCCCGAGGATCAGCCCGCCGCCCTCGCCGAGGATGCGGATGTTGTCCGCCACTTCCTGGCGCACCTCCTCCACGCTGGCGAAGGCCATCGTGTGCTGATTGTCCATCGCCCCGTGGAATGTCAGCTTGTCGCCGAACTCGCGCTTGAGCCGTTCGCGGTCCATGCCGGCCGCGCGCCATTGGATCGGATCGAGAACATCGATTCCGGCTTCGACCATGTTCGGCACGTTCTCACGCACGGCTCCGTCGCTGTGATGGAACGCGTATCCGCCGCCGGTGTGGACGATGTCGATCATGCGCTTCATGTGCGGGATGAAGAACTCCTCGATGTGCTCCAGCGAGACAATGAGGCCCTCCTGAGAGCCCACATCCTCGGCGACCCATGTCCAGATGACCATGCCCGGGATCTGGTCATAGATGCGCTCGGTGGCCTTGTAGCAGAGATCGTAGAGCTTGCGGAGGCAGTAGTGGACCATCTCGGGGTTCAAGGCGAGATCGATGTAGCCTTGGGCGACGCCGCGCAGCCACTTGTACTTGGCGAACTCTTCGCTCCAGCCGCCGCGGATGACCTGGTCCTCGTGGCCCTTGATGGCATCGGGGATATGCGAGTAGTCCCACCAGTCCGGGTCGGGCCACGTGTAGTTGGCCTCGATCTCCGCGACGCTGCTATACTCGGCGAGCGGGTGGCCGACGGCGTCGCGATAGTGGCCGGAGCCGTAGTCGGTGTCATCGTAGACGATGCCATACTCATCTTCGTTGGGCGGGATTGGCGGCCCGATGTATCGCCCGCCAACGTCGATGATGGGATCGAAGCGTAGGCGCTCGTGCAGCTTCGAGGCGTCAGGCAAGCCGAGATGATCCAGCAGCTTCGCGGTCGCCTCGGGAGTCGCTCGGTAATCGCACGGCACGCGGTCGGGAGTCTGGTGATTCAGCGTGGCAAGCCAGCGTTCGCGGGGTGTCATGGTGCAAGGCCCTCCTGGCGCATCGTCGCAGGAGATGGGCTTCGAGTGAGGGCGCGGGATGACCTCTTCCGGCAGGTGGCCCAATCGGCGGCCCGGAACGTCTGCCGTACTGAATTGCCCGACCGGAGCCCACTATGCGATCCTTGACTACCATCGCGCTGCTGGCGCTTGGCGTGTCGTCTCACTGCCAGGAGGATCTCGTCTTCTTCGCGCCCATGGACGGCACGTGCGAGCCCGTTCTCGGCAACCCAGCTGTAACGCTGGAGATGGACAGTGATCTGAAAGCCGCGCCCGGCGTCCACGACCAGGCGATGGGTATCTCCGGCGACTGCAGGTACGATCTCGGCGGGGCGTTCCCGGTCAATGCCGGGACATTCGCGGCGTGGGTCAGCCCATTCTGGCGCGGCACCGACGACGTGGTCCGGACGCTGCTGTCGGTCTACGGCCCTGGCACGCGCGCCGAATCGTGGCGGGCCAGCCGATGGACCGTCGTCGCCGGCCAAGGCGAGGCGCGCTTTTTCGTTTACCCGGGCGACGGAGGCAAGGCCGCTACGGTCGCCGCATCGATCGATGGCTGGCTCCCCGACAGATGGCACCATGTGGCGGCGGTGTGGGATGGGCTCGCGGGCGCCGATGGCGAGCTGATGCTCTATGTAGATGGCGAGCTTGCGGGCAGCGTTGCCGGGCTGGACCTCGCCGCCGATCAGCCGGGGCCGCGCCTTGACCTCGGCCGGGATTCGGACGCGACGCCCGATTACGCCGACGCGTTGATGGACGACGTCTTCCTCTACTCGCGCGCGCTCACGGCCGAGGAGATCGCGCAGGCCGTTCGCGCTGCCCGCGGTGGCCGGCTCGCCACGCCAATCACGGCTGTGCTGCAAGCGCGAGATGTGGAGGGGTGGCTGTCAATGGAGCACCCGTACCGCGCGGTCGTTCAGACGGCGCCGACCGAAACCGAACGCGCCGACGCGTGGTTCGAGTTGCCGGTCGATTTCACTGCCGATCTCAGGGCACTGGGCGAATCGGCGAGGGCCGCGCAAGACGGGTACCGCCTCTTCGAGGTAACGGACGGGGCACGATGGGAAGTGGGCTACAGCCTCGCCGACGGTCAGCTGATGTGGCCCGCGACGGGCGTGACTCCCGCAGGCGAGAGCCGGACCTTTGAGATCTACTTCGACGCGCTACGGTACCGCCACGCCCGGCCGTTGCGGGTCGCTCGCGAGGTGGCTTACGCGAACGCCCCGACGGACGCGAGGACGCCGCCTCCCGACTACGCGTCGAACGCCTATGATGACGCTTGGGACTTCGATGAGGGCGACACTGAGGCGATCGACCGGTTCGGCGACAAGGACGAGTTCTGGGCCGACATCCGCGTTACGGATGGCGCGCTGCGGGCCCGCGTTAACGACGACCCATACATCATCTGGGGATCGATGTGGGGTGCGGAGGACGCCGGCGAGCGGCAGGTTCGGATCGACGTGGACACATACCACACGCTGGCAATGCGCGTGCGCCAAAGCGTGCCGGCGGCCGGGTGGGTGCTGTTCGGGCGCCCGGTGGGATCCGACGCGCTGATGCGGCATGAGTTCACCGTGCAGGGCCAGGGCTGGCAGACGATCCGGATTGATCTCGTCGAGGATGCCGGGTGGGGCGGAGAGATCTCCGCGTTTCGTATCGATACCACCGAAGATGTCGAGGCCGAGATCGCCATCGACTGGGTCAGATTGCTGTCTATAAGCCGGGCATCGCGCCAACCGGTTGAAGCGCGGGGCGAACCGACATCGGTGCCGGCGACCGTCGTCGCCGCGCTCGATGAGCCATCGCCGATTGCCGGCGCAGAGCAGACGCTAACCATCAGCGTCACCGACGCTGCCGGGGAGCCCGTCGGGCGGCAACCCGTTCGCGTGTCGCTGGTACGCGGCTCGGGCGGCTCGCTGTCGCCAGGCGAAACGCCGGCGCTCGACACCGGCAGTGGCCTGCGAGGCATCACCGACGACGCGGGCAAGTTGGCGATCACCTACGCGGCGAGCGCCAAGGCTGGGGAATCGGCTGACACGATAATCGCCGCCACCGAGTTCCCCACAATTCAGGCTGAAACGGTTACGGTCGACACGCGGGCCGGCCCCCCAGATCACTACCTCGTCCACTCGCCGAAGATCAGCATCCACCCCGAAGCTGACATGCCACTGGACCTCGCAGTTCACCTGGTCGATGCCCACGACAACCCCGTGCCCGGCGAGGCGGAACTCCACTGGGAAGTCGCCGACGCGACGCTTCGCGACGCATCCACTGCAACCGGCGCGGACGGCGCCGCGCGCGCGACGCTAGTGCCGGACATGCGCGAGCGGTGGGTCTACACCGTGCGGGTGAAAGACGATCAGGGACGGTCGGGCGAGTCAGGCCCAATCTGTATCCTGCCCGAGGGTCCGCGCCCGAATCCGGTGTCTCTGGGCGGATCGGGCTACTTCGCGACCGCGGATGGCGAGCCGTATGTTCCGCTGGGCGGGTTCTACATCAACTGGGTTGGGCTGCCGGATGCGGAGACAGGCGAGGAAGGCCGGATTCTGCGCTCGTTCACCGACTGCACCGAGGACGAGATCCTGCATTGGCTCGACTTCCTCAGGCGGCAGGGCGTCAACACGTTGCGTTTCATGCTGCGGACGCACGTGGACGGCGATCTGGAAGGGATGGACGTGGGCGGGCGCGTCAACCGGCCGCTATTCGCGAAGTCGCTGCGGCTGATGGACCTTGCGAGGCGGTTCGACATCCGCTTCCTGCTCGTGATCCACGATGACTACGACAAGCCCGTCTACTGCAACCGCGACAAGCTCCGGAAGTTCGGGCTACCCCGATTTGCCGGAGAGGACCTCGACGCGCTGCCACCCCATCAGCGCCGTTTCGTCCGTGACCGCAAGTTCGTGCGGCCGGCGTCGGCGAAATACACGGACCCCGATGCAATTGCCTGCCAGGACGACTACGCCCGCGAGATCGTCTCCTACTTCCGCGGCAACCCTCAGGTCTTCGCGTATGAGCTTGAGAACGAGATGGTCGGTTGCCCGCGCGAATGGGCCGAACACGCCGTTGAGGTCATCCGCGAGACCGACCCCGAGACCACCATCTGCGCCAGCCACGGCGGAGGGGGAATCCATACGGCCGATCCCCTCTGGTGGACAAACAACACGCCGATTGATTTCTACACCTATCACCTCTATCCGATTGGCTCCACGGACGAGGTGACCGACTACGGCGCCGCGGTGTCGCGCCTGGCTCGCTATGGGCGCATGGCTGGCAACTGCTTCCTCGGCGAGTCCTCGGGCGACGAGTTCACCCGCTACCCCGCGGAGCGCGACGCGGAGCGGCGCTACATCATGCGCGACATCATCTGGATGAGCCTGATCAGCGGGAACGCGGGTTGCATGTTCTGGAACGCGCGAGGCTACGAGATCGAGCAGTTCCGGCTGGCGCGCGACATCATGGCGCGAATCGATTGGACACGGTGGGAACGCGAGAAGCCCGGTGTCGCGGTCGTGATCGACCACGCCATCGCGGACGACGTGTATTACCGGACCCCGGAAGGCGGCGCGGACAGGGCGATGATGGGGCGATACGTCCAGCACTACCTGTCGGAGGGGACTGACTTCGACTTCGCGATGTCCGGCGATGGCTACGCCCACACGTCGGCCCTGGCCGAGTTCTCGCCAACCGGGCCGACGGAGCATCGATTCCGCATCAGCGAGAACTACCAACTCTCATCGCTCACCCGTGGGGGCGCGAGGGAGGGGTTGCTGTACATCCGCAACTTCGCCGGCGTGAGGAAGTGGACCGTCGAGGACCGGGGGACGATGTACCTGCGGCAACGGGCGGAGACGCCGCTCACGATCGGCATTGGCCTACCGGAAGGCGAGGTCAGAGCGACGTGCTGGGATCTCGACACGGGTGAATCGCGCGAGGTGAGTGGCGCGGACATTGACCTCGGGACGACCGACCACGATTGGGTCGTGCATTGGTCGACTGAGTAGCCGCGCGGGCGTCAGTCCTGTTGGGTGAAGGCTTCGACGGCGGCGACGGCGTTCTCAGTCGGCGTCTCCGGTTGCAGGGCCTTCGCGGGCGAGAGGATGAACCCGCCGCCCTTCCCCATCTCGCTGCACAAGCGCCTCACCTCGGCGCGGATCTCGGCCGGCGTCCCGAAGGCGAGCGTGCTCTGACTGCCGAGGCATCCCCAGAAGGTGATCTTGTCTCCCCACTTGGCTTTCAGCTCGTACGGGTTCATGCCCTCGGCCTCGGGCTGCACGCTCTCCAGCACGTCGAGCCCAATCTCGACGAGGTCGGGCATGATGCTCGCGATGCTCCCGCAACAGTGGCTCATGACGATCTTCCCCTGCGCGTGGGTGGCCTCGTAGATACTGGCCCATCGCGGCTTGAGAAATCGGCGCCAGCGCTCCGGCCCGATCATCACGCCACGCTGGTCGCCCCAGTCATCGCCAAACATGATCGCATCCGCCTCAACGTCCCTGCACTGAGCGACGTGGGCGATGAACAGGTCGGTGATCCGGTCGAGGAGTTCCTCGAAGAAGTCCGGATTCGCGACGCAGTCCATCATCGCGTTCTCGAAGCCACGAATCCCCCAGCAGTGCTCCCATAGCCCCCAGCCGCAGCCGATCGATGTGAAGCTATCGGGATTGGCGGCGATGACGGCGTCTGCATTCTCTTTGAGGTTCGCAGCGGCGAACGCATCGGGGGGCGGGAAGTCATAGTGATCGAAGGAGGCCTCGGGCATCGCCGGCTCCTCGAGGTGGAAGGGCCGCCGATCCGATCGCCAGATCGACCCGAACATGTCGCGCTCGAGCCCGTCTGATATCGGCTCTTTCGTCATCGTGGGGATGCCGCCGACGCTTGCCATGTAAGGCGTGAGCTTCTGGCGCCAATCGTGGTTTCCGTAGTGCGCGTCGACGCGCTCGCCGACGTCGCCCTCAAACCAGAGCGTGTAGGGCACGGGCTTGGTTTCCTGGTGGTTGATCTGGGCCAGAACGGCCTCGCGTGGGGTCATTGTGGCTCTCCTCTCTCCGAGTCGATGGTCAGATCATCACACGCCTCGACGCGCGTGGCGGACGCAAAGCCACGGGTGAGATTTCCACCTATGAGGCCGCCGTGGAGGGCCTCAACGCTGATCGCGGGCGCTTGTCCAAGCGCGTTGGGCGCTCTCTGATGAATCGGGCGCTGACGCCCGGCCCGAACTTCTACTGGCACTGACGGTGCAAAATAAAAAAAATCAATAAAAAAAATCAACTTTGGGGGCGGCGTACTGAAAAGCAGCTTTGTGCCGACCCACCGA
>PVBE011687602.1_pt1 | contig 13142 bp, 9 predicted proteins | sample 1631181 | NCBI WGS metagenome assembly PVBE01 (sample SAMN08397723, study PRJNA350692) | Marine metagenome, whole genome shotgun sequencing project. | isolation source: water | place: Pacific Ocean | collected 2012-04
GGAATGCCTATTATCGGACCCAAGGAAAACGCAGCTTGAACTTCCTATCTGCGACTACGTCGACTACTACAACGAAGAACGTGTCCATAGGTCGATTGGCGATGCCCCGGTCGGTCGCCCGACCGAATCACGGCCTTCGGCCGATGCACGAGTCGTCTCGCTTCCGCGTGTCGGAGGTCTTCCCCATCGATATGGCTGGCGCGATGCCGCCTGATCTCCGGATCCCTCGTCTGTGATCAGGCCAGCAGCGGTCGCGGATGAATATTGAGAACAGACAGGCCGACCCAGAACGCTCGATCGAGTGGGGAAAGGCTCGGCCGAGGCCGACCTTGGGAGTAGACCGCGAGTTGCTGCCGGAGAGCGAGCTCGACGATCGCCTGTTCCTCTCGACTTCGGGAGAGGGCGCGGAGGCTGCGGAGGCTCGAGATCAGCAGGATGAGCAGCGTCCGCATGGGGGCGGGATGTTGCTCGATTTCGTGGCGCAGAACGAGTCTGAATCTAGAAATCGATCGGGCGTATCATCCGAGGATGGACTTGCAGGGCGGGGCGGAAAACCTGAGCAACAGCAAAGCGGACGAATATTGAGAACAGACACTCGAGTCCAGAATGTCGTAAGACGCAGCAGGGCGGAAAACCTGAGCAATATCAACGTGGACGAATATTGAGAACAGACACGGCGATCGCGTTCGGGTTTTAGTCGGCCGAGTTTTTGGACACTACGGCACGACGGCTCAGCGGAACACTTGGACACTACGGCGTATAGTCGGATTCGAAGCGAGCGACGGCAAGATGCAAATCCCAGGGCCCCACGGTGACACTTATGACATTCAATTCTAAACCCCAGCCTCGCAAAGCCATCATCCTCGCCGCAGGTTCCGGAACGCGGTTGCGGCCGTTCACCGACACGATGCCGAAATGCCTCGTTCCCGTGAACGGAACGCCGATCCTCGTCAACGCGCTGACGCACCTCTCCGCCGCGGGGATACGCGAGACGGTGATCGTTGTGGGGCACCGCAAGGCAGAGGTGCGGGAGCTTGTCGGCAATCGCTTTCGGGAGATGACCATCACCTATGTTGAATCGACGGAATATTTGTCGACCAACAACATGTACTCCCTCTGGCTGGCGCGTGAACACCTTTCGGAAGATGTTCTTCTGCTCGAAGCCGACGTGTTTTTTGAGTCGCGCCTCATCGACAGGATGATCTCTCAAGACGGCGAGAATCTAGCCGCCGTCGCGCGACATCAGCCGTGGATGTCAGGCACAGTCGCAAGCATCGACAGAGAGAACAACATCCAGGCGTTGCTGGATACGCGCCACCAGGCCGCCGACTTCGACTATTCCAAAGTTTTCAAGACCGTCAATATCTATCTTCTTCGTTACGAATTTCTCACACGTTACTTCGTGCCTCATATCGAGGCGTTCATCGCGTCGGGAGACGCAAACGATTTCTACGAGGTGATCCTGCATACGATAGCGTACCAGCGGAGATACAGCATGTCGGCTGTGTTTTGCGACGATGTCCGATGGTACGAGATCGACGACGAGAACGATCGCCTTGCTGCCGAATATATTTTCGCTTCTCCGGAGTCGCGCTATGCGACTGTCAGTGGCGAACACGGAAGCTACTGGCGTTACGATGTCACCGACCACGCGTACCTTTACAACCTGCACTTCCCGCCCGAGGAGGTTTTTCTCTATTTCAAAAAGAACATCAACGACCTCGTGTTGAACTACCCCGCCGGGCAGCAAACCATTGCCGACCTCCTCGGCACATTGATTCAACAACCGTCGGAACGGATCGTCGTCGCGAATGGGGCGTCCGAACTCATCAAGATCATTTCCGGGAAGCTCTGCCGGCGGATCATCATCCCTGTGCCGTCGTTCAACGAATACGACGGTGCCGCCCCAGAGGAGAGGGTTTGCGAGTTTGAGCTCACGTCTCCTTCTCTTCACTTGGACGTAGAGGCCTATGCCCAGAAGATCATCGAAATTGGAGCGGATGTGGCCGTCGTCGTCACTCCGAATAATCCGACTTCACTTTCAGTTCCGAAGGCCGATCTGCTGCGTCTCCTCGATCGCCTACAGGGCCACGACTGCATGCTTGTCGTTGACGAATCGTTCATCGATTTCTCCCGGGATTCTGACCAGGCCACCCTGGAGGGTGAACTCGGATCGTATCCGAACCTCGCGATCATCAAGAGCCTGAGCAAATCCTACGGAATAGGCGGTTTGCGGATCGGATACCTGTTGACGGCAAACAGCGCATTCGCCGAAACGGCAAGAAAGGAGACGCATATCTGGAACATCAACGGATTCGCCGAAGCATTCTTGCGGCTGGCGCCCAGATACCGCGCCGACTTCGCACGGAGCTGCAAGAAGGTACGCGCTGACTGTGACCAACTCTACGATCAGCTCAGTGCCGTCGCGGATCTCACCGTGTGGCGTCCGGATGCGAACTTCGTATTCTGCCGCCTTCCGGATCGACCTCCGTTTGGCCCGGAAGTCGCCCGGAGGATGTTCATCGAGTACAACGTGCTCATCAAGCACTGCGCCGGCAAAACGATGCCGGATGCTCACCGATATCTACGGATCGCCAGCCGCACGATGAAAGAGAACAGCAACGTCGCGAATGGCCTTGGGGCGATTCTCGCGCGCCGCGATGAGGGAGCGCAGTGAAGTTCTCCCCTCAGCGAACGTCCTCTCAGATAGGGGATGGTCGCCAGGGCACTATCTTCGGGGTGAACCCATGACACCTGGTCGTTCGGGGATGCTGCCTCTCGTGAAGGATCCAGCCAATCTTCTGACGCTCCTTGGATTGTGTTGCGGCGTTCTTGGGATCTACTTTGCGGTTCAACGCAACTTCTCTGCGGCGGTGATCGCCATGCTATGGGCGGTTCTCATGGACTGGTACGACGGTCCGGTGGCGCGACGAACGGCCGGCCGAAGCGACGAGCTCAAATCCTTCGGGAGCAAACTGGACTCCCTGGTCGATATGGTAAGTCTGGGGATCTGCCCGGCCATGATCCTGCTGAGCTACGGTGACTTCAATCCCTGGTTTCTGCCCGGCGCACTCGCGCTCGTCATCGCGGGCGCCATCCGATTGGCATATTTTGATGTGTTCGGCGTTGATTCGGACGGCCGCATCGCGGGCCTGTCGCTGGACATTACCGCGCTCGTTGTGGCTCTGCTCTTTCTGTTCGAACCCGTTTCGACGCACGAGCTGTTCGCGGTCGTGCTCTACGGCGTCATCGTCGTACTCTCGGTGCTCCACGTGGCCCCGTTCCGGATGACCAAGATGGTTGGCCATTGGTACCACGCGGTCACGACATTCGTGCTCACGTCGACGGCCGTGTTCGGTTGGCAGCTGCTTCACTAGCCTCCGGGGTTGTCACCGTCGGCGTAGTGTTGTCTGCTCTCAATATTCAGCCGCGACCTCTGCCCGTACCGGGGCCTCTTCCCCTCGCCCCCTCTATTTGACAGAATGCCTACTTATCGGACCCAAGGAAAACGCAGCTTGAACTTCCTATCTGCAAGGACGCGCCCGGGCCCACTTCCCTGTTCATCAAGTCCAGTCCTCCGGACTTCGGCTCCGCCCTATTCGGCATCCTGTTCAATCTGGGCGGCAACGAACTCTCCTTTTACAAGAACATCAGGCGCGACGTCGACGTGAAATCGCCGGACGTCATCTACTGCGAAGGAAATTCCAACGTCTACGTCATGCTGCTCGAGGATCTGACGGATAAGGGCTGCAAGTTTCGCGACCTCGCTTCGAAGTGCACCTTCGAAGATGCCACAAGCATCGTCACCACATACGCGAGACTCCATGCCGCATTTTGGGAGAGCGAGCGATTCAATGCGGATCTGGCCTGGGTCAAGCGCTTCGAAACCGATCGCAACTTCCGTCTGTTGAATTTGGTGAGGCAGCTGAGCGTTCCGATCAGCTACAAGAAGTACGGCCATGCCCTGACGAACCGTGTGCTCGAAGTGATTCCCCACTTGATGGACAATTATCTACTGCTCGAGCGGCAATGGGCACAGGGACCCCGCACGCTGCTCCACGGTGATGCCCATCTTGGGAATATGTACTTTCAAGATGGCGAGGCGGGCTTGTTGGACTGGCAGGTCACTCAATTCGGCCAAGGGATGCGCGACGTCAGCTACTTCATGGTCAACTCGCTGCCGGAAGCCGTGCGTCTCGCTCATCAAGAAGAACTGATCAAACACTAGCTCGCGACCCTGCACGATCTGGGTGTCAGTTTGGACTTCGATACCGCGTGGCGCCAATACCGTCTTCAGAGCGTGTACGCCTGGATCGCAGGTGTCGTTACGGCGCCGAGCAATTTCCAGGAAGAGAAGGTCGTCGTCTCGGGGCTGACCCGAGCCTCCAAAGCAATCGTCGATCTGGACGCGATTTCGCTGATTCGAGAATTATGAATCGCGGACGGAGACAATTGCAGGGAGTCTCGCGCTCGCAACGAGGGTGCAATTCGCCTTCATACGGGTGATAGAACACGCCAGGGGCGCGTGCTCGACCGGCTGACCTGTCCTCCCTCCAATGCTAGACTCGCCCGGGGTCTCCGAAGCCCGGGCGGAAGGATGTCGTCAGGCGATCTACGAGCGACATAAGCAACGAGGTGTAGCAAGTGTAGTATGAAGAAGGGCGCCGCATGCCGAATTCCACTGGATCAGAATCCGTCATCGCGTTGGTGCGACCACCCGCCGTAGAGGCATTTCGCTTTGCCACCACCTCGATCGCATTGCCGCTGGGGCTGGCCTATATCGCAGCGGCCCTCGAGGAGAGCGGCCGCACAGTGCGGGTCATCGACGCGGTGGGCGAGCAACCCGAAGGCCGGTCCGGCTACTTTCGCGGCTATCTGGTCGGCCTGCCACTCGAGCAAATCGTCGAACGGCTTCCTGCGGGATGCTCCTTCGTGGGCATTACCGTCGTCTTCACCCACGAGTGGCCGGCCGTGGTTCGTCTCATCGATCTCATGCGGCGCGCACATCCAGATCTCTTCATCGTACTCGGCGGCGAGCACGTCACCTCACTCCCGGAGTTCTGCCTCAAGACCTCGAAGGCCGATGCCTTGGTTCTGGGTGAGGGAGAAGAAACCATCGTCGAACTCGCGACCGCCCTCGAGCAGGGGAGCAGCCTTCACGAAGTCGCCGGAGTGGCGTTCCGGGATGAGCAGAAGTTGTGCATCAACCAACGTCGCCCGCGGCACAAAGAAGTAGACGACATCGCCCGCCCCGCCTGGGACCACTTCAATGTCGAGGTCTATCACGAACACCGTCTGGTGGGTGGCATGTACTCGGCGAGCGTCACCATTCCGATGCTCGCCACTCGGGGTTGCCCCTACCAGTGCACCTACTGCTCGGCGCCGAATATGTGGACACCCAAGTGGATCCCCCGCGACCCTGTGCAGGTCGTTGATGAGATCGAGTACTACATCGAAACTTATGGGGCCCGAAACTTTCCATTTCAAGATCTGACCGCCATCGTCAAGAAAGATTGGATCGTGCAATTTTGCCAAGAGCTCATCCGCCGTGAGCTGGAGATCACCTGGCAGCTGCCCACGGGAACGCGCTCCGAGGCAATCGATGCGGAAGTGGCCGGCTTGCTCAAACAAACCGGCATGATCAGCGTCTCCTATGCTCCGGAGTCCGGATCGGTTGCGACGCGCCGCTTCATCAAGAAACAGATGAAGACCGATGACCTGATGCGTAGCATTCAGGCCGCAGATGAAGCGGGCCTCAACGTGATGATCTTTCTCGTGATTGGCTTTCCCCATGACGAACCGGAGCACCTGCGCGAGAACTTTCCCTTCATCGACCGCCTCGCCAAGGCGGGCGTCACCGACTGCGGTGTCGGGTTCTACATGGCGCTCCCCGGCACCGAGCTATTCCACAGCCTCTATGATTCGGGGGATATCAAGCTCGACCGCGCCTACTTCCGCCACATCCTCGCCTCCCTCTCCCTGGTCTCCTCACACAGCTACAACGCTTCGATGGGGAACCTCGCACTGAGCGTCTGGAAGATCCGCATGCTCCTGCGTTTCTACGCCGGCAAGAGCAGGGTCGTCACGCCCGGGGGCTTGATCGTCTCACTACGCCGCGCGCTGAGCGGACTCTCGAGTGGGGATGGTGCTCACGAGTCAAAGCTCCAGACGGCCTTCCGCAACGCCATCACGAGCGGACTCGAAACGATTCGAACCAGCATGGGTCAAAGCTGGATTCCCCGAGCCGAGGAGCTGCGCCTGTTCGAAGATTGGGACGCGATCTTCCGCGAGATTCGCCGCGACCAGGTGGCGCGGGGCGCGATCGGCGAACATCCCGCCGACACGCGCGATCTCCATCGCCGCAACGTGATCCCGGTACTGCGCCAAAATCACCAGACGGCCCGCAGCGCCTGAGGCGCGGGCCGCCCTACGGGCAGAAGGCGCGATTTCGGTCTCCCCACCCTCTCAACTGAGCGCGACGGAGACCAGCTTGCTAACGCCCTTTTGTTCCATCGTCACGCCGTAGAGGACATCGGCGACTTCGATCGTTCTCTTGTTGTGTGTGATGACGAGGAACTGGGAGTGGGCGGCGAGTTCGGTGATGAGACTGTTGAAGCGCCCCACGTTGGCGTCATCCAGCGCCGCATCGACCTCGTCGAGCAGGAAGAAGGGAGAAGGACGCACCTGGAACACCGCCATCAGGAGTGCGAGGGCCGTCATGGTCTTCTCCCCACCGGACAGCAAATTGATGTTTTGATTTCGCTTACCCGGAGGCTGGGCCATGATGTCTACGCCGGCGTCGAGGATGTCCTCGGACTCGGTCAAGGTGAGACGCGCCATGCCACCTCCGAAGAGCCTCGGGAAATTCTCCGAGAAGTGCTTGCTCACCAGATCGAAGGTCTCGCGGAAGCGACGTCGGCTCGTTCGATTGATTCGTGCGATCGCCTCGCGCAAGGATCGGATCGTGTTATCCAGATCGTCCTTCTGCTCGGATAGGAAGCGGTAGCGCTCGGCGAGTTCTTCGTGCTCCTCGATTGCCACATCGCCCCGTACCGGGGCCTCTTCCCCTCGCCCCCTCTATTTGACAGAATGCCTACTTATCGGACCCAAGGAAAACGCAGCTTGAACTTCCTATCTGCTCCAGGGCAGCAGGCTCGTGCCGTTGGTGCGGGCGCGCCGCTCGATCCCCAGGGCGTTGAGCACGGTCGGAACGATGTCCACCTGGCTGACCAGCTCGTCGACCTCTCGCGCCAGCGAGCGACCCTGCGGCAGACGGATCACCAGGGGCACGCGCACCAGCTCGTCGAAGAGCGCGTAGCCGTGTCCGTAGCCCGGCTCGGTCTGACCCATCGACTCGCGATCGGAGCGCCGGTCCGACGGAAGCATCTCGCCATGGTCCGAGCAGAAGACCACCAGCGCGTCCTCCCACAGGCCATGCTCCTCGAGCAAGGTCACGATACGGACCAGCTCCTGCAGCGTGTAGCGCACCTCGTCCCGGTACAAGCGGTCGATCTCGGGGAGCGCATCCTTGCCGGGCTCCTCCTCGAGACCGCCGTGGCGGAGCAGCGGCTCGTGCGGGTCCATCAGGTGGATCCAGAGGAAGAGGGGGGAGCCGGTCGCCACCAGGCCGGGCAGCCGCTTCTCGACCAGGGCCGCGACCTCCGCGGCCTTGCGATAGGGCTCCGGACCCACCAGGCGAAGGCGCTCCCCGAGCGTGAGGAGCGGCATCTTCCAGGTCGGCCCGCGCAGCATCTCGAGCCGTCGGAGCCCTCGCTCCAGACCCGTCCCGGCATCGAGGTGGCTGTTGGTGACGAAGCCATGGCCCTGGTACCCCTCGGCGGCCAGCTGCTGGGCCAGCGTCGGAACCGAGGGCGAGAGCTGCTGGACGCGGAGCCGCCGCTCGTTTCCGGTGCGGTGGAATCCGTGCTCCGAGGGGAAGCGGCCCGTCATGATCGAGCCCATGGAGGGCACCGTCCAGGGTGCCGTGGACGTGTGCTGGGAGAACCACACGGAGCCCTCGAGCTTCTCGCGGAAGCGGGCTCCCTCGCCGGTCGTCTCCACCACGTCGCGGAAGACGTCCTCACGCAGCGTATCCACCACGAACAGGATCACCGGCGGATTCGCGGCACGGGCCGGGACCCGGCTCTCCCCGTCGGACCCCGAAGCAGGTCCCAGCAGGATCAACGCACCCAGGAGGAACGCGGCGCAGCCTCCGGCCACGGCGAATCCGGGCACGCCGCCGCGCATCACGCCAACCAGCGCGACGAAGACCGCGCCCAGGGCGGCATCAGCGAGCAGGGCTTCGGGCTGCAGGAACGAATCGAAGAGGCTCCGGTTCAGCGCCAGGCCCACCGCCGTCACCACGGCGAGCGCGGCCGGCAGCGAGCCGTCGAGGGGGCGCCTCACGGCCCGCTGGGCGAGGGTGATCACCGCGACGAAGACGACCGCCGCTCCGATCGCCGCCAGGGCCCCCAGGACCGGAGAGAGCTCGAGGGCAACCACGCCCTGCACCCGCTCGAGACCCGCGGCCAGCTGCAAGCCCGCGAGGGTCGATCCCAGCAATGCAGTCGGGCCGGGAATGGCACGGCCCAGGGCGCGCGAGGCGACCGCCAGCAGACCGGCGACCGCCAGACCCGACGCCAGGTAGAAGGCGACGTAGAAGGGCCCCAGCGGGATCCAATGTCCCACCAGAAGTCGAACCAGGACCGCTTCGAGCGCACAGGTGAGACCTCCCGCAAGGAGGCCGGCGACGGCAAGCACCGCGGGAACATCTCCCGAGCCGCGTCCGCCTGCAAGGGCCCTCGTGCGCGGTCCCGAGGGCGCTTATTCCTCAGGCACCAGGAGGTTGCAGCCGATTCTACCGACTCGACCAGCGGCCTCGGTCGCGACCTGTGGAGGTCTCCGCGTTAGACTCCCCGGCTGCCGGAGGCGGCGCCAGCCGAAGCCGGAGCGTACCGCCCCCAGAGGACCCACGCGTGTCCGACAGCGCGCCTTCCAGCCCCGAACGCCAGGCCCAGCGACGAGCGATCGTCGCGGCGGTGCCGCTCGCCCTGCTCCCCCTGCTGGGGATGCTGATCTTCGTGACCGGCATGACGGGCGGCGTGCGGGGGACGGACCTCGGGATCATGGGCCTCGCGATCCTGACCGGACTCATCGCCCTCACCCCGGCCTCGACCGATGCTTTGCTTCCGCCGGAACGCCGCAGCCTCCTGATCTCGCTGCTCGGAATCACCTACACGCTCGCCTTCTGCGTGCCGGTCTACACCGAGTACTTCCTGAGAGACGGCGAGATGACGGGGATCGCCGCCTTGGCGGGAATCCAGCCTCCGGACCTGATCGTCGCACAGTTCGGTGCGCTGATCGGCCTGATCGCGTTGTTCGTGGGTCACTACCTGCCAGTGGGGCGACTGGTTTCCACGGCGTTGCCGACACCGCGACGCGAGTGGCCTCCCATGTGGTGCTTCGGAATCGTCGCCGTGATGGTTCCCCTCGGCTGGGCGATCTTCCTGGGCGGTCAGTTCGGACTGATCCCGGCTCGGGCCGGCAGCGGCGTCCTGGGTTCCTTCGCCTCTTCCTTCTATTTCGCCATCGCGCTCTTGATGCTGATCTGGACGCGATACCGCATCCGTGCGGCCCTGGTCATGATGGCCCTGCTGATTCCGCCCACGATGCTCATCTCGTTCTTCACGGGGTCCAAGCAGCTCTTTCTCGCTCCCCTGATGATGATCGCTTTCACCTACATGATGGAGAAGCGACAGATCAAGATCTCGTGGATCCTCGCGGGCGTGCTGCTGATCATCACCATCTACCCGCTCGCGCAGGTCTACCGGAACCTGAAGGTCAGCGCCGGCTTCAACGTGGTCCGTTTCCTGTCGGATCCAGCGGGCTCCGTTCAGCTCCTGTCTCAGATCCTGGCGACCGCGGAATGGGGCGAGTACTTCAAGCAGGGTCTCGAGGCCACCGGCAATCGCTTCAACTCGCTCAGTGTGACCGCCGTGATCATGCGAGACACGCCGGACCGGGTCCCCTACCAGCACGGCTGGAGCATCGGCAACGTCTTCATCGCCTACATCCCACGCATCCTCTGGGCGGGCAAGCCCGACCTGGGCCTCGGGCAGTGGATCACGACCAACTACGGCCCGGGCCCCCACATCCGCTCGGCTACCGCGCCGTCCTGGATCGGGGAGTTCTACCTGAACTTCAGCTACGCGGGAATCGTGGTGGGGATGATCTGCATGGGCATCTTCATCCGGATCATCCAGGAATATCTGCTCGCCCCGAGGACGATCCCGATCGCGCTGGCGGGTGTCGCCGCGCTCTGGACGGTGTCGATCTCCCTGGAGAAAGGCCTCTACGCCGCGGTCAACGGGGTGACCTTCAAGGCCTTCCCCATCGTTCTCGCGCACATCCTCTTCGTGATGATGAGCGGCTCCCCGAGACCGCGACAGGAAGAAGACCTCCCCCCAGACGGTCGACTCGGCACCACACCTCCACCCTGACGGGCGCGCTTGCGCCGTTCCGACCTCAGGTCGGCTCGCCGATCGCCCGTCGGAATACGTCGCAGAGCGCGTCGACGGAACGCTCCCAGGTGAACCGGGCGGCTCGCTCCCTTCCTTGCGCGATGCGCTGGCGCGTGGCCGCGGCGTCGTCCATGACCCGATCGAGCGTCCTCGCCAGCTCGACCGGGTCGTCGGCCGGGAAGTAGAGGGCGGCATCGCCCGCGACCTCGCGGAAGGTGGGGATATCGGAGGCGACCACCGGCGTACCCGCCAGCATCGCCTCCAGCAGCGGGTGCCCGAACGTCTCGATGAACGACGGCACGACCAGCGCCAGGGCGCCCCGATACCAGGAGATCATCTCCGCGTACGGGACGTTGCCGACGAACCGGATGCGGCTGCCCACGCCGAGCCGCTCCACGAGCTGGAACACCCTGGCGGCATGGGCGGGGTCGCTCTCGAAGGTTCCGACCCCGTACCGGGGCCTCTTCCCCTCGCCCCCTCTATTTGACAGAATGCCTACTTATCGGACCCAAGGAAAACGCAGCTTGAACTTCCTATCTGCCGCAGGGTTGCGGCCTGACGGCGGGCTTCTCTTGGTTTGTGGCAAACTTGGCGGCTGGCGGCGCAGCTGAGCGCCGATCTGTTGAGTGGCTGGTGACCATTAATCTACAACCGAAACGATCCTTTCCGAGAGCTCTTGTCACGTCTCCAGGCAGCGCATTGCCTCCGAGCCCACCGGCCAGCCGCCTTCTGCTGGTCAGCATCGTCCTTCTGTTCGCAGTATCGTCACCGTCGATTGCCCAGACTCGGCCCGAAGAACTCGTCGCTGAGCCAGGACATGCCGAGCAAGAGAAAGCTCGGGCCGCGTACGGAGATCGCTTTCGGGTCCTGACGACAAAGCACTTTCACGTCATCAGCGATACGAGTATTCGCTATCACACGGTCGTAGCCGGTTTGCTCGAGCAGTTCTACCAGCTCGTACATCCCCGCTTCTTCATTGCCGATATGAAGCCAGTGCGCTTCTACTTGATCAATGGGGGAAACGACTATGAACGATTCATGCGTGAGCGAGGGCTTCCGAACGCCTCTGGGTACGGGCTCTACGAGTCCAGCAGCCGCACGCTCTACGCTCGTCGCTACTTTCCCGACGGTCGAGAATCGGGGGTCGGAACGCTCTTTCACGAAGCCGTCCACGCGATGATCGACGCCGATTTCGCGAGTTCACTGCCTCCGCGTTGGGTCAACGAGGGTTTCGCCAGCCTCTTCGAAGTCGGTCGTGTCATTCGAGGTCAGTGGGTCTATGGCAACCCGAACCCTTGGCGCGAGACGCCCTTTAGAGCAGCGTACGAGCAGGGCGACGTGCCCTCTCTCTCGGCCCTGTTGACAACGCCAGACGCTGCCTTTGATGGGACCAAGGCTCGGTGCGACATCCTCTACAACGCGGGCCGGAGTCTGTTTCTCTTCGTGCTCCGCAGTCACGGCGAGCGGGCGCTCGCGGCCTACGTACACCGTCTCCGACAGGGAATTGAACCCGCGAAGGCACTTTCGGCAGCGACCGGGCTCGAGCTGCCAGAAATCGAGCAGGGCTGGCATGCGAGTATCCGGCAGCTCAACTTTGGCGGCGATTACCTGAATCGAGGAAATGGCCTCGGTGGCGTGGCGGTCCTCGAAGAGGGCGCCAGGTTGCATCCGGGTTACGGCAATCTCCAGGTGACCCTGGCGATTGAGTACCTGAACCGCGAACAGCAGTCCAAAGCGCTCATGCATGCGCGCCGAGCCCTTGAAGACCCGCATCTGATCTTTCGCCAACTGGCCCAGTTCGCCGTCGCACGGGCGATCCTTTCGACAGATGCGAACGCAGCCGCACGCGCTTTGATGGCTTCGCTCTCACACCAGCCGTGGAACGAACAGATTGTCGGTGACGACTACGAGATGCTGTCTTTCATGTTCGACGAGGCCGGCGACCCGGCACGTGCAAAGCGCGTGAGATCCGACCTCGAGGCGATTCGACGGCTCGACATACGCTGAACCACCCACGCCGCTCAACAAGGCGTTGCAGCGGACCACCAACAGCTCGATTCAATCGACGTTTCGTGCCGTCTGGCGTCATACTGTACCGGTAGGGCCGCGTCCGGTCCGCGCTGTTGCTGGCCGCTAAGCGCCCAGTCCGTTGAACAGCGGAGGAGAAGCCCAGCCAGGCATGGATGCACTCGAGGATCGCAGCCAGGAACAGTTCGATGCGTGGGCCCAGTGGTTTGACCGAAGACTTGGTTGGTCTTTCTCCCGTACGAACCGCCATCTGCTACGGCTAGTCGATCCATCGCCTGGGTCGCGAGTTCTCGATGTGGGCTCCGGCACTGGCATTCTCCTCCAGCAAACAAACGAGCGCGATACGGGCCTCCGACTGTTCGGTGTTGATATTGCTCGTCAGATGCTCACCACCGCACGAGCCAAGTTGCCGGGGAGCGTCGCACTTCACCAGGGAAGTGCCAACTCCCCTCCCTGTGAAATTACAGATTCAGTCGGACACCCTGCCACGATGACAGAGGCTGACCGAGGGGATCTAGATGACCGAAGATCAACGAGAAATCAGGCGCAAACGGCGAGTCCTCGAGTACGCGGAGAAGCACGGCAACATCAACA
>PVBE010747226.1_pt1 | contig 13141 bp, 12 predicted proteins | sample 1631181 | NCBI WGS metagenome assembly PVBE01 (sample SAMN08397723, study PRJNA350692) | Marine metagenome, whole genome shotgun sequencing project. | isolation source: water | place: Pacific Ocean | collected 2012-04
GAATCCGAATTGGGGAGGACTTTGACAAGCGGCAGAGAATATCCACGATGTTCGGATAAAATTAACCCGATCCACTCAACAATCTGTCCAGGGCATCTTTGGGGAGAATCTTTTCTTCTAGAGCCACTTCCCTGATGGTTTTGCCTGTTTCATGGGCCTTTTTTGCAATCGTTGCGGCCTGATCGTAACCGATATGGGGGACCAGACTTGTTGCCAGCGCCAAACTTTTTTCAACATTGGAAGCGGACTTTTGGCGAATGGCGACAATCCCGTCGATGCACTTTTCAGCAAAAATCCGGCTGACCGACGAAATAAGCATGATAGATTGAAGCAGATTATAGGCAATCACCGGCAGGGTGACATTTAGTTCAAAATTACCGGATTGGCCGGCCAGCATGATCGTCGTATCATTTCCCATCACTTGCATGGCAACCTGAATCACAGATTCGGGGATAACCGGATTGATCTTTCCCGGCATGATTGATGAACCCGGCTGAAGAGAGGGAATTTCAATTTCCCCCAGACCGGATCGGGGTCCTGAGGAAAGCCACCGGATATCGTTCGCAATTTTAACCAGACTCACCGCAATGGTTTTTAATCCCCCACCGGTTTCAACCGCTGCGTCCTGCGCTGCCTGAGCTTCAAAATGGTTGTTTGCTTCCTGGAAAGGCGAGCCGGTTTCTTTCGATATCAGGGCGATTACCCTGGATGCAAAATCGGGATCGGTGTTCAATCCGGTCCCGATGGCCGTTCCACCAAGGGCCAGTTCGGCTAGCCCTAGCCGGGCGGTCTCCATCCGATTGATCCCGCGTGCAATCTGGCTGGCGTATCCTGAAAACTCCTGCCCAAGCGACATCGGAACAGCATCCTGTAAGTGAGTTCGTCCAAGCTTTTTGACATCGTCAAACCTTATCGACTTTTCTGACAGGGATTGGTAAAGGTGCTCAAGGGAAGGGAGCAAGTCGTTTTTGATCGATAGCGATGCAGCGATATGCAGTGCTGAAGATATCACATCGTTACTTGACTGACCTAAATTCACATGATCATTTGGATGAACCGGCGATTTTGAGGCTTTTTGCCCGGTCAGGATTTCGTTTGCCCTCGATGACAGGACTTCGTTCATATTCATATGGGTGGAGGTGCCGGACCCGGTTTGAAAAACATCGACCACAAATTGATCATCAAACTTTTCATCAAGGACCTCTTGAGCGGCTTGGGCAATGGCTCTAGCCTTTTTTGAATCCAAAAGCTGCAGGTCAGCGTTCACCAAGGCAGCGTATTTTTTAATAAGTGCCAGGGCCTGGATAAAGGGCGAAGGAAGCGTTAATCCGCTGACGGGAAAATTTTTTACAGCTCGCTGGGTTTGCGCTCCATAGTAAGCATTTTCAGGGACATCGATTGACCCCATGGTATCTTTTTCCGTTCTGAACTTCATTTGCAGACCATCCGCTTAATCCGTTTCACATAATTCATTTTTGCCGTGCATACCTTTTCTCCTATTATTTCACTGAAGGGGATATGGTTATGTTACAATAATACCAAATTTTACAAAAAACAAGGTGCCAGGCCCGTCTATATATTCGAGTTCGGCTAGCGATTTAAAACCGCATCTGCTGCAAGATTCATTTATCGAATTATATTTGACACATATCTTACTTTTGCATAAGTTAAAGAGAAAATGGTTGACGGCATCAGAGGAATCCGGTGAATGAACTGATACATTTTGAAAATCTGTATGGAGAAAAACTGACCGGAACACTTCACCGACCTGATGTTCCTTCGGGGTGCGTGTGATTTTCGGACACTGTTTTACCTGCACCCGCAATACAAGCATTTTGCGTCAGATATGCTAGGACCCGGCAAACCTCGGTTTCATCGCCCTTCAATTTGACTTTTCCGGGAATGGTCAAAGTGAAGGTGAATTTTTGGAATCAACATACACGAAACAAATTTCCGAAATGGAGACAGCAGCAGATCTTATGACGTCATACGGCGTTTCCTAGATCGGGATGGCGGGCCACAGCCTTGGGGCTTCTGTTGCATTACTGACTGCTGCGAAGATAAAAACCGTAAAAGCTGTGTCTGTTTTGGCCGGTCGTTTATCCGGCTTGACGCCGATTCATTTTCTCAGTAAAGACCAACAAGATGAACTCAAACAGACCGGAAAGGTATTTTCCACCAGCCGGGGACGGGCATTACAGCTCTCCACAAGTTTTTTTTCGGATGCAAAACTAGTTGGTCTTCCTGAGATCTTGAGGTCTTTGGATCATCCGCTCCTAATTGTACATGGAAATCAGGATGAAATCATCCCGGTTACCGAAGCGTATAAGGCCCATCAGATCAATCCAAGTGTGATAGAACTAAAGTGATCAGAGCTGCTGATCATATGTTCAGTAGAAAAGACCATCGGAGCCAGGTTGCTGGATTGGTGGCAGGTTGGTTTCAAAGACAGATATCTTTGTGAGCGGCTACGGGTAAAGGATAAGGAATCACCGGTATGGCGTTGACCGAGGCATGGAATACTGATTACATTGAAGGGCAATATCGATTGTGGAAGACCGATCCGAAGCGGGTTTCTTCAGATTGGCGCTTTTTCTTTGAGGGGTTTGAACTGGCTGCCACCGGGTCACCAATGGAAAGGGTAAGCCCTGATGCAGCTCCAGCCCTCAGACAGGCAAGGGTAGAGTCGTTAATCTATCGTTACCGCGATATCGGCCATTTACTTGCATGCATGGATCCTTTGGCAGAATGTCCGGTTGACCATCCGCTTTTAAGCCTGGAAGCATTCAGCTTGACCCAAAAAGATCTAGAAATCGAGTTTTATACCCGGCGTTTTAGCCAGACCGGCCGGACAGCCCTCAGAGACATTCTTCAAACTCTCCGGGAAACCTATTGCCGATCGATAGGTATAGAATACATGCACCTGCAGAACCCTGTGGAACGCCGCTGGTTGCAAGATCAAATGGAACCCAATCGCAATTACCCTGTATTGAAGGGAGAAACAAAGCGGCGAATTCTATATAAATTATATCAAGCCGCCCTTTTCGAGCAGTTTTTGAATAAAAAATATATTGGAGGGGCGCGCTTTTCACTTGAGGGCGGCGATGTTCTCATACCGATGTTGGACCTGCTTGTTGAACATGTCGCAGAACACGGTTGCCGGGAAATCATACTCGGAATGGCCCATCGGGGTCGCTTGAATATACAGGCCCACATACTAAAAAAATCATATAAAGAAATTTTTAGTGAATTCGAAAGCTGTTACGACCCGGATAGTATTGTGGGCTCAGGAGATATGAAGTACCACCAGGGATACCTGGCGGACCTCAAAACCGAGGACAAACGGCTGATACGAATCTACATGCTCAATAACCCCAGCCATCTGGAAGCCGTCAATCCTGTTGTGGAAGGGTTTGTCCGCGCCCGTCAGGATTTGTTGGGAACAGATAAGGCTGATCAGGTATTGCCGGTATTGATTCACGGTGATGCGGCCTTTGCCGGGCAGGGGATTGTGGCGGAAACGCTCAACATGTCTCAGTTGGATGGCTACGGTTGCGGCGGAACCATTCATATCGTGATCAATAATCAGATCGCTTATACCACTTTTCCCGAAGAAACACGTTCCACAAGGTACTCGACTGATATCGCTAAAATGCTGATGGTACCGATCTTTCATGTGCACGGCGAGGACGCGGAAGCCGTTTCGCACATCATTCGGCTTGCAGCTGACTACCGGAGAGCTTTTAAAAAAGATGTGGTCATTGATGTGGTCTGTTATCGCCGATACGGTCATAATGAAGGTGATGAACCCTATTACACGCAGCCCCTGATGTATGATCGAATTCGGAAACGACCCTCATTGCACCGGATCTATACTGAAAAGCTGTTTAATACAAGGGATGTAACCAGGAAAGAAGTTGAAGCATGGGAAAAATCGATTGGCCGACGATTAGAAGATGCATTTGAAGCGGTTCACGGGAGTGGTTGTCCCTTTCCCCAAACCCGGTTATACGAAGTCTGGTCAGATTTTCATGGCAGATATTCCTCCCAACCCTTAAAAACAGATGTGAAAAAGAAAACCCTGGTTGCACTTGCCAACCAACTCGGGGAAGTTCCGGCCGGATTTTCCCTGCATCCAAAACTAAAAGGCCTTTTAAAAAGGCGCCGGGAAGCTGTTGAAAAAGAGACGGGGATCGACTGGGCCAATGCAGAAAACCTTGCTTTTGCTTCGCTACTGATGGAAGACGTCCCCATTCGTTTGAGCGGCCAGGACACTGCCCGAGGTACATTCAGCCAGCGCCACAGCGTTCTGGTTGACACGAAAAACGGGGATCACTTCGTCCCATTGAATTCCCTGGGCGATGCGAGTGCCCCTTTCTTTGTTTATAACAGCCTTCTCGCAGAAGCCGGTGTTCTCGGTTTCGAATACGGTTATTCATTGGCACAGCCAAATGGACTCACCATATGGGAAGCGCAGTTTGGCGACTTCGTCAATAATGCCCAGGCCATAGTTGATCTCTTTATCACCAGCGGGGAAACCAAATGGCGAAACTTGAACGGCCTGGTCATGCTTCTTCCCCATGGCTGGGAAGGTCTCGGATCTGAACACTCAAGTGCCCGTCTGGAACGGTTTTTACAGCTTTGCGCTGACGACAACATCCAGGTCTGCAATGCCACCACACCTGCCCAGTATTTTCATCTACTAAGACGCCAAGTGAAGATCGCCTTCAGAAAACCCCTGATCATCATGACGCCCAAAAGCCTCCTCCGACATCCGTTGGCCGTGTCAAATCTTACTGAAATGACTTCGGGGAGGTTCGAAGAAGCCATTGATGATTCGACCAAGATCAAAGCACCGCGATCTATCCTTTTCTGCAGCGGTAAAATTTACTACGAACTTTTTAACAGGCGCCATGAACTGAACCGATCAGATATTGCCATCATTCGGTTGGAGCAGTTTTACCCTTTTCCAGCAGTGTCTTTGAAGAGAATATGGGCAAAATACAAAACAACCGAAAGGCGGTGCTGGGTTCAGGAAGAACCTGAGAATATGGGGGGTTGGCATTTTGTCAAGCCGCGTCTTGAAGAAATTACCGGCGGTTCGGTCGGGTTTGTTGGAAGAACGGCTGCCGCCACTCCAGCAACCGCTTTTCCCAATGTATATAAACTGGAGCAGGCTGCCATTCTTGAGGCAGCGGTTGGATCTCTTCGTGAAAATTAGCATAAATCAACGATGATTTGACAAACAAATCAGCTATATGGAGCAAGCATGAAGGTCGAAATAAAAATTCCCAGTGTTGGTGAGTCAGTGCAGGAAGCGGTTCTTGTACAGTGGTATAAGCAAAACGGTGACAGAGTTTACAAGGATGATCCCCTTTTTGTGATTGAAACCGATAAGATAACCCTGGAGGTCTCGGCTGCAGTAGAGGGGTTTTTGGAGATCAGCGTTTCTGAGGGGGGGACGGTGGCCATCGGTGCAGTGGTGGGGACGATCGATACCACGACGGATTCAGATAAAATCAGAAAACGTGTTGAACAAAAAGCAGTAGAACCGGCCCAGGCTCCACCGAGTACCCCAGAGCCAGGAAGAATCTTACCCCCGTCCGTGCGACGGTTGATTGCGGAACAGAACCTCGATGTGACAAAGATAATCCCCACTGGTCCCGGGTCAAGGATTACCAAGAGTGATGTTTTGCTTCACTTGGAAAAGCTGGGATCCGGCATGTTGAACCAACGTCCTTCTGTCATACCCGATCGGGAGCCGTCGGTCTCTTCCTCCGCACCGCCTTTGCCTGCTGTTGCACCCGAAAAAGAACAGACCGTCCGAAAACCGATGAGCCCGATAAGACAACGGATTGCCGCTCACCTTTTGGATGCCCGGCAGAGTACGGCCATGCTCACCACCTTCAACGAAATCGACATGACCCGGGTCCAAGAGATAAGGGCCCGATATAAAGTGGACTTCAAAAAGCAAAATAGCGTCTCCCTCGGGATCATGTCCTTTTTTATCAAAGCCTGTGTCAATGCACTCAAAAAATTTCCGGAGATCAATGCTTTTATTGAGGACCGGGATATCATTTACCACAATTACTGTCATGTTGGAGTGGCGGTCGGCTCCGAACGGGGACTGGTGGTGCCGGTCATTCGTCACGCCGACCAACTCAGCTATGCAACACTCGAACAGTCCATCGTTGCTTTTGTAAACAAAATCAAAGAAAACCAGCTGGCCTTAGCCGATCTGGAAGGAGGCACATTTACCATCAGCAATGGTGGCATCTATGGTTCGCTTCTGAGTACTCCCATATTGAATATGCCCCAGAGCGGTATCCTCGGCTTGCACAAAATAGAAAACCGCCCGATGGCAATCGACAAAAAGGTGATTATCAAACCAATGATGTACGTTGCACTGAGCTATGATCATCGACTCGTTGACGGACGGGAAGCGGTAACCTTTCTTGGGAGTATAAAGGAATGGATTGAAAATCCGGAGTGGACTTCAGCGGAGATTTCATAATGGCAAAGAAAGAGAGTTTCGACCTTATTGTTGTCGGTTCCGGGCCTGGAGGATATGTTGCTGCTGTTCGTGCAGCCCAGCTCGGCCTTAAAGTGGTCTGCATTGAGAAAGAATCGCGTGTCGGGGGCGTTTGCCTGAATATCGGGTGCATCCCGAGCAAGACCCTTCTTGACTCCAGCGAATATTTTCTTTTGGCTAAAGACCATTTCGCAACCCATGGCATCAGGACCGGCCGTTTGAATCTGGACCTTCCCGTCCTGATGGCCAGAAAAGAACAGGTCGTTAGAAAACTGACCGAAAATGTGGTCAACCTGCTGAAGAGAAACAAGGTCAAGCTTATCCATGGGATTGCCCGCCTAAAAGGAGAGGGCCGGGTTGCGGTTCTACAAAATTCCGGCACCGGTAAAACCAAACATCAAATGCTGGAGGGAAAGGCTATTTTACTGGCTACTGGCAGTTCACCCGTTCCTTTGACGGGTTTTAAGTTTGATGGAAAATATATCGTTAGCTCTACGGAAGCCCTCAGCTTTCAAAGCGTACCCAAGCATCTGGTAATTGTGGGTGGCGGCTACATCGGTCTGGAGCTGGGTTCTGTCTGGTTGCGGCTGGGAGCGAAAGTGACCGTTCTCGAAATGCTGCCGAAGATTGCAACAACTCTAGATGGTCAAGTGTCCCGTGCATTGAAGCGTGTTCTCAAAAAGCAGGGGATGGAGATTCGTTTGCAAACTAAAGTTTCTGCGATTCGGACCTCTGCAAGGAGGGTTCAGGTTATTCTTTCGACAGATGGTAAGGAAAAAAAACTGAATTGTGATCGCGTTTTGGTGGCTGTCGGCCGCAGACCCCTGACCCATGAGCTGGGCCTTGCAACGGTCGGTGTGGAAACGGATCCTCACACCGGCCATGTGCGAGTGAATGAGTCGTATCAAACCAATATCAGGAACATCTACGCGATTGGAGATCTTATTCCAGGGCCGATGCTGGCACATAAGGCCTCAGCAGAGGGAACCGCGGTAGCCGAGTGCATTGCTGGCCTTCCGGGTGAGGTCAATTATGATGCCATCCCTTCCGTGGTCTATACCTGGCCGGAAGTCGCCACTGTCGGGTTGACCGAAGAAGAGGTTAAAGAGCGGGCGATTCCCTATTGCATCGGCAGTTATCCCTTTTCCGGCGCCGGACGAGCCCGATGTATGGATCAAACAGAGGGTTTTGTCAAATTGATCGCCCACGCTAAAACCGACCGCGTTTTAGGCGTCCATATCATCGGTTCCCGTGCGGCGGACATGGTCGCCGAATCTGTTTTGGCTATTGAGTTCGGTGCAAGTTCAGAAGATATTGCGCGAACGGTTCATGGCCATCCTACCTTTGCCGAAGCTTTACAGGAGGCGGCTAGAACGGTGAACAATTGCTCGATCTATGTGTGATGTCAGATCAGCTTTCCCATTCTTTTATGCTCCTTTGGGGGTTTAGTCCGTATCTTTTATATAGAGATCCGTGCTCATATATCTCTCCCCGGTGCTGGGGATAATTATAACGATGGATTTCCCGGCGGATTCCTTCTGTTTTGCGATCTTTAGCGCCGCCCATACCGCTGCCCCGGATGATATGCCGCAAAGAATTCCCTCTTTTTTCGCCAGTTCTCTTGCGGTCTCAAATGCGTCCTCGTTGGTCACAGTGACCACGTCATCAATAACGGACCGATCCAATACATCGGGAATGAACCCTGCACCGATTCCCTGAATTTTATGTGGGCCGGCAGACCCGCCGGACAAAATGGGGGAGGCCGCAGGCTCTACAGCTATCGCTTTAAAGGATGGCTTTCGTGGCTTGATTACCTGGGAAACTCCTGTAATGGTCCCGCCGGTACCCACCCCGGCAATCAGAATGTCCACTCTCCCCTCTGTGTCTCTCCAAATCTCTTCAGCCGTGGTTTCACGGTGGATTTGCGGATTTGCGGGGTTCTTAAACTGATCCGGCATGTAAGCCCCTTTCTCGGAAGCAAGAATCTCCTCTGCCTTATCGATGGCACCCTTGATCCTTTCTGAAGCCGGGGTCAAAACCAGTTTCGCCCCTAGATGTTTTAACAGATATCTTCTCTCAATACTCATGGTTTCCGGCATGGTGAGACAAAGACGATAACCCTTTGCCGCACATATGAAGGATAGGGCGATCCCCGTGTTTCCGCTCGTCGGCTCTATGATGAACGTCTGAGGGGTGATCAACCCTTGGATTTCCCCTGCCTCGATCATTGATGCTGCGATTCTGTCTTTTACACTGCCCAAGGGATTGAAAAATTCAAGTTTAGCGAGAAGATCACCGTCAAACCCTTCGCCGATTCTGTTCAACCGAACCAATGGAGTGGCATCGATGGTTTTGCCTATTGTATTAAAAATCTTCATGTTGAATTCCCTGCAATTTTTTTTTAAATATCAGCCTTGGCTCTTCCAGCATCACCTTGGTATCGGGTGGGACAGATTTTGTTATCCATACATTTCCGCAAATAACCGAGCGTGCCCCATCGTCGTACTCCCCCCTAAAATGGTTGCGCCCGAGTAGATAATGACGTTATCCTCTATGGTGGGATGACGTTTTTTACCTCTGAACTTGTCTCCTGCCTGCTTTGGGAGTGAGAGAGCGCCGAGGGTGACCCCTTGATAGATAGGTACATCCTTCCCGATTATCGTTGTTCCCCGAATTACCACACCTGTTCCAAAATCAATAACAAAGCTCTCTCCGATTTGCGCCCCTGGATGGATATCGATCCCGGTCAGATTATGGGCATGCTCTGTCATGATTCTTGGAAGCAGGGGGATGTCGAGTTCAAAGAGCAGATTGGCAACCCGGTATACCATTATAGCGAAGATACCGGGATAACTGAAAATAATTTCATCGTAGCTTTTAGCGGCCGGGTCCCCTTCATAAGTTGCCCGTATGTCTGTGGCCAGTGTCCTTCGAATGGAAGGAATCGATTTCAGAAGGGCAAGTGCATATTTATGCCCCTGTTCAGCACAGTCGCTGCATGTCTGGTCATATCGAAGGCAGTCATGCCGGATACTGCGACAAATCTGTTCCGAGATCATATCAAATAGAACAGCAACAGACTGTCCTATGCTATAACCGAGGTTGACCGGATCAAGCTTTTTTCGGGTAAAATATCCGGGCAACAGCGTCTCCTGCAGCCGGGCGATGATTTCAACCAGAGACTCTTTAGAGGGGATCGGTTCGAAATCTATGTGTGTGTAGCACCCCTCTTCATTGCAACTCGCGATGATCTGTTCGGCTATTTCAGGGATTGTTTCTCGATATCCGGAAAGAGTGCTCATATCAGTTTCACATATTGCTTTATGCAATTTTATATCATCTGCCATTTTGAATTCGCCCTCAAAAAACGTTAATAGAATTCATGCATACCCACCGATTTTAAATGGGACCCGACCCGCGATCCTTTTGGGATGGCGCGAAAAAAGGAGTTTTAGTAAATCTTTATCTACTCAAGGACCTCAAATACATTTCCCACAAGATATTCGGATGGTTTAAGCGTTTTGTCTCCCTCATTTTTCCACTGGGCCGGACAGCCCTCATTTTCGTGCGCTGCGAGATAGATATTTGCTTTTAACTTTCGCAATAATTCATCGACATTTCTTCCGAGGTTGTAGAAATTGACCTCAGCATTCAACAAGATTCCCTCCGGGTTAATGATAAATGTTCCTCTTAAAGCAAGTCCTGTATTTTCATCATAGACACCAAACAATTTTGATACTTTCCCGTTCGGGTCAGCAGCCATTTGAAATTTTACATTCTCAAGGGATTTTTCCTCTCTTTTCCACGCAAGGTGCACAAATTGCGTGTCGGTGCTAACGGTCACTACTTCGGCGCCAAGGGACTTGAATTTTTCATACTGCCCTGCCAGAGCAGAAAACTCAGTTGCTCAAACAAAGGTAAAATCTGCTGGATAGAAAAAGAGTATAGTCCATTTTTTTCTTTTTTTAATTGTTCAAAAGAAATCTTTCCAAAATAATACTCGGCTGGATCATATGTATCCATTTCAAAATCCGGAACCGTTTGTCCCACTTTAAGCCCTGTGAATTGCTGTTCTGTTGTCATCTTTTCAGCCCCGTTTCAATGAAGTTAACAAAATTGTGTTTAAGTTATTCCTTGTTATTCCGCATCCTATTACAATAAAACAGATTTTGTTTATGGCAAGGATGAAGACTAGCCATGACGACAAACCGGTGGATGGACACCCCGCGGAGCGGGAAAAGGGATCGATCAATATAGTCGAGGTTCGTTTAAATCTGCGACAAAAGGGAGGCGATCTTTTGAAAGCAAATTTCAGGCTAAGCTGGGCTTTTGTACCCGGCGGTATCTCCCCTCAAGACCTCCCGTTTGCAATAAGGAAAATACCGTAAGTGGCGAGCATATTGGGAAGATATTTGATAATTTTCTCCTGTTTGTTCCGGCCGTTGGTGTTGATGGCGACCTCCTTCAATATATTAAATCCAACTTTTTTTGAATATTTCCGGAAGTCTTTGATGGTAATAACGCGGATATTTGGGGTGTCGTACCAACCGAAGGGAAGCTGATGACTGACAGGGGCATAGCCAGTAAACAGAAGTTGTAGGCGTATACGCCAATGGCTAAAATTGGGAAAACTGACGATTCCTTTTTTGCCAATCCGCAGCATGGCCCGAAGCAATGTTGAGGGTTGATAGATCTGTTGAAGGGTTTGGCTAAGAACCACATAATCAAAAGTGCCATCCGGGTAATCGGAAAGCTCTTCGTTAATATCGCCCTGCAGAACCGAAAGGCCCCTCTCAATACATCGGGCAACCTTGTCTTCGTTATTATCGATACCGGTGCCGATAATCTGTTTGTTCTTTTTAAGAAAGGACAGCAGATCCCCTTCACCGCACCCGAGACTGATCACCTTTGCCCCGGGTTCAATCCATGAGGCGATGACCCGAAGATCAAAACGCATATTATGGTTATCGGTCTTGGCTGCAGACACGTTCCAAAAAACCTTTCATCAGAGATGTGAGCCGGTCATTGGGGAGGAGGAAGGCGTCATGTCCCCATTGGGCTTCAATTTCACAGAAACTTACATCCAGTCCGTTTTTTTTCATGGCCTTGACCATGGTTTTGGATTGATAGGTCGGATAGAGCCAATCCGAAGTAAAGGAAACAACCAGAAATTTCACATTTGTCTTGGAAAAAGCTTTTACTGCGGAATCGTTGCCGTGTTGTTTCTCCAAATCGTAGTAGTCGGAAGCTTTTGTGAGGTATAAAAAAGAATTGGCATCAAAGCGTTCTACAAACTTTGTTCCCTGGTAACGTAAATAACTTTCTACCTGGAAGTCTACATCGAAGTTGAACGAAAAATCCTTCTTGTTCTGAAGTCGCCGTCCGAATTTTAACCGCATAGACTCATCGGAAAGATAGGTGATGTGTCCCACCATCCGGGCGATTGCCAATCCGAGTTCCGGTTTTTCTCCTGAATAATAGTCTCCGTTGTTCCATTTCGGATCGGCCATAATTGCCTGCCTTGCCACCTCGTTAAAGGCGATGGTCAGTGCTGAGTGTCTTGTAGTCGTCGCAAGGGGTACGGCTGATATAATCATCTCCGGATATCTTACACACCATTCCAGGACCTGCATCCCCCCGATGGACCCTCCGATAACGGAAAGAATTTGCTGTATGCCCAAATGGTCCAGGAGCATTTTCTGGACGCTGACCATGTCTCCGATTGTTACAAAGGGAAAATCGATTCCATAAGGTCTATTTGTTTCCGGATTAGTGGAAGATGGGCCGGTGGATCCCATACAGCTTCCCAGCATATTGGAACAGATGACAAAATACTTGTTGGTATCGATTCCCTTCCCAGGGCCCACCATGATATCCCACCAGCCGGGCTTTGAATCCTTCTCGGTATAATAGCCAGCCACATGGGAATCTCCTGAAAGCGCATGCAAAATGAGGATGACATTATTCTTCCGCGGGGTCAAAGTTCCATATGTTTCGTAAACAAGGGTGATTGGGCCGAGTTGTGACCCGTTCTCCAAGATCATCTCGTTATGCGGGTTTGCGAAGGTGAAATATTTCTTCTCCACAAGACCCACCGAAATGTGGTCTTTATCATGTTCGATGTATTCGCTCATTTGATAAGTTCATGAAAGCTGAACCGGAAGAAACGCCTGTTTATTGTTCTCCAATCCCTAAAACATATTTTTTCTAATTCTAATTCAGCACCAATTGCAGTACCTCGCAATCCCTACAGATTTCCATCTTTTCACGCGAGCTTCGCTGGTCTTGGCCTGCACAGATTGTCCCGTTGATAAACCAGCAAAGTTTTCCGGCATGATACTCCCAGGCCGGACATTTCTTTTTTTGGTCTGTGGTACACTTTTTTATCATCCAACAGTTCCTTATTCTTGTTTTATCCTTTTTTGTACGAGAGATCAAAAAATAAATCTGTCTTTCCACGAAAACGGGGATAGAACGCCATCCTTGCTCATAACTGTGGATTGCCTTTACGGATGTTCCGAGCAGTTGGGCAATCTGTTTCTGTGTTTTGTCCAATCTCTTTCGGAAATATTTAAATTCCTGTTTGTCCATCATGGCCTCCCATCGCAA
>PVBE011047761.1_pt1 | contig 13141 bp, 8 predicted proteins | sample 1631181 | NCBI WGS metagenome assembly PVBE01 (sample SAMN08397723, study PRJNA350692) | Marine metagenome, whole genome shotgun sequencing project. | isolation source: water | place: Pacific Ocean | collected 2012-04
AGTCCTGCAGGCGTCGGGACGGCCCCAGCGACGGCCGGCGACGCACCCGGCCGTGCCCAGGACAAACGGGCAGCGCTCTGGGCCTGGATCTGCCGCTGCTGTCCGCCGACCGCTTCCTGCGCTCGGTCTTCGGGCCGCGAGGCCCCGACCGCGATGCGCTGCTGGTGCGGATGCTCACCGAGCGCGTCCCCTTCGTCCCACTCGCGGTCAGGCGACAGGCGACCCTGCCGGGCCTGGCCTGACCGGGCGCCGGGGCCGGGGCCGGGGGTTCGAGGTCTGGGCGCGGCGGGGGCGAGGAAGGGTGGGGCAGGGCCGGGGCGCCGGGTCACGGCCCCGCCGGAAGGTCGTTGCCAAACGGTGGGGAGTCCCCCCCCGCTCAGCAGCTCAGGTCACCCCAAGCTTCCCAAGCTTCTTATGCAGCCCCTCACGCGTAATGCCCAGGTGCCCCGCCGCACGCGTCTTATTCCCCCCCGTCCCCTCCAAAGCCCGCCGCAGCAACGCCCGCTCCACCTCCTCCATCATCTGCTTGAGCGTCCCCGACCCCTCAGCCGGTATCCCCCCAAGCCCGCCAGCGCCGCCCCCAGAGATCAGCCCGGGAGCAGCAGAGCGCACTGCCGGCGACAGGTCCGAAGGCTGAACCGCCGAAACGGGATCCGGCTCCCCCAGCGCCTGGATCACCAGTCGCTGAGCCTCATTCTCCAGCTCCCGGATATTGCCCGGCCAAGCGTGAGCCTTCAGCACGGAGATGGCGGCGGCCGACAAGGCGCGGGCGTCGCCCAGCCCCAGCTCGGCGCTGTACCGCTCCATGAAGTGCTCGGCCAGCGGCGGGATGTCCTCGGGCCGCTCCCGCAGCGGGGGAAGCCGCACGGGATACACCATGAGCCTGTAGTACAGGTCCTGGCGGAAGTTGCCCGCCTCGACCTCGGCCTCGAGATCACGGTTGGTGGCGCTGACGACCCGGATGTCGACCGGCCGGGGGTGCGTGGCCCCCAGCGGGCGGATCTCACCCTCCTGCAGCACGCGCAGCAGCTTGGCCTGCAGCGACAGGGGCATCTCTCCCATCTCGTCGAGGAAGATCGTGCCGCCGTCGGCGATCTCGAACAGCCCCTTCTTGTCTGCGTCCGCGCCCGTGAACGCGCCCTTCTTGTGCCCGAACAGCTCGCTCTCGAGGATGGTCTCGGGCAGGGCGGCCATGTTCTGGGCGACGAAGAGCCCATCGCTGCGGCCCGAGCCGTAGTGCACCGCCCGGGCGACCACCTCCTTGCCGGTGCCCGTCTCGCCGATCAGGCACACGGGCACTCGGGTCGACTGGACCTTGGCCACCTGCGCCATGACCGCCGACCACGCCGTCGAGTCGCCGATGATCGTGCGCTTGCCGGCCTGCCGGTCACGGCTCTTGAGGTAGCGGTTCTCCTTGCGGGCCGCCGCCTCGGCCTGGGCCAGGCGGGCGTGGACCTGGGCGTGGCGCACCGCGTGGCTGACCTGCGCGGCCAGCACGGTGAGCAGCTCGAGGTCCCGGTCCAGGAACACGCCCGTGGAGGTGCGATTGTCCACCTGCAGCAGCCCGTGGATGTCGCCGCCGCGCCACAGCGGGACGCACAGCGTGGACTGGATCTCCGCCGCCATGATCGACGCGGCGGGGCCGAGCTCCTCGGGCGCGTTGGACGCCAGCACGCCGGCGCCGTCGGCCACCACCCGCCGCTGGAGCGTGCGCGACATGACCGGGGCCGTCGGATGGTCGCGGCCGGCCCGCCCCAGGTAGGGCACGAACCGGTCGTCGTCCTCCTTGAGGAACACCCCGACGTGGGTGGCGGACGGCAGCACGTCGAACACCGCGTCGGCCGTGGCCGCCAGCACGTCGTCGAGCTCGAGGGACTGGGCGATGCGCCGCGTGGCGCCATGCAGCGCCTTCAAGCGACCCGGATCCGCCTCGACCCCGCGGGCCAGCGCTTCGACGTCGGCCACCTTGCGGACCGCCCGGATCTTGCCCGGATCGGCGTCGGCGGCCTCGTCGGCGATGCGCACCCGCAGCACCACCTCCTGGTCGGGATCGCCGAGCCGGAGCACGTCGCCGTCCTCGATCACCGCCTGCTGCTTGCCGGAGGCGTCCAGGCGGATGGTCTTCTTGCCGCGGACGATCCGGGTGCCGTTGGTGCTGAACAGGTCCTTGTAGACCCAGCCGCGGCGGGTGCGGCCGACCTTCCCGTGCTGCGACGACACGTGCCAGTCCGGCAGGACCAGGTCCTGGTCATCCTCCCGCCCGAGGGTCAGCTCACCCCGCTCCAGCGAGACCTCCTCGCCTGCGGCCTCCCCCTCAACTACCTCGAGCGTCAGCTTCAGCGGGTCAACCCTTGGTCGCGATCTGCGTGTGCACGAACATCATGCGGTCCCGGAAGCCCTTGTAGCGGGCCTTGCCGTGCTCCTTCTTCTGGACCGCCTCGATGGCGTCCAGGCAGCGCTTGTCGCAGATGCGCGGCAGCACATCGAGGACGGCGTTGCGCAGTGCGAAGTCCTCATCGCCCACCTTGGCGAGCAGGGCGTCCAGCGCCTTGGGGTTGCCGGCGGCCAGGCGGGAAAGCTGCCACACCGCCTGCTCCCGCACGTGGGTGTTCTTGTCGTCCACCTTGCCCTGCCAGCAGGACGGCTCGGACTTGCAGCCGTCCATCGCTGCGATCTGCAGCTTGAAGCCGTCGAGCTTGCCGATGAAGTCCGCCGAGCTGCGGGGATCGGTCGCGCCGTAGTCGGTGAGCTCCTTGCGCAGCTTCTCCAGCCCGGGCAGCAGCGCCTTCATCGTGCCCACGTCGCCGGGGCCTCCGAGGTGGCCGAGGAACTTCGCGCAGTCCAGGCGGAACCAGCCCAGTCCGGACACGATGGCCTTCTTGGCGCACTCGGCGAGCACCGACACGCCCGAGGCGTCGCCGATGAAGTTGATGGCGAAGGGCACCCGCGTGCGGCGCAGGTAGTCGCCCTCGTACAGGTACTTGGACAGCGGCTTGATGGCCGACGCGTCGCCGATGCGCCCGAGCGCCTCGACCGAGTTCTGGAACCGCTGGGCCTCGATGGCCGCCCAGATCTGGGACTTCTTGGCGTCGTAGGTGGGAGGCGGCGCGTTGCGGACGTACAGCTGGCCGATGAGCGCCTCGGCGGCGGCCTTGTCACCGATCAGCCCGAGCACCTTGCTGGCCTCTTCGGGGATCAGCCCGGTCACGTGACCCTGGGCCTCGGACCACTTGACGATCTCCTTGTCTTCGCCGCTGATGGCGTTGGTCAGCGCCTTGGCCGCAGCCGTCCGGAACTTGAGCAGGGCGACCGCGCAGTCGCGGAAGGCCATGCGGCTGAACTTGTCGCGCAGGAAGATGCCACGCACGAGCGACGGCAGCGCCGAGTCGGCGGCCGGCGAGCCGATATCACCCAGCGCCTTGCAGGCCAGCGCGTTGAGGTGGATCCACTGCTGATCGACGCCCCGATCGAGGATGCGGGTCAGATCCTCCACGGCGTCGGGGTCCTTGAACTTGATCACCGCCCGGAGCGCGGCCGCCTTGACCTCGTCCTCCATGGTGGTGTCGACGACGGCGAGCAGCTCCTTGGCCGCATCCTTGGCGCCCAGATCACCGAGGTAGTCGGCGGCGGCTGCGGCCGCGCCCATCTCGTTCTTGTCGGTGATCGCGGTCTTCATGATCCGCAGGGTGTCGGCGTCCTTGGACTTCATGGAGATGAGGGCCAGCAGGACCTCGCCCCGGTCCTTGTCCGAGTCGTACAGCTTGACGAGGCGCGGGATCGCCGACTTGGCGACCTTGGCCCTTTCGTCGTCCCCCGATCCCATCGATCCCAGCTGCTTGATCGCCTCCGATCGACGCGTGGTCTTGAGCTGGTTGACCCAGTACTGCGGGTCGTTGGGATCGCTCGTCTCACAGCCGCCGAACAGCGGGACCATCGACAACACGAGCGAGGTGATCAGGCAATGACGAAGGGAATGCATCCGGCGCCCCTTTGGCTGCAGCCGACGTTGTTCAGGAGGTGCGGCCGATCCCCTACGACGCGCCGGTTGGGGTGTCAACGGCGGCGCACTTCCCGCGCCCCCGATCCGCCCGCCCGTGGCATCCTGATCACGTGCCTCGGCTCCACCCGCTGCGCGCCGCCTGGATCGTCGTCGCGGCCTGGACGGTGCTCGCCGTCACCGTCTCCACGATGACCGTCGTGTCGCTGGTCACCTTTCGCGTCGGCCTGGACCGGTGGTTCCCGCCGGCCGCCCGCGCCGTCACCAGGATCGTCCTTGGCATCGTCGGGGTCCGGGTCGAGATCCGCAGCGGCGCCGAGCACCTGGCGGGCCGACGCGCCCGGATCGTCACGATCAACCACTCCAGCCAGGTCGACCTGTTCGTGATCGGCAGCATCATGCCGGCCGCGGTCACGGTGGTCGTGAAGAAGGAGTTCATCTGGGTCCCATTCCTCGGCCTCGGCTTCTTCGCGTTCGACTTCGTGATGATCAACCGCAAGAACCGCGAGGCCGCCGAGCGCTCCCTGCTCCGCGCCGCCAACCGCGTCAAGAAGCGAGGCGCCACCGTGATCATCGCCCCAGAGGGCACCCGCAGCCGCGACGGCGAGCTCGGCCCCTTCAAGATGGGGGCGTTCCACCTGGCCCTGCACACGGGCGCTCCCATCGTGCCCATCGTCGTGAGAGGCGCCGCCAAGCGTCAGCCGATGGGCGCCTGGATCCCCACCCCGGGGTTGGTCACGCTCGACATCCTCCCCCCGATCCCGACGACGGAGGGCTGGGCGGCGGAGACGCTCAAGGAGCGCAGGGACGAGCTGCGCGAGCTGTACGCGGCGGAGCTGGCCCCCGCTAACGCGTTATGATCATGTAGCCCATCAGCTGATGACGTCCCATGGCGGGACAACCTACAGAGCAGGCAGCGCCCGGATCCAGAGTTGGGTGGCGCGCAGCGCGCTCCGGCGGTCGTCGGGCGACATGCCCATGCCCAGCGGCATCGGCAGGCCTCCGATGTCCGGGTAGTCGTCGAGGAGCTTGTGCAGCAGGTAGCTGCGCTCCGGCTGGCCAGGGATCACCAAGGTCCTGGCGGGCGCCGTGAGGGCGGGCCGGTTCACCAGCGCCGCCAGGTCGTCCAGCGCCAGCTCGGCGCCTGGGTAGGAGCTGCCCGTGGTGTGGCAGATCGTGCATGAGCCCGGGCCGCTGATCACGAGTCGGCGGAACTCGCTCTCCGGGTTCGACTCGTCCAGATCGGGGGCGGGGGAATCGCGCTCGACGCCGGCCGGGTCGACGGTGAACGGCGTACGAAGGGCCTCGACCAGCGCCGCGTCCGGCGTGCGGCCGCCCAGATCCGGGAGGGCGGACGGCGCGACCACCTCGAGGACGTACCGGACGCCTGGCTTGAGCGGCTCGGTCGGCGTTGCGTACAGCGCCCGATCCACCGGGTCCCACCAGGCGTCCAGCTCGACACGCCGGCGGCCCGTGGTCAGCCGCACGGCCGCCAGCGGGTCGACCTGGAAGGGGTCGAGGTGCCGGTCGAAGCGCAGGGCGAGCTGCGGGTTGACGGCCACGACGGTGTCGAACGGCGCCGGGTCGACCTCCACCGACGGGTACTCGGTGGGCCCGCTCACGTAGGACGCGCCGGTGTCGTACAGGCACGCCGACGTCAGCAGGGCCACGGCGAGGGCCAGGACGAAGGCCAGGGTCGGAGGTGGCGCCGGGCGTGGCATTCGCCCCGATGGTACATTTTCCCGCATGCGAACCCTGGCCTTGCTGACCTTGCTGTCGAGCGCCTGTTCCACACCGCCGGATGCGGGCGCCGGAGACGGCGGGCCCGGAGACGGCGAGGCCGACGTGGGTGGACAGGGCGAGGGGGAGGCCGACGGCGACGGGGCGGAGGGCGGCGGGCAGGGCGACGGTGGCGAGGCCGTGGAGGGCGAGGGCGAGGGGCCCGGCGAGACCCCCTGCGTGCCGGCCCCGGAGGTCTGCGACGGGATCGACAACGACTGCGACGAGGCCATCGACGAGGACACGGATCGCCTAGGCGAGGCCTGCGTCGTAGGCATCGGTGGGTGCCGGCTCGAGGGTGTGCGCGTGTGCAACGAGGGCGGCGACGGGACCGTATGCGGGGCCGAGCCCGGCGCGCCTGCGGCGGAGACCTGCAACGGGATCGACGACGACTGCGACGGCAGCGTCGACGAGCCGTTCACCGACCTGGGCGAGCCGTGCACCAGCGGCGTGGGCGCCTGCGAGGTGGCCGGCGCCATGGCCTGCGCCGACGACGGTGGGCAGACCGCCTGCGACGCCGTCGCGGCCGACCCGGGTGAGGAGGCCTGCGACGGCCTCGACAACGACTGCGACGGGCTGGTCGATGATGAGCCGGTGGGGCTCGAGGCCGAGTGCGAGGTGGCCGAGGCGGTGGGCGCCTGCGCGGCCGGGGCGCAGGTCTGCATCGACGGCCAGGCCCAGTGCGTCGGGCCCGCCGCGGCGCCCGAGGCGTGCGATGGCGTCGACAACGACTGCGACGGCGACGTCGACGAGGAGATCGACGGGCTGGGGGCGGACTGCGACTCCGACGCCCAGGGCCTGTGCGCGCCGGGCTGGCAGGCATGCGTCGGCGGCGAGATCGCCTGCGGGTCCAAGCTCGAACCGTCCGACGAGCTGTGCGACGGCGCCGACAACGACTGCGACGGCAGCGTCGACGAGGACAACCCCGAGGGTGGCGCCGCCTGCGACACCGGCGGAGTCGGCGCCTGCGCAGCTGGGCTCGTGACCTGCGACGACGCAGAGCTGGTCTGCGCGCAGACCGTGCAGCCCGCCGATGCGGAGGTCTGCGACGGCCTCGACGACGACTGTGACGGCGCCGTGGACGAGGCGTGGGACGACCTGGGAGACCCCTGCGAGGCCGGCGTCGGCGCGTGCCGCCGGGACGGTGTCATGGCCTGCGGCGACGACGGAGACAGCACGGCATGCGACGCGGTCGCGGCGGCGCCCGGCGTGGAGAGCTGCAACGGGCAGGACGACAACTGCGACGGCGACGTGGACGAGCCGTGGCCGGAGCTGGGCGAGGTGTGCGAGGCCGGGGTCGGCGCGTGCCTGGCGCAGGGACGGATGGTCTGCGACGGGTTCGGCGTAGGCCTGGAGTGCGGCGCCGTGGTCGGCACCCCCACGGCGGAGACCTGCGACGGGGTCGACGAGGACTGCGACGGCGACGTGGACGAGCCGGATCGGGACGACCCCGACTGGCTCGACTGCGAGCGCTGGCAGGCCTGCCAGGACGGCGGCTGCGTCGACCTGTGCGAGCCCGACGACCGTGAGGACGACGACCAGGTCGGCCTGGCGCTACCCATCGCCCGCGGCGTGCTCACCTCGCTGAACTTCTGCGACGACAGCGTGGACTGGATGACCTTCCGGGCGGTGGAGGATGCGCTGTACGACTTCGTCACCCTGGCCGATGGCGAGGCGGCGGAGCCCCTCATCGACATCTTCGACCTGGACGGTGGCCAGCGCGGGTTCGGCGCGGGCGCGCTCCTGGGCTGGCGGGCGCCGGCGACGGGCCGGTATCGCCTGCGGCTGCAGAACCGACGCGCGGTGAGCGGGGCGGGCACCGAGTACCGGGTGATCGTCCGGGGGGCGTGCGTCGACGACGACTGGGAGGACGACGACCGGCCCGACACGCGCAACGTCTACCACCTGGGCGGCGCACAACAGGATCGCACCTTCTGCGCCGACGATGACTGGACCTCGCTGTATGTGCGCCCGGACCGGCTGTACACCATCCGCACCCACGACCTGGTGGGCGGCGCCGACACGTTCCTCGACCTCACCCAGCTCGACGGCACCCCGTTCCTGGCCGACGACGACAGCGGCCCCGAGCCGTTCTCCAGCCAGATCAGCTTCATCTCCGAGGTGTCGGCGCACTACCTGCTGCGCATCGGCTCGTTCGGCGCCCGGTACGGCGCGGGGCGGGGCTACACGCTCGGCATCCGGGAGGACGAGTGCGGCGAGGGCCTGGCCTGCCCGGGCGGCGGCGCGGCCGAGGGGGAGGCCGAGGACGGGCTCGAGTGCATCAGCGGCCGCTGCGTCGGGTCGTGCGAGCCGGACGGGGAGGAGGACGACGACCAGATCGGCCGGGAGCGCCGGGTGCTCGTGGGGCTGCCGGTGTGCGGCAACTTCTGTGAAGACGAGATCGACCGCCGGGTGGTGCGGCTGCTGGCCGGGCGCCGCTACGACATCGAGACCTACAACGTGCCCAGGGGCGTGGACCTGCGGATTGTCACGGGCCCGAGGTTCGGCGCCATCGTCGAGCACGACGGCGGCACGGACGACCCCAACGGCGACGCCGTCACGGACATCGAGGCGCCGAGCAGCAACGACTTCCGCATCAACGTCGAGACCGTCGACGAGCGGGGCGGCAATGGCAGGGACTACTGCTTCCACGTCCGGGAGGCGTGCGAGGACGACGTCTACGAGCACGACGACAACCTGGCCGCCGCCCGGCACATCATCGCGGGCGACGACCTGACCGATCACGCCATGTGCGATCCCGACTGGACGGCGTTCCGAGGCGACGAAGGCGTGTGGTACCGGGTGGAGACGCTCAACCTCAGCGGCAACGCCGACACCCACGTCGAGGTCTGGGGCGGGTACGGCGACACGCTCATCGGCGAGGCCGACGAGGGGAGCCCCGAGCGGCGGGCCAGCCGCTACGAGTTCCAGGCGCCCGCCGACGGCGACTACCACGTGCTCGTGAGGGGCTTTGACGGCACCTACGGCGGAAGCCGCGGGTACAGCCTGTTCATCCGGCCCATCCTGGGGCCCTGCGAGGAAGACCGCGAGTGCATCGACACCGCGTTCTGCCGCGACGGGGAGTGCACCCTGACTTGCGAGGTCGACGCCTTCGAGGAGAGCGACCGGCCCGATCGGGCCGCGCCCCTCGAGTTCGGTCGGCTTGTGGAGGCCAACTTCTGCGACGACCGCGTGGACTGGTACGAGTTCAACGCCGCCGAGGGAGAGGCCCTGACGATCACTGCCGAGGAGCTGGGCGACGTGGGTGAGGAGATCAGCCTGTTCGTCTTCGACTCGACCGGGGACCAGCAGCTGGCGGCGGGCGACGGCGTCGTTCGGTGGGCTGCGCAGATCAGCGCGTCGTACCGCCTGGTGGTTGTATGGGGCGGAGAGCCCCATGAAGACGCCCGCTACTCGGTGCTGCTCGAGCGGGACGCCGAGTGACCCTGCTGCTGGCGGCGCTCATCGCCGCACCGCCCGCCGCGGTCACCGCCGGCGTCTCCCCGGCCTCCCGGGTGTACGAGCAGGTGCGACCGTCGGTGGTCCGCATCGACTCCGCGGGAGGCGTCGGCGCCGGCTTCGTCTTCCACAGCGCCCGGCACATCGCCACCGCGCTGCACGTCGTCGCCACCGGCCGCCCTATCAGCGTGCGACTGCCCGACGGCGAGCCGATGCCGGCCCGGGTGGTGGCGACCTCGCCCGACCATGACCTGGCGATCCTCGCGCTGCGGGCGCCCCTTGAAGGCGCACAGCCGCTGGCCCCGCCCGAGCCGTTCACCCCCGTGATCGGCCAGCCGGCGTACGTGGTCGGCCACCCGTTCGCCCCGCAGGCGGCCTTGGACAAGCGGCTCGTGGGTCTCCTCGACTGGTCGCTGTCCAGCGGCCTGGTGAGCGCGCTCAACGACGACGTCGTCCAAGTGGACGCCCCGGTGAACCCGGGCAACTCCGGGGGGCCCATCGTGGACGGACAGGGCCGCCTGCTGGGCGTCGTGAGCTTCGAGATCCGGCAGAGCGACGGGCCCGGGTTCGCCATCGCCGCGCCCCGCCTGACGGAGCTCGTCTCCGAGATCGACGAGGACATGTCGTACTGGGGCGCGTGGGCGTTCCACGCAGGGTTCGCCTGGGGCTTTCAGGTCACGCCCGCCGGGGTGACCTCTGGGCCGGTGACCAGCCTCGAGCTGGTGGCGTGGGATCGCCTGGCGCTGCAGGTCTCATCGGGCGATCTGAACAAGTCCCTCAATCCGGAGCGCGGCTACCCCCAGACCACCCTGGACCACCCCTACCTCGAGCTCGGCGCGGCGTGGCGCTTCCTGTTCGTCCTGGGAAACCTCGCGCCGCTGTACCTGTCCGTGGGCGGAGGCGCCTCCTACGACCTGCGCACCGAGGACGACAAGACCCGATTCGTGGAGTTCATCGACCCCGCGTGCCCGGCCTCCGGCGCCCCCTGTGAGACCAAGGTCTCGCTGCACTCCACCGACCAACGTCACGACACGGGCTGGGGCCCGTACGGGCTGATCTCCATGCGGGTGGGTCCCATCGACCTGCGCTACTCGGTGAGCCTGGCCCTGGGCGCGGACGCCCAGGCGCACCGGTTCACGATGGGGTTGATGCTGTAGCGACCGACCGCTGACGGCGCCGCCAGCGGCCGGCGAGCCGGGGGCGGGCAGGGCGCGTGATCAGTCCCAGTAGCAATACGACGACGGGGCGTCGCCGCGGGCGAGGCAGGCGTTCGCAGTGCCCCCGCAGCTGCCTGCGGCGCCGGCGTCCAGGCAGGAGTAGCCGTCGCGGCAATCGTCCTTCCCGGAGCACTCGTGCATGCAGTAGCTCTCGCCGTTGTGGAACTGCACGCAGACCGCCTCGTCGTCCTCGCAGCCACGGTTCCGGCAGGGCGTCCGGGTGCAGTAGCCCTCGGGCGCGGTCAGGTCGCAGATGTTGGCGGCGCCGCAGGAGAAGTCGTTGGTGCACGAGTCGCCGATCTGCGTGCCGCACGCGCCGCAGGCCAGGGCCAGCAGGATCAGCAGGATCTTGAGCGGGCGCCGGATCGGCAGCGGGCGCCGGAGCGGAAGCGGAAGCGGGAGCGGACCTGTCACGGGGGGGCTTCTACAGCCTTGGCGCCGGGGGCTGCAAGGGCGCCCCGCGGGGGGATCAGTCCAAGGGCCCGGTCACGACCTGGACGCTGAAGACGAAGATGCTGTCGACGGCATCGTCGATGAAGTCCGTCGGGACGACCCAGGCGACCCCAGGCCGGACGCGTCCCCGGGTCCAGCGCGCGGACACCGCGGTGGCGCCCACGTCCCGGTCGTCGTCGGAGCGGACCATCGGCAGCTTGCTGGAGCTGCTCTCGACCATCAGCCGCAGGGCGTCCAGGTTGGCCCCGAGGACGAGGCCCACGTGGCGGATCGTGTCGGTCTTCCGGTCGCCGGTGGCGTCGTCGATGCCTGGGATCGAGAGGGCCAGCTCGAGGCCCACGAAGATCAGGTCGACCCGGATCAGGGGCGTGGCGGACAGCCGCACGTAGGAGACGTCGTTGTCCACCAGCGTCATCTGCCGCGGGCGGACCGAGGTTGCGAACGCGTTGGCCCGGAGCTCGTCGTCGCTGCTGCTGGCGACCGGCAGGCCCAGGCCCCCTCGGACCGCCAGCTCGAACATGTCGCCCGAGTGGATCCACGCCATGCCGAGATCCACGTCGCCCCGGGCGCCCACGCCGTCGTCGTCACGGTCCCGGCGGAACCAGGACATGGGCCAGGTGGCGAACGCCGTAAACGACCCGGAGATGGGCACCGCCACGTAGCTCTCGAACTGCAGGATGGAGGAGTCCTCCCGCACGTCCTCCTCAAAGGTGAACAGCGACAGATCCGCCCCGGCCACGCTCTCCCGCACCACGCGATGCAGCAGGAAGAAGCCGCCGGGCCTCGCACCCTTCGGAGTGGGGAGCCCGGTGGCCTCGATCGGTGGGACCCGCAGCGGCGTGGCGGGCCGCCGGTCGGCGCGGGGCACCGGTACCGCTGTGTGCGGTGGGACGGGCGGCGCGGGCGGGCGCGCCACCGGCGGGGGCGCGGGCGGCAGGGCCGGTGGCGGAGGGGCGGCCAGAGGAGCGGGGGTGCCCCGCAGAGCGAGGATCCGCCTGCGTGCGTGGGTTGCCTGTGGGTCGTTGGCCGGCGCCAGGGGCATCGCCGTCAGGAACTGCTCGTACCCAATGACGGCGGCCTCGGACTTGCCCTGTCGGTCGAGCACCGACGCGAGCGCGAACACCGTCTGCGGCTGACCGGGCGCAAGGCGCAGGTGATTCGAATAGGCCACCTCCGCGTATGGCAGGTTTCCGGCCGCCTCGTACGCCCGGGCCAGCAGGAAGTGTCCCTGAGCCCAGCCGGGCACCGCCGTCAGGGCGGCGGCATACACCCGGGCCGCCTTGGCGGGCTGGCTTCGGGCCATAAAACGCCCGCCGAGCTGCTCGGCGGCGACCACATCCGCGGCCGAGATCTGCAGGCGCGCCTGCAGATCAGCGTCAGAGGTGTTCGGGTCCCCGGCGTGCGCTGGCGTGGCCGCGAGCAGCGTCAGCAGGAGGGACAGAGTACGGAGCATCCTGGTCGGATAGACTCGCACCGATGGGCGTGGGGTTCCATATGGCCTGGGTCGTGGCGGCGGGGCTGATGCTCGCGGGCTGCGACGACGGCCCGTGTGAGGGCGGCTGCGCTGCGGACGAGGTCTGCGACGCCGAGCTGGACGCATGCGTGCCTACGGCGGCGGACTGCACCACCGTGGGCTGCGCCAACCCCGACGAGGTCTGCGACCCCATCACCCGCTCGTGCCAGCCCGCCCGCAACTGCGTCACCGAGGGCTGCCCCGAGGGCCAGGTGTGCAACGCATCCACGCGAGCGTGCGAGCAGCGCCAGGGCTGCCGCGTGGACGGGTGCACCGACGGGTTGGAGTGCGATCTCATCACCGGCCAGTGCCGGCCGCCCGGGTGCCGGCGCGACGGCGACTGCAAGCCCGGCCGGATCTGCGACGGGCCGACCGTGCAGTGCGTGGCGGGCTGCCGCGGCGAGGGCCGGTGTCCCCTGGGGGAGGTCTGCAGCCTCGCCCTGGACCCGGAGGCCGCGGCGGAGGGCGAGGTCGGTGAGTGCGTCGCCGGCTGCCTCGGCGAGGGCGACTGCCCGTACGGCCAGGAGTGCTCGGTGCACTCCGACCACGTCCCGTTGAACATCGGCGCCTGCGCGGATGAGCCGCCCTGCGAGCGCAACGCCGACTGCAGACCGGACGAGGTGTGCGAGCGCAAGGCGTGCGTGCGCGGGCCGTGCACCGAGGGCATCCTCTGCCCCGACCACGCCTACTGCGAGCCTGAGACCGGGCTCTGCCTCGCCGCGG
>PVBE012221282.1_pt1 | contig 13141 bp, 11 predicted proteins | sample 1631181 | NCBI WGS metagenome assembly PVBE01 (sample SAMN08397723, study PRJNA350692) | Marine metagenome, whole genome shotgun sequencing project. | isolation source: water | place: Pacific Ocean | collected 2012-04
CCAGGTTTTTGGAAACGGCAACCAGACAAGGTGCTTTACTTATGTAGAAGATGCTGTTGAAGGGCTTCTTAAGGTTGTTGAAAAAGGCAAAACAGGAGAAGCATACAATATAGGAAATAACCAGCCAACCACAATGCTGGAATTAGCCAAATTAATAAAGGAAATTACAGGCAGCAGCTCAGAGATAATCAAGGCAGGATTTGGCAAAGATACAAGGCTAGAGGAAAGGGAAATAGAGTATAGAGTTCCAGATATATCTAAAATAGAAAGCCTTGGCTGGAAGCCTACAACCATGGTCAGAGAAGGAATAAAGAAGATTCTTGAATTGAGAACTAAAAACTAATTTCTGCCAATACCATGATAAGCAATCCCTAAATTTTTTATCTTTTCTTTGTCAAGGCAGTTTCTTCCGTCTATGATTATCTTTATATTATTGTCTTTTAGCTTAATAGGATTTATATATTTGAACTCTTTGTGACCTGTTGCCAAAATGATATAATCGCTTTTTTGCAATAGTTCATTTAAATCCTTTACATTACTTTCTTTTTTTACATATGGGTCAAAGATAAATGCATCTACACCTTTTGCTTTTAAGATATTTGTAATTTTCAATGCAGGGCTTTCCCTCATGTCATCTACATCTGCTTTATAGGCTATACCAAGAATTCCGACTTTTGCTTTTTTAATTTGCTTGTTTATTTTTTTTAACTCATTTTCAAGCAATTCAACAGCATAGGAAGGCATGTTTTCATTTATTTTTCTCGCCAGGGATAAAAACTCATGGTTAAATCCAATCTGCTTTGCCTTTTCAATCAGGTAATAAGGATCTACGGGTATGCAATGGCCTCCAACACCTGATCCGGGATAGTGGGGCATGAATGCAAACGGTTTTGTTGAAGCCCCTTTGATAACTTCCAGGATATCTATACCTGCCTTGTCAAAACTCATTGCCATCTCATTGATAAAAGCTATGTTAATGTCCCTGAATGTATTTTCCATTATCTTTGTTGCTTCTGCAGCCTTCACAGAGCTTAATTGGATTATATCTGCATTGATAATTTCTTTATAGAATTCATAAGCTTTTACAGCAGATTCTTTATTTATTCCTCCAACAACTCTAGGTATATTTTCAATTGTAAAATTTTTGTTTCCGGGATCAATTCTTTCAGGGCAATGCGCAAGATAGAATTTTTTTGTATTTGCTTTTTCCAGGATTGGCAGAACAACCTCCCCTATAGTTCCGGGAAAAATTGTGGATTCAATAATTATCAATGCACTTTCTTTCATTGCATTTGAGACAGAAGTCACGGCTGATTTTAATGATGTCAAATCAGGACTATGGTTTTTATCTACAGGGGTGGGCACGCAAATAATAATGATATCAGACTGGCTTACTGCTTCTTCAATATCTGTAGTTGCTTTAATCTTGTTTTTTACTTTATTAAACTGATTTTCTAAATATTCATCTTTTATCGGGCATATTCCTTTTTCAATCAACGAGATTTTATTTTTATCAATATCTGTCCCGAATACATTATAATTGTGAATAGCGCATAAGCATGCCACAGGCAGCCCAACATAGCCCAATCCAACAACAGTTACAGTTTTCATTTATTTCAAAAACTCGTGTTTTGTTTATAAATATTTCTTATAAGTCAGCTAACTTAAGAATCAAGTGATATTAGGCTTCATAAGCTTTAAATAATGGAATATAATGCTTTTTTACAATGAAAGTCTTAATTACAGGAGGATCAGGAGCTTTGGGCAAATCACTCAAAAAGGTCTTTAAGGATGCGTATTTTCCAACACATGAGGAAATGGATTTAACCAGTGCTGATTCTGTCAATAAAATCATAATGGATTATAATCCTGATGCCATTATACATGCCGGCGCTTTAGTAGGGATAAGGGAATGCGAGGAAGACAAGAAAAAGGCATGGCTTACAAATGTTGAAGGTACACAAAATATAGTGAATGCACTGAAGGAACTAAAGAATGGCTGTTATCTCATCTACATATCAACGGCATGTGTTTTTGCCGGAGAGAAAGAAAAATACTATACTGAAGAAGACATGCCATCGCCTAAAAATTATTATTCCTTCACTAAATTATGCGGCGAGATGATTGTAAGGCAGCATGAAAATACATGCATTATCAGAACTAATTTTGCACCGAAAGAGCAGTGGAAATATCCAAAAGCATTTGCAGATAGGTTTGGAACTTATTTATTCAGCGATAATGCGGCTGAAGGAATATATGATGTATTTGAAAAGAAGGAAAAAGGCATAATTCATATTGTAGGGGATAAGAGGATTAGCATGTATGAGCTTGCATTATTGGCGGGCTCTAAGGATGTAGACAAGATGACACTTGATGAATATAACGGCCCAAGCGTAACTGTTGACATGAGCCTATCCACAAAAAGATGGAAGAAATACAAGATAGATTAATTTAATATAAAATTATTTGTTCTCCAGCACTTTTTCTATATTGTGCGGCTTGTTTAGGCTATGGTAAGTTTTTGACTGTATCTCTGCAAGAAATCCAAAGCTCAGGAATTGAACACCTATTATGAAAAGCAGTACAGAGGCAAGCAGGATCGGGCCTACATTTAGCACCGCGCCATACTTGATTATGTTGTAAATAAGCAGTATCACTGCAATAAAGGAGCTAAAGCTGCCTAATTTAAAAAATAAGTATGACGGCCTTGTTGAATAGTCCATCCAAAGCTTGGAGTTTATCAAATCAACAAACCCGCTGAAAATTCTTTTGTAATTGTATTTGCTTTTTCCAAATCTTCTTGGGAGATGGGTCACTTTGACTTCTCCAATCCTGAATCCTTTCCATCTAAGCAAGGTAGGTATGAACCTGTGCATTTCCCCGTATAATTCCAGGTCATCAAAAAACTCTTTTTTGTATGCCTTTAGTGAGCAGCCGGAATCATGGATGACTTCTTTCACTATTAATCTCCTTAAGATATTCGACAATTTAGAGAATAAAATCTTTAAAGCAGGGTCTTTTCGTTTGTATCTCCAACCTGAAACAACATCATAACCTTCTTTTAATTTATTGAGCAGCTTTGGTATGTCTGCAGGGTCGTTTTGCAGGTCAGCATCCATGGTGACTATAACCGGGCTTTTTGCATGCTTAAAGCCGGCATTTAACGCAGCTGTCTGCCCAAAATTGCTCCTGAATTTTATGACTTTGGTATTCTTGCTCTTTTTCTGGAGGCTTTCGAGAATTTTAAAGCTGCTGTCTGTGCTGCCGTCATCCACAAAAATAATCTCGTAATCCTTGTTTATTTTCCTTAAAACATCACTTACTTTATTATGAAGAACAGAGATGTTTTTCTCTTCATTATATACAGGAATTACAACTGAGATTCCGGGATGTTTCATTTTTGTACTAGTAAGGTTTTAAACTCTTTTTATAATAATTTCGTTTTGTTAAAGAAAACTTTATATCCTAATGAATATGCCTAAATGACAATGGAAGTGTCTATTGTAATTGTCAATTATAACGGAAAGGATTTATTGAAGGTAATATTAAAGTCCATTGCTAAATTAAATTATAAAAATTATGAAGTTATAATTGTTGACAATAATTCAAGCGATAAGAGCAGGGAATTCATCAAAAAAAACTATAGGAATGCAAAGTTTATCTCAAACAAAGAGAATTTAGGATATAGTGGAATAAATTCTGCATTGAAATACTGCACGGGCAGGTATATATTGTTTCTGAATAATGATATGGAAATTGATAAGGGTTGTGTGAAAGAGTTGATTAAGGCAATAGAGAAAGATGATAAAATCGGGATGGCAGCTCCAAGGCTTGTCAACTATTATAACAGAAAGATGAAGTCCAATGGAACATGGGTTTCAAGGGCATTTTATAACGGGCATATTTGCTCCGGAAAAGTCCTTAAAGAGATCCCATATATGGGCGTAGGATTGATAAGAAAAAGCATAGTTGATAAGTTTGGGTATCTGTTCGATAAGGATTATTTTATCTATGCTGAGGATTTAGACCTTGGCCTGCGGCTAAGGCTATTAGGCTATAAGGCTGTTTTTGCTCCGGATGCTGTCTTATACCATATGCATGCAATAACCACAAAAAAAAGCAGCAGCCATAAAATGACATTTTTATTGGAAAGAAACTTATTGATTACATTTCTTAAGGTATTATCATTGAAGAATATACTTCTCTTTTTGCCTTATGTGTTATCTATGAGACTTATAGCCGTAGCGAAAGACATTTTGCTATTCAAATTCAGGAATGCATTTTCTAGGATAAAGGCAATTTTATGGATAATTTTTAATTTTAGCTCAATCAATGAAAAAAGGAAAAAACTCCAGAAAATGAGAAAAGCGGATGACAATTTTGTTTTGAAAGTATTCTCGGAAAAAAATATGTTTAAAAAAAAAGCTATCGTATGACTTTATAGATTATTGTTCCGGTGTCTTTATTGCTGTATGCCTCTGTCAGGATATTGCTGTTTCTGACCCTGCTTAAAGAATCTTCATTCATGTGGAAATCAATCCTCCACTTGTTGTTTACCCAGACATAATCCACATCATTAAAATCTATCTGGGCACTGTGGTCAATGACAAGCCTGTTGATGTTGTATGGAAGGCACTGCCCGTTTCCGTAAAACAAATCATTATTTTCTGTATTGTTTTTTACCCATTCAAAATCCTGCTCATAGATGTTCCATTCATTAGCTGCGGTTGTGAGCTTGATGCCCTCTGCCATGATAAATCCAGTTCCTATTAAAACAGCCAGAATAAGGTATGCTTTCCTGAGCTTAAATGAGCTCGCTCCATTTGCCCATATAATGGCAATAAAAGGCAATACAGGCATTAAGAGCCTTGCACTGGACCATCCGGTGTTAGTTATATAAATAAAAAGCATGAAGATGTAAGAGAGAAACAAGATATGTATGCTTTTGAGGAAATAGCCTGCTTCATCGTTTTTTGGCTTTTTTAGGTAAAGCCCCCTTATGAAAGGGTATAAAAAAATCAGTGTTCCTGCAAGCCAGATTATAAGCATGTAATTAAGAAACGGGAAGCTAAAAGCAGAAAGCAATGAAATATCTCCATTTGGCACGCCAAAAAATTCCAGGTAAAGCTTTAGATATGCGTCAAGTGAAAAAATCTTACTAAAGCTAAAAGTGTTAAAGGTAATTCCCAGGCTTGTTCCATGAAATATTCCATTCAGGAAAGGCCAGAATGGGTTGCCCAGTAAAATGAAATTTCTTATGAACCATATTGATGAGATTAGCAAAGGCAAAAAGACAATGACTGAAAGTTTTCTTAAGCTCTCTTTTTTGTTTGGATATGATTTATAGGCCAAATACAAAATCATTGGAAACATAAAAATTGCAGTGTATTTAGTAAGAATAGCTAAGCCTAATGAAGTGGAAGAAAGAATGTATCTTTTATTCAGCATCAAATAAACAGAAAGTATGGAAAAGAATGCTGTAGTTGAGCCGACATACGCCAATATGCTGTAATCAAGAAAGACAGGGATAAAATTAAGAAAAATCATCGAATAAAATGCTGTCTTTTCATCAAATACTTTTCTTATCAGCAGAAAGGCAATTATTACTGTGAGGGTCCCGAAAATAGGGGATATTAACTTAAGGCTTAAATTTGCAATATCCAAGCTCATTAAGTTGGAAATCTTAAAGAATAAAGCGCCAATAATATGAAAAATTGGAGGCGGCCAAAATGCCTGCAGCCTTCCAAGGCCCTCAAATGAAGGAATTTCATTATTATCTGCCATGAACCTGGAAGCAGACAAATGCCAGCATGCATCCCCTGAAACACTGTGAGTTAATGCAAATACAATCCTTATAACTGCAACTATGATGATTAAAGCTATACTGAGTTTTGCATAAATGCTGTATTTCATGATTAATGGACCAATACCTGTTCAAATAATTATTTAGGTAATTTTATAAATATTATCATTCTGCTTGGACTAAATGTGCGGCATATGCGGTTTTACGTGGGGGGATAAAACTCTGCTCAAGAAGATGGCTGATGTCATCAGGCATAGAGGCCCTGATGATGATGGCTATTACGTGGATAAATCTATTTCCTTGGCTAACAGGAGACTGAGTGTTATAGATTTAAGCAAAAAGGGAAAGCAGCCGATTTATAATGAAGATAAGTCAATCTGCGTGGTTTTTAACGGAGAAATATATAATTTTCAGGATATAAAATCAGAGCTGGAGAAAAAAGGGCATAAGTTTTATTCGGATACTGATACAGAAGTGATTGTGCATGCTTATGAAGAATATGGGGAAAAATGCCTTGACCATTTCAACGGAATGTTTGCATTTGCATTATGGGATTCTAAAGAAAAAAAATTGTTTATTGCGCGTGATAGACATGGAATCAAGCCGCTCTATTACACTTTATCAGGCAATAAATTAATATTTGCTTCTGAAATAAAATCAATATTATTGAATAAAGAAATAAAAAGAAAAGTAAATTACACAGCATTGCATTATTTCCTGACATTCAGGTGCAACAGCACCAATGAAACAATGTTCAATGGAATTTACAAACTGCCTCCTGCCCATTATCTTGTATATAAAAATAAAAAAATACAGATAAAAAAATACTGGGAACAAAACTTTTATCCATTATACAAATCAGAAAATTATTACGCAAAATTAATTCTGAAAGAGCTGGAGAAATCAGTAAAGTCACAGCTTATCAGCGATGTTCCACTCGGTGCTTTCCTTTCCGGGGGGATAGATTCCAGCACTATTGTAGCTCTTATGTCAAAGATTGGAGTCAAGGACATAAGGACATTTACTGTTGGATTTGGCTTGGGAGAAAAATATGATGAAAACAAGTATGCAAGGGATATTGCTGAGCATTTTAATACTAACCATAGGGAGATTGTTGTTAATCCAAATACAGTAAAACTGCTTCCAAAAATAGTCTGGCACTTGGATGAGCCAATGGCAGACCCGGCCTGCATTCCTGTATATCTTCTTTCTGAAAAAGTAAAAAAGCATGCAACTGTAATCCTTACAGGCGATGGCGGGGATGAGCAGTTTGGAGGATATGCCCAGTTTAAGTTTATGAAGCTGCATAACAAGATTAAGATGTTTCCAAAACCCCTGAGAAAGATGGTGCATCCGACTGTTAAATACCTGCCGGGAGATATCCTGAACTTATTTTTTAAATATTCAGAGGATTTAGGTGAGCAAGGGCTTGTCAGGATGAATAATTTCATATCAACAAATGACAGCGCTGAAGCTTATACCCACTTAATGGGAATTTTTAATGACTCGGAAAAAAAACAAGTATACTCTGAAAAAATAAAAAACCTGAAGAAGATAAATATTTCAAGGGAGTTAAACAAAGAGTTTTTCAACAAAAAATACCCTTACATGAACAGGGTCATGAATCTTGATACAGAGATTTTTCTTGCTGAAGACATGCTGATGAAAGCTGACAAAAGCACAATGGCATTTTCAGTTGAGGAAAGAGTGCCGCTATTGGACCATAATATATCAGAGATATCATCAAGAATCCCTCCAAATATGAAAATAAAATACTTTAATGAAAAATACATCTTAAAAAAGGCAGTCAAGGGTATTGTGCCAAAACAGACCATACAGCGGAAAAAGACAAACTTTTTTGTCCCAATAAACGAATGGTTTAACAGCGAGCTTTTAGGCCTTACAAAGCAGATGCTTTCTAAGCGGAGGATTATGGAACAGGGAATATTTGACTATAAGTATATAGATAAAATTCAGGCAAAATTTAATAAATCAAGCTTATTTTATTCAAGGCAGCTCTGGAGCCTTTTATGCTTCCAGCTTTGGCATAAGATGTTTATTGAAGAAGATAAGATTAAATAAGATCTAATAATATTTTTAAATGCAAATGTTGAAAACTATATTACAACTAAAAGATAGGATACTTGATAATGCTGTTATGTTCAACCTTGTAAGAAATATAACTGACAGCAGAAACCAAAACCTGAATATAATCAAAAAAGAGCTTAATGCAGCCCCCAATGAGAAGGTTTTAGACATAGGATGCGGCCTGGGAAACCTTAATAGAGCAACTGATGGATCTTATACTGGAATAGACTTAAATAAGAGTTTTATAAATTTTGCAAAGAAAAATTATGCAAATAAAAACAAAAATTTCATTGTCATGGATGTGACAAAATTAAGTTTTAAGAACAAAAGTTTTGATAAGTCCATGTTTATAAGCATGCTGCACCATTTTTCAGATGAAGAAAATGAGAAGATACTCAGGGAAGCAAGTAGGGTTACTAAAAAATATATGATTGTTTTGGACTTATTGCCTACAAAAGGTATTTTGACAAATTTTCTCTATAAGATGGACCGGGGAAGCCATATAAGGCCTTTGGAGGAACAGTTTAAGCTTGTAAAAAAACATTTCAAAATTCTAAAATATAAAAAATACGGTGCCCTGATGAGCAGCCATTCTTTAATGGTATGCAGGCCTTTAAAATAACGGAATTCCACTAAGTTTTGGCTGCTGGTTTTTGACAAATGAATTCTTTTAGTAAAAAAATTGAATAACTCTTGCCATCGAAATAATATCAATCAACAGAAAAAATGCAATATAGATGGTAAGGAAATTCTTGATTTTGTACTTTTCAAATAACGTAAAAATACCTAAAGTGAAGAACACTGCAAAACCTGCAATTGCAGGGAAAAAAAGCCGGCCTTGGGGCTCAAAATTGTAAAGGTTAAATTTTATAAACAGGATAAGCATCAAAATAATCTGTGTAGCGAGAATTAAAAAGGATTTTATCTGAAAACTACTCAACACTTTCTTATTTTTCTTATATTTTTTATATAGGATAATCAGCCCAAAAGCAGAGCATAAAGTAACTATTAGCAGGAAAAAATTGAATATGAATAAAATGGAAATTCCAGCAGCAGAGTCAATGCTCCCTATAAAAACATTATTTATCCTGCCGAATGTGGCCCAAAATGTTGCAAATGTCCAAATCATAACCTTTCCAGCAAAAACAAAGTCTTTTTCCATAAAGTCAGGAGGAGTTGACATTTGTATTGCGCTGTAGGCAAAAATATCCCCGTACAGCATAAAATTCCTAATTAAAACCCAGCTTGAAATTATCAATGCAATCAACCCAATAACAATTAAAGGCTTTATAGCTTTCTTAATCCTTGGAAATAACTTTATGGCATAGGCAAATGGAATTGTAAGGACTGCAGGAAGCGAACTTGCCCTTGTTATCAATGCAAGGCCTGCAAGGCCACCTATAATGGCATTATTCCTAAAGCTTGTTTTTGATAAATTAAGGATTAGCATGTAGATAATCAATGCTGTGAAAACCTGGCTTAGGTTTGCATTTGTAACATTGCTGTTAACATTTAAATGGGATGGAAGAAATGCGGCAAAAGACAATATCCCCAAAACAAGGCTCTTATTGGCAAATATTAAAGAAGCAATTTTATAGATTATATAAAGTGTAATCATACTTAGAAAAACTGAAATAAGCCTCATGAGCATAACCTGGACCCACAGATTTTCCGTAAATATCTTTATAGAATTCAAGATAAATGAAGTTGTTATATAATACAAAGGAGCCTGGAAGAATTCTGAAAGGAAGTTTCCACCAACAGGAAGCTTTTTATTTTCGGCAACAAACTCAATATATTCAAAATGCATGTTCTCGTCAGGCTTCTGAAATACAGGTATTGCGAACACGAAAAATAATCTTAATAATAGTGCTAGAATAAAAATCAAAGCTAAGGTTCTTTTGTGGTTCATTTTCTGCCTGAATATCAAAAACTTTAAATAACTTTCTTCTACTCCTAAGATGCAAATTTAAAATGAAAGTTTCTTTAGTAGTGGCACCATACAACATAATTCTGGATTGTTACGGCGCAGATGAGTCAAAAACTGGCAAGGCAGATTATGGGTATTGGATTCCACTGGGAATGGGCAATTTAGCTTCCTCTATCTTGGAGGCTGGGCATAAGGCCGAGATAATAGATTGCGGGCCGCATAATTACACATATGAAGATGTCAAACGAATTTTGAAACAATCAAAGCCTGATGCTATTGGTGTTTCTGCAAATATTGCAATCCAAAGGCAGTCAAAAACCCTTGTACAATCCTTAAGGGAAGAGTTTGATGTACCTATTTTTATGGGTGGAGGTCTTGCAACTACTTTTCCTGAGAAGACCCTTAAAGAAAACCCTCACTTAAGCTTTATTCTTGTAGGGGAGGCTGAAAAGACAATATCATCGGCACTAGAGGCTCTTGAGGGAAAAAAATCATTTAAGGATATTCCCGGAATTGGATATAAAGAAAACGGAAAGATTATCATAACAGAGCCAATTAAACCTGTTGAGAATCTGGATGAAATACCTTCACCGGCATGGCATCTGTTTGATATTCCTGCTTACAAGCCATTACCTCTTCAGCATGTGAAGCTTCCTGTTGTCCCTTATCTCTCTTCCAGAAGCTGCCCTTACGGCAAATGCACTTTCTGTTTTCAGTCAGGAATATCAGCGCAAAAATACAGAAGGCATTCAGTTGACAGGGTAATCAATGACTTTAAGATTTTAACAGAAAAATTCAAGGTAAAAGAGGTTGCTTTCTGGGATGATATCTTTTTTGTGAATGAGAAGTGGGTGCTTGAATTCTGCAGGAGATTAAAAGAGGAAAAGATTGACATTCCCTGGCAGGCCCTTGCTCATGGAAATACAGTAACAAGGAAAATGATTGAAGCTGCCTCAAAGACAGGGTGCTGGAATATAGCAATGGGCTATGAATCAGGAAGTCCGGAAGTTCTGAAAATATCAAATAAAGGTACAAATATGCAGCAACTAAAAGAGGTCACAAAAATAATTCATGATAATAAAATTACTACAAGGGGGTATTTTGTTGTAGGGCTTCCTGGAGATTCCCCTCAAGGAGCTGTAAGAACATCTCAGTTTGCAATAGATTTAGACCTTACATTTGCCCAGTTTAATGTAGCGTTTCCTGAATATGGCACAAAACTTTACTTTGACGCCCTAAACAAGGGAATGATAAGCGAGGATTACACTACAAGAACCGGAGCCTCATATGTTCCTGACGGATTTAAGGATGCACAGGAAGTTGGAAGAGCTGCAAGGCTGGCATATAAAAGATTCTACATGCGGCCAAGATATGTATTAAAGCATGCAATAAGGGCATTAACCCATCCAACACTGATTCCCGGATATTTCAAGGCTGTGCCTTATATTCTTGGGGTTTCGTTCAATAAGAAGAATTATTAGTAGAACTTAAACATACTTTAGACTCCGACCCTTATTCCCCTTTCAACAATTTAACTGCTGCTTCTGCAAATGCTTTAGTGTCATTTTTTTTGACAAGAATTCCGTTTTTAACAATCTCAGGATGAGAGCCTATTTTAAATGCAACTACTTTTTTCCCACAGGCCTGGGCTTCTGCTGCCGGTAAGTCAAAGCCTTCCCATAAGGATGCTGTTGCGTAAAGACTGCATGCAGCGTAATAGTTTGGAAGATCCTTGTCATCCACAAAACCTGTGAAGATTACATCCTTATTTCCTGCTTTTTTCAGCGCTTTGGAATAACTGTTGAATGTCGGCTTTCCAACAATAATCAATTTTGCATTGGGAATTTGTTTTTTAATCATATTGAACGACTTTAACAACAAATGGATTCCCTTATGCGGTGCAATTCTTCCGACATAGAGCAGGACTTTTTTGTTCTTTAAGTTGTATTTTTTGATTATTTTTGCACCTTTTGCTTTTTTATTGAATCTTTTATTGTCTATCTTGTTGTAGATGACCTTGCTGTCTAATCCAGATACTTTCTTAAGGTCATCTTTCAGATATCTGCTCACAGAATATGCCTCATCAACATTTTTTAAGGTTATATTTGTAAAAAAAGAGAATAATCTCATGTATATTTTTTGGGAAATATTGTTCAATAGGCCTGTTGTGTTAATTCCATGATTGAAATAAATATATTTTACCTTATGGCGCCTTTTTGCGATATGCGCCAGCCAGTTCATCGGGTAGAAATGGCTTATTACAACATCATAGTTTTTCAGCTTTTTATGGTATCCAATTTTTTTAGAATCAAGAAAGAAAAAAAGCCGATATAATCTTTGGAGTAAAGTGTTTTTTGGCATGCCTAAAATCTCTACTTTGTAATTTTTAGGCTTTATTTTGGATTCCAGAGCTATGACTGTAACTTCATTTCCTTTTTTTGCATATTCTTCTGCCTGTAATTGAACTACTCTGTCAATACCGCTATAATGGTTAAATGTGGGGGTTAGTATTGCTATCCTCATCATATCTCTCCAATTAATTTAAGGAATCTTAATCTGGATACCATGAAATAGCCACTTGCTAATTGCTTAATGCCCAGCTTTGAATGGCCTTTTTCCCTGTCTACAAATGTTATTGGTATCTCTTTTATCTTAAATCCATTTAAATGCGCTTTGAATAAAACTTCCTGGACAATTGAAGGGCCTTTTGCTTCAATTTTGCTTAAATTTATTTTTTCCAGCACTTTTCTTTTAAAGCATCTATAGCCGGAATTGCAATCCTTGACTTTTAATCCTAGCAAAAGCCGTATGTACAGATTGGCAAGATATGTTATTAATTGCCTTATAACACCTCTTCCTATTTCTTTGCTGCCTTTAACCCTTCTTGAGCCAAGAATCAAATCTGCATTTTTTACTTCTTTGAGCATCAAGGGTATGTATTTAGGGTCATGAGACATATCAGCATCCATCTCTATCACAATATCAGCTTTATTCTTTAGGCAATAGATAAAGCCATCTCTTCCTGCAAAGCCACGGCCTCTGTCTTTTTTTCTCAGTAAAAGATGGATATTCTTTTTATTTTTTGAAATTTCTTTTACAATCTTCCATGTTCCATCAGGGCTGTTATCATCAGCAACAACTATGTGAAGATTTTTTATCTTTAAGCTTAGAATCTTATCTATTAATGCCTTAATGTTCTCTTTTTCATTGTAGGTTGGAATCATGACAAAGGTTTTCATCTTTATACCAATGATTTTATTGCATTAATCATCTTATCAATATCCCATTTTGGGGGGGATGTGCATTTTGTTTCATAAGAG
>PVBE010854456.1_pt1 | contig 13140 bp, 12 predicted proteins | sample 1631181 | NCBI WGS metagenome assembly PVBE01 (sample SAMN08397723, study PRJNA350692) | Marine metagenome, whole genome shotgun sequencing project. | isolation source: water | place: Pacific Ocean | collected 2012-04
CGATAGGTTTTTTGGGGGGAACCCCCAGGCCCCCTCCAAGGGGCTTAGCTCCCTTGGAACCCCCGCCAGAGCGGATCAAAAACTAGCCGTGCCTCGCGGTACCAAAACGTATCGGTATTTAGTTAACTAAGCACCAGTCCGAAGCCAGTCAGTTCAACCGGGCCTCGTACCAGACTGTTTCCGCAACCTTTCGAAAACCCAGGCCCAGGTAAAGCTCCCTGGCCGGACCGTTGGCAGCGTCCACCTCCAACTCGACTCCGGTCACCCCCTTGGCCCTGAGGTACTCCAATCCTGCGGAAACCACCACTGTCCCCAGTCCCAGTCCTCGATAGTTGGGATGTACCCCGGTCATGGCGATCCAGCCGGTGGCGCCCCTCTCGTTCGACACTCTGAATGTCCAGTTGTAGGCCGACATGCCCTTGTCATCGGTAATGATCAAAATGCCCTCAGGGTCACAGCGTTTGAATCGGACTCTGGCGCTGATTTCCTCAGGTGAGTTGGGGCAAAACCCCCAGCTATCGGCGAATGCGGCGTTCTGGAGGCGTGTCAAAGCCTCTTCATCCAGTCCCAGATGAAAAGAGCGAAGCGCGAACCCCTCTGGAACTTGGACCGTCTGCACTGCCCCGGGCTCCCATCTCATCTGCCAGTAGCGTCGCACCTGCTGAAATCCCTCGGTCTCCAGTACGCCGTGGGCCGGTCCACTCTCCGCACCCGTTGACACGTGCAGCAATGACGCGCCCAGGTCCGATGCATGCTCCTCGGTCTTCCTGATAAGTTTACGGCCCAGGCCTTGGTGCCGATGAGATTTCAGGACTCCGCCGCCGGCAACGGTCCGTCCAATCGCAAGCTCGGGTGTGATCAGGGCAAATCCGATCAAAGAGCCGGCGGACTCGGCAACGAAACAGTTCCGCTCCGGATCGCAGCCCGGCTGCGAGAGGAACTGCCGCATGAGTTCGGTGTCGTTAGCTCGCTCGGTATCGGATAACTCGTAGAGTTCGTTGAACAGATGGGTGAACCCGGTCAAGTCCGTCCATCTAAAACTTCTGATGTGAGGAACGGATTCCATCCACTGCTCCTCCGAGCCAACGAGTCCGAAGCTTCCACCTGAAAATATCCCGTCACTACCCGAACGGCCACACCTAGGTATGGCCGAATCCAGTCAGATTGTAGCAGAGCCGGGAGTGCCCCCACAACGAGGCTGGCCCCCTCAAGGCGCGGGTCCCGGTCAGGGGCCGACTTGCCGTCGTTTTACCTGCGGTTTATGATAACCAAAATCTCAGACTCGTTCGCCGTGATGAACCGAGGAAGAACCGTGTACGACCTCCATGCCCACATCCTGCCCGGTGTGGACGACGGCCCCAGGACCGCTCAGGACACACTGGAGATGGCCCGTGTGGCGGTCGAAGATGGTACGCAGGTGTTGCTTGCGACCCCTCATCGCAAGGATATTGCCGAGGACTCATCCGTCGAGTACGTCCGTCGGCTCATTGATGAGATTAGCGGCCTGTTCCAGGCTGAAGGCATCGAACTAACGCTCTTACTGGGCATGGAAAACCATCTCGATCTCGACCTGCCGGAAGCGATTTCAGATGGTCGGGCATTGTCCATGAACGGTTCCCGCTATATCCTGGTGGAGCTTCCCTTCTTTGGCCGGCCCAACTACCTCGAGGACGCCCTGTTCAAAATACAGATCCAGGGATTTACGCCTGTATTAGCCCACCCCGAGCGCATCGAAGCCTTCCAGCAAGACCATGACCTGCTTGCAAGGTTCGTACAGAACGGGATGCTCAGTCAGATAACGGGAGGCAGCATCCTCGGTCACTTTGGAATGGACGTTCGTCGGTTCACCCGCACCTTTCTCCGTGGAGGACTGGTCCACATCATTGCCTCGGACACACACTTCGCCACGGGCCACCGCTCTCCCAAGCTGAGTCACTGTGTGCAGGCTGCCTCGGATATCGTGGGGCCAGAACGCGCAAAGGCGATGGTGCTGGATACGCCCAGGGCAATCCTAGAGAACCTGCCGGTAGAGGTCGCGCCCCCCTCAACGGTTGGGGAGTCCAGGCGCTGGTGGCGGTTCTGGTAGGCCAGCCGGCCTGGTGGGATATTCTGCCGATGCCTGATGATCCCCTGTCCGCGAGAATTTCCTAACGAACATAGTATTACCGATGCATTTCTCCGCCCGTAGTGACAGGGGTAGGTTATTCCGCTCGCAGTGAATCCTTCGGCAGGCTCAGGACAGGCCCTGTCGACCCATGAGCGAAACCTGAGGAGGCCGGCGGACATGTGAGACCCTATTCGGCGAAGCCGCTGACCCTCGTCGGCGTGACTGTGATCAGGCAGAAGGTCGCCTCCTTCTCCACCCGCGCCGCGTACCGTTTCCCCGTTAGCTTGCCTTTGTAGTTAACGGCCATCGTCCATAGCAGCTCCGGGTCCCACTCGTCTGAGATCTCGGCCGTGCCATTGACCAGTACGTACTTGTAGGGCTCCCAGTGAGTGGCGATGGACATGGAGACCCTGGGGTCCTTTCGTATGTTCCGCACCTTGATCGACGACGGATCTGCCAGGACCAGCAACCGCCCGTCGTCGTACTCGTACCAGACGGGAGTCACCTGGGGCGATCCGTCGGGGCGAACCGTTGCCAGATCGACGATATGTGGCTCCTTCAGGAATCGTTCGGTCTCCTCAGGGGTCATGTTGAGTCCTCCCGGCCTATAGGCCTTCGTCCGCGGTGTTTATCCGTTGACCATCTCCAAAACACGGTGCCAGACCAATTTGGTAATCGAATCCGTGGGCTTCGTGCCGTCAATCACTAGCCACTGGCCGCTATCCTCGCCTGCCATCTTGAGATACCCCTCGCGGACACGTTGGTGGAACTCTTTCCGCTCAAGTTCGAACCTGTCGAGTTGGGTTCCGGCTTTTCTGGTCAGACCTTTGTCGAAGGGGAGGTCTATAAGCACCACCAGATCAGGGGTGAGGCCGCCCGTGGCTACCCTGTTCAGTTTTTGAATCAAACCTAGCTCTAGGCCGCGGCCGTAGCCCTGGTAGGCCACGGTCGAATAGGTGTAACGGTCGCAGACCACCACTCCGCCCCTGTCGAGGGCCGGCACTATTATCGATCTGACCAGCGATGCCCTGGCTGCCGAGAATAACAGCAATTCCGCCAGCGGGTCGATGTCGTTTGCGGCTTTGAGCCAGGCTCGGATACGGTCTCCGGTGGGAGTGCCGCCAGGCTCGTGGGTAACCGTCGAGGCGATGCCCGCGTTGCTGAGCCGGTCGCGCAGGGCTCTCGTTTGGGTGCTCTTGCCGCTGCCATCGACGCCCTCGAAGACGACGAAAAGCCCCATGAGTGCGGGCTCCTTTCCCTTCGGCTTCAGCGCCGATAGATCACAACGTGACGGTCGGTCTCTCGGCCCGTGCTGGCCGATCTGAGACCGAGCTTCTCCGCGATCTCGTGTTGCAGATGCCGGACGTAGGCTCCCTGGGGATTCAGTTCCACATGGGGCTCACCCCTTCCGACTCGCGCGGTTGCATCCTCCGCTTCCTGCACCGCGGCGGCCACCTCGTCCGGTGGCTGCCGGCTTCCCGATTTTCGCGAGATGGCCCGGACAAACTGCTCGATCTGGGCCAGCGTATTCTTTCGCAGCACGTACACCGGTTTACCCTGGGCCTCGGCGGACCGGAGGGCCTGGGTCCGTCGCCTGTAGTAGCTCTTGGTGGTCAGCAGCAGGTCCGCATGCCCGATGTCGGCCACCAGCTCCACCGGCGCCCTGGTGCTGCGCGTCGCCTGCTGAAGCTTTCCCTTGTTGACGCCGTACGGCAGTATGTGGGTCACCGTCTGCGGTGGTTCAAACGCAGGCTTAGCATCGGCGGACTGCGACTTGAAGCGTTCGGCGGATTCGCCGTCCCGTTCGGTAGCCACGACCCTGGGCTGCGCTCGTGAACTCTGTACCCCGCCGCTCTCGTCGATAGTGCGGGTCTCGGGTATGATCGGGAATCCACGTAGGATCCGGTCCACCATATCGGCGACGTCGGCGTGCATGGCAACCCGGTTCCAACCATGTATCTCGACGAGAACGTCGAACGTCGGCGGCGCTCTTCTCTCCAGGACCGTCTTCTGCGTCCGGCGACGCCTGGCTTCGTCGTCGCCCAGGATTACGGACTGCACGCCGCCCACCAGGTCCGACAGGGTAGGGTTCATAATCAGGTTTTCCAGTGTGTTGCCGTGAGCGGTGCCAACCAGTTGGACGCCCCGCTCGGCGATGGTCCGGGCCGCAGTAGCGTCCAGTTCAGTGCCGATCTCGTCGATGATGATGACTTCCGGCATATGGTTCTCCACTGCCTCGATCATCACCGAGTGCTGGAGGGCCGGCGTCTGCACCTGCATCCTGCGGGCCCGGCCAATGCCGGCGTGAGGGATGTCGCCGTCCCCTGCTATCTCGTTCGACGTGTCCACGACGATTACCCGCTTGCGGGCGTCGTCGGCCAGCACCCGTGCCACCTCTCTCAGCATGGTGGTCTTACCGACTCCGGGCTTGCCGACGAGAAGCACGCTTTTGCCGGTAACAATAAGGTCCTCGATGATCCTAATGGTACCGTATACAGCCCGTCCTATCCGCAGGGTCAGACCCACGATATCCCCGTTCCGGTTACGAATGGCGGAGATACGGTGGAGTGTCCGTTCCATACCCGCCCTGTTGTCCTCGCCGAAAACCCCGATCCTATCGACCACGTATCTCAGGTCCTCTGCGGTGACCTCCCTCGAGTTGATGAGAAAACTTCCGCTGAGGAAGCGTGCCTCGGGATCGCGTCCCAGGTCCAGCACCACCTCCAGAAGCTCGGTCAGGTCCGCTCGCTTCTCCAGTGACTCCCGGATGTTGGGAGGTAAGGTCTGGACCAGGGACTCCAGGTCCGTGTCGATCCTATCTTCCAAAAGTCTTACTTTCCTCCATGAATCCAGTATCCGTGCCCGATTTTGTTTAACTCGATGCCACCGGGGCTCTGGCAGTTGTGCCTTCTTTTACTCGCACAACCGTGGATTTGGCCAGCGAAACGTAGTCTACTTCCGGGGCAAAGCCCCTGTCCGTGAGTGCCTGTTGAAGCTTGACCTGGTACTCAGGGACCAGGCAGTACACTACCCTGGTTCCCCGCAACCGGTCGAGACCAAAATCCAGGATAGCGGCAGTGCTGGCCTCATTGGCCGGATGGACCATCATGGTCATTCTTCCGACGGACGACGTTCGAATGTTTCGGAGCCACCCTCTGACAGCGCCTTCGTCCTCCAGCACGAACTCCTGGCGCTTGCCCCTGCCGGTCTCACGCGAGGCGGCCCACTGGTCGAAGGTCATTCCGGTTGCCCGGCGGACGTCTGAGGGTGTGGCCGCATTGTAGAGCCGAAAGACCCCGAAATCATCTGACCGGGGCTTTAGCTTTCTGAGGAGGGGCGGTCCAAGGCCTTCGCGCCGGCGATCGCCTTTAACTCGCGGAGGCGGCACGCCTTTGTACAGGACTTCGTGAACGCAAGGGAAGAACCCGCTTTGCCGGCACATGTCTGCCAGGGGGTCGTCTCGTCGGATTCTGAAGAAGATCCTCTCCCCCCCGTTGGACGCTGCCACGCGTGATACCTGGTCCAGAAGTCTAGGGACCTGGTTCTCGCCGTGTGCGTCGAGGAAGATGTGGGTGACTTCCCAGCTCTGACGCCGGGAGCGCTGTCGTGCCGCGACAAGCCCGCTTACCCTTCGACCTTCGCACCACACCCAAGCGCAACCTTTTCCTCTGAGCGATGCGCCCGCCCTCGATACCTCAATCGGTGAGAAGCCGAAGGACTTCTCGCTGCCCAGGCTGCTCAGGGTGTGGGCCCGGTTAATTCCACCCGGCTCACCCTCTAGAATGCAACGGAGGACATGAACGGGATTGAGGGGTCTCAGCGTTGCTGCCGCATGTTTAATTGGTGTCTTCGACAATCCTCACAAACAGCTCGTGGATTCGGGTATCGTCGGTCAATTCCGGATGAAATGCTGTGGCCAGCAGGTTCTCCTGCCTGACCGCCACTGGACGACCGTTATCGAGGGTAGCCAGTGAACGGACACCCTCGCCCATCTCTGTAACCACTGGCGCTCTGATGAAAACTGCGTGGAACGGAGGCCCCTCAAGATCGCTGAAGTTCAGGTCCGCCTCGAAACTGTCCACCTGTCGGCCGAACGCGTTCCGACTGACCGTGATGTTCATAAGATGCAGGGGTTCGGGGCGATGCTCCATGAGCCGTTCGGCCAGGACGATCATGCCGGCGCAGGTACCCCACACAGGCATACCTGACGCGACCTTACGCTCCAGGGTCTCCCTGAACCCGTAAATGTCGATGAGCTGTACAATCGTGGTGCTCTCACCACCGGGAATTATCAGCCCATCGACATCGTCTAACTGGTGTGGCAGCCGGATTTCCGGTGCATCGACACCGATGCGCTCCAGCACCAGCTGATGTTCCTGGAAGTCCCCCTGAATAGCCAGTACGCCCACTCTCGGCAAGCTACCAACCTCGAGTGGCCAGCTGCTCTTCCACGGGCATCGTCCTCACGTCCAGGCCGGGCATGGACTTGCCCAGTCCTCTGGACACATCGGCCAGAATCTTGGCGTCCCTGAAGTGAGTCGTCGCCTTTACGATGGCCTGGGCCATGATCGCGGGATTCTCGGACTTGAAGATCCCGGAGCCGACGAATACGCCGTCCACTCCGAGCTGCATCATGAGGGCCGCGTCAGCCGGCGTGGCCACTCCGCCGGCGGCGAAGTTGACCACCGGCAGCTTGCCGGTGTCGTGGATCTCTTTGACCAACCCATAAGGGGCCTTCAGGTCCCGGGCCGTGGCCATAAGCTCCGCATCGTCCATTCCGACGATGCGCCGGATTTCTCCAAGCACCGACCGGGCGTGCCGTACCGCCTCGACGATGTTGCCCGTGCCCGCTTCACCCTTGGTCCTGATCATGGCCGCGCCCTCGCCGATGCGTCGCAGAGCCTCACCCAGCTCCCGGCAACCGCACACGAAGGGGACTTTAAAATCATGCTTGTTTACATGATTGTTCTCGTCGGCCGGCGTCAAGACCTCGGACTCGTCGATGTAATCGACTCCAAGCTCTTCCAAGATCTGAGCCTCGACAAAATGTCCGATCCGCGCCTTGGCCATGACCGGGATGGTCACCGCATCGATGATCTCGGTGATTACGGTTGGGTCCGACATACGAGCGACGCCGCCGGCGGCACGAATGTCGGAAGGTACGCGTTCCAGGGCCATCACCGCGCACGCGCCCGCATCCTCGGCGATCTTGGCGTGTTCCGCGGTCACTACGTCCATGATGACGCCGCCCTTGAGCATCTGGGCGAGCCCAACTTTAACCCGCCACGTCCCCGTTTCCGCCTTCACGTCGATTGCCATTCATGAACCTCCGTTTCGAAAAACTACCCTTATAAACAAGCCTCATTATACTCGATACTCGCGACAAAAAGGGTTGGCAATCGCTTTGCCGGTCAACACAGTGCCACCAGGCAAATCCACGGCGTCTCTGTTCCACCCCTTGTCACCGGATACCAGAGTTTAACCGTTAGACGGGTAGGGTGTAAACCCATTCCTCAGTGAATACGGGCCCCAATTTCACGAATACGGCGAACGCCGAAGATAAGGAGTCTTCGGGTTAAACGCCCTTATCCGCCAGGAACCTTCCCAGATCCGCGGTGCGGCAGCTATAGCCCCACTCGTTATCATACCAGCCGACCACCTTCACCAGGTTGCCGCCCAGCGAAATAGTCGACAGCGCGTCAATGATGCAGCTGTGAGGATTCTGCTTGAAGTCGCTGCTGACGAGGGGTTCGGTGCAGTACTGGAGGATACCATTAAGGCTATTGCCCGCCGCCTCTTTGTAGGCGGAGTTCACCTCCTCGGCCGAGGCGTCCTTACCGAGAACCGCTGTGAAGTCTGTTACGGACACGGTCGAGGTGGGTACCCGAAACGCCATGCCGTGAATCTTGCCGTTCAGTTCCGGCAGCACAAGGCCGACGGCCCTGGCCGCACCTGTCGTGGTTGGGATTATGTTCATGGCGGCGGCGCGGGCACGGCGCAGGTCGCCGTGTACCTGGTCCAGGATTTTCTGGTCGTTTGTATAGGCGTGGATCGTGCTCATCAAGCCTTTACTCACACCGAAGCTATCGTGCAGCACCTTCACCATGGTGGCTATGCAGTTGGTGGTGCAGGATGCGTTGGAGATTATGTTGTGCCGGTCCGGGTCGTACTTGTCTTCATTAACTCCAAGGACCAGGGTGATGTCCTCGCCTTTGGCCGGGGCGGAGATAATAACCTTTTTGGCGCCTCCTTCCAGGTGGCCCGACGCCTTGTCGGCGTCGGTGAAAAACCCGGTGGACTCCACGACCACGTCCACGCCCAGGTCTCCCCAGGGCAGCTTGGACGGGTCTCGGTCGGACAGCACCCTGATCGCCTTGCCGTCGATCACGATACCTTCGTCCGCGGCCTCGACCGTACCGGGATAGATACCGTAGTTGGTGTCGTACTTGAAAAGGTGCGCGTTGGTCTCAGTGTCAGTCAAGTCGTTGACGACCACCACCTCTAACCTGTCCGGGTGGCGTTCCATCATCGCCCTGAGCACCTGTCTTCCGATGCGCCCAAATCCATTGATACCTATACGGGTCACCATGGTCTTTACCCCCTGATTTGAGATCGACGAGACCCCGGTACTGCCTCTGGCAGTAGCCCATTATAACTGCTGACGCCACCACCACCAACCTGCTGTCGTTCCCTTGAATTTGGAGTACTTTTTATCTACTCCCCTTGATGGCGAAAAAGATGAGCCGGGGCTTCATGTCATCCTGAGAAGTCCTTCCGCGGAAGGACGCCGAAGGATCCGGGGCGGAGGCCACGTTGGTGCCGTTCGTTTTTGCCCAACCTCCCCAGGTCCTTCCCCCGATTAGTCGGGGTTAGAATGACATGATGGTGAATAGCCGATTGATTTTGTAGATGACCCGACTACCAGAGGGAGGATTAAGGGATGGCTTCAAGCAACGAATCGCTCGTACACCGCCAAGCCGGTGAACCTTGCCCTATCACCCAGTTCCTCCTCGATCCGTAGCAGCCGGTTGTACTTGGCCGTCCGCTCCCCTCGCGCCGGCGCGCCCGCCTTGATCTGGCCGGCCGAGGTCCCGACGGCAAGGTCCGAGATAAAGGTGTCCTCGGTCTCACCAGAACGGTGGCTGACGACCATGCCCCAGCCTGCGTTTCGCGTCAATTCCATCGCTTGCAGCGTCTCGGTGACGGTGCCGATCTGGTTGGGCTTGATCAGCACGGCGTTGGCGGCATCCAGCCAGAGGCCCTTCTCGATGCGTGTGGGGTTGGTTGTAAAGAGGTCGTCGCCCACCAGTTGCACCCGGCCGCCTAACCGTTCGGTCATCGCCCGCCAGCCGTCCCAGTCCTCTTCCGCCATACCGTCCTCGATGCTGACGATCGGATACCGGTCCACCCAATCTGCGTACCTGGCGATCAGCTCTTCGGGCGTCAGCACCGCATCTTCCAGTGCGAGCGAGTATGTCCCGTTCTCCTGGATGAAGAACTCGGATGCGGCCACGTCCAGGGCAATGAAACACTCCTCGCCCGGTTCGTATCCCGCCTTCTCGATCGCCGCCAACAAAAACTCCACGGCATCGTTGTTTGACCGCAGCGACGGGGCGAACCCTCCCTCGTCCCCCACACCGGTCCCCAGTCCCTTGGCGCTCAGCAGCTCCCTCAGCGCGTGATATACCTCGACGCCGGCCCGAAGAGCCCGAGCGAACGTCTCGAACCCGGCCGGCACGACCATGAACTCCTGGAAGTCCGTGGAGTTCTGGGCGTGTCTTCCTCCGTTGAGTATGTTGAGCATGGGGACCGGCAACGAGACCATTCCGTCCCCAGCCAGGTGTGTATAGAGGTGTCTACCCGCGCTCTCCGCCGCGGCTCGTGCCGCGGCCAGAGAAACTCCCAGGATGGCGTTGCCGCCTAATCCACTCTTGTCTACAGTCCCATCAAGGTCGATAAGCCGTCGGTCCAGGGCCTCCTGGTCGTTGACGGCCGTGCCGAGGACCTCGGGTCCGAGACTGAGGCTCACGTTCTCCACGGCCCTGAGCACGCCCTGGCCGCGGAACCGTTCTGCGTCACCGTCGCGTAGCTCCAGCGCCTCGCTGGCCCCGGTGCTGGCGCCCGACGGCACCGACGCCAGCCCCCGGACTCCATCCGACAGCACAACCTCGACCTCCACCGTGGGGCGTCCACGGGAGTCCAGGATTTCTCTGGCCGTTATTTCTCGTATGGTACTCATGACAACCTTGTTGGGACCGAGGTTGGGACCGACGGAACTCTATTCTGGCCCGTACACCGCCGGCTCAACCGTCGCGACGCCGGGCTGCATCCAACGCCTTCTCGACCGCGTCGGTGGGGTTGTCGGCGGTCTCAATCCCCTGGTCAAGACAACCGTTCCGGTTCAACGTCCAGGTGCCAAGCCCTATGACCGAGATGCCGTCGCCCAGTGCGTGGCCGATTTCAGAAAGGGTCCCGTAGGCCCCGTCCACCGCGATGACCGCGCGACCGGTCTTGACCACGATGACGTTTCGAGCATACCCCAGGCCGGTGCATATCGGAGTGTCCACCCACCGGTTGGCGTCAGCGGGGTCGTTGCCCGGCAGTATCCCGATCGTACTCCCTCCGGCCGACTTGGCCCCCTTACATACCGCTTCCATCACTCCTTCCAGGCCACCGCAAACTACCGTCGCTCCCCGTCTGGCCAGTTCGGCTCCGACTTGCTCAGCCACCTGGGCGACTTCCGGCGTTACCAGGCTGGCCCCGATAACCGATATGATCAATCTTCGCTCCCGTCGGATGAATCCAAGATAACGTCGATTATAACACCGGTTTCGATGGCGACCAACGGGGGTTCCGGGTGCTGTAATGACGGTCCGACCACTGCTTGATAGGGGTACTTGAAAACAGTGATTAACTGCGTCCTTTCCCCCTTTACAGTTTACCGGCCGGTGGATAGGTTTACACTCGAATCCCGGCGAGGACTGGTAGGAAGATTTTCAAGCCTGGGGAGCAATTTGGACCAGACACGAAGAGGCCGTAAAGAACAAGCGATATCGATGTACAAACCCATTGGAAACTACGGCCTGATAGGGGACATGAATTCCGCTGCCTTAGTGGGAATCGACGGTTGCATAGACTGGTGCTGCTTCCCGCGATTTGATTCGCCCAGTGTATTTGCCGCCGTCCTGGACCACCAGAAGGGTGGGAGATTTCAAATCGCGCCCGAAGGCCCAATCGATGAGGTCCGGCAGACCTACGTGCCCAACACCAACATACTCTCCACGCGATTTAGGACCCCCACAGGCGAGTTGACCCTGACCGATTTCATGCCGTTGAGCGGCGATGAGTCGTACAGCGACTGTCCTCACGAGATCCACCGCATAGTGCGATGCAGCGGCGGGACCGTAACGGTCAGGTGCATCTTTCAGCCGCGCATGGATTACGCGAGGACCGAGACCACACTGACGGCCGTGAATGGCAGCGTAAAAGCCAGAGGGGGCCACCAGAACCTGACCCTCTGCTCCCAGGTCCCGCTGGAGATTAACGGCGACGAGGCGTCGGCGGAATTCACCTTGCGCCAGGGCGAAGAAGTCGCATTCGTCGCTGCCTACGGCCACGGGCGCCCAGGGCGAATCGAGACCTATCGTACCGCCGAAAAACTTCAACAGACGAAGGTGTACTGGGAGGTGATGGCTTCGGGTCTGAATTATGAGGGAATGTGGAAAGACGAGGTGATCCGGTCTTTTCTGGTCCTTCATCTAATGGTATACCGTCCTACAGGCGCGGTGATAGCGGCGCCCACGACCTCGCTGCCCGAGACGATCGGCGGCTCCCGCAATTGGGACTACCGGTTCGCCTGGCTCCGGGATTCGAGCTTCGTTATGGACATCCTTTACAGAATGGGTCACATGGAGGAGGCCGACCGGTATTTAAGCTGGCTGACCTATCAATGCAAGGTGACCAACGGTAAGGCTAGAATTCTATATGGCATCTCGCCCGCCTCCTCGGTGAAAGAGATGGAACTGGACCACCTGGAGGGATATGAAGGTTCGGGGCCGGTGCGCATCGGTAACGGCGCCGCACGGCACTTCCAGCTCGACGTGTTCGGCGGAGTCATCCGCGGCGTCGATTCGCTGCAAAGAAACGGAGGGGTGGTCACTGACGAGGCCTGGTCACTGGTGGAAAACTTCGCCGAGGTCGTATGCAACAAGTGGCGTCTGAAGGATCGGGGTGTCTGGGAAGTGCGAGGACCACAGCAACACTTCGTTTACTCCAAACTGATGAGTTGGGTCGCTCTTGACCGGGCCGCCAGAATTGCAGAGGCCCTGGGGCGCAATAGTGCTGTTGATCGATGGCGGCAAACAGCGGCCGCCATCAAAGAAGAGGTCATCAGGTGCGGCTGGAACGACCGAAAAAAGGCGTTCGTTCAGCACTATTCCACCGACTCCCTCGACGCAAGCAACCTGGTACTGCCCCTGATAGGGTTCCTTCGGCCGGATGACCCCAGGATTCTGTCGACGATCGAAGCCATCCGTCGTGAGTTGGCTGACGGTCCCCTGGTTCAGCGTTACATCCCCGATCAGACAGAAGACGGCCTCGGTGGGCAAAATGAAGGGGCCTTCACCATCCTCAGCTTTTGGCTTATCGGTGGCCTCGTACGGACCGGCCGGGTCGAAACGGCGACCGAGTACTTCGAGCAGATGCTGAGCTGCGCCAACCATCTGGGGCTGTTCGCCGAAATGATCGATCCCACGACAAAGCAGCTCCTCGGAAACTTCCCTCAGGCCTACAGCCACATCGGCCTCATCCATTCAGCCAGGAATCTCAGCCGGGTTCTCAGTGGCGGTAACTCTCGCTCCGACGGAACGCGGGCCGTCAGCGTCTGAGCCTCTGCCGGGGAGCCTAACACTCTCAACTAACCCTGCCGTGCTTAGCTCAGGATAGATTGGAATTCCCGCCACCAATGGTGCGGCCTCGTTTCATATAATGGCGCCGTACCACATGACCACTAAGGGGGCACCAGATGTCCACAG
>PVBE010740372.1_pt1 | contig 13138 bp, 12 predicted proteins | sample 1631181 | NCBI WGS metagenome assembly PVBE01 (sample SAMN08397723, study PRJNA350692) | Marine metagenome, whole genome shotgun sequencing project. | isolation source: water | place: Pacific Ocean | collected 2012-04
ACATCATAGACTGCATCAACAATGTGGCCGCACTTTTCAATAGCGTTTTTGCGTATTTGGCCCATTTTGCCCATGCCAATAATCCCAACATTCATAAAGACAGCTCCGCAATAAACGCCTTAAAATCTTTTGCAGTTTCAATTAAAAACTTATCGCATGTGCTGGCAACATGCGGAGTCATATAAAACAAATTGGGGTGATATTTCAACATCTTACCGCGATATGGCTCTTCCCAGTATACATCAAATGCTGCGGTAAGGCGCGCAGAGGAAATCTCTGCTTCCAAAGCCCCTTCGTTGACAATCGGGCCTCTTGCAGTATTGATCAAAATCGCACCATCCTTCATCCAGCCAAGCTTTTCTGCGTCTATAAAATTGTGAGTGGTCGGAGTCAAAGGAATATGAAGGCTTACACAATCTGCTAATCGAAACTTCTCCTCAAGAACATCACTCGGATCCTCTGTCACATCATATGTGTCGACATGCATAAAATTAGTCATCTTAGATTGCACTAAACTTCCAATCTTCCCGGCGCCAACAATCAAAAGCCGGGTATCGCCCAAAAACCGCCTAGGCTTCTTTGACCAATCGTGTATATTCCCGGTTACCCACGGCCGATACATCATATGAAAAATCATCTGACATGTAAAATTGGCTGTTTCCTCGTGGACATGGCCCTTGGCAGCATCAGAGGGGAGCCGAACTGATATACCGCGGGTTGCGGCCTCGGTGTAGGGCACGTTGTTGTCACCTACGCCGGCACGAAAGATACCCTTTGTGGCCGGAAAATCACTCAAGTCGATGGATTTACCTCCAAGTAGCAAGATTTCTGCTTTTTCTTTATCATCAATTATTTCCAAATCGTCGATATGACCATCTAATGTTTTCGTATTCGCCCATATTCTCATATTATTATAAAGATTTCCTAAAAATATCAATCGCTAAATCAATTTCTGCTTTTTTTACATTCAAATTCGGCCTCAATCTAATGGATTTTTTGCCTGTTTTGTTGCAAATAAGGCCATTTTTATATAAATCTTCTATTAAGATATCACGTTTTTCGTCGGTTGGCAAGTCAAAACCGACTATTAGGCCACAATTTCTTAAGTTTAATACGCCATCCATCTCTGACAAGCCATTTATAAGTCTTTTACTTTGCTTGTTGACGTTACCCAATATATTGTATGCTTTGTATGCCATCATGACATATTTACATCTCACCATATCAGCGACATCGCCATCCCATGTGACCTCAAGTCTAACAGACTTCTTTGGGCTAAAGATTTCTCCATACTTTTCTTTTGCCATTATACCAGAGAGTTGGGTTTTCTTGCCGAAAATCAGAATATCTGGCTCGACATCTAAATGTTCAAAATACCAAAGTTTTCCGGTACCGCCAAATCCTATTTGTATTTCATCAAAAACCAGAGGTACATCATATTCATCACACATTTCACGAAGAGATTTAAAAAACTCTTTATCAAAATGAATGTCCCCTGCGCTGCATTGAATCGGCTCAACCAGCAGACACGTGGCGTCTTCGTTCATTAGAGTTCTGGCTACTTCTATTAAATCTGGGCGTATCTTTGTGGAGTAGGCCTCCGGTAATCCAGACAGTCTTGCGTCGGCGCCCGGGAATCTAGAAGTGACAAATCCTCCGTAACTGTTGATGCCGTGAAAACTATTTTCAAACGAGACGATATTCGGAGTGTGATAATTTTTGTATTCCAGACATGTTTTGATGGCAGCTTCGACTGCCAAGGCACCGGTACAGGAATAATGGAAATGTTTAAACAATCCCTTTCCTGCATATTCTTTAAACATTCTATCAAACTCTATTGTCTCATCGGAAACGAACTCGCAGTTGTTAATCTTAAAACTAGAAACACGCATGTACTCATCGACAAACTCTTTGGTTTTAAAAATCGGATGATTATATCCGAGAGGCAACGAAGCGTACATACCAAAGAAATCCAGCAGTTCTCTGTCTGAATTTTTGTCATACAAATAGGAACCGTGACTTTTCTCAAAGTCAACATTGATTCCAAGTTTAGTACTACGTGCAATATTCATATTAAATGTTTACAAATCCGCCATCAGCAACAATGTTCTGTCCTGATATATAAGTGTTCAGCCGGCTAGCCACAAACAACACAACTCGTGATATCTCATCCACCTCTGCCATACGGCGCATTGGAATCTGTTGTGCTATCTCTTTCATTCTTTCTGGACCCAGCACATTCCGAGTAAGATCGGTGAGCGTGAAGCCCGGAGAAACAGCGTTAATGAGTACGTTATATTGTGCCAGCTCGGCTGCTGACGCAAGAGTTAGCCCTCTTAGACCAAACTTGCTACTAGAATAACTGGCGCGATTGGGTGTGCTTATCTCGCTCCATACTGAGGCGATGTTAACAACACGCCCATACTTCCTTCTGACCATAGAACGAGAAACAGTCTGTTGAACCTTGAAGGGTGCTGTTAGGTTTACTTTAATGATATCGTTCCAATCTTCGTGTTTAACTTCACGGAAAGGGTCGATTCTATTGATACCTGCATTATTGACGCATACATCAAGTGTTTCATTCGATATCATCTTTAGAAAATCGTCGGTTGAAGAATCATCCAAAAAGTTAGCCGGCACAAATTGTATGTTTTGGCTGATCTTTCCTTTGGGTTCTTTTGTGCCCGTGATAATAACTTGGGCGCCGAGATCGACAAGATCTTCGGCTATCTGTTTGCCGATCCCGCGGGTTCCGCCGGTGACGAGGGCATTCTGATTTGTGAAATCAATTTTCATTACTTGCCTCATAACTTTTTAATAATTCTTCTAAATCAACGTACTCAAACAAGTCATTGATGATGGATCCTGGGGAACACGATATTACTTCAAAAGTTTCATCCGAGCACAAATAGCCGTTGAGGTCCCAGGGGTCACCTGGGCCGGCACCGTTGGCAATAATGTGCCATGGTTCGAGGTAGTAGCTCGGGTCGCCGAAATCTTTGCCAAGATCGAATTCATCAACATGAAAATAATCTGGATGGAAGTGTTGCAAATCTTGGCCGGCGAGAAGAGACTCCTTCCGGCTGGAATATTTGGCATCAACTCCAAGTATAATAGCTCTTTTATACCCCAAGGCATATGCCAAGTTTACCGCAAAGGCGCCTCCAGAACCGCGAAAATGTAAACCGTATCCGCGTTGGCCTTCTTCCCAAAAATCTATTGCATGGTTCTGACCACCGGGGAGGCGGTGGGTCTCGGCAAGGCGATGAAACCTTTTTTGCGCCAGTGCAGAATCTACAAAGCACGATTCATATTTTTCAATAACCTCATCTCCCCATGAGCTGTCCGGAGAGTGCGGTATTAAAATAAGTTTCGACTCAGATTCGTCTGGGAGTTTATTGCCTAAAATAAAAAACCTTTCGATCTCACACTCCGGGTTTCTCATCATTGGCAAGATGGCCGGCTCAAAAGTCTTTTGTATTAATTTCGCATCAATACAAAGATAGTATTTCGGCCGGAAACCCCAATCATCGTATGCGATATATTGTCGATTAAGAGAAATGGTGTTTAGCCCTTTTAATAACTTAATATCAACTTTATTTAAACATGGGCCGGAGCCAATAACAAACATCGTCTCATTCAGAGATATTTCATCAGGCCCCTTCATTAACGTGATCTCCATCTGGATATACATGCGCCACATCTTCACGACTGACTGCTAAACGAATGGCTGGCCTGTCTCCTGCTGCTGTGATTTTATGCACCACGCCTTTTGGAATGAAAACCACGTCATCTTTCTTGACAATCTTGGTTTCGCCGGCGATCTCCCATTCCCATTCGCCATCTACAATATACCACCACTCATTCCAATCTGGATGATAGTGACGTCGGTTTCCCTCGCCGGGCTGCTGATGGATCAAGGTGGCACTGTTGCTCTCGGTATTAACTACGCGGTGGCTCCATGACTTGGTTTTGTCAAAAGAGGCCCGAATATTGGCCACATTAACAATAGACTCGTTAGATTCTGCTAGGTTGTTGTCTTCGACCCCATCGCGCGCAAGGATGCTGGGTACGTCAGCCTCAGAGTGGTGTTGGCCATAGTACTGTGGCTTATATGCTCCCCGAGCGGTGGAGCGGGCCACAAACTCGGCTAATTGAAAGTCTTGCTCGTTGTCTACATCGATGGTGGCAAGACCGCTCAAGACAAAACAGCCAACGTTTCCATCTCCGCCGTGATATCCACAACTGTACTTTTTCATATTTTCTAAATAGTTATCCTTTCTCCATCCCATCAATCCGCAGGCATATGCCTGAACAGGGTATAGCTCCTGAGAGGGAGGTGATATCTTCTTTTGATCGAAATTGACCGGGGTGCCCTGATATACACACTCAATCTGCTGATTAGAGACTGAGATTAAGGTGTCTGCCTCGGTATCTACCATTGTCTGCGTAAACTCTTTAATTTCTTCCGCCGTTATAAAAGGGGATGTTGGGAGCACCTGTACGACAACGTCACACTCTGTGTTGTTCAAAAAATCTTCCGTGAAGTGATCGTTTGTGGCGCCATCAGTTGAAAGCTGGCTTGGTCTTTTGTAGAAGGTCACCCCTTCATTCTCGGCTATCTCCCCTATGATATCGGATTCTGAATTAACATAAATTTCATCAAAACAGTCGGCTTCTTTGGCTGCTCTGATTATATAGCTAATCAAAGGTGTGCCATTTAATAGGCGAATGTTCTTTTTCGGTATTCTCTTGCTGCCAAATCTGGCAGGAATCATTGCTACAACTTTCATTAAATTTCTCCTTCCCATTTAGTAATAGTTAAGTTATAAAATTCTTTTAAAAATTTGTCCATCGTTTTAATTTTTTCCTTATCCTCTTTTGTTTTATCGACCAAAATGCGATTTATTGATAAGTTAAAATTGTTCGCTAAATAATCATCAACCTGCACCTTAGTACCGTGGTGATGTTCCAAGATCTTCCCAAAGTAATCTATTTGGGGCTGCGCAGCATGTAAATCGAATCTTAGAGAGGCTCCCGTAGGTCTATTATTCACTATTTCTATAGGATCATACTTTATTGTTTGTTCTAAGTGTGCAGAATGATATGCATCTCCTTGATTTGTGCCCATATTAAAAAAAGTAAATCCTGCAATATAAAGCTCCTTAATATCATAGTTCAACAAGGTTACTATCCCCAGCAGACCAGTATTGCACGTGGTGCCCACTTCCTTGTCTACCTTGAAGAGATATCCATCGCAAACATTATGAAACGGAACATCCCATTCGTTAATGATTGCTTCACCCTTTCTAATGTCCCACATTGAAAGATTCGAATGGATAAGATATTTCAAAGATTCAACAAAAGGTAGGTTATCTTGAAGGGATCTAATTTTGGGGAAGTTAAGACAGCTAACTAGAATATCAGTTCTCTTCCCATAGTCCTCCCACAATTCTTCTGGAATGTCATACGCTGTGTTTATTCGGATAACAAGATCATATGAGTCGATCTTTTCTCCCATGCCGGTTCCGACCAAGCTTGGGGCCGGCCCGACGAACGCAATCGTCTTGCCATCAATCAATTTCTCTAACTCTAAATCTTTCTCGTAATCTTTGAACTCGCTAACAAGATAATCTGCTCGGCGCCCTAAATCTTCCAACTGCCATTCGGGAGGCATCGAAGAGCAGATCCAAGGCGGCGTCTCTTCCTCCAGCGGAATCCCAACAATATCTTTCTTTAAGTTACCGTACCATTTTACCATATAAACCTCTCTTTATAGTGTTTTACTATTTTGATTATTTCATCATCAAAATTCTTAATCGGCTCCCAGCCTATCGCCCTTAATTTAGAATCGTCAAGAGCATAACGCACATCTTGTCCTTCCCGCGAATATGAAAAATCGACATAATCGTTCCAAGTGTATTCTTTATCACTATAAAAGTGAGCAATAATTTTCAACACAGTTTCAATGTTTTTCTGTTCGAAGCCGCCGGCAACATTGTATATCTCATCCAGCTCTCCATTTTCAATAATGGCTATAACAGCTGACGCGGTGTCTGCCGCGTGCAACCAATTTCTTACTGGGGCGCCCCCATCGTGAAGTCGAATCTTCTTGTCGCGCTGTAAATTTTTTATGGATAGTGGAATAAGTTTCTCTGGATACTGGCCAATCCCGTAATTGTTGGTTGGCCTTATAATATTGTATCTGATGCCATAGGTTCTAGCCCATGCAATAACAAGCATGTCTGCGGCTGCTTTTGAGGCAGAGTATGGATTGCTTGGTTTTAAAATATCAGTTTCGATATGTGCATCTCCAAGAATGTCGCCATATACTTCATCAGTGCTAAAGTGTAAAAAAACGGGTCGTTGGGCACAGTTCTCTGGCTTGTGGCGAATCAGGTCCAGCAAGTTTTGTACTCCCACAACATTGCTGCTTATAAACTCTTTGCTATCGATGATACTATTTCCCACGTGAGACTCTGCTGCCACATTTATAACATAATCACAATCGCGCAAATAAGCAAGATCTTTAATGTCGATTTCTTCAAAACGAAAATTATCATAATCTCCAAACTCATCCAAAAGGGAGCGATCTGCTGCATATGTACACTTGTCTACACCATAGATCATCCAGCCCTTTTGTAGACACGCTCGTGTCACATAGGCGCCAATGAAGCCTAGGCAACCTGTGATGTAAACCACTTTCATTATAGGCTCCCGAAAAACTCATCAACTGAATTCTTGATGTATTCAAGCTTTTCGTCCGTTAGGCCGGCATATGTTCCCAAGAAAAACGAATTGGTGGTAACCAGTTGTGCGTTGGGGAATGTTTCGTTCATGTCGCCGTATGGAGTCGCCATGTGAACAAATCCAGGATGAGCCAGAATATTCCCTGAGAAATATGAACGCGTCTGAATCTTTGCCGCCTCAAGGTGGCCCACAATATCAAAACGCGAGAATGGTGCATCTTCCTTAATTGTCAACAAAAATGCGAACCAACATGGATCTGCTTTGTCAGTTGCAACAGGCATATGAAAATATTGCCCATAAGGCTCGAATATGGCCCGTAGCCGGCCCCAGTTCTCTCTTCTGGCAGCATCTAGCCTTGGAAGCTTTTGAAGCTGCTGTAGGCCTATTGCGGCCTGTAAATCTAGTGGCTTAAGGTTATACCCTATTTCATCGAATACATATCGATGATCATAAACCGCTTCGGGGTGTCCCGGAAGCCAATTCTTAAATCTCATTCCGCATGCTGTTGATGCTGTCACACATCCCGGCTTCATCGAGTTGCAGTAGCATGCCCGGCCCCAGTCTCGCATGCTAGCAAGAATGGTTCTGGTCTTCTGGCTGTTGGTGGCGATGAAGCCTCCTTCGCCGGTAGTCATGTGGTGGGCAGGAAAGAATGAGCACGTCGACATATCACCATATGAGCCTAGCTTCTTTCCGTCGTAATATGAGCCCAGTGCATCGCATGCGTCTTCCAAAAAGACAAGATCATATTTCTCCACAAGAGCCATAAGCCTATCCATGTCTGGTGGATTACCTAGCACGTGCGCAAACATAATACCTCTGATCTCTGGATCTTCTTCCAAAAGCTTTTCAACAATATCCAAATCCAAATTAACGCTTGGCAGTTCCACATCAACAAACACCGGTACCAGATTGTTCTGAATCAGGGGATTGATTGTCGTAGGAAAACACACAACTGGGGTGATAACCTTGTCGCCATCTTTTAATTGTCTGCCAAAGCGCTTTGATTTTGTGGCGGCAACCATCAGCAAGTTAGCCGAGCTTCCCGAGTTAGTAAGGGTTCCGTGAAGTTTTCCCAAGTGCTTCGGAAATTCAATTTCAAAGTTGCGGCCGTTCTTGCCGAAAATCATCCACCCATCCAGCAACACATTTACTGCCGATAGGTATTCCTTTTCATCAAAAATAGGACCCGAATAGGATACCCAGTCTTGGCCGGCTTTCCATTCTTCGTTGTTTGTTTTCTCTATAATGTATTCTTTAACTAAATCTAATATTTTCTGTTTCTTATGCTGCATGATTTCTCGCTATCTTGCTCAGTCCGTGTAAGGTTTCATCTATCGCGGAGCAATGCACGATACATGATTTTTGTGCATATGTCGTCATCAACGTTGACAATGCTGGATATGAGTTGTTCCAAAATCAACTAAGAGTGTTTTATTCATTTATTATCCCATTGATGGTTTGCTGTATTTGTAGTAGTATTTCGTCGTTTAGTTCTCTTCTTTGGAACTTGGTATGCCCAAGTGAATCCATGTAGATAAACGTCGCGGAATTTCCTATCGTCTTCTTATCGCTTCTTAGTACTTCACCCAGTTGAGCGAAATCGATCTTGCTCAAAGCCTCGCGATCCTTCTCTTCTATCAAATCACAAACACATTTATTAACAGATGGATCTGAAAACTCGAACAAATCATTGACGATCTTTATGCCTATCGCAACTGCCTGACCGTGAGGGATCTCATATTTGGTTAGAGATTCGATTGCGTGGCCAACAGTGTGTCCATAATTGAGGCTGCGCCTGGCATCCAACTCAAACTCATCTTTTTCTACGATCGCTCTTTTAATATGCAATCCATTAACTATCAATGTCTTAAAATCATCAAAATTCTTTACTTCGTTTCCATCTACAAGTTGTTGATATAACTCGATAAAAGGCTGGCCGCCGATAATAAAAATCTTCATTATCTCGCCTAGTCCAGATTTTATCTCTTGCGGCTCAAGTGTATGCAGGAAGTTGGTGTTTATGATAACTTCCGATGGAGACGAAAACAAGGCTAGCTGATTTTTAGACTTCTTATAATTTATGCCTGTCTTGCCGCCAATGCAGCTATCGCATTGAGATAGCAATGTGGTCGGAACAAACTTCCAGTTAATGCCGCGTTTATAAATTGAACCAACAAAGGAACCTATATCTTGCGTGATGCCGCCGCCGACCACTACCATTTTCTCACCCTTGGTGAACTTGCATCGATGTAAAAAATCAGCGGCTAGCAAAACACTTTCTATCGTTTTTGTATTTTCAGTAGCCTCCAACACAAATATACGGTCGCGATTAAAGGAGAGCCTATCCCAAATAAGCTCTAAGACATTCTGATCTATCAATAAGACGTCATCATCACCAAGAAGATTATTAACAGTTTCGCTAATATCACATGTTTCGAAGTTAACTTCATAACTTGTAGGTACCGAACTAACAATAAAATTGTCCGTAATATCTGCCTGTTTTAAGTGAAATGAGGAATCTTCAATCTTAAATGTATTTGTATCCATTGTCTTTTACACCCCTCGGTTGTATATATACGTTGCCATTTTTTTGTTTCTGGAGTATTCATTATCGACAGAATCAATCATTAAGGGTCGATCTTTTTTAATATCTTTCGATAGCTTCATACCGCAAAATCCCAACATTACTTCGCGGACAGATACTTGGCCCTTCTGTAGTGGAAGTGCACAGTAAATGTCTTCCATGGAGAGTGTTGTGCCGGCTTTCAAGTCTCTTTTCAAGTATACTCCTCTAATATAGTTGTCCAGAAAAGCCTTTTCGTTGGTCGTGGCAGATTTCCTCGCTGAACCCGGTTGGCCGCAAATTTCACGAGCCTTATTGTGGGCCCTGAACCACTCGTCAATTTGATGAGGAAGGGAAGAATATTTTGCCACTTCTGCTCCATCAGAATCTATATCAATATGCCTTTCCCACAGTCGTACGCCCTTAGCATAAGAGATCAACATGGAATTAGTCCAGTTAGTGTTTTCATGTGTTGAAAACCCAATTGGAACATCGGGATATCTTTCCCTAAGAAAATCGATTTGATTTAGTTGTAAATCTTCGTCTTTTGTTGGATACATGCAAACACAGTGGTTGACTGCAACTGGGATTTCTCTATTTTGAAAAAACTTTACCAAGGAGTCGCAATCATTGGCTGACGTGCCCCCGAAGGAAACCATGACTGGTTTTTTTGTCTTTGCAACTTTATTTAGCAGAACCCAGTCGTTCGCGTTTGCACTAGCGATCTTTATCATTGGTAGCTCTAATTCAGTACACAAATCAACCGAGACTTCGTCAAACGGCGTTGCCAATGGAATCATGTTGTTTTTTCTTATATATTTTACTATTTTTTTATAATCTTCTTCCGACATTTGAGTTTCTATAGATCTTTTGATTTGTCTTATATCACTATTTCGAAAGTCTTTGTGAATAAAAGAATCAATATTTCTAAATTGTAGTTTGACGGCGGCATTAATATTATTATACCTAACAATAGGTGCGTATTCTTCTATAATTTGTAGTGCCCGGTCGAGGCGACCTAAATGGTTGTTCGTCATTTCTAAAACGAAAAGGTCTTCAAATACCTTATTTTTTTTCATTTTTTATTCCTTGTAAAAATTTATATACTCTCAATATTCCACTCTCTAGTCCATATAGGTTTATTCCTAAAGACGATAATCGTTCCGAAGATCCGGTATATGAAAAATCAGAGTCTTTGTCAATAAGCTTAACATTGTTTGGGCGTCCTGTCAAGGTTTTTATTGCCTCTGCAATCCCAAGTAAATCAAGTTTTTCTTCATAACACAAATTTAAATCAAGCGGAAAGCCTTCTTCAAACCGAGTCAAATAATATATAACCACCTTATATAAATCTTCAATATAAAAAAAGTCCATTTTTTTATTCGAATGCACGATCATCTCTTCTTCACGAAGGTGCCGAATACAATTTGCTTTTATCATCCGATCTGACAGCTCTTTTTCGCCAAAACAATTGAAAATTCTTAGATTCACGATGTTGTCGTTAATGTCGTGGATTCTTTTTGCAATCAGATTTTTCGAAAGCCCATAATAATCTCGCGGACACTCATTTAATACATCCCCTTCTCTCGCTTCGTCTATATCTTTAGCTCTATCAAACGCTGCGCCAGAACCAAAATTGATCATCATCTTAAACTTGTCTCGATGGACAGCTAGATTCTCAAACATCACAATATTCTCGTACAGATCGGCACTCGTATCGGCTATAGTTCGGCGTCCGCCGCGGACTGCTGCATGTATAACATACTCTATATCATTAGTTTTAAACATTCTTCTGCATGCTTCAGAATCTAGCACATTTAGATTCTCGCGGGAACCTTGAATCACACCATATCCAAAGTCTTCTAACCTTTTAGACAGAAAAGAACCTAGATAGCCATTCGCACCAGTGACCAAAATCATAACTTCATGTCATCCAGCTTGCCAGGTATAATAGAACCATCAGGCCCGGGCCTTCCGACCACCTTTGGTTCGTGTATTTCATTAGGATCTGACATTACTTCGCACAAAAGAGGGCCATTGTAAGATAAGACGTCGCCCAGAACGTCATCTATTTCATTGTTCTTGGAAATCTTAAAATATTTCAAACCATATGCGTTAGCTATCTTCTCAAGATCAGGGAAACTGACACCAGAAGATGGGCCTGTGGCCACCATTCTGCCGCCAAGATAAGATTCCTGGGTCATTTTAATCGATAGATATCCCTGATTATTCATCACAATCAGCTTAACTGGCAAGTTGTGATGTACTAATGTTTGTAGTTCTTGGATATTCATTTGCAGGCTGCCGTCTCCCTCCAGGCAAACTACCGGATCTTTATCGTTCGCAAAACACGCACCAATGGCTGCTGGTAGCCCGTAGCCCATCGCGGCACAACCAGTATTGGTGAACATCCTTTGGTCGCCTCTGAGGCGCATGGCATGCATTGTAACCACATTTGCAGAACCGTCGCTGGTGATGATGGGAATCTCGCCGTCATTGAGTTCGCTGAGTCTATCAATCAGGACATAATTGCTGACATACTTCTCATTCTCAATATGCTTGTCCAATACGATTCTTTGTTTGGAGAACATTTCTTTGCACTCGCTTTGCCATTCCGAGATGTCTCCTGCTGATGCCTCATTTCTAAGCATCATATTAAAGAACTCTCTTGCATCAGAACAAATGGTCAGATCTGGGTGTAGGTTTTCTTTTCTTAATTCGTCGGGATCAATATCAACATAGACTTTATATGCATTTCGGCCGAAATCTTCATGATCGTAACCCGTCTGTTTTACCGTTAGGCGAGATCCCACACAAATAATCAAATCACTTTTCTGAAGAATATGGTTTCCCGCGGGTTGGCCGAGCACACCAAACCGGCCGCAATAATGTTCATAATCTTCATTAACCAAATCATTCCCATTGATTCCTGTTATAACAGGAATCTTAGTATATTCCAGAAATGTTCTCATCTGGTTAACAGCGTTTGACAAACGCACGCCATTGCCAACAATCAAAAGTGGCTTTTGGAAATTTCGAAGGCGCCCAAGTACTTCAACAAACTCTGATGGAGGCGGCTTTGGAATGCCAAAAGAATTAGGGCGCCCAGAGCGCAAGTTTTTTTCTTCAATCTGTGTTTTTTGTATATTTAGGGGAATATCCAGCCATACTGGGCCGGGTCGATTGTTGGTAGCGGTAATGCAGGCCATGTCCAAGTGGTATTTAATGTCTTCTGCTTTCTCTACAGTTGCGGCGTATTTTGTAAGTGGACGCACTACATTGATAATATCCACTTCTTGATCTCCAATCTGCCTTACGTTGAGGCCGGTCGCCCCAAGAGTCTGATGCAGGGCAACTTGTCCTGAGATGAATATTGTTGGAATAGAGTCCGTCCAACATCCCATCAGGCCTGTGATGGCGTTCGTACCGCCGGGTCCAGTTGTTACAATGCAGGCCCCCAGGCCATTAGAAAGGCGGGCATAACCTTCTGCGGCGATGGCGCATGCCTGTTCGTGATGGTTGCACACATATTCTAGTTCTTCTGACTTGCCAATCGCGTCGATTAAGTGCATGCAACCACCGCCCGAAATTAGAAATACGTGCTTTACGCCTTGTTCGGCGAGATATTTCATAATGTAATCTGATACGTTCATGACCAATCATCCGTATTCATATTCTTGTCGTCGATAATCATATTATATTATAACCTATTCGGCTTGTGGCTGCCACTTTTTTTTCCAATATTCTTATTCGTATTCTTATTCTGATTCTGCTTCTGTGTTGTATTCTTATTCATGTTATTGTTATCGTTCTTATTCGGAT
>PVBE011033583.1_pt1 | contig 13138 bp, 13 predicted proteins | sample 1631181 | NCBI WGS metagenome assembly PVBE01 (sample SAMN08397723, study PRJNA350692) | Marine metagenome, whole genome shotgun sequencing project. | isolation source: water | place: Pacific Ocean | collected 2012-04
CCCAAACCAAAAGACAATGCCAATGACGAGTCGGACCTGCGTTGGAAGTGCATCGTGCCAAAAAGCGAGGCGTTTGAGTATCGAGGTAGTGCCTTCGTTTTTAATTGGATTTGAAACTTGGCTTCGTGCATATTGCAAGTTGGCTGCAAGGCGACCATCTGAAGGAATATACCGCTGGGCAGAACGATATGCGCCTATTGCTTCACCAATTTCTCCAACCTGCAATTGAGCATTGCCAAGGTCGTACCAGAGCCTGCCGTTTTCGATACCATCGTTTACAAGAATTTGGAATCTGTCGGCAGATCGCCGAAATGACTCCTTGGATGCAACTGGGTCAGACGTTTGAAGTGAAACACCGTTCTCGTATGCTACTTGCGCTTCTTGCAAAACGGCAAGTTGTTGGTCTTGAGTGAGGTGCATTTGATTACTGCTCAATGCAAGAAGTACAGTTGACAATGTGGATAATAATGTCATCGGATTTGCTCCACTAAGGACGCGGCGTCTTGAGCGAGTTGTTCATCAGGAAGTCCGCCAAATTGATGGGCATCACATCGTTGAAGTAGCGAATCCATTTGCTTGGCAAGTGTAGCATCGCCGACTTGATCGCTTTTAAGTGTCCGCAATGCTTTTGAAATTCGTACTGCTTGTTGCTCTTTGGCAATACTTGTTGCGTTTTTTAGGGTACGGGTTGCGTGTTTCGTTGCACTTTTACGTTTTGATGAAGGCAACAGAGCGTGTTTGCGTAATGCGAAGAAAATCAAAATGGCTAAAGACACGAAAGGGGGAAGCGCAATAACTGCAATGAGCGTAGGAGTTATCAATACTTGTTCTGAAGTGAGCAATGATTCTCCAGTGTAGTTGGCAAGAATTCCGCCATCGACTTCGATCGGCTGTCGAGGTTCTACGACAGTTTTATTGGTTCCAATTAAATCACTTGCATTAATCGTTTCAACGGCTTCAACTTGTAAAGGGATTGGCTGAGACCACGAAGTCTTATATTCGCCAGTTGTAGGATCGAAACTTGTAAAAGGCAAAGAAGGTATTTCTATTGTGGAGTCATTTCTTGGGCGTATTGTTTGCGTGAATGTTTTCGTTCGACCGCTTACTGTTCCACCAAGTGGTTTGTCTGGAACTTTGAAGTTGTCGGTCAGTGTTGGAACTCGGTCGAGTAGGGGTGCGGCAAGATAATCGAGGTTCACTTTGCCAGAGGTAAGGTCCGTGACTCGCATCGTGAGTGTGATGGGTTCTCCTACTTTAACTCGAGTCGGCTCGGCTACTATTCTGAAATCAAAGTTGCCAACGGCGCCACTGAACCATGCAGGCTGATGGTCTGTTGGTGGAGTGAGGACTTCGATTGAAGCAATAGTTGCTTGTGCACTTAGAAGTTGTGATTGATCGACGACTAGTTGCTCGCCTCCGAAAAAACCACCTCTTCGCTGTTTTGAAATGGAGATTGGATAATCTACAAGAATAGTGATAGGTTGCAAGTTAAGTTCGCCTGTAGTCTCTGGCCATGCAGTTGCGGCAACTTCAATTACGAAAAAAGTGGTTGTTGTGCCTGAGTCGTTCAACCCATTGACACGCTGTGCTGAAATGTTTCCATTTTGAATTGCTTCGCTAAAGATTCCAAAGTCGCTGTCGTTGCGGATGCGGCCAAACATATCCTGTGCATCAAGTTGTATGCCGAGGTTAGGATCTTCAAATTGTTCAAGAACTATACGAAGTGTAAGGTCGATAGGTCTCCCAAGATAGATATCACCATGCGTTCCAGTGACTTCAGCTTTAAGAGAACCACCGGTTGGCGGTTGAACTATTTCTAGCTCTCGCGCAGAGGTCTGGAATGTTTTGCCATCAGCGGTGAATGTTAGCGCTGGAATCGAAAGCGTTCCTTCGCGCAAAGGCGTTAGTACAAATGTAACTCGTGAAGTTGAGGTCGATGTTACCTTTCCATTAATAATGGTCGTTTGTGTTGACGTTTGTTCTCCTTGGCGCTTGTAGGAGGAGAAGCCATCAATCTCAGGAAGTGTTGGTTCTTCAAATTGTTTGACATTTTCAAAAATGATTGTCATCGGGATAGGGACACCGATGTACCCGACGTTTTGGCGGAAGTCTACAAAGACTTGTTGGGAAAAGAGCGGTGCGGTGAAGCAGAGCGCTGTTAAAAAGGCTGATTGTAGGAGTGTTTTTATATTCATTACCAATCTTTGTCCACTGGAGTTCGTCTCTGGGCACGTTTCGCTGCAAGTGCCTTTCGACGCTGTTGTTCCTTGTCACGAATGCGTTGAAGTAATCGTGCGGCTTCGTCTTTTGAAAGCCGTTTCCCATCTTCTTTTTTGGTTGCTTTGGAAACTTCGGTTTCGCTCGTGGGTTCTTGTTCGGTTTCTAATTCGCCTTCACTGATGTCTTGTTGCGTTTCGTCTTGTTCCTTTTGATCAGATTGTTCTCCGTCTTGTTTGGGTTGCTTGTCTTGCTCGGACTGCTCACCTTGTTGGCCATCTTGCTGTTGGTCAGATTGTTCGCTTTCGTCTTGTTGTTCTTGCTCAGAATCACCTTGTTCTTTGTTTTGTTGATTCTTTTCTTGCTCATCTGCGGACTTTTCGTCTTGTGATTGCTCTTGGTCTTTTTGTTCCTGTTGTTGCTGTTGTTGTTGCTCTTCCATTTGCTCTTGCATTTGGTCTAGTTGAGTTAGCATTTGCCAAGCGAATTCACCGTTTGCTCTTGCATCCATGTCAGATGCATCTTCCGAAATAGCACGTCGGTAACTTTGCAATACCTGTTTGATTTGTTCTTTCGCTTTCTCTATGGCGCCTATTGCTTCATCACTAGATGTTGCAGTGCCTGTTCCCTCTAGTTCCTGCATTGTTTTTTGAAATACAGCATTGCCATAATTAAACGCACTATGCGTTCGAAGGGTTTGGTCTTCACTTGTTGCCATAGCATCTTCAAATGCTTCTGCAGCTACACCAAATTGATCAAGGTTATAGTGTGCAATACCTCGGTCGTACATCACTTCTGCAGTTGGGTTGTCTTTCGTTGCAAGTTCGTCGAGAATGCTCGCTGCATCTTCCCACTGTTCTTGTAAAAGATGTGTTTGGGCAGTTTGCAGTTGATTTGCTGTAGGTGCTGCAGGCAACAATAGAGATATAAAAAGTGCGGGAAACATCATGCGGCCACCTCGTACGTTGGTTTATTGCCTTTGTTCTTTGGGCGCAAACTCATCCAAGAATCACCTAAAATAATTAGTAGCGCTGGAATGGCGAACCATTGGAAACGTGGAATGAATTGTTCAAGTTTGACGCTGTCAAAACTTTTTCCTGCATCGCTTGCGATGCGCTGCGCATAAATGGACGCAAGGTCAAGGTTTGAAGTGCCCGCTGGAACAAAAAGTCCACCTCCGGCACTCGCAACGTTTGCAAGTTCGTCTGGATTCATAATTGACCAAACATCCGTACCATTGTGTGTTATATATGTTGGCTGTCCATAGAGTATTGTTGGAATGCGTGCGCCAGTTGTTGAGTCACCAATTCCGACTGTGTAGACAGTGATTCCTGAAGAAGCAGCATCTGCTGCTGCTTCAACTGGGAAACTGCCCATATCTTCACCATCGGACAATACAATAATTGTTTTGTGGTCTTGGACATCGTCGGTGAAACTCTTTTGAGCAAGGCGAATACCGTCTCCTATTTTCGTTCCTCCACGTTTGACACTCCTTGGGGAGACATCGTCAAGAGCAAGCCGTAATGAACCATAATCCAAAGTGAGTGGAACGGTAAGTGTCGCGTCGCCTGCAACGGTGACAAGTCCAGCACGATCACTTCCCATGACGTCAAGTACATCTTCTATGGCGGTTGTTGCACGATTGAGGCGATTTGGGCGTACATCTTCTGCAAGCATGGAACGTGAAACGTCAAGAACAAAAAAGGTGTCGATGCCTGTTTGTTCTACTTCTCGGTACCGTGTTCCCCAGCGTGGATCTAATAACGAAATACAAAGTGTTATTGAAGCGGCAATGAGCAGAGCAATACGAAAACGACGTCGTCCATTTGAACTTGCAGTTGTTAGTCGTGGCACAAGCCTAGGTGTTGCGAGTCTGTTGAGAATCTTTAATCGACGTACATATCCCATAATCAACAGCAGGGCAAGCACACCGACTGCCCATAGGTAGAGCGTATTGTTCGGGTTGTTGAATTGAATATCCATCAGTCAAGAATCCTATAGAACGTGTTTCGAAGTAAAACGTCTGTAACTAAGAACAGAAAAGCAACAAGAAGCAGTGGTGGGACAGTGAAGCCAGCAAGGGCAACGCTTTGTACTGCCATGTCTACATGATTGACGTACGTGCGCTGAGTAATCTCAGTGCGTTCCATTTTATCGATTTGTGCATAAATTTCTTCTAGCGATTCTGTATCGGTTGCACGGAAATATTTGCCTTTTGTTATGTCTGCAATTTCGCGTAAGGTATCTTCGTCGATTTGAACACGTTGATTTCTCATTACCGTGTTGCCAAACATATCTTGTACTGGTATAGGCGCCCATCCGTTTGTTCCTGCGCCAATGGTATAGACTGTTATGTTCATTGCAGCAGCAATGTCTGCAGCAGTACGCGGATCAATATCGCCTTGGTTGTTTTCTCCATCAGTCAGTAAAATAATAACTTTTGACTGGATGTTGTTGCCTGAATCTGTTTTTACGCGTTCTTCGAGTGAGGAAAGTCGTTCGACAGCAAGTGCGAGTGCGTCGCCAATGGCTGTTCCATCTTCGCTACGTTCGTTAACGATTTTTATGCTATCCAATACGTCTGTGACTAGAAATTCATGATCAAACGTCATAGGGCAATTGCTATCTGCGAAGCCGGCGAACGTAACGAGTCCAATGAGATCGCCACTTCTGCCGTTGAGTGAACCCATACCACCAATAAAATCACCAGCAACGCGGCGAACTGCCGTGAGGCGATCAACTGCTTTGCCATCAATGGTGAAGTCGTGTGCGTTCATACTTGACGAACGGTCGATAACCATTTCAATCGCAACGCCGTCAGCAGCTTGTTTTGTTTTTTCAAACCGCTTTTGTGGCCTTGCAACGCAAACGATTAATAAGATAATCGCAAGGATACGAAGGAGTGATGGAAACCAGAGTGTTTTACTGCGGAATGAATTAGGCAAGAGTGATACATCTATTGCAGTTGTGTAGGAAATGCCAGTTTTAAAATGATGTCTTGTCCAGCGCCACCAGATTATCGGTATGAGTACCAAAAGGAGAAGGAGCCAAGCGTTGTGGAATATCATAGCGCTGCCTCCGCCGTCTCGTGGATGAATATTTCAGCTCGATGGATTGCTTCGTTGTTGACGTTGCTTCCTGGTTCATGTCTGGCAAATTTGACAAGATCCGCAGCAACAAGAAAGGAACCAAGTGCCTCTCGGTCAGTCTGCTCAAGGTGAGGGTTTTTCTTTGCAGCGTTCAGAAACTCGCGAGTTGTTTGCCCAGTTGCTGCAATATTAAATTGACCTTCAAGATAGTGTCTAACAATATCACTCAGTGAAGTGTAAAATGAGTGCACTTCTAGAGGTGTGTTTTTGAGTTCTCTGATGGCGTACATCGCTTGTTCGTTTGGTGACATGGATGGACTGTTGCCTTTGAAAAAACGATAGATGAGCAAGCAAAGAGCAAGAGCGATTACGACACTCGCGGCAATTGCAAAGGTCACATTTTTTGTAAAGAGTGCAACGGGCGCTTTGATGTCACGAATGGTCATGTTTGCAAGCGAATCGCCAGCGACAGATTTGATTTCAATTGGAATGGAGTCGAGTGTTATAGCCCCGTTTTCGCCAGAACCACGTGCCCAATCAATCACTATGTCGCTTATTGACGTTGCTGAAGCATCGAACGTATCTAGTTGCATCGACCAAGTCCACGTGCGTCCTATTTCGCTTGGGATGTCAAGTAAAGTCTTGCTGTCAACAACTGTAAATGAACCAAAGGAGCGGACATTTTCCATTGAGAGTGTTGTGCCTTCCGCTGTCGTTGCTTCGATTCGTAATTCGACACTGTCACCAACAGTAAATGATGTTGGCGAGAGGGTTGCCATTACTTCGATACCATCTTGCGAGATGTGTATTGTTTCTGCAAATGCACTTGAGCAAAGAGTTGTGAGAAGTAGGATGTTGGTAAACAATTTCATTATGCGCGCCTCGCCTCCCTTCGCTTAAAGAATTGACGCAGCGCACGAGTGAAAGGTTCGCCAGTTATTACTTTTATTTGATCTACCCTACTTCGCCGAAGTGTTTGTTCAGTGGCAATTCGACTTTCATTTGCAAGTTGGTTCCATGCGCGACGAACACGTTTGCTCGATGTGTCAATGACGTGTGTGTTTCCAGTTTCAGGGTTTTCGATGCACATGAGTCCTGCTTTTGGCAATTGTGTTTCAGAAACATCATTTGTGCTGACCGCAACGACATCGTGTCTTCGATTTGCGATTTGCAATTGCTTTTGCCAATTGCGATCTTGTAGATCAGAAACAAGGAAAACAATAGCACGTTTTTTTTGCACTTTGTTCATGAATTCGAGGGCTGCGCCTATATCGGTACCTCTGCCTTCGGGCTCAATGGCAAGTAATTCTCGAATAACTCGCAATACGTGTTTGGAGCCCTTGCGTGGGGGAATATACGCTTCGATGCGATCAGAGAAACAGATGAGCCCGACCTTGTCGTTGTTGCGGATTGCAGAAATCGAGAGGGTTGCACAAATTTCAGCAACGAGTTCATCTTTGAACTGCTCGTGGGTGCCAAAATGTTGCGAACCACTAACATCAACGAGTAACATCACGGTTAACTCGCGTTCTTCGCGGTAGAGTTTGACGAATGGTTCGCCGTAACGAGCTGACACGTTCCAGTCAATCGTACGTACATCGTCGCCGATTTGGTACTGTCGAACTTCTTCAAATTCCATGCCTCGACCCTTGAATGCGGAGTGGTAACCGCCAGCAAGAACGTCATCGACGAGGCGTGAGGTTCGAAGTTCGATTCGCCGCACCTTTTTGAGGAGATCTTGGGGAATCATGGTCGTTGCTCCTACGGTACCGGCACAAAGTCCAAAATTGTGGCAATCACATCATCAGATGTTTTGCCTTCGGCTTCTGCTTCATAGGTGGTTGCAATTCGGTGGCGAAGGACGTCAGGTGCTAGATCTTTGACATCTTGTGGAGTGACGTAACCACGTCCGTCAAGGAATGCGTTTGCTTTTGCAGAAAGCGTAAGTGCGAGTGTTGCGCGAGGAGATGCTCCATACTCGACGAATTCAGCAAGCTCTTCAGACACTTTTTCAGGTGTACGAGTAATTTGCACGAGTTCGACAATGTAGTCTGCGATTTGATTATCAACGTATATTTGGTCAATGAGTTTGCGGGCATTAGAAATGGCCTCTGGCTGCATTACGCACTCAACGTTGTTGTCCTGAGTTGTTGTCGCCATGCGAGCAAGTATTTCGCGTTCTTCTGTTTGTGTTGGATAATCCACAACAACTTTCATCATGAAACGATCAACTTGTGCTTCTGGAAGTGGATACGTGCCTTCTTGTTCGATTGGGTTCATCGTTGCGAGGACGAGGAATGGGTCTGCCATTTTGAAGGTGTCGGTGCCAATGGTAACTTGTCGTTCTTGCATTGCTTCAAGAAGTGCAGACTGTACTTTTGCAGGGGCACGGTTAATTTCATCGGCGAGAATAATGCTTGAGAAAATCGGCCCTTTGTTCACAACAAATTCACCAGTGTCTTGCCTATACATAAGGGTGCCAGTCAAGTCGGCAGGAAGAAGGTCTGGCGTAAATTGCAACCGTTGGAAGGAGGCGTTAATACCTTTTGCCAAACTTGAAACGGCAAGAGTCTTTGCCAGTCCTGGTACGCCTTCAATAAGAAGGTGCCCGTTCGCAAGCAGACCGATAAACATTCGGTGCAGAAGTTTGTCTTGCCCAACGATAACATTGTGCATAGATTCTTGCAGCCCAGTGAATGGCTCGCTCGCTTTCGTTACTTTATCGCCAAGTGCTTGGATGTCGGTATGTGTTGGATGTGTCATTTGATTTAATGTGGTCATATAGTCCTGTACGCCCCCATTTTACGTTGGTTCGTGGATAAATGCAGAAGTTTTTTGGCAAAGTAGTACAATGCCATTATGACAGATTCAAAACATGTAGATGGGCGTTTAGTCGCGTTACACTGGCCTAGTAATCTTACCGAAGCCACAATGGCAGTGGACACAACTAAATTGCTAGAGGCAACAGCCGAGATTGAGGACTGTACTGGGATGACACATCGACTCGAAGTTCTCGCTGGTTGGGACGCTGATTATCTCGTTGGCAAAGACGTTGTTGTACAGACAACTGACGAAGGTACTGTCCTCATCGAAAAAGCATAACGAAAAACTTTCCCACGGGAGAATTTATGTTATACGACGCCTTGCGCTATCATTGCATCTGCAACTTTGACAAATCCAGCAATGTTTGCACCGTCTACGTAATTGCCTTCGCAGCCAAAATCTTTTGCAGCGTTCACGCATTGTGTGTGAATATTTGTCATGATTTGACGCAATTTTGCATCAACTTCTTCGCGTGTCCAGAATAACCGTTGGCTTGCTTGCGCCATCTCTAATCCAGAAACGGCAACGCCGCCGGCGTTTGCAGCCTTTGCCGGACCGTACAAAATACCCGCATTTACAAACGCATTTTGTGCATCCGCTGTACTTGGCATATTCGCACCTTCACTTACAACGTAAACACCAGTACCAAGAAGGTTCGCAGCGTCCACAGCATTAATTTCATTTTGAGTGGCCGATGGGAATGCACAATCAGCATCAACTGCCCACATTGGATTATGATCCAGAGCGTCATCGCGTGTATGGAACTCTGCATTTGGGAACTGCTCGGTGTATTCACCGATGCGCCCACGGCGATTATTTTTCAGATCCATCACCCATGCGAGTTTGTCAGCATCGATGCCGTCGCCGTCAAAAATCCAACCACTGCTATCCGACAATGTCAGAACTTTTCCGCCGAGGTCATTAATTTTTTCGACAGTGTACTGGGCAACATTTCCTGATCCGGAAACAAGGCACGTTTTGCCTTCAAATGTTTCACCACGGGTTGCAAGCATGTCTGCCGCAAAATAGACACAGCCGTACCCAGTTGCTTCGGGTCTGATTAAACTTCCGCCCCATTCCAATCCACGTCCAGTCAGAACACCAACAAAAGTATTTGTAAGTTTCTTATATTCTCCAAACATATAACCAATCTCACGGCCGCCAACACCAATGTCGCCAGCAGGAACATCTGTGTCTGGTCCAATGTGTCTAAATAATTCAGACATAAAGGATTGGCAGAAACGCATAACTTCGCCATCGCTTTTTCCTTTAGGATTAAAATCAGCTCCACCTTTGCCGCCTCCCATAGGAAGCGTTGTCAAACTATTTTTAAATACTTGCTCAAATCCTAGGAATTTAAGAATCGATAAGTTCACCGTTGGGTGAAAGCGAAGTCCGCCTTTGTAAGGGCCAATCGCACTGTTAAACTCGATTCTGTATCCGCGGTTTACTTCTACATCGCCTGAGTCATTTACCCATGGAACTCGAAATTGAAAGGCTCGTTCTGGCTCAACAATTCTGCTCAAAATATTACCGCTTACGTATTGAGGTCGTCGTTCCATCACAATTTCAAGGGAGGAAACCACTTCATGAACGGCTTGTAAAAATTCGGGCTCGTGCGGGTTTCGAGCAGCCACGTTGCCCATAAAGTCTTGAACGAATGGGCTATCTGTGTGAGATGTAGTACAGCAAGTTGTAGTCATTGTGAAGTTTCCAAGTTTCTGTGGTAGTGGAAGATTACATTATCTGAAACAAAGATGGTACCCTGTTTGCTATTGAAATGGAACAACAAAATCAACATAATTTAGTCCCGGATGACCTCCTCCCACTGAGGGCAGAAATCGATAAAATCGACCATCAGATTCTTGCCCTTTTGAGCCAGCGAAATGCAGTTGTAGAGAAGGTCGCAGAAGTAAAAAAAACAACCGGATATGGGATTCGCGATTTTGCTAGAGAGAAAGATTTGCTTGCTGATCGTGGAAGCCGTGCTGAATCTGCAGGGCTTCGCAGCGAGGTCATTGAGAGTCTATTCCGAGTCATTTTGTGGGCAAGCCGTGATCGCCAGGCGTCTCTGGGCGCTGAAGTCCCAAGAACAATGGAAACAAAAACCATTGCGATTATTGGCGGCAATGGTGGGATGGGGCAACTCTTTGCGCATCTGTTTGAGGATTTTGGGCACGATGTTGTGATATCCGATCTTGATACTGATTGCACTAATAAAGAGGCAGCACGTGAAGCTGATGTTGTTGTCATCGCCGTACCAATTGCATGCACAATTGAAGTTATTGAAGAAATTGCTCCGTACTGCAAAGAAGGTTCGCTCCTCATTGACATAACGTCTACGAAACAAAAACCAATTGAAACGATGTTGAGAAATTTTTCTGGCAGCGTGATTGGTACACATCCTTTGTTCGGTCCATCGGTACACTCCCTGCAAGGGCAGCGGATTGCAGTTGTTTCAGGAAGAGATACTGGCAATTGGCACGATTGGCTTTGCTCAATATTTCACGCAAGGGGACTGTCTGTGCTTGATACAACTGCGCAGGAACACGACCAAGCTATGAGCATCGTCCAAGTTCTCACCCACCAAACAACAGAGGTCCTTGGCAGAACAATTCAACAATTAAATGTTGATGTTCGGCGGACACTTGAGTTCACCTCGCCTATCTATTTGATGGAGTTGTTGATGGCAGCAAGACATTTTGCGCAGTCAGCTGATTTGTACGCTTCGATTCAAATGAACAATCCTGAAACAAAGAATATTCTTGGTGCACTCCAGTGTGCTGGGGATGAGCTTCGCGAAATCGTACTCAATCAAGATGTGCAAAAGTTTCGAGATCTATTTGCAGAGGTACACGAACACTTTGGCGATTTCTCTGAACAAGCACTAGAGCAATCAAGTTTCTTGATAGACCGACTTGTCGAACGTGGGTGATTGCGCAATTCGGGAGACAATCCGCGTGATTGTTTTTGTTCTTTGGACAAATTAACTCTCTCGGAGATAGTTTTTCATGTATTTTTCTTTGATTTTGGTATTTTTGTGCTATAATGCAAGACGTCGGGGCAAGCGTTGCGTGCACAAAGGAGTGACGCAGCATCTGGAAAATCAAACTCGTATCGGCGTACTTTTTATTATAGGCGCTGTAGATTTTTATGTAGGACAATGGCAGCATTGAAAACTATGACTTCAATTGAATTTGGCGATCGCGTAATACATCCTAAGTTTCCCGAATGGGGAAGCGGGGCTGTTATTAAGATTGAAAATACACCTGTAAATGGAGAGCCTTCAACAAGAGTGACGGTTCGTTTTGCGCACGCTGGTTTGAAGAAATTTGTTGGTGATTCGATTCCACTCGATGTCATGCTAGATGAACATGCAATGCCTGGGGATAGAGATTGTAAACGCCCGGCTATTGCAGAAGTGGAAGATTTAGAACGTTCAGGATTGACACAAGCGGTTGAACAGAAACTTGAAGAAATCATGTTTAAAATTCCACTTGCTTGCCGTGATCCATTTAACACGATAGAGCATAGGATGCGAAGGACTCTTGACCTGTATAAATATGACATGAGTGGGAGAGGTCTCATGGAGTGGGCGATGGCACAAACAGGAATGGATGACCCGCTTACGCGATTCAATCGAACGGAATTAGAGGTCTACTTCAAACAATACTCATTCTTGCTGAAGCAGCATCTCTCAAAATTGATATCAGAGATGTACTCAGACAAAAAAATGTTGAATAACCTGCTAGCCGAAGCGCCTGAGGGTGCCCGTCGTGCGGTCGCGAAGTTGACATAATTCAATCAGCGCCATCGCTTCCAAAAAAGTGGTTGTCGTCACGATCATCTTGCCGAGTGCTATCACGACGGATTTGTTCTACAAGTTTGCGTAAGTACACGTTCTCTCTACGTGTTGATTCCAAATCAAACACCATATACTTCACACTTAACCGGAGGTAGTCAAGAGAGTCCTGTAGTTTTGCAACTGACTCTTCGATTTGCGAACGCTGTGTCCCATCGTGCTGGCAGAGTCGTTCTAATTTCTCTCGGTACTTTGTTGGAAGTGATTGCAGTTGTTCAATCAGCCTGCACATTCTCTCTTCTATGTTACGCTCGTTCATCGGTGTACTCTCAGTTCTCTCGTTCAGTTCTTAAGTTGTTTGTAGCAACGCACTACATTGATATGATGCACCAACTTAATGAAGCGTCCACAAAATAGCCTAATAAATAGGCATTCAAGTTGAAAACAACGTTACTCTCGGACGTTGGTATTGGATTATGCGGAATACGTTCGTTAGAAGATTTGAATAAACACAAATGAGCCCAAGGCAAGCACAATAATGAGGATAATCATCTTTTTTCGAAACTCGTTTTCGATTGGATTTCGGTGCGAAGTGCCATCGCTCAACCATGTGCCGCATGATGGGCATTGCGTTACATCGTCCCAAACTTCCTCGCCGCAATGTGGACAGTACCCTGTTTCCTCTTCAGAGAATCGCTCTATATCATCTTGGCTTGGTTCTTCGTTACGCATTTGTCCTTACTCGCCTGGGCTGCTTACTAGTTTCATTCTCAGTTGTTGCTCTGATTGATTCATATCATAGAGTTTAAAATTAGCCGACATAGGTACTCTTGTGTTCAAATATGGCATGGTGCCAAGCCCTTGCCATGCTTCTTCAAGAGTGAGATTATCGACAGTCCCACGCATTCTCCTTGGATTAAATGGCACCCATCCTACATTTGGCAGGGCGTATTCTCCCCAGACAGCGTAGGAAGGAGCTATACGATTTGACCCGTTAATCATGTTTCTTATAGTCATTCCAAGTATTGGTCTTGCGGGGATTCCCGCAGACCGAAGGACTGCAACGCAGGCGCAGAGCAAATCTGTTTCAGAAACGGCTTCGTTAGCATTGAAAGCATGATTTGCACCCTGGATATCAAGGTTAGCGTATTTGCCGCTTCCAGCTACAAATCGTCCATGGCTCTTAATAGTGTCAATGCAATATTTA
>PVBE010991302.1_pt1 | contig 13137 bp, 8 predicted proteins | sample 1631181 | NCBI WGS metagenome assembly PVBE01 (sample SAMN08397723, study PRJNA350692) | Marine metagenome, whole genome shotgun sequencing project. | isolation source: water | place: Pacific Ocean | collected 2012-04
GCCAACGTCGGCGCGCCCGTCGTCGGCCTGCGGCGCGAGCGGTTCGGCGACGTGTTGCTCGGCGAGCTCGCCGAGGGCGCGTGCGAGGCGCTCGCCGACGACGCCTGGGCGAGGAGCCTAATCACCTAATGTTGAGTCCTAGTGCGCCCAGCTCGTCGACGAGCGCGCCCGTCGCGGAGCACTCGGGCGATGCGGCCGCCGGCCGGTCCCCGCTATCCATGTAGTACGTGCCCGCTTCGTCGTCGACGCAGGCGAGGAGCACCGTCGCCGCGCCCTCGGCGGGGGTCTTGAAGAGGCGACGCGGAAGCAACGCGCGCACGGGTGGTGGAAAAAACCCCTTGAGCATGGGCGTCCACACGAGTCCGGGATGGCACGCTCGCGCGTCGACGCCGGCGTCGCGCAATGCTGCCGTGAACTGCATGAGACCTAACTTCGAGGCCGCATAGGCGCTCAGCGAGTTGTCCCGTCGCCGGTCGTCGAGCATGCGAGCCACGGGGCAGGCCCTTGCGCGGAGATGCGACGACGACGCCACGTTGACGACTCTCAGCTTCCGGTTCCGGGCGCGGAGCCCGAGGGTCAGCCGCGCCGGCGCTAATAAATTGACGCGCATCGTCTCATCGGTGGCGGCGCCCATGACTCCGGCGTTGTTCACCAGCAAGTTGACGCCCCTCGGCAGCGCCGCGTCGCCTTCATTGAGGTCACAGACGGCGCACTTGTGCGCACCCGGAAATTCCTCGCGCAGCCGTGCGGCGACGGCTTCTCCCTTTGCTGGGTCGCGAGCGCCCACGAGGACGTCGTAGCCGCGTGCCGCGAGGCCGCGGCACACCTCCTCCCCAATCCCACCGGTGCCGCCAGTGACCAACGCGCGGCCGCCGCCGTTCGTTGTCATAGGCGGGCCGGCGTAGCGCCGCCCCGGCTTCGCGTTCGACAGCAGCTCTCCGAGGATGCCGAGGGCCCAGCGCGCGCTTCGGCGCATCTTTGTGCCGATCGCTGCGGCAGTTCGTCGACCGCTGCGGCGGCTCGTCTATCGCTACGGAACCGTCGTGCGGCTCGTCGACGGCTGCAGCCTGTAGGCCAGCTGCAGTGATGAGAGTGCTGCACTGCCCGTATTGCTGCGGCAGCGTACAGGGGATCGCTGCGGCAGCGTGCAGAAAGCTATAGCTTGCCTATACAATGCTTACATGCACCTATACACGCTATCCACGCTCGGTGCCAAAAACCAGAGCTAGCGTCACGTAAGACACTAGCACGCAAAGCTCGTCGGCCTCCAACCTATACAAAAAAACCGGGTAATGTGAGCCAGCGCTGCGGAATATATCCTCATAAATAGACCGTCATAGCTCGCACGACATCGCTGCGCAATCGCAGCGAGCCGGCACACAAAACACAAAACACCAAGCACAAAGTAGATCACGCATCGAATCTGTCGCGTTCGCCCTAGTGTCGGCGAGTCTCACTCCACTGTAACAACGAAGCATGGGCGCCCAGCCCACGAAACCAGAAAGAGAAGAGGCGGACGAGCTGCGAAAGAACGTGCCGCAGGCCTGCTCCGAGGCGGCCGACGCCATACTGGAGGCTGATGTATTATTGCTCGCGACGGGCGCCGGCTGGTCCGCTGAAAGTGGCTTAGCTGTATACAGAGATATAGCAAACGTCAAGGCATATGCTGAAAGAGATCTTACATATAGAGAACTGTGCGTGCCGTCGTGGCTGCGCGACGAACCCGAATTATTCTGGGGCTTCTGGGGCCTGTGCTTCAACGACTACCGGCAGACGAGGCCCCACGACGGGTATGGCATCGTTAAAAAATGGCGGGATGCGATGTTTTCTACTTCTGACGTGGCGGACGTGATCGGTTTGAGGGTTGCGGAGCAGGAGAAGCAATCATCACTGGAGGATTTAAAAAATGAGGAGGAGGCGTGGTCGAATGATCACGTCACACCGCCGGGCGCCTTCTTCTCCTACACATCGAACGTCGACGCGCATTTCTATGATGTGCTCGACGCGGGCGAGATCCGGGAATGCCACGGCAATGTCGAGTTGTATCAGTGCGGCGGTAGGAGGGTGGTCGTCGAGGACGAGGAAGGTGAGAAGGTGCTGTACATGTCGAAGAAGTGCTCGCGGAGCGTGTGGCGCGCTCCATCAAATCTGGCGCCCTACGCCGTCTCCACAGATACGATGCTGGCGGACGACGGCGCCCGCGCTTGTACATTAGCCGCCAAAACTGATGTGGAAGATAAGGCGACGATCGGCCACACGGGTGGTAGTGAGAGGGACCCTTCTACTACCCTCCAGCACATGCCGCCTCCCCTCAATGATCGCTCAAAAACCTTCGATAAAAACTGGCCCGTGTGCCCGCGCTGCGGCGGCCGCGCGCGGCCGGCCATCCTCATGTTCGAGGATAACGATTGGGTCGACTCGGCAGTTCAAGATAGACGCTACCGCGAGTGGACGGCGGCGGTGCGCTGGCTCGCGACGGAGACGCGCTTGGCATCGAATCCGTTGCGGGTCGTGATCCTGGAGGTCGGCGCCGGCGGCAACGTGACCACTGTCAGGCACGAGTCGGAGCACGTCTTCCGCAACGTCGATGCCGTGGCGACCACCTTAATCAGGGTGAACCCCGAGTTGCCGCTGCCGGACAACGACGTTGACAAATTAGCGGCGGGCCGCGTCCGCGTTGTATCAATCATGGCCGGCGGGCTCGACGCCGTGCGCCGCATCGACGCGTGCCTGCGCGAGCGGCGGCCGGACCTGTTCGACGAGTCGCCCACTCCGCCGGACGAGGCGTACACTCCGCTGGCGGGCTACGAGGCGATCGGCGAGGAGCTCGGGGACATCCGCCTCGACGAGTGACGTCACTTAAGTTTTGAATTAATTATAGGACTACGCCCCCTTCACTAGACCCCTTCACGGGCTCCTCCTGCGCGTAGATGACCTGGCCCTGCGCGGGCGGCTGCGGCGCGTAGATGACGGTCGGCGCGGCGTGGCGCACTTGTACCGTGGCCATCTCGACGGCTTGGACGGTCGGTGGTTCGGCACTTTTCGGCGGGTCCGGCTGGAAGAGGCAGAACGTCCAGATGACGCTCGGCACGAGGAGCAGCGCGATCGCGATGGAGCTCCAGAAGGCGAGGAGGTGGGCGTGGGCGTGGATCGACGAGCCGTCGTTGCAGCGATCCGGGTCGCCGACGCCGTCGCACTGATCAGTCGCGTCCATGTCGTCGTCGTGAGGGTTGCAGTAGTTCCAGCAGTCCTTTTCCGTCGCGAAGGCGCGGCATTGGTCGTCGCTGCCCCCGCCGTCGTCGCAGTCGTCGCCCCACTTCGAGTAGTAGAGGTGCCCGCCCCCGGTGTCCGGGTTCGTACAGAGCTGGAACCGCGAGGTCTTCTGGCCGCAGTCGTCGTCCCAGGAAACTCCAGTCCACGGCTCCGCCGAGTCGCACTTGATCGTGTCCTCGCAGTTGTGGCGGATCGCGGCGTCGGCGCCCGACGCGCAGACGATGAAGCTGATTACGGCTAGGACACAATAAGCCATCATAATGCCTTGGACCAGATGCGGCTTGCAGCCCTCCTCGCCACAACACTGGCAGACGAAAATCGACGCCGTGACGAGGACTGTGACGTTCATAATCACATTGATCCATCCGAACCACGCGTAGAGCGGTATGTCGAACGTGAAGAGCGCGCAAATAGTCATGCTGATCGTGGCAATGCTGGCGCAGACCACAACGGCCGTGCCCGAGCAGCGCTTGTTGCTCCCACAGCACTGGTTGTTGGCGGCCTGGGACATGGTCGCTCGCGGTCCGCGCGGTGCGCTCACGTGGGAGGACCGGTGCCTGGGCTTTTGGGGCTGCCCAGCCAACCTACGCCGTCGACGCCCGGGCTTTGGCAGTCTAGCTAGCGCTGTAAGACACTAGGAAATCAGCAAGCGCGCGCCGCGTGTTTAAGGCAGCAGGAGTGCCACACAGTTGAATCTGAGCATCGCTCGGACGAGCATACATCCCAGCGCAGCCCGGTGCGGCTCGAGAAGCGCTCAAATTCAAAGAAGGGCCAAAACTGAAAATGCCCTCCGACGAGCTCGTCGCGCGGCGCCAGGCCCTCGAGGAGAAGCGCCGCCGCATCGAGGCCCTCAAGGCGCAGAAGGCCGAGCGCGCGCGCCAGGCCGCCACCTCCCAAAAGAGCGCCGCGTCCGCGGCCGCGAACCTGCGGTCGTACGTCGACGGCCTGCTCTCGCAGAAGTCCGAGGCGCCGGCGCCAGCAGCACCAGTTTCCACCCCAAATGGCACGCAGCTGCCGCCGCCGCCGCCGCCGGCCGCGCCCCGCGCGTCGACGTCGCCTCGATACGAAAGAAAAGTTGTGGATGTGCTCGCGGCCGCGACGCAGACCGAGACACATGAAGATGTTGACGAGGCCGCCGCGGCCCAGGCACGACTGGAGAAGGAAAATACCGAACGGGCGCTGAAAAACCGGAGCAATTCATCTTCAGAGAGCGCGCGCAAGGCAACCGCGGACATTCACAAAGTCGAGAAAAAAACCGTGGACCTCTCGTCACTATCAAGTCGAGCAAAACTCGTCGAGAAGTGTCTCGGCGAGCGCGACGTCTTCGACGCTCTTTTTGCACCTGTCAGTGTCGAGACACAAGAGAGCGCCGGTGCCAACTTCCCTTCATCTGGACGGACGACGTTTACGATGCCCTTCGAGGCGGCGTGCACGGGCGTCGCCATCATACGAGAGCGGCCCGAGGCCTTTGTCGCCGCGTACGCATCATCCACATCTGAATTCGACGGCGACGTCGGAGAAGAGGGATGCGTGTGTGTCTGGTCCCTCGCCTCCACGAAAGCGCCCGATTCTCAATTCAGATGCGAGGCCGGCATTACAAGCATAGCGTGCGACCTGCGACACCCTTCGTTGGTGTTAGGTGGGGCGGCGTCGGGCCAACTGCTCCTGTTTGATGGTAGAACGCAGACTTGTGTCGGTAGATCACCCCTGGACCGCCACGCGCCTCATTCATCATCGATCTGCGCTTTATCTGTGCGAGACGACGGTACGGTATTGACGGGGTCGAGCGACGGCGTTTGTTGTCTGTGGGCGCCGGGAAACTTAGAAAGGCCCCTCGAGAAGCGGCAGCTGGGGCTCGCGGTGTCCTGCGCCGACTTCGCCGACGATAGTACGGCGTACGTCGGCTGCGAGGCCGGTTCCGTATCAATGGCCACGTTCGGCGGCAGCGAACCGTGCGCCTCGTTGGGCGCGCACCGCGGCCGCGTCACGTGCCTCGCGGCGCACCCGGCGTCGCGGAAAGGTGCGGCTGCTTCCAGTGATACGCTTGGATTAAGGAGGCACCTACTGGCGTCGGCGTCGGTCGACTGGACTTGTAGATTGCGTGTGGGTAGTACACCGCTGGGCGCGCCCCTGGACCACGGCGCGCACGGCTACGTGGCATCAATAGCGTGGTCGCCGTCCAGAGCCGCCCTACTGTGCACGGCGGCGTCCGACGGGTGCGTGCGGCTCTGGACGGCCGCGTCGGGACAAATCGTCGGCGCCGCGGAGCAGCTGTCGGCGGGCGCGTTGACATCCGTCGCTTTTTCCGGAGACGGCCGCCGCGTCGTTGTCGGCGACGCGCTCGGTTGTTGTACGGTGGCGGCGCTCGAAGCGAGTGTTTGTGGCGAACACCCCGCCGAGGCGGCGCGGCTCGACGAGCTCCTCGGGGGCCTCGCGCCGACGTAGAGCCCCGAAGGACTAACAATACAAGAATTTAGTAGTCGGCGCCCCCCGTCACACGGACTAACAATAACAAGCACTTAGTAGTCGGCGCCCCCGTACCCGCCGCCGCCGAAATAGCCCGGCGGCGGACCGTAGCCCGGCGGCGGGCCGTAGCCTGGAGGCGGGCCGTAGCCCGGAGGCGGTCCTCCTCCGTAGCCGCCGCCGCCGCCCGTGATCATCGATATGTACGCGGCGAGGCCGGGCGGCATCACGCCGCCCGTCGGCGGCACCGCGCCGCCCGGCGCGACCGGCGCGCCGGCGCCGGCGGCGTAGGCGCCGGGCGCGGGCATCGCCCGACGTCCCGACCGGTTCTTCGGGATGCCGTCGGACGGCCGCGCGTTCCCCGTTTTTTCCGCCACCACTTTCACGGCACGCTCCAGGGCGGCGTGCGCCCGCGTGTGGTTCCGCTGGTCGACGAGGTAGCACGGCAGCACCTGGTCCGTGTCAAAAAACACGAGCTGGGGCGCGCCGTCGCCCTCCTGCGTGGGGTATTGAGTGACGCCATCGACGCGACTCGTTTGCGACGCGCGGTTTGTTGAATGCCACCTCTCGGACACCGCGCAAAACGTAGCCCAGGTGCGAGTCATACCCAGCTTTCTTCGGCACGCCGCGGTCCCGCTTCTGCGTGGCCTTGTACTGGCGCCCCGGCAGCGCCAAGCACGCGAAGACAATCGCGTCTTTCGCGTAGGCAAACGCCAGTCGAGGGTCCGTCGTCGTGTAGATTCCGCGCCCAAAAAAACCGTCGTCGGTGACATGTCTCACGGTCCGCCCGTCGGGCACCTTTAGATTGCCCTCCATGATCGCCCGGAAGTTCGACCGCGACGTCCCATGATACACAATCGCTAAAGGTGTGGCGCGCGTGCCCTTGTTCCGGCCGCTCCGCGGGCAGGGCGCGCGCGCGAGCATGGCCGCGTGCTTCTCGAAGAACTTGACCGCCAAATCAAAATTCGCGCACGCGTTTTTCAGCTCCAAACCCACGGCCCACTTCTTCGAGTCGCGCGTGTACTCGGTGACGATCGCGGCGAGGCCCGTCGGCGTCGACGCGAGCTCCTCCGTGTCGACGCTCTTGCGTTTCTCTTTCGCGGCGCGCTCGGCGGCGTTCTTGCGCTTGATGGCGTCGGCGCGTTTCTTCTCCTCGGCCTTGCGCTTCTCCTCGGCCGCGAGCTTGCGCGCGATCCGCGCGTCGCGCTCCTCGGCCTTCTTGCGGCGCTTCGCCGCGCGCTGCTCTTCTAACTCCAACTGTCGCGCGACGGCCTCGTCGTCGACGTCGATCACGGACCGCCGCCGCTTCGGTGAGGCCGGCGACGCCGCCGTCAGGTCCACGACCGAGTCGTCGTCGTCCTCGGACGACTTGTCGCAGAGGTCCACGACGTCGCTTTCGTCGTCAATGTCGATCGGCTGCGACTCCGTGGCCATGGTTCTTCCCTGGCGCTGCGAGTAAAGACTGGCGTGTTCAGGGGACCGGTCTGTGCCGGAGCTTTGCGGGCGCCACGCGACCCGACGGGTGGCGCAGAGGTCGAGGGCGCTGCGAGCAGCGTGTGGCAGCACGAGGGGCCACGTATACGGTGGAATAAATCCAAAACGCAGCCGGGCCGAGCTAAATGGCTAGCGGCTGTAAGACACTAGCAAGAGCAGCTTTTGGGGACATAACAAACACCCGCAGCGCAGCTGATGGGAGCCTGTTCGTCCCGCAGTGTTAAATTGCCTGCTAGACCTGCGCGCGCCACCGGTGAGGCCACACCAGAGACCCGCAGCATCATGTCGGACTGGTTCGAGCGCCTTGTGGGTTTCAGAGAGCGCGACGCGAATGATGTAAGAGCGCTCGTCACCGCCGAAGGCACGGACCTCGTCGCGCCCGCCTTAAACCAGCGCTACAAGGCCGGCGCGTTCACGACGCCGTCCCTCGGCGAATTAAGAGCTCAACTCAAAGCACGGACCTACGAAAAAAAACCACCGTCCTTCTCCAATGTCATCGGCGACGCGGGCGCCCTGCACGGCGAGTTCCCGGGCGCGACGTTCCAGGTCGCGAGCCAATTCAACTGCCTCAAGTTCGTGGGCCCTTCGGTCACGCCCGAGGACGGCGTCACGGGCTACGCCTGGGACAAGACGCAGGGCCCCTGCTGCGCCATCGCCTGCGGCGCCTCGACGATCTACCGGAACTATTTTGGGTTGAATGGCGCGCCGCAGACCAGAGATTCACAGATCGAGAACCTCCGCGACGTCCTCACGCATCTAGGGCCGCTCGACGGCCGCTTCGACGTCCGGGGCGGCTACACGATGGCCGACGACGCCGCGCTGCGGGCGCTAACGGAGAAGGTCGCGAGTTTAGATGAAGCGGGCCGCGACGCGGTCAAGGCGCTCCTGCGCATCGGCCTCCAGACGGACTGCCAGGTCACCTCCCAGAACTGGGGCCGCGACCAGTTGAGGGATACCGACCACGTCGTCACGCAGATCTTCGCCTCGGCCTGTTCCGTCGCCTATTCAGGAAACGGCAGCGGCCTCTGGAAGGCCTTCGCCTCGCTGGTCCTGGAGGCGTCCTACGAGGCGGCGCTCATCGCCTCCGCGCTAAACGCGCTCGACCACCCGGACCGGCCCCACGCGTCCAAGGTGTTTCTGACGGCCGTCGGCGGCGGCGTCTTCGGCAACGGCCTCTCGTGGATCGCGCGCGCCATCGAGAAGGCTCTATCAGCTGTAGACTATCCGCTCGACGTGCGTTTAGTTACGTACGCGCCGCCCGTGCCGCGCCCGTTCGAGACGCTCGCCGCGGTCGCCGAGTCCCTCGCGGAGTCGCGGAAGCGGCCGCGCGACGAGGGGAGCGCCCTCGGCGGCGCGGCCGCGTCGTCGCCGGCCGCCGTGCGCGCCGCGCGCGTCGCAGCCCTCGAGGCCGCGCCGCCGCCCGCGCCGGCCGATGCGACGGCGCCGCCGCCGCAAGTGCCGCCGCCGACGGACGCCTGAGCAATGCGCCGCCGCCGCCGACACTTCCGTCGAAGGGCGCCTGAGCACTGTGATAAGCCTCGTGTGAGTTCATTAGCACATAGTTATAAGCTAGGCCGTCGCCTCGAGGCGCGCGAGCAACCTCTTGCGCGTCCCGACCTTGAGGCCCACGTCGCGCCACTCGGCAGCCTCGAGGAACTTGGCCGTCTCCAGATCGAAGATCTCGGCCGTGGCGAGCTGCTCGACGAGCGTCGCCAGAGCATGATCAGATAATCCTAAGGACGCAACAAACTCGGCGAGGCACGGCTGGAGCGGCCCGTGGCCGTTCGTGGGCGGCGCCGGCGGCGACACGACCGCCGGCATCGTGACTGGCACGTGGGTTCTGACGGGAGAGGGAGGCGCCTGGGCCTGCCGCGCCCGCGCCGCCTCCGCGCGCAGGCGAACGGCCTCGTTCGGGATGAGGCGCGTCTGGCCCGCGCCTAAGGTGACGTTCGTGATGGGTGACGTCATGTGGCCCCCCCGCAGCCACTGCTCGATGGCGCTGCGCTCATACACAATGCCGTCGCCCTCGAGCGTCACCGGATCCTTAAAAAACTCGTAGGTGATGGGGCACTCGAGGTCCTTGATTGATACTGAAGAATCTTGAGAGACGAATTGCGGGGCCGCCGGCAGGGCGGCCGGCGCCGGCTCCGGCGCCGTCGCGGCCATGAACTGGTCCCAGGCCGCATCGTCGAAGTCGTCGTCGTCGTCTTGTTGTGGCGCCGCGCGCTGTTTCATCTTGGCCGCGCGGGCCTTCGCTATTTCACGCTGGCGCTCTTTATCTTCTTCACTTCTCCTCTTGTCTCTGAGTTGTTGCGCGCACTTCTTCAGCGCCTCGACGTTCTTCTTCGAGAATAGATCAGATCTAGTAGCAGCGGCATCCAACACGTCGTCCGACGCCCAATTCGCAGCGACGAGCGACTTCTTCTCCGTCCCGATCAGCGACTGGAACAAGCGATTGACGTCGCCGTTTTCTCTTGTTAAATCATCCTTGGTGACCGTAGAAATCCAGGCGCCGAAGGCCCCGCTCCAGACTCGGCGCCTCACGAGGTGCGCGAACTGCCGCCGTTCGCTCCGCTGCTCCCTTCTCATCAATCGAGCTTCTAACGAGCTGTGGAGCTCCATGGCCTTCGCCACGACGCGTTTAGCCGGCACGGAAGCCTCTCTAGAAGCCACGCGACACAATTGCGCGCACCGCGAAATGGCCCGCTCCAGCGAATCGACGTTCGGCTTCAGGGCCTCTTGCTGTAAAGTCGACCACCCCTGGGCCTCTTTGAGTAGGGATTCTAAGGAAGAGGCTTCATAAGCGCACTTCTCGGAGGCCTTTTTTCTCTTCGCGTCCTTCTCATCAGCTCTAGGGTCGATGACGTCGACGGCACTCCCCGCACTCCAGGGCGACCAGGACTGGTGGCCGTTCTTGTCCACCGCGACGCGCCACTTCAGCTCCCAGCCGCCGAACGTTAGACTGTTGAACGTCACTTGCGCCACATGTCTTCCATGAGAAGGCTCCAATTTTATGGATTGCGTCATAGGCGCCTTGTCGAAACCGCCGTAGCCCCAACTCTGCTCGACCCGACACTCGGCCGCCACGAACTGCTCCGCTAAGACTGATAATGCGGAGACCTCGCCAGTCACTGTCAGGCAATCCTTGCCGGGCACCTTGGACACGATTTGCACCTTCGCCGGCGTCCGCAGCGCCTCCTCGGCCTCCAACCGCAAAGGCTTCTGGGCGACCTTCTCGGCGTCGCCCTCCAAGCCGAGCGACGCCTTGTGCTTGGCCAACCAAGCGTCGTGCCACTTCCCGTATCGTTCAGACTCTTCCAGATCCTGGTCGATATCCTCGCGTAGAGCCGTATCCCTCGCTCTCGTCATCTCGCCGACGTACAACAACCTTTTTTCTTGGTCCTTGAGCACGGCCGACGATATCTGAAACTTTTCGAACCGTAGACGAGCCTCCTCGCCGCCGCCGCACCGATCGGGGTGCAGTTGTAGAGCTCTCCTTCTGTAGAGTTTGTTCACGAGCTTCGTAATATCATCAGCGGCTCTTTTAGCCTTTTCCGAGGTCTTGTGGGCTACTAAATATTTTGCGTCGTGATCCTGCTTGGCCCGCGTCGCGAGTTTCTCGGCCTGGTCGACATCTAACGTTTTCGCATCCTCATCATCCACGTCGGCAAATTCTAAATCATACGTATACGTACCCTTGTTATCTTTGCGCACTTTGACAACCCGAGCCTCGACATAAGCTTCCCGGCCTCGATACCTCGCTTGCACCACTTCATCTTCCTTGAACACATAACTCTTCGAATCTTCATCGTGCTTCGCGAGCCAGGCCTCGCACTTCTGGGCCTTGGCCTGGTCCTTCTCCTTTTCGCTCTTCTCGACGGCGGTCTCGACGGCCTTGCGGTACTTCTCGAGCCGCTTCTCCACGGCTGTTCTTTGATTGGCCTCGTCCTCCCAGTCGCTCCGCCGGATCAGATCGGCAGAGACCTTCTCCTCGATCACTTTCTCCTTGCAAGCCTCGACGAGCCGAGCGTACTTCTCGACCTCTCGGGCATCACCATCCCTCCTAGCCTTGGCTAATTTCGCCTCCAATTTCCGACGCGTGTCTTGGCGCTCTTTGGCCTGCTTGAGGCGCTTTTCCTTCTTCTTTTTGTCTTCTTTATCTTCCTTGACGCCCTTCCGCGCGGCCGCGAGCGCCGCCTCGAAGCGCTCCCGTTGATGCTTCGCGGCGTTGGCGATCGAGGCGGTCCGTTCCGCCTGTTCCCGGTAGTAGGCCTCTTCCGCGAGCAAATCAGCAACGTCTTTCCCTCCAAAGTCCAGACAGACCGGCAACGCGTGGCAGATCTCCTGTAATTCATCAAGGCGCTTCCCGTTCTGCTGGGCGCCCTCCTTCATGCGCTTTCGATCCTCCTCCGTGACCTTGACGCCCACCACGTCCCCAGGCTTCTTGCCCGGTGGGCACTTGACCACCAGTCCCGTCTCGACGCCGCTCTCGAGGATGGGAATGTCGTCTCCTTCTCTACAGCCCGCGGGCACGGTCACGAACACGACGTCCTTCTCCGGCTCGAATCCCTCCGGCGGCGGCGGCGGCATCCCTCGACCGTCGCCCTCCTTGATCAGGATCGGCAGGACCTCGCCCGGCTTCACGTCGTCGGGGCAGGGGTAGTCTCCCACATGTTTGACGCCGCCATGCGGGTCGCCTAATTGTGTTGTGTCGATGACGATCGGGATCGGGTCGCCTTGTACACAACCCTCGGGCACGCGGAGGTGCGCGACGATCGCGCCGTCGGCCTCGACGGAGAGGCGCGCCGTCGTGCCGTCGTCGTGCTTGCTCTCCTCCACGGCGTAGACCTCGCCGTCCTGGATGTCGTCGAGATCCATGTCGTTGCTACGCGGTCCTTATCTGTTCTACGCGGTCCGTATGCGCAGCGCTGGGTTATCCGCAGCGCTGGGGTATTTAGCGCCAAAAGCTTTTTATGCCGCAGCTGTGGCGCGTGTGCTGTAGGTCAAGCGCAGCGCTGCGCTGGCTGCAGACGCAAGCGAGTCCAGAGCTGCGCCCGCGCCGCACGCGCGCAGGAGCTCGCAGGTCACCCTCGGGCCTCCCTATAATACCTAGCGGCTTGTAAGATACTAGCAATTTGAAATATTTTGAGGTTGCTTGCTTAAGAGCTAGGCCGCCTAGCCGCGGCCCGCCGCGGGGGCTGCGTTTTAGGGGCACGGCGTACATTAATACGATTCGTAGTGTGTTATGGACAACTAGGACCGTGGGAGGCAGTTATTAATCCGGGATTCCCCAGTGGTATCTTCTAGTATCTCCGCGGTCATCGGCCCCATGTGGGGCCCCATATATGCACCTGCTCGCGTTTGGCCTCGAGTCCCTTCGTGCCGTGTGGTTCCAAGAGTGGGTATTGCATATTGCCCTCCGGTCCGACGCTCGCCCAACCGTCGTGCAGGACGAGGACACTCTTGTACCAGCCGTCGTGCGCCCACACCCCGGCGACCTCGACGGCACGTCCGTCGAGGTCGCACAGGAACAGCTTCGCGAAGTCGTGGAGGTCGGCGTCGCGGCCCCGATACGCGTTCCACCGGCGGAGGTCCATGCGGACGCGCGCGGCCGCGGGGAAGAAATTCCAGAGGCGGAGAAACCTTTCGCGGACGGTTGATTCCCCCCGGGCGCTGTGGTCCGCGGCCCACACGGAGCCGCGAACAAAATCTTCGCCTGCTCCGCCATACATGGAAGGGGGATAATCGCAGTAGTCGTACGATTCGATGCCGTCGCGGGCAGGGGACCCGGGCGCGAAGTCGATGGACAGCAACGAGCCGCTGCCGTCGTCGTAGGGAGCCGGGGCGGCGAGGCCGTCTCCATCGAGGGGAAAGGCGACGCGGAGCATGGCGACGGGCAGTCGGTCC
>PVBE010192300.1_pt1 | contig 13136 bp, 7 predicted proteins | sample 1631181 | NCBI WGS metagenome assembly PVBE01 (sample SAMN08397723, study PRJNA350692) | Marine metagenome, whole genome shotgun sequencing project. | isolation source: water | place: Pacific Ocean | collected 2012-04
CCCATCCGTCGAGGGGTGCTCGGGTACGCCGACGGCGTGCAATCTCCTGACCGGCACCGACTGCACCGCGGCACAGGGCTGCAGTGAGACCGGCACTTGCGGTGATAATACGGGAGCGTTCTGCCCCATCTGGATCGAATTGCAGTGCGTCATTCTCCAACTCGGCGATGGCTCCTGCGCGTGGGACGCTGCGCTGCAGCAGTGCTACTCGCCGTGTACGCGCGCTGTCGACCAAGCGACCTGTCCGTCCTCGGTCTGCACCTACACCTCGGGAGCCTGCAGCGGCACGGCGGTGGCGTGCCAGGCACTCACTCAGCAAGTGGCTTGCACCGCGCAGCTCGGCTGCACCTGGAATTAGCCGTCCCCCGGCTCAACCCCGCGCGCGAAACGTCGCAACGCACTCGACGTGTTCCGACTGCGGAAAGAGGTCGAAGGGCGTCGCCGACGCCAGCTCGTACCCGCCCGCCACAAGCGCTGCAGCATCCCGCGCAAGCGTCGCCGGATTGCACGAAACATAGACAAGGCGTCCAGGATGTAGCGCCAGCAGGCCTTCGATGACGTCCTTCGCGCAGCCCTTTCGCGGCGGGTTAACGACCGCCACATCGAAAGCGAGCTTCTTGTTGGCGATGCGTTCAAACGCCGCCGCAGCGTCCAAACACCAGAACTCCGCGTCCGAAAGATCGTTCAACTTCGCGTTAGCGCGCGCGTCGTTCACCGCTTCACGCACGGACTCCACCGCCGTGACCTCATGACCTTCTTTGGCGAGGCGCAGCGCGAGCACACCCACCCCCGCGTAGAGTTCGATAACACGCGCTCGCTCTTTGCCGACTTGTTCGCAAGCGAAGCGTTGCAGTTCATCGGCGGCGCTTCTGTTGACCTGAAAAAACGCTTTGGGCGATACCCGCAACTTGAGACCGGCAACTTCCTCTTCGAGCGTCTCGGCCCTGCCCACACATTGCACGGGGCCCTCCCCAAGGATTCGATCCCCCGGCCCACTCTTTCCCAGGTAGATGCCGGAGAATCCCGGGAACACGCGTCGCGCGGATTCAGCGACGAGCTCTGCTCGATGCAGCTCGCCGGTCGGTGTCAGCAACACCGCGAGCACACGCCCGGCGCCGCTCGAGCGCAGAGCGACAAAGCGCAGGCCTCGCTGCATGAGGCCCCCCGTTTGCTCGGCTTGCTCGCCTTGCTCGCCTTGCTGGAGCTGCCCGGCCTCCACGCCCTCCTTCTCTTTCGCACGTTCCGTCGGTGCCAGCCTAGGCGCGTAGTCATCGGGTCCCGGACGTCGTTTCTGTCGCGCCGCGCCGGCGCGCGTACCTCGACGACCCTGCCTGCGTCCGCCCTTTCCGGAACGTGGCCGGCTGAGCGCGGCGATAAGCTCCGCTTCGGACGCGGGCCCGCCGCATCCGTTGTCGCGAGCGAACTCCCCGGGCGCCTCCGCGCTCGGAACCTCGTGTTCGGATAGTGCAACGCGCAGCGCGTCGGCGGCGTCCGCGATGGCGGACTCTTCGAGTGGACATCCGGCCATGCTCTGCACGACATGCGTGCCCCGCTGATAAGCGCCGAGGACCATCTCAGGACCACGCCGCCGCGCGATGTACGTGACGCGCGCGCGCCAACCGAGATCGGACGGCGCAGCGTGCGTTGCGTCCACAAGGTCTGGGTCGAGGCTGTGCTCCGCAAACGCTTCGCGCACCCGAGCCTGTTTGAACGCGAGCTGTTCCTCAGTAGTCAGATGCATCACCCGACAAGGGCTAGCCGCGGTCCAGCGGCGGCAGGGCAGCGACTCGCGTCGCATGGCCGACGCCGCGGAGCGCTCCAATAAGCGGACATGGGCCCGATGTTGTCCGGCCGCCAGTACAAGCGCGCGCCCGCTTTCTCCGGGGAGCCCGTCTTCCACCGTCATTGTCTCGGGCTTAGTTCCAGTCGGAGACGTCGCTTTTCCTAGCCCGTTTCCGTCTAGGATATCTACCTGGCATTCGACGCGTTCTCCGGGGTTGAGTCGGCGGAGTCGGCCCGGGGGAGCTGTGATCTTAGTCATCGGAGTGTCACTTTGAGACGGCGGTTGTCCTCACGGCCACGAATGCGCTAACCCAAAGGGGATGGACTACAGCGTCAAGCACGATCTCGGTAAGGACAAGGCCAAGCAGGTCGCCGATGCCGCCTACGACTCCTACAAGGAGCGCTTCGCTAAGTACAGCCCAACGGCAGATTGGGTGGCTCCTTACAGTTGCGATATCTCCTTCAACGCCAAGGGTATCAAACTCAACGGCACCATGAAGGTCACGGACACCAGCATCGACATGGAACTGCACGTTCCGCTCTTGCTTCGGCCCTTCAAGAAGATGGCCCTCGGGGTCATCTCCAAGGAAATCGAAAAATGGGTTGCCAAGGCCAACGCAGGGGAAATCTGACTCCCGCGTGACCGCGCAAGCAGTGCGCGAAGGCGCTCAACCCTCCAGCAGATCGATGCCCGCGGCCGGCGCCTCGACGCGCGCGATCCCTGCCCGCTCGAGGTGACCCAGGACTTGCAACACGCAGGCTTCGTCCCATGCATCGCCTACGATCTGCAGTCCGACGGGCAAACCCTCACTCCAGCCGACGGGCGCGGTGCCAGCTGGCAGGCCGCAGGTATTGGCCAAGAACGCAAAGCGTGTGGTTGCGGAGAGGGCATCCGGATCCAGGAACCCTGCGCGAGCTTCCTCTTCGTTGATCCGAGGGGGCGCGCAGGCGGTCATTGGCAACGCGAGCACGTCGACCTGCCTGAGCGCCGCCGCCACCTCCTGCTTCAGCTGACCTCGGACTCTCTGCGCGTCCAGGAAGTCATCGGGTTTAAAAGATGTCACCCCCTCAAGGAGGATTCGCACGTCGCTTCCGAGTTCGCCCAGGTGCTTCGCCATCACCTGTCGCAGTACGGTCAGCATCTCCACGCCGACGGTCACAAAGCCGACGGCAGGAGCGCTCGCTGCGAGAGGTAGATCGACGGCAACCAATTCGGCTCCCTCCGCGACCAACGCCTCGAGGGCTGCGCGCGCTGGCTCGGTCAGTTCTTCCGGTGCTTGCGCCCACTCGCTCTCGACGACGCCGATCTTGAGTCCCCGGACGCCGCGACGCAGCGCTGCGGTGAGCTCGCCGGTTGCGAGCGGAGGTTGAAACTCAGAGTAGGGGTCGCCACCGCACGCGCCGGCGCCCGCCTCGATTGCCAGCGCCAGATCCGCGGGCGTCGATGCCAGAGGGCCGATGTGGTTGGTGCTGCAACCGCCGGGCAGCCCGTCGCCCGTCATCGGGATGCGCGCGTACGTAGGCTTGAGCCCAAAGACGCCGTTCCACGCAGAGGGAACTCGAACCGAGCCGCCGGCGTCCGTGCCGAGGGCGATCGGACAGACTCCTGCGGCGACCGCTACCCCGGAACCTGACGAACTGCCGCCGGGTAGGGTCTCGGGTCGATGGGCGTTGCGCGGCATGCGCCGGTGTACGTTGCCGCCGAGCGGCGAGAGGCCGTACTCGGTCATTACGGAGTTTCCGAGGATGACCGCGCCAGCGGCGCGCAGTCGCGCAGTCACCGTCGCGTCTCGCTGAGCTGGCTCGTTGGGCATCCAGCCCGTGCCCATGCGGGTCGGTAGTCCGGCGACGTCCAGCTCCTCCTTGATGGCGATGGGGACGCCATCGAGGGGGCCGAGAGCCTCGCCGCGCTCGTGCCGCTGGGCGGACGCTTCGGCCGCTTTCATCGCATCGGCATCCGCGATCTCGTACATTGGGCCCAGAAAGGGGTGGTGCTGCGCCAGCGTGCGAGCGGCGACGGTGGCGCGTTCGGCTAGTTCGACGGGGAATAATCCGCCTGCAAACGCCCGCTGGTACTGCCCGGAGTCCCGCGGCCAGCCGCTTCGAAGCGGCGGCTCCAAGTCCTGACACGGGCGGTCATGGGACGGCCGCGCGAGCACGGGTTGCGGGTTGAAGGGCAGGGAAGCTCTGGCCGAATCGGGCAGCGCCCTCAGCGCGTCGATCCCGAGCTGGCTACGGAGCTGGCTCGTCACGAGGCGAGCGAACGCCGGACGGCGCATCATGGACGCGACGGCTTTGAGCGGTGTGCCTGAAATTCTCGCCTTAGACAAATCCACCATGGCCCGGACATTAATCGCAGACGCTCTCAAGCACGTTCTTTTCCTGTGCTCTTTCAGTTACGGTCTCGACCGTGCCGACCGACAGAAGGACAATCAATGCATTGTTCTGGGATCGAATCAGGCGAACGCCCTCTGGTGTCGCCTACAAGTACTACGAACGCCCGACGCGTCTGCGTGAGGTGAGCTGGAACGAATTTGGTCTCCAGGTGCAGTACTTTTCGCTCGGGCTCGCCTCCCTTGGCGTGAAGGAAGGCGCTCGAGTCGCGATCATCGGGGGCACGGGTCCCGAATGGACTATCGCGGATCTCGGCGCGCTCGGGATCGGCGGCGTCTCGGTGGGCATCTACCCAACGCTTCCACCGGACCAGATCCGCTACGTACTCGAACATTGCGAACCGGAAGTCATCGTTTGCGGGTCGCGGGCCGTCGCTGAGATCGTCAGCGAGCTCAAGTCGCGGCTCCCGAAGCTGCGGAAGGTCATCGCTTGGGGCGGAGGCGCCGGCGTTACGGGAATGCTGCCCTTCGGGGATCTCATGCAGAAGGGCAAAGAGCTTCTGGAGGCCGACGAACGTCGCAGCCTCACGCTCGCTGACGCCGCCCGCACCGACGACCTCGCGCTCATCATCTCCACTTCCGGAACGCCGGGCCCACCGAAGGGGGTGATGCTCACCCACGCGAACTGCATCTTCGTCGTTCGAGCATTGGTGGACCTCCTGCCCGCCGAGGACAATGACGAGACGGTCTCGTTTCTGCCTATGGCGCACGTGGCAGAGCATGTCGTTGGCTTCTATACGAGGCTTGCTACCGGAGTCACCACGACCTACGCGCCGAATGCCGACAAGGTCCTGAGCACCATTCGCGACGTGCGGCCTCAGGCGTTTGGCAGTGTCCCGCGGGTCTTCGAGAAGGCGTACGCAAGGATCCAGTCGGCGCTGGCGGCAGCGCCGCCGCCTAAGCAGAAGCTCTGGCAATGGGCGACCGAAGTGGGCGTCGACATTGGGCGGCGCCGCGTTCGTGGCGAGTCGATTCCGCGAGCCCTGGCGCTCAAGGGGAAGGCGGCCGATAGCTTTGTCTTCTCCAACGTGCGCCGCGCCTTCGGCGGGCGTGTGCGCTACCTCGTCTCCGGGGCGGCGCCCATCTCGGTGGAGATTCTCGAGTTCTTCGAGGCCGCGGGGATGCGTGTGATCGAGGCGTACGGCCTCACCGAGTCTACCGGCTTGTGCACGATTAACCGTTTGTCGAATGTTCGATACGGAACGGTGGGTGAGCTCGTTCCCGGGATCGAAGTCGAAGTGGCCTCGGATGGCGAAATCCTCACGCGCGGCCCGCATGTCTTTGCTGGTTATTACAAGGACGAGGATGCAACTCGGGCCGCGCTTCGGGAAGACGGCTGGTTGCATACCGGTGACATCGGCGAGTTCGATGCCGAGGGTTTTCTGCGCGTCACCGACCGGAAGAAGAACCTCTTCGTCCTGGCGGGCGGAACGCGCGTCGCGCCGGCGCGCATCGAGGCGAAGCTTCGCCGCGAGCCGCTCCTCGGTTCCGTCCTCGTTCACGGCAACCAGCGGACGTTCCTCGTCGCGCTCATTACGGTCGATCCGGATGAGGCTCGCTCAGCGCTGCGCGCCCCCGGACTTTCGGAGCGCGAGGTCATCGAACATCCAGAGGTGCGCCGCCGAATCGCGGCCGCCGTTGTCGCGGCCAATGCGGATATCGCGCCGCACGAACAGATCAAGAAGTACGACGTCATCGCCGAGCCGTTCTCCGTCGAAGGCGGGGAACTGACGGCGACATTCAAAGTACGCCGCAAGGTCATCGAAGAGAGGTACGCCCGTCTTCTCGACGACATGTACGCCTGACCTTGTCAGGTCAGTTGTAGTCGTTGTAGATTTCGAAACGCTCGGGTGGACTCTTCACGCGAACGAAGCCGACGCGATCACGGGCGACCTTTTCGACCTCGACTTCGCAATCGGGGCGACAGCGCAGCGACTCCATCCAATGAAAGCGCAGCACAACATCTTCGCCGGTCGCGTTCGACACCTTGATCGAATTGACCCCGACGGATTCGATGTCACCGTCGCCGCGCAAGAAGTAGCTGGGTTCGTGGCGGATGCGATAAATCATGATGTTATCGGCGTGGTACGCGTACTCGAGTAGGTCGTTACGTCGGTGCAGCGGTTGGCCGTGCCCGTAGAGGACGAACCAACCCACCGCGTAGCGTTTTACGTATTCGGCGAGTTGAGTGCCGGGCAAGTACCCGTCCTCTTTGAGATTAAACAGATGCGCGTCCGCATGCGGAACGGGGCGTTGGACGAAGCCGCCTAGGATTGGAAGCTGTGTGTCTGCGGCCAGGTATTCCCCGAGGGGCCACTCCTGGACGACGATGCGGCCTCGACCCTTATGGTTCTCTTCGAGCCAGCCCTTGATAGCGAGGTACTTATCTGGGACCGGGACTAAACCGTACTTGTCGGGGCGCGGCTCGTGGATCTGGACCTGGTCCGTTTCCACGATGACGCCCTTATGCGCGGCGAGCCGCGGTGGCAGCAGGTCGGGCATGTAGAAAGCGATGCTGCGTCCCATACGTGGAAGGATGACGGCAGCCGCAAGCACCGCGAAGGCCACGGCACGCCACGATGGGCGTCGCAGCCTCTGTCCCTGCGGCATGAGTCTACCGAAGAGCGCTGCGGCCGGGATCGCCGCGGCGAGCATGGCCGGAATGAGCTGGCGGTAGGGTTGAGTTTGGCGTCCCACCCACGTGTAGGAGGCGAGGTACGCGCATAGGAACGTCGCTACGATCAGCACGGCGAGCGGTAAGGCCCGGCGATCCTTCTCGCGAAACCACAGGAAGAGCATGATCCCAGCCGCTACAAAGCACACGGTGCGGAACACCGTTCGTACCGGCTCGCCCGTCTCCATGGCGTTGTATTGGATGTCGAAGAAATCGTAGAAGAGGAACTCGGCTGTGGCGTTGAAGAACGTGTCCACGTCGCCGATGTAGTGAGCAAATCGAAGCGTCGGGAAAATCCAGATCAGCGTCGTCATGGCGGCGACCAGCGCGGCACCCCACAAGAGCCCGTGTCGGAGCAGACCGATGGAACGGAAGCGCTGTGCGTAGAGGACGATACATGCCGGCGCGACGCTAATCACGGCGAATGGGTGGGCGATTGCGATCAGCGTCGCAACGAACGTGAGCGGAAGGAATGTCCAGAGCGAGTCCTTTGACAGCGCTCGGTAAAGCAAGCCGAGCACCACGACCGCGAGGCAGCTAGCGAAAGCCCAGCTGAACATCCCGATGAACCAGGTCCAGTGCAATAGGGAGTCAAAAGACCAAAGCAACATCCAGAGCAGCGCGGCGACGACTGCTTGCCAGCGCGTCAAATCGAAAAGCCGCGCCGCGAGATACCCCAGCCACGGCACCGCGAGCCAAACGGCGAGGATGACGAGGTTGTAGGCAAGCCCGGGCGCGACACCGAACGCTCCAAGCGCAATGACGGCGAGCTCTGTGCCCTTGCTCGTGAGATCTTCGACGATGCCCGCGGGCTGCCCGGCGAGCTGCAACGGATCGTAGCTCCAGAGTTCTCCCGACTGTTCGAAGGAGGCGATGGCTCGGCGCACTTGGTAGTAGTGCAGCGCGTAGTCCGCGTTGATGACGGGATTGCCCCGCAGCAGTGTTCCGAGTGGCGCAAAGTACGCCAGCAGAAGCCCCTGAATCGCGGCGAGCCCAACGAGCGCGGTTCGCGCGGCCGCTTTGGCGCTGAGGATCCGCCCCAGGCGGCTCGTCCGATTGTCGCCTTCAGGCTCTTGCCTGGCGATGGATGCCCCGAGCTGGGGTGTTTGGTCTGCCGCCGCGTTCACTGAGGGGCGAAGGTACCTGCGTCGCCCCGCTCATGCCAATCGGATGTGGAAGGTCCGAGCTCGACACGTCTTGTTCGGGCGCGAGCAGCTCGATCGGCCGCGCGCGAAGTTCCGCCGCGCCGGCATGATTCGCGCGAGCGTGTGAATAGCGAGTTTGCCTGAGATCCGGTCGACCGACCTACCGATATGCCAGGCGCGCGGATTTGAGCGACGCGCTGTCTCAATCGCGCTGCCGCCGGACCCCACGGTTGGGCGACCCTATGGCCGCGTCCTGGAATCGAGTTATGCTCCCCGCGCACGCCTCACGTGCGTGGCGCCCGCTCAACGTGCGGGCGGCCCGCGCTGGGCTGAGTCAAGCATGCGACGTTCGTCGATATCCCTCATTCTAGTCGGACTTCTAGCCGTGCTCGGTTTTTGGGTGGCGTCGTGGCTTTTCGCCACCCCTGAGCCGGTGCCGGTCGCGGCGCCGGTGGTCAAGAAGACGCGTTTTCCGCGTCCGAACGCCAAGGCCACGGCGCGAGCCGTGGCCCGTCGCACTCATGTCGTGCGGGGTGGTGAGGACGAGCGAGAGCCCGTGAAGCGCGATCCGTTAATGGTCGCGTTCAGGCCCGACGCGCAAACGGCCCTGGTGATGGAAACCCGTGAGCTCTTAGACACACCCGCTGGCCAGCTCATCACGAACTGTTTGGCGCGCGATCAGACTGAGGCGCTCGATAGAATGGTCGAAGCCACTGGGCTCAATCCTTTCGAGGACGTCGATCGGTGGGGCATGTTTGGTGACGATGCGGCGGACAACTCAGATGTTGTCGTGATTGCCGAGGGCGACTTCACGGAGATGAAGTTCGATGACGCGGTCGAATCGGGGCAGTTGATGGCCGCCGATAGTTATGGAGACTACGCAGAGATCTTCGCACTGCCCGAGCCGTCGGGTACGGAGCCTGCCGCTGGGGAATTTCATGCGGAAATGACAGGTGGGGCGAAGCCTCCCGATCCCTCCCTCGAGATGGTCTACGGGAGGTGGTCGGACACGATGGTTCTCATGGGAACGCGGGCCGAAGTCGAAGCCTCCATCGATCGTCTCGAGGGGCGCGCGGAGCCGGGTGGTTCCGCTATTCCCGAGCATGAGGCGTACGGCGAGGTCTACGGGCTTCTTGGTGGAAATAAGCTCGCCGCCATGATGCCGCCCCAGTTTCGAGAGGGTCTCGCGTCGGCAGACAGTGCCAAGTTTCACCTCGATGCCCCGGATGACGTCTTCTTCAGGACCGACGTCGTCGGTTCAGGATCGGAGCTTCGTGAGACGGGAGAGGCCATGGCTGAGACCCTGGTTCAACTCCGCATAGCGGCCGAGGCGCTCGGCAACGAAGACCTGCTCGACCTGCTCGACCTTGCGAGCGTGGCTCCCTCGGACGAGGGGCTCTCGGTCGAAACCGCGATCCCTCTCGACATGCTCCAGAAGCATATGGCCGAGCACTGCAAGCCCCGACCAAAGAAGCCCCGCCGCGTCGAGGGTCTGCATTCACTCAGGCGTTTGGAGCGCAGGCAGCTCGAGCCGTCCGCCGACCGGTAGAGGATCTAAGAAACGGTATCCGTCGTCGCTCAGCGTGAGCAGGTGGTAGCGTTCTAGCGGCTCATCAAAGCGCACACGGATGATCGTCTTGGGCGCGAGTTGCAGCACCCTGGCGGCGAACCCCCCGACGTGAACTGGCCCCTTCGGTAGGGTCTCTTCCGAACCAAAGAGGCGCGCCAGATTGGCGTGAGTGAGCTTCTCGTCGAGGGTCAGGATCAGTTCTCGTTCACCACTGCGCCAGACCTTATGCGCGCCCGGCGAAGGCGACAGCGTGTGCCAGCTCCGCGGCGCTTCGCGACCCATTGTGGGAAGCGTGATCCGTGGAAAACGGGCGAAGGGGTCCGCCACCACGATCGCGGCCCCGGTGACTCCCGCGGGTATCGTGGCAATCGCGTCGCGGCCGACTTTGGCTCCCTCGGACCATTTTTGCATCTCGCTGAAGCCGAACCATGGTCCGGTGACGAGATGCGTAAGCGCGAGCGTGCCCGCGAGCGCGACGCCGACCCACGCAGCGCGGCCGCCATCGCTCCGCGCGCGCGCGAATGCCGCCGTGCCGCAGAGAGCGATGGCCGCGTAGAAGCCGAGCGAGGTGATGATCAGGAGTCGTACGTGCACGGGCGCCGACGTCAGCGGGAGGATGCTCACCACAGCTGCCGAAAGAAGCCAAATCACGATTCGCAGTTCGCGGCGCCGCGGTCCCAGCGCCATTAGCACGACAAATACTGAAGCTGCTATCAGCGCGTTGGTGATCGGTCCGAAATCGAAGAGGTAGTGGGCGCTGGTTCCGTACATGATCAAGGCGCCGTAGGCACCCCAGAAGCGAGCGAAGAAATCCGCCGGCGCGCTGAAGGGATCGAGGTAGGCCAGCCCGTGGACTCCCCCGTAGCCGAGGGCCACGAAGAGTGCGGAGTGAACGACAAAGACCGCCCCAAAGGGCAAGAGCGAGAGCACTCGCCCCCGCCAAGGACCCGAGTCAATCAGTAGCGCGTAGAACGCGAAGAAGGGCAGGGCTGACAACGCGTATTCGCCGGAGAAAAGTCCGAGCGCAAACGCAATCGGCGCTAGCCATCCGCCCGGGCGCCAGCCATCGGCGCGCCAGCGCATGTACGCCCACACAGCGACGAAAGAGAACGTTGCGGCGATCCACGCGCAGCGGTTTGCGATCCAGACCGAGGGCATCGAGTGAGTCGCCGAGACCGCGTAGAGCAGCAGCGCAATGCCGGCGGCCCGCGCGCCTATCGCTCGTCGCAGCAACGCAGCCGCCGCCACGAGAGCTGTCGCGAACCACGCAAGCGAACCGAGCCTTAGCGCTGACGGGTTGGCGCCCCAGAGCGAGTAGTCCGCCCACAATGAGAGACTAGATATCGGCCGTAGCGCGCCGCCCCGCATCAGGGGGTCGGAGAACCAAGGAGCGAGCCCGACGTCCCGAAGCTGCGCGTTCTCCACGAGTGTGCCGTGGAAGAAGTGATAGAGATCCCACGGAGCACGCGACGGCCAATCGCCGGCGACCATTCCGTACTGCACCAAGTCATCCAGGAATAGATCGGTCGGGCGAAGCAGGAGACGCGGAATGACGGCTACGAGCACGCAGAACCCCACCCAAACGCGCCAAGTGACGCGGCGTCGGACTGCCCCTACGAGCTGAGTCCACCCAGCCGTCGGTGCCGCGGTATTCCAGGCGACGCGCACGCGGGCATCCTGGCCGAAACGCGTCGACGTCGCAACCCGGTCCGCGGCTCACGACACGCGTGTGCTCGCTTTACCTGCTTGCGGCACGCGGTCGACGACCGGGGCCGACCGGCTCGCCGAGCGGGGCACGCCGGCCCTCCACGTCGCGGTTTCCATCGCGATCGATCGTCCTCGTTCCGCCCATTCGAGCAGGTGCAGGAAGTCTGCTCACCCGTTGATCGGCCCTGCGCCCCTTGTTGGCGCACAGGAGCGATGGGATCCGTGCTGGGCATGATTTAGCCGTCACGCTGCCGCAGCAAGCGATCGAGGACTCGTGGTTTTCCCTGAGTCGCCTGTCGGGATGGGCTACGCGTGGTCCCTCGACTAGCTAAATTCGATCACGTCGTTTCAGAATCACTAGGATCGCGATCAGCGTTGCGAACATCAAGCTCGCCATCACCGTCGAGGGCAACCAGAGCAAGTTGTAGTCCACGAAACCCCACGCGCCGGTGTAGTCCGTGCTCGCCATTTGGGCGAGAGCGCATTGAAAGTGCCCGTCGTGCACGAAGTACTGAGCGCTGCTTTTTGCCGACTCGAGCGGGATGTTCCAAGCGGGGCTGTTTTGGATCGCGAGCCGCTCCTGGGCCACGACGCCTTCAAAACCCCAACGCCCGGGCATGACGTACATCGGCCACTTCAGGAGTGGGTTCGTTGTCATCGGGACCATCAGACCGCCAAGAACGATCTGCGGAATGAGCGCGATGGGCGTGAGCGCCATCGCCGCTTCGCTGCTCATCACCACCGTGCTCAGCAAGAGCCCGAGCGCAACCGAGTTCATCGCGGTGATCGTCAACGTGCCGAGCTCGATGGCGAACGCTTCAATCCCGCCGTGAAATCCGAGCGAGAAGAACACGATGGTGAGCAGCACCGTGCATTGGATCACGCAAAAGAGGCTGAGCAGTAGGAACTTCGAGAACACGTAGTTGAACACACTGAGGTTCACCATGCGCTCGCGCAGGTAAACGGCTCGCTCTTTAACGATCTCTCTCGCAGCGTTGCTCGTCCCAAACCAGATCGCGGCGATAACGAGAAAGTTGATCGCCCCCGTATGGTCCGGCGTTGGCTTGAGGCTCGTAAGCAGGTCGGCGCCTTCGCCTTCTTCGCCCACCTTGCGACCCAACTCCTGCAGTGCGCCCACGCACCAGTAGGGGATCGCCGCCTTCTGTCCGGCGAAGACTAGCGCCAGGAGCGCGCCGATGATCGGCGCTTGGAGCAGCATGATCGCCGTGCCTCCAACGTCGCGCGCCTTGACCCTAAAGTAGCGGCTCAGCAGCAGACCAAATTGACCTCGCGTGTGCGATCGACCGCGCGGCAGTCCCGCGTTCTGCGAGCCGACACCGACCGACCGCGATCCCGAATACATCTTCTGAAAGGTCGGATTACGCGGGTCGAAATATTCTGCGTTCCATTCGCGGGCGGCGAGTTCCCGAGCCTGTTGGCGGCTCGCGGTCGGGTCGCGTTCGCGCAACGACTCGAAGATCGGTCGCTCACGCTCGTGCAGCATGGCGAACATGTCTCGGGGATTGTCGATATGGTCGGGCAATCCCTGCTTGGTGAGGAAGCTACCGAAGAATCGATACGCGTCCGGTGAAGTCGGCCCGTAGAAGATCGGGATCCCGCCCGTGCCCAGGACCAGCGCGAGGTTGAACTTCTGGAACTCGTCCTTGGCGGGCTGGTGGATCGTCGTGATGATCGTCTTGCCGGTATCTTTCGCCAGATCCGAGAGCAGCTCGACGAGGGCCGTCGTGTCGTCTGCGGCCAGCCCACTCGTCGGCTCGTCGAGGAACATGATGATCGGGTCCGTCACCAGCTCCATGGCGATGTTCACGCGCTTGCGCTGACCACCGCTGAGGATCTTGTTCTCG
>PVBE012291634.1_pt1 | contig 13135 bp, 13 predicted proteins | sample 1631181 | NCBI WGS metagenome assembly PVBE01 (sample SAMN08397723, study PRJNA350692) | Marine metagenome, whole genome shotgun sequencing project. | isolation source: water | place: Pacific Ocean | collected 2012-04
AGCGCGCCGCGCTGTCCCGCGAGCTCCTGCTCGACGCACTGGGGGGGCTGCCCAAGAACAAGCACCATTGCCCCACCCTCGTCGCCAAGGCGGTGCACGCGGCCTTGCAAGATTTCGCGAATAGCGAGACGTCAGTGACTGGCGAGGCATCGCCCACGAACAAGTGACACCCATGAGCACCGACCCGCCTCCACCATCGGCCTTCCACACCACCTCGATCGACGCGGAAACTCCGCTGCGGGCGCTGGCCCAGCGTCGCGATATTCCGCGGGCCTTGATGGAGGCCAGCGATGCCTTCTTGAGCCACGGCCCCTCGCCAAGCCTGTCGTTGCTTGAGGCCGCCGCGAGCCAAGACTTGCCCTCCGTCCTGACGGCACTCCTGGCGCTGGATGCGGCCGTGCGAGTGGATGGACAGTGGCAACCGATCATCGGCTGGCTGCGCGAGGAAGGCGGACTCGTTCTCGACGAGGACGGCGAGATTCAGCGGCTGCGGATGGCCGCGCCGATCGCCCCCCGAAGCGGCGACCACTCATCGAGCTACCGCGAGGCGATTGCCGATGGGGCGTTGGTGGGCGTCGCGGCGGGATTCGTGCTCTTGGCCAAGGAAGGCCCCATTGCCAGCGCCCACGTCGCGATCTGTGGAGCGGCCACTCACCCCATCCGAGCCCGCCAGGTAGAGGCGACGTTGCGAGGACGGCACCCGTCCGAGGAACTGATACAGCTCGCAGCCGAGACCGCCGCCCAAGAGGCGCAGCCGTTCGGCGTCGGGACGGTCCTCGACCCAACCGTCCTCCTCGCCATCCGCGATGTCACGCGCGAGGTGCTGACCGCCTCGCTCCTGGAGGAAATGGAGCACTAACCACCAAGGTTCCCCGGCCTTTCCGTCCGATTCGGACGTTAGGCTCTGCCTCACACAAACGCATCGAACCGGAAAAGTGAACCGGTCAGCTGGAGGGCTCATGGACGTTGGAATCTCGGTGACGTCGGCGCACCCCCGTGACGTCGACGCACGGACGGCGGCCAACTGGATGATCGAACGGGCAGCGGCCGTCGCCGAGTCGGGTTTCGCCTCCTTCTCGATCGGCGATCACCACAACACGCCGGGACACTACATGCAGAACGTGCCGATGCTGGGCCGTTGCCTCGCGGAGCTCGGTTCGACGCCCGTTATCCCCTTGTTTCTGCTTCCGCTGTGGCATCCGGTGCTCTTGGCGGAGCAACTCGGCACCCTCGGCGCCATCGCCCAAGGCCCTCTGCATTGCATCATGGCCATCGGCCGCGACGACGATCAGATGCCCGCGATGAGCGTCAGCGGTCGCGAACGGCGCGGGCGCCTGGAAGAGGCGATGGAGATCATCACCGCGCTGTTCCGCGAAGATTCCGTCACCCACCAGGGGCGCTTCTGGCAGCTCGACAACGTCCGCATCAATCCCAAGCCACCGGAGATGCCGCAGTTTTGGATCGGGGCAAACGTCCCCGTCGCGATCGACCGCGCTGCCCGCATGGGTGACGCGTGGCTCGCATCGCCGGGCGAGATGCCGGAGGAACTCTCAGAGAAGATGGCGTTCTTCGGTGAAGCGGTCAGCAAGTATGATCGTGGCAACGCCATCTCCGTCTTCCCCGTGCGCCGCGATGTCTACATCGGTGAGTCCGATGCTGAGGCCGCGGAGACAGCCGCCGGCGTGCTCGGCAGCGGCTATCGCGGCATCTCGCGGGATTCGCTAATCGTCGGCGGACCCGACACCGCCACCGCCGCCCTGCAAGACCTCGCCGCGCGCGGCTTCGATCACACCCTGATCCGATTCTTGCCCGTCGGCCAGGAAAAAATCGTGGAGTCTATCCGACGGATCGGCCGGGAGGTGATCCCGGCCGTGCGCACGACGGGATAGCGCGTGGCTCGTATCGCGGGGATCATCCTCGCCGCAGGCGAATCGAAGCGCATGGGGCGACCCAAGGCCCTGCTCGATTGGGGCGGCAAGATACTCATCCAACACCAGATCGACGCGCTTGCCTCCGCCGGCTGTGACCCCATCATCACCGTGCTCGGCGCCCGCGCTCACCAGCTCCGCGCACGCATCAAGTGCGTCCCGCCCTGCCGCGTGATCGAGAATGCCGCCTATCGAAGCGGCCGTGCCTCCTCGATCCGCACCGGTGCGCGACGGCTGCCCAGCGATGTCGGAGCCGTCGTCGTGGCAAGCGTCGACAGTCCCCTCTCGGCGGACACCCTAAGCACCTTGGTTGCGTCGTGGCGGGAAGAACCGACCGCCATCGTCGTGCCGCGGTTCGAGGGGCGGAACGGGCATCCCGCGTTGTTCAGCGGTGAACTCCTCGATGAGTTGCGAGCCGTCCAGGAATCGACACTGGGCTTGAAGGCGGTGCGGGAGGCGCATCGCGATGGCACGAGGTTCCTGGACGTCGACGATGCTCTCACGACACAGAATCTGAACACCCCCGAGGACTACGCTGAGGCGGTCACGCGATGGTTCCCACCGCACGCCTGAAGACAGTGTGCAAAGCGGCGGAGAGCCGTGGGGACCATTGCAGTCATAGAAAGGTGCGGAGAGCACATTGACTGACTACCGGGAGTTCTTGCTTTATCAGATCGAAATCGACACCGAGGAGATGCGCGGCCTGGTCCATCACTTCCCGCCCGATCGCTGGGACTGGCGCCCTGGACCAGGCCAGTGGACGGCACGGGAGCATCTCAACCATGCGCGCAACGTGGAGCGCCGCTACCTGGAGCGACTGGAGGGGGTGTTGGCACACGGCGAATACGTCCCGCCGGCCAAACCTCAGAGCGAACCAGTCGATCGCAGCGAGTCGCCAACCACACTCCTAGAAGACTACGTATCGCTGCGGCGCCGGGAGATCGCGGCGTTCCGTCCATTGACGCCAAGCCAATGGGCACACGAATTCGACCACCCCACCTTGTGGGGGCGGATCACGGTGGAGTGGTGGGCTGAGCGCGTCGTCGAGCACACGGCCGAGCATCTACAGGGGCTGTGGGCATTGCGGCAGCTGACCGCGATCGATCCCGAGCGGCTCAGAGCCTTGCCCCGCTAGGACCAATCCGCCTCTCGACGCGATCGAGGATCAGGCCCCCGCCTTGGGCGGGGGCCTCCTGATATAGTCCGTCGGTCAACATCTACTGAATCGACTGTCGGAGCCCGTCCCGCTTCCGGCGAATCAGTCTCGGGGGAAGCGATGGGTGTCCCAATCAGAGAGGCGGCCGCCTGCGGCGCTTACATCGCCAAACAGCGCCTCAGGCGAACCGGCAAGTACCCCCTGGTGCTCATGCTGGAACCGCTCTATCAATGCAATCTCGCCTGCCAGGGGTGCGGCAAGATCCAGCATCCGGACGAGATTTTGAAGGCCCGGATGACGCCGGAGCAGGCCTGGGCCGCCGTCGATGAGTGCGGCGCGCCCATCGTCTCAATCCCGGGTGGAGAACCGCTTGTCCATCAGGAGATCGTGCGGCTCGTCGAGGGACTGATCGCCCGCAAGAAGTTCATCTATCTCTGCACCAACGCCCTCTTGCTCGAGAAACGCATCGACGAGTTCACGCCGAGCCCGTACCTGACCCTCTCGGTGCACATGGACGGCCTCAAGGAGGAACACGACGCCTCCGTCGACCGCGCCGGCATCTTCGACACGGCGGTCAAGGCCATCGAGACGGCCAAAGCGCGCGGCTTCCGTGTCACGACGAATAGCACGTTCTTCGATGGGCACGAACCCGCCCGCGCACGTGCCATGTTCGACATGCTCATGGAGATCGGCGTCGATGGGATGATGATCTCCCCCGGCTACGCCTATCAGCGTGCCCCAGACCAGGACCACTTCCTCAAGCGCGAGGAGACCCGCGAGTTCTTCCGTTCCATCTTGGAAGCTCCCCACTCCTCGTGGACCTTCAACCACTCCGACCTGTTCCTGGACTTCCTCAAGGGGGAGATCGAGTACGACTGCACGCCGTGGGGCAACCCCACGTACTCGGTGCTGGGCTGGCAGCGTCCCTGCTACCTCTTGGACGAGGGGTACGTCGATACGTTCGCCGAGCTCATGGAAGAGACGGTCTGGGAGAACTACGGCCACGCCAGCGGCAACCCCAACTGCCAACAGTGCATGGTGCACTCGGGCTTCGAGGCCTCGGCGGTGATCGATGCCTCGACGAACCCGGGACGGGGTCTGCGCACCCTCAAGAAGGCCCTGCTGGGGTAGGGGCTTCCGGCGCGAGGCACCTCCATCGGGCCGACGTCCTCCACGCGTGCAACACTGCGTAGATGCTCACCATCGTGACCGCGCTGCCGTGGGAGGCTGATCGCTTTACGCAGCGGCTGCGCGGCCGCCGGCACACAGCTTTAGGGGACGGCTGGGCGATCTGGGGCACTCACGGCTGCGTCGACGTGCGAGTCGTCGTCTCTGGGCCAGGGCTGGCGCGGGTGAGGGCAGCCCGATCGGCGATCGAATCGCTGGACCCAGCGCCGACTGGGATTCTGGCGACCGGCGCGGCCGTGGGCCTAACGGACGACTTGCGCCCGGGCCATGTCGTGATTGCGTCCGCGCTGCTCGCCACCTCCATCACGAGCGACGGATCCAGCAAGAATCTCGGCGCTCGCCTCAAGCCCGACGATGCGCTGACGACGTTCGTTAAGACGGCGGCGGCGAGTGCCGGACTCCGATCGCACGAGGGAACCAACATCAGCGTCGATCGGGAGTTGCTCACCCCGGCGGAGAAACGGCGCGAGCATCAACGCTCGGCGGCCATCGTGGGACAGATGGAAGACTACGCCTGGGCTGAAACAGCCGGGGGTTTGGGTGTGCCATTCGCGTCGGGACGGGTGATATTGGACCACGTCACGACCTCCATTCCGGCCGCGGTGATGGAGTGGGACTGGCAGGGACCGCGGGCAGCCGAGGTCGCCCGCAGCATCGCCCGGCGCCCCTGGCTCCCGCCCAGCCTTGCCCGGCTGGGCTGGCAACGCATCCGGGCGCGGCGATCCATCGATCGACTGCTGGAGTCCGTCGTCCAGTTGGGGACACCGGCGCCGGGGGAACCCGCACCATGACACTGGCGCTGGTCACGGGCGCCACCGGGTTCATCGGCACGCACGTCGTTCGTGCGCTGCGGAACGAAGGCGTCAGCGTTCGCGCCCTCGTGCGACCGGAGACCTCCGCCGCACGCCTGGCCGACGAAGCCGTGGAAGTCGTGCCAGGCAACGTGACCGAGCCGCCATCGGTCATAGCTGCGATGGCGGATGTGGATGTCGTCTTCCATCTGGCGGCGCACTACGGGCTCACGTCAGCGGCCGCCCAACAGATCGCCGCGGTCAATGTGGAGGGCACACGCACCGTGATGCAGGCGGCGATGACGGAAGGCGTCCAGCTCGTCGTCCACACTTCATCCGTCGCCGCCGTGGGGCATACTGATGCCGCTGGAGCGCCCGCGACCGAAGCCACCTGGACCGATCCCCGAGAGTTCGCCGGCCCCTACGAAGCGTCGAAATATGACAGCGAGCGGATCGTTCAGCGCATGATCGCTCGTGACGGTCTTCGTGCGATCGTCGTCAACCCCACGGCGCCAATCGGCCCCCTCGACGTAAAGCCCACGCCGACCGGCCAAATGATCCTCGACGCCGCGCGGGGCACCATGCCGGGCTACCTGGCAGGGGCGGGCCTGAACATCGTGCACGTGCGCGACGTCGCGATGGGGCATCTCCTCGCCTGGCAGCGGGGGCAGATCGGCGCCCGCTACATCCTGGGGAACCAGGATGGGAATCTCACGCTGCAACAGATCCTGGAACGGGCGGCGGCGGCGGCTGGACGCTCCGGCCCCCGCCTGCGCATTCCCTACGCGGCCGCGCTTGCGTACGCCCATCTCGACGAGCGGATCCTCAGCCGCTTCCAGGACCGCCCGGTGCGAGCGCCTATCGCTGGCGTCCGGCTAGCAAAGCATCGGATGTGGTTCGATTGCACCCGCGCGGTGACGGAGCTGGGGCTGCCCCAGACTCCTCTGGAGGACGCATTCAGCGATGCCGTGCAGTCCTTCATCGACCGCGGATTGGTTCGGAGACCTGAAGTCTAGAATCCACGAGACTGGACCTCACACCTTTGAACGAAGAGCGGCGGCCACGTAGGGTCGCCGGAGAGGAGAGGGTGCAGCACGATGGTCAGTGATCCGATCACGGCGGACGGAAGCCAGCTCACGAATCGGTTGCTGGCGAAACTCTACGTCGCGCAGCACCGGCACCTCCACGGCGCCATCGTCGATCTCGTCCAGATCGGGGTGCCCCTTGCGGAGGTCGCCGTCGTGGTGGGTATGACCGAGAACGAAGTGCAGCAGATCCTGGATGAGGCAGCCGAGCTAGCGAGCCGCGCCATTGGGCGCCCACCTCCGGGGGCAGGGCCACCTTCGACCGGAAACTCGCCTCCCAGCTAGACCTTCGCGGGGACCCGAACCGCGCCTCGAGCCCCATCGCCGTGGCGCTGGCGAACGGCCACGGCGGCCTCTTCAAGACGCTCCAGCCCTGCCGTCAGGGACTCAAGTTCGTCGCGGCTGAGTTCCGACAAGATCTCGCCCACGAAGGCGTTCCTGCGGTCCGCTTGCTCCCCGAGTACACGCTCCCCCGACTCCTCCAGGAAGTTGCAGGAAACGCGACGATCGTGCGGATGCGGTTCGCGGCGGACCAGCTCAAGATCGACCAAGCGATCGATGAGGCCAGTCACCGCCGATGGCGTCACGCCCAAGTGATTGGCAATCTCTCCCGTGGACGAGCCGGGATACTCTCTCAACTGCACCAAGACCCGCAGCAGCGGCATGGTGATATGCGCCTTGCCCCAGACTTCGAACCGGAGCGGTCGACGATCTTCAGCGAAGACCAGTACGCCGCCAAGGCCCGGTGTGTCTGTCGTGAAGCTGCCATGACTATCCCCCTGATAGAAAAGGTAAAGCAGGGAACGAGTCTAGTGCATCTCGCTTAACAGATGCCAATCTATTTGGGCTCGCACGAAGCGTCCCCAGAGGTCTAGACGGAGGGGGCGTTCCAACGCAGGCCATCCGCTGGGCAGATGCAACCGCTGCCCACGAACAATCAAGTTGATATCGGCGAGTTCGTTGACGTCCGCGAGGCCATCGCGTGCGGTATCGAATTCCGCGGCGATGTTGCTCAGGGTGTCTTTGGACTTGACGGGATAGAAGGCATCGGCGCGCACCCCACCGGCGCCAACGATCGCCTGGCCTCCACCATCGGGATTATCATCCAGCTCCCTCCACGACCGTCGATCCGCGACTCAGAGGCTAGCGGTTGAGATGGCTAGCGGTTGAAGTGGCGATGGGGGAGGCATTCTCGATGGCTGTTGTTCGTTAGTGAAAACTGACCAGGGGCTGGTCGTCATCATTCCACGCCGGTCGGGCCCGATAGAAACGCTCCTCGGCGAAGAACTGCTCTCGAAGGTCGTCGGGCATCTTGCTGAACACGCTTCCCTCGCCGAATTGGCTGCGATGCATGCTGGACGCCCGCTGCTTCGATTCCAAGTGCGCCCGCACGTCGTGAACGACGCTGATCGTCGGGTCGGGATCATTCATCGCGGCCGCGAGGCGCTCCCGCATCTCGTCATCGAGCGGATCGGGGAGCAGGCCGCGGGCCTCAAGCTCAAGGCGCAGGGTCGCGAACTGCTTCATCCGCAGCGTGCCCCAGTACAGAGCGCTGGCCTGATGCGGCGCGCCTGCGTCTGGGAAAGCCGCGGGATCGCCCGCCGCGTCGTAGGCGGAAACTGTGTGGCGATGCACAGCCAGGTGATCGGGATGCCCGTAGCCGCCGGTCGGATCCCACGTGAACACCAGGCCCGGCTTCGTCCGCCGAATGATAGTCACCAGGTCTTCCGTCACCAACTCAGCGGGGGCTTGGTGCAGGCAGCGAGAGTCGTCGTTCTCGGGCGTGCCCGCCATACCGCTGTCTCGATACGACAGGAACTCCACTTGATGAACACCCACCTGCGCCATCGCCGAGCGCAGCTCCAGCTCGCGGACGTAGCCCAGGGTTTCGCTCGTGGCCAGCACCGGGTCCGAGATCTCGCCCACCTCTCCACGCGTCGCGCAGACGAGCGTCACTGGGTGTCCTGCCCCCACAAAGGCCGCAAGCGTGCCAGAAACCTGGCCTTCGTCATCGGGATGGGCGTAGATAGCAAGAACGGGATACAACGCGTTCGACATACGACCTCCTGGATAGGTCGATTGTGCACGGCGGGGTGCTTGAGGGAAAGGCGAGGCGGTTCCGCGGCGGCGATCCGGTCGCTAGAACTCGACGGCCGAATCCAGAACCTCGCGAACCTTCTGCGCAATGTCCGGGTAGCTCACCGGCTTCTGCAAATAGCCCGTCCCCGGTCCCCGGTGTTCCAGCTCCGCAAGATGGGTATCCACGTAGCCCGACGTGAACAGCACCCGCAGATCCGGGCAACCCTCACGCAGGTTTAACGCCAACTCCGTGCCACGTATGCCGGGCATGACGACATCCGTGAAGAGCAGATCGATCGGCGACTCACTCGCCTCGAATAGTCGAGTCGCTTCCGCGCCATCCCGGGCCACCAGCACCCGATAGCCGAAATCGGTGAGGACCCGGCTTACGATCTTGCGGACCGGTTCCTCGTCTTCCACCAGCAAGATCCGTTCGCTGCCTCGCGGCAGGTCCTCGGACTCCCCCACATCGAACGTGGGCTCTTCTTCCCAGCCTACCTCGGAGAAGAAGACGCAGAAGGTGGCGCCTTCGCCCGGCTTACTCTCAACCTCTACCGCGCCGCTACTCTGCCGCACGATGCCGTACACGGTCGCGAGACCGAGGCCCGTGCCGCTGCCCAGGTCCTTCGTGGTGAAGAAGGGCTCAAAGATCCGTTCGCGGGTCTCCGCGTCCATGCCATGGCCTTCATCGTCAACGGAGAGGAAGACGTACTCGCCAGCGACCTCCAACCCAAGCCGGCTGGCGACGGGCGGATCGAGTACGCGGTGGCCCGCGGAGAGCGTCAAGCTTCCCCCATCCGGCATGGCGTCACGGGCGTTCACGATCAGATTCATGATGACCTGTTCGATCTGTCCTGGATCCGCCATAATCAAGCAACGTTCGGCGGGCACTTCAATCCGAAGCGTGAGGTCCTCCCCGATCAGCCGACGCACCATCGCTTCCAAGTCCTCGATGGTTTTCGTCAGGTCCACCACCTCGGGCTCCAGGACTTGGCGCCGACTGAATGCCAAGAGCTGCCGCGTCAGGGCCGCCGCCCCCTGCCCGGCCTTTCGGATCTCGGAGATGGACTCGTGCAACGGGTGCGAAGGGCTCAGCGACATGAGCGCCAATTCGCTGTACCCCGTGATCACGGAGAGCACATTGTTGAAGTCGTGGGCAATGCCGCCGGCCAACTGCCCCACGGCCTCCATCTTCTTCGCCTGCCGGAGCTGCTCCTCCAACTGTCGCTGCTCTTGCACGTTGACGGCCACGCCCACCACGCCCACGACCCCACCCGACCCATCGCGGACCGGGGTGTAGTGATGGTCGAAGAAGACCCCTTCCAGTTCAAACCGACCCGAGGCTTCCTGGCCACCCGCGGCTTGGCTCAACAATCGTGCCAACTTGGGGCTGGGGACGTCATGGATCGACTGCCCCACCCAGTCCCCCGGCTCAAGTCCGATTTCGGCCAGCGCTTTGCCATCGGTCATCGTGAACACCCCGTCGGCATCCGTAGCGAACAACACCACTGGGGCATTGCTCACGAAGCTCCGCAGCCGCTGCTCACTCTCGGCCAGTGCGTCGGTCGCGGATCGACGATCCGTGATGTCTTGGACTGTGCCCACAATCTTGGTGATGTAGCCATTCGCATCCTTGACGGCCTCGCCATGCTCCGCCACGACGCGGATCTCACCATCGGGCCGGATGATGCGATGCTCGATGTACTGGGGCTCGCCGCTCTGCGCCCCCTGGAGCAACGCATCCCGCAGCGCGGTCAGGTCGTCCCCATGGACCCGGTGCCAGAACGCCTCGGTGCTCAGGGGCTTGCCCTGCGGCTCCAGACCGAAGATTCGGTGCGCTTCGTCCGAGGCTCGCAACTGAAAAGTTGAGACGTCAACTTCCCAGGAGCCCAGGTGCCCCACCTGTTGCGCCCGCGCCAGCGACGCCTGGCTCTCCTCCAGCGCCTGCCGATCCCGCACGCGATCCGTGTGATCCAGGCCCACGCCCACCACACCAACGATGGCTCCGTCAGGGGTGCGCAGCGGGGCGTAGTGCAGGTCTAAGACCCGCCCTTCCTCTTCCCAGCGATGGGTGACCGTCTCGCCCGCCAGGGCGCGATCAAAGATCCGCCGCAGATCTGGGCGCATCTCGTAGAAGTCATCCACAGACCTCCCCACGAGTGCCGCCGAGTTCGTCTTGAGGTCATCCAGCACCCGGCCTTCGGCGAGTGTGATGACCCCATCCCGGTCGAGTGTGAGCAAGACGATCGGCAGGCTGGAAATGACGGTTCGAAGTTGCGCCTCTCGTTCGGCCAGAACCTGCTCCACTCGCTTCTGCTCTGAAATGTCAATGATGATCCCCGCCACCAGGGTGCCGGATTCCCCGTCTGGAATCGGAAACTTGGTCACCAAGTGGTGCTGATCGCCGGTCGCAAGCTCCAGGGTTTGGGGCAGGCGAGTCTGCAGCACGGCCTGATCGGCGGCATGCATGGCCGCGGCATCGCTGGGCGATAGCAAATCGAAGACGGTCTTGCCCGTGAACGACTCCGGCACGTGCTCGCCGCGCTGCGCCAGAATGGGTGCGTACAGCTCGGCCAGATGCGTGCTGAAGAGATATTGCCCTCCCGCATCCTTGATGTACGTAGCGCCGGGTAGATGGCGCAGGAACGTCTCGAACGTCTGCCGCGTTTGTTCCGCTTCTTCCTCGGCCAGTTTCGCGGCGGTGATGTCTCGCGCCACGCCGTGCACCGCGGTCGGTTGCCCCTCATCATCATGGATGACGCGGCCGCGGGCCTCGACCCAAAGGTGCCGGCCATCCTTCCGAATCAGGCGGATCTCCACCGAGCTGGCGGGGGAGTCCCCGGCCGCGAACTGCACGAAACGGTCGCGAATTCGCTGCACGTCGTCGGGATGCGTGATGTCGAAGATCGTCAGCCCGTCGAGCTCCTCGACGGAATCGCCGGTGCCCGCCAACCCCGCTTGATTGACGAACAGCAGCCGCCCGCTGACGTCCAGCTCGTAGATCAGATCCGTCGCGTTGTCGATGAGGTTGCGATACCGCTCTTCGGATGTCTGCAGCGCCCGCTCAATCTCGCGGCGATCGGAGATATTCCGGACCGCGCCCAGGATCCGGCCGTCCGAGATCCGGCTGGCCACGATCTCGACGGGAATATGCTCGCCTCCGGAATCAAACAGCTCTGTCTCAATCTGGAGCTGTTCTTATTCCACAATGCGCTGCAGGGCCTCCGTCACACCTGGCACATCCGGCGGGAAGAGATCTTCCACACGCATCAAGAGCATTCGCTCCCGCGAGTAGCCCAAGAGCTGAACGCCGCTCTGATTGACATCCAAGAGCCGGCCACGATCATCGAGAATGAATATCGCGTCCGCGGCCTCTTCGAAGAGAGCGCGAAGGCGGCCCTCTTTCGCCTCTGTGATGTTGCGCGCGATCCCCTGCACGCCCTGCACTTCGCCATCAAGGCCGCGGAAGCGGTGAGTCCGTACCTCAATCCAGATCGGCTCGCCGGTGCGTCTCCGGGTGAGGAACTGAGCCAAGTCCTCCGCCTGGACACCGTCCAGGCGTTGCGCAAGGAGATCGAAGGCGTGGCCCACATGCTCCGCGTCCACGATGGCCGCCATCGTCATGTTGCGGAACTCATCCCGGGTATAACCGTAATCGCGGATCACGGCGGGGTTCACGTCCAGGAACTTGCCCTGGGCATCCAGCGTGAAGACGTAGTCGTTCGTGTGATCGACGAGAATACGTTCGCGCGACAGCTCTTCGCGCAGGCGCAAGATCTCGCGCTCCAGATCGTCGCGATCGGGAGCGGGACTATCCGCCGGGGCATCCAAACAAAGGGCAGGGTCGACTAGTTGCGTCATGATTTCTCACGCAACAGTCCATATCACCCCGAAGGGCGATCCCCTGCCCGGAGTGTAGCCGATCGTGCTCCGATGCCAAGTGCTGTAATGAATCGGTGACGGCGCGATCACCGAATCTGGCGATCTATGTCATACGGCGTTGAACGGCCTAGTCGGACGCTGGCCGTCCTGATTCCATGATCGGGAGGTAGAGGCGGGACGTCCCGCCGGGGCCCATGCGCAGAACGCCGCGATTTTGCCGAAGCGCGCCATTCGCGGCGGCCACTGTGAGCGCCCCCTCGGGCGGGAACAGCGAACCGCTGGCGGGATCCACGACAAAATCCATCGCACCCATCCCTGGATCGCCCACCGCCCCTATCGTCACCATCGCGTAGCGACCCGGCGCCGAGAGCTCAAGCCAACGCGCCTGATTGGCATCCAATTCACGCACGGCCATTTCAATCGGGAGCCTCGTCCCGGTCACGCTGGTTTCGCTGCAATGCGCGGCCAAGGCCACCACCACCCGGCCGATCACGGCGGCGTCCACCTCCACCCAGGCCGCGGGGTCCATCGTCAGCGTCCACCGCGCGGAAGGCGGCAACTGGGCCCGGAGATCGGCGGTCAAATCGGTCAAGATCGTCCCCAGATCACAGGGTCTCCGGTCAAGCACCTGGCGTTCGCTGATAGCCAGGAGTTCTCGTGCGACTCGCCCGGCCCCTCCGATCGCGTCGAGGACTTGTACGAGGTCCGAGGCAACAGGATCGTCCGAACGGAGCTCTCTCTTCGCGAGTTCTGCGTGATACTCCATGACAAAGATCTCGTTGTTGAGCCGATGGGCGGCCGCTCCTGCCACGCGAGCGAGCGCGCCCGTCACCTCGGCGTGTCGCTGCCGTTCCTGCCGATCGTGAGACTCCGCCACATCGATCGCGACGAAGCTCGCTCCCCGCACCGATCCAGCCGCATCGCGAATCGGCGCGGCGCGACACTCGATCGGGATGCCGTTGCCGAGCCGCCGCGTCGAAAGAGTCCCACCGCCAAGCGCCTCACTGATATCCGCCTCAATCCCGG
>PVBE010454903.1_pt1 | contig 13133 bp, 13 predicted proteins | sample 1631181 | NCBI WGS metagenome assembly PVBE01 (sample SAMN08397723, study PRJNA350692) | Marine metagenome, whole genome shotgun sequencing project. | isolation source: water | place: Pacific Ocean | collected 2012-04
CTCCAAGGGAAACAGGCTATGGACCGAGTAAACTGGGGGATCATCAGCACCGCGAGTATCGGCGTTGAGAGGGTGATCCCGGCAATGCAGGAGAGCAAACTCTGCAAGGTCGCCGCGATCGGCTCCCGCAATCTGGAAAAGGCCCAGGGAGCCGCCGACCGATGGGGAATCCCAAAGGCCTATGGCTCGTACGAGGAAGTGCTCTCGGACCCCGAGATCGAGGCCGTCTACATCCCTCTGCCAAACCATCTACACGTGCCGTGGTCTGCAAGGGCGGCAGAGGCCGGGAAGCACGCTCTCTGCGAAAAGCCGATGGCTCTCGACGCTGCGGAGGCGGAAGGCCTGATCGAGGTAAGGGACCGCACCGGTGTTCTGATCGGGGAGGCGTTTACCGTACGCAGCCATCCGCAGTGGCTTCGGGTTCGGGAGATGGTCAGCGAAGGGCGGATCGGCAGGCTTCGAGCGATGCAGGCTTTCTTTGCCGCCACCGACGTCGATCCCAACAGCATTGTCAACAAGACCGAGGTCGGAGGCGGTGGCATGAACGCTCTCGGTTGCTACGCGATCACCACGTTTCGGTTTCTGTTCGCTGCTGAGCCGACCCGGGTAGTCACCCTTATGGAGCGTGATCCAAACTTCAAAACCGACCGGCTGACGACGGCGATTTTCGATTTCCCAGAGGGTCAGGCTAGCTTCCTCTGTTCCTCCCAACTGGTGGAGTGCCAGCGCATGCAGATCTTTGGGACCGAGGGAAGGATCGAGATCGAGACGCCGTTCGATGCGCCGATCGCCGGTCCTTACCGCGTCTTCGTTGACGATGGCGGCGCGTTTGCCGGCGGCCCGGTGGAGCTCGAGGCTTCCGATGTCGTCAACCAATACACGATCGAGTGCGATCTCTTTTCCGAAGCCATCCGCAGCGGCAAACCACCTGTCGTCCCGCTTGAAGATGCAGTGCAAAACATGCGGGCGATCGACGCCTTGTTCCGATCCGCACGAAGCGGTGGCTGGGAGGTGGTGTAGGTCGCCCCTACTCCTGGCCGAGTTCTGATATGCTTCCGCCATGTCGCTGCGGGACATGATGAAGCCGGGGGAGCCCAAGTTCGGCACCTTTGTGGTCGAGTTCGCGACGCCCGGTATCGGTTACATCCTCAAGAACGCGGGCTGCGACTACGCGTTCCTCGATCTCGAGCACTCGGGCTTCAGTATTGAATCGTTGAAATCGGTGCTGCGCTATACCGAAGCCGCGGGACTACCCTCGATGATCGGCCTGCCGTCCAAGGACCCGCACGCCATCAGCCGCATCCTAGACCTGGGCGCCGAGGGCGTCATCTCGCCGATGGTCGAGAGCGTCGAGGAAACCCGCGCCGCGGTCGCGCGCATGAAGTACGCGCCATACGGCGCTCGTGCGGTTTCGGCGGGCGTGGCGCATGACAAATGGGGCGCCCGTCCGCTCGGCGAGACCCTGGCCGCAGCCAACGAGCGCACGGTCTACTTCGCCAAAGTCGAGACCGTTCGCGGTGTCGAGGCGGTCGAGGACATTGCCGCCATCGATGGCGTCGACGGTTTGTGGATTGGCCACGGCGACCTCAGCGTCTCGCTGGGCCATCCCGGCGAGTTCGACCACCCCGACTTCCTCGCCGCCTCCGATCGCGTGATCGCCGCCTGCCAGGCGAACGCCAAGCCGTTGGGCCGCTTGGTCGATACCGTCGAGGAGGGGCTCGCGCTCTGCCGCGCGGGGTTCACCTTCATCGGCTACTCCGCCGACGCCTGGATCCTGCGCGACGGCCTCGGCAGCGCCATCGCCGATATCCGGCGCGGCCTCAACCGCTAGCCTCCTCGGACGGGGGACCGACGTGCCGCGCTACCTGATCGGTATCGACGTGGGTGGCACCTTCACCGACTTCGTGGCGTACGATGCCGAGGGTCGTATCCTGGAGGTGTGGAAGACACCGTCCACCCCCACCGACCCGACCGACGGAGTGCTCGCGGGCCTCGCACACCTCGACGACCGCGACGGTATCGACCACGTGCGCCTCGGCACAACCGTGGCTACCAATACCATCCTCGAGCGCAAGGGCGCCGCGATCGCGTATGTGACCACACGCGGCTTCCGCGACGTGCCCTTCATTCAGCGCGGCAACCGCCGCAGCCACTACGACATCACCTGGACGAAGCCCGCACCCTTGGTGCAGCACCGCGACTGCCTCGAGATCGGCGAACGAATCGACCGTGACGGAAGGGTCGTCGAGCCCCTGGACGAGGCCGAAGTACGCGCGCTTGCGCAGACCATAGCCGCCGAGGGGCGAATCGAGGCGATCGCCATCAACTTCCTGTTCTCGTTCCTCGAGCCCGAACACGAGCGCCGCGCAAAGGAGATCTTTGCCGAGGTTCTGCCCGAGGTGCCGGTATCCATCTCCTACGACGTGCTCCCCAAGTGGAAGGAATACGAGCGCGCCTCGACGACAATCGCCGACGCCTATCTCAAGCCCGGCGTTGGCCGTTACCTCGATCGCATGGGCACCCGTTTCGCCGAAGTCGGCCTCGCCGACAAGGTCGCCGTCATCAAGTCGAACGGTGGCGAGGCGACCCTCGCAGGCGCCGCACAGGCGCCCATCCACATGGCCGTCTCGGGACCCTCGGGCGGCGTCATTGGCGCTAAGCACCTCGCTGGCCTTCTCGAGCTCGATCGCATGGTGACCTTCGACATGGGTGGCACCTCGACCGATTGCTCGATCGTCGTCGACGGCGCCGAGAACTTCACCACCAACTTCGAGGTCGAGTGGGGCCTGCCGATCCAGGTACCGATGATCGACATCCGCACCATCGGCGCCGGGGGAGGTTCGATCGCGTGGATCGACAAGGGTGACATGCTGCGCGTCGGACCCGAGAGCGCCGGCGCCGATCCCGGCCCCGCGGCCTACGGCAAGGGTGGCACCGATGCCACGGTAACCGACGCCAATGTGGCACTCGGCAGGATCGACCCCGAGAACTTTCTTGGCGGCGAGATGGCGCTGGACGTCGATGCGGCGCACGCCGCGCTCGATCGCTTGGCCAACAAGATTGGCCAAAGCACAGAAAAGACCGCGCTCGCCGTGACCCGGATCGCCAACGCCAACATGCTGGGCGCGCTGCGCGCAGTGTTGGTCGAGAGTGGGCAGGATCCTCGTGATTTCACGCTCTTGGCCTTTGGCGGCGCCGGGCCAATGCACGGTTGCGACCTGATGGTCGAGGCTGGCATTCCCCGCCTCCTCGTGCCCAATCATCCCGGCCAGTTCTCGGCGTATGGCTTCATCATGACCAACCCGAGACTCGACCGCCACCAGACGGTGCAGCTGAGCTCGGTGGATTTCGATGGGGCGCGCGCCAGCGCCGCAATGCACGACCTGGTAGCAACGGCGTGCGCTGAGCTCGAACGCCAGGGCTAAACGGGCGACCTCGGAATCGCGCGCTCGATGGAGATGCGCTACTTCGGCCAGAACTACGAGCTCGAGCTGCCGCTCGACTTTGACACCTTCGATTCCGATACCACGCCGCGGATGTGGCGGTCCTTCCACGACCTTCACCAGGCCGAGTTCGGCTTCAATATCCCCAATAGCGTCATCGAGGTCGTCAACTTCATGGTCAGCGTCGTCTCAACCACCGACAAGCCGACGCTTCCCATCATCCCCAAGTCGAAGGCCCCCCCCGAGCCGTCGAGCCGCCGCCGCGTGGTCTACGAGGATGGCGCGACCGAGGTCCCGATCTTCGCCCGCAACGGCTTGGCTCAGGGGCAGCGCATCGAGGGACCGGCGGTCGTCGAAGAGGCCGCCTCGGTCACGGTCCTGCGGCCCGACCAAACCCTGGATATCGACGCCTTTGGCAATCTGAGGATCAAAGGACGATGAGCGACAAACCGAACACCAAGAAACGCACCGTCGACATGGTCACCATGAACATCATCGATTCGACGATGGTGGCGGTGTGCCGCGAGATGGGCATCGTCCTGATGAAAACCTCGTACTCGACGATGTTCAACGAGGGACTCGACTTCACCTGTGCGCTCGCGGATTCGCGCGGCGAGATGATCTCGGTCGCCGATTTCTGCCCCGCGCAGATCGGCGGCATGCCGCTGCTGATCAAATCGTGCATCGCCGAAATCTCCGCCGAGACGATCGAGGAGGGCGACGTGATCGTCCACAACGATCCCTATCGCGGCGGACTCCATACCCCCGAACACACCTTCTTCAAGCCCGTGTTCGTCGCCGGCGAACTGATGGGCTACGCCGTCGCCATCGGCCACGTCTCCGAGACCGGCGGCTCGGTCCCCGGCGGTTTCGCAAGCGAGGCCACCGAGATCTTCCACGAGGGGCTGCGGGTGCCGCCGGTCAAAATCAAGCGCCGCGGCGAGGACGTAGACGACGTCTGGAAGATCATGCTGGCCAACGTGCGGACCCCAAGGCAGAACTACGGCGATTTCAGGGCCCTGATCAGCGCCGTCGATTTGGGCGAGGTGCGCATCACCGAGGTCATCGAGAAGTACGGCAAAGACACGTTCCGCCGCACCTGCGGCGACCTGATGGACTATTCCGAGGCGCGGATGCGGGCCGAACTTGCCGCCTTCCCCGACGGCGCCTATTCCTTCGAGGATTGTATGGAGGACGACGGCATCGTCGACCGGCCATTTCACATCCGCGTCGAGTGCTTCGTCCAGGGCGACGAGATCGTTATCGACTTCACTGGAACCGACCCCCAGGCCCAAGGCGCCATCAACGCCACCCTGGGCGTCGCCTGGTCGGCAAGTTACAACGCCATCCTCCACCTCACCGATCCCTCGATCCCCAAGAATTCGGGGTGTTTCCGGCCAATCAAAGTGGTCGCGCCGCCGGGCACATTGGTCAACGTCGATTACCCCGCGCCCGAGGTCGGCGGCAACACCGAGACCCACCCCCGTATCGCCTTCACCGTCATCGGCGCGCTCGCCAAGGCGGTGCCCGACCGCGCCCCGGCCACCGATTCGGGAACCCACTGCAACTTCCTGTTTGGCGGCACCGACCCACGCTCGGGCGATTATTACGTTTGTTACGAGTTCCTTTCCTCGGGCTGGGGCGGACGCCCCTTCGCCGACGGCAACAACGCGGTCAACTGCATCAACGGCAACTGCCGAATGATCCCGACCGAGGTTTTCGAGGTCCGCTACCCGTGGCTCGTCGAGCAGTTCTCGCTGGTCACCGATTCCGGAGGCGCGGGAACCTACCGAGGTGGCTATGGCGTGACCAAGCGGTTCCTCTTGCGCGATGCGCCACTGACCGTCAGCCACATGGGGGATCGGCACAAGAACGCACCGTGGGGTCTGTTCGGCGGCAAACCCGGCTCGAAGGCTGACTTTCGAATCAAGCGCGCTAACACCACCGAATGGAGATCGGCGATCGAGGATTCCAACAAGATCAGCCCCTCCAAGTTCGCCGGCATGACGGTCTACCCCGGCGACCGCGTCTGGCTCACGACTGGCGGTGGCGGCGGCTGGGGCGATCCTGCCAAGCGCGACCCTGCCGCTATTGCTGAGGACATCGCCGAGGGCTGGATCTCGCCCGAGCGCGCTCGGGCTGATTATGGTGCCAGCGCGCCAGCCGCCGAAGGGGCCGAGTAATGCGCTTTTCCGACAAACGCTACTACATCGAGGAGTACATCAAGTGCGCCAACTGCGGTGTCCTCATCTACGACGAGGGCGTCCGCGAACCGGGGAGCCCGGCCGATGCCCCGCTCCATTGCTCGGAGTGGTGCATCCAATGGGCCGGCAAACGCGCCGCCGGTGAGAAAGACCGCGTCGTGCCCCTGCCGCGGACTAGAACGCCCGGGTCGCCCTGAGTCGGTCATGACGCGGCGTTGCGCCCGCGTTCAGGCGTTGGGGTGATGCGGGTGGTGGGCAATCCAATGCCGCGCAATGTCGGCTCCGGTGCACACCCATACCTTGTCATGATCGAGAACATAATCGAGGAACCGGGCAAGGCCCGCCGACCGAGCGGGCCTGCCGATCAGCCGGTCATGAAGCCCGAGGCTCAGCATCTTCGGCTCGTCTTCACCTTCGGCGTAGAGCACGTCGAAGGCATCCTTCATATAGACAAAGAAGTCGTCGGCGGTACTGAAGCCCGAGTTGGCGTCCCACCGGTTGTCATTGGTTTCGAAGGAGTAGGGCACGATGAGGTGGGGCTTGCCGCCAACCTCGACCCAGTACGGCAACTCGTCGTTGAGTGCGTCGCGGTCATAGAGAAATCCGCCCTCTTCGACCACCAGCCGCCGCGTGTTGGGTCCCGGCCGGCCGCTCATCCAACCTATCGGTCGTGCGCCGGTGACCTCGGCGATGCCCTCCACGGCAAGACGGACGTGCTCGCGCTCGACCTCGAGCGGCGTATGCTGGTAGTCGATCCAGCGCCAGCCATGACTGACGATCTCGTGCCCGGCTTCAACCATCGCCTCGGCCGCTTCGGGATTGCGCATCAGACCCATCGCGACGGCGAAGACGCTGACCCGAAGGTCGCGCTCGCCGAAGAGGCGAAGGAGCCGCCAGACGCCGCGACGGCTTCCGTACTCGAAGGATGTCTCGGCCAACACACTGCGTCCACCGCGCACGGGCGCCAAGCCAAAATCGGTTAGCAGCGTCTCCGATGTCTCGTCGCCGTGAAGGACGTTGAGCTCACCACCGGCCTCATAATTGAGCGCGATCTGTAGCGCCACGCGGGCACCACCGGGCCACGCAGGATCGACCGGGCTGGCACCATAGCCGACCATGTCTCTGGGATAGGTTTCCTGGCTCGGCATCAGTTTGTTTCCCCGGGCGTCGGATCAAGCGATCCTAGCAGTTCTCCCGCGTGCGCTCGACCCGACATTACAGTGCTAGGCAACGCGCGAGTTGCGCTATAAGGGCGCTCCCGCGTCCTTTTCCCATGAACCCCATGACCGCATCGCCCGCTGACCGAGACCCGCTATACGCGCGCGGTGTTTTTTTGGTGCTGCTGGGCGCCATGGTTCTGAGCTCCGGCGGTCCCATCATCCGCCAGGTCGAGGAGGCCTCGGATTGGCAGATCGCGTTCTTCCGCGGGGTGGCCCAGGCGATCATGGTGCTGTGCGTGGTCGCGGTGCTGCACCGCGGCAAGCTCGTCACGGTGTTTCGCAACGCCGGCCGGGCGGGCCTTATCGGCGGCATCGCGCTCGGCCTGGGCAACGTCTGCTACATCCTCTCGATCGCCAACACCACCATCGCCAACACCATGTTCCTCTTGTCCATCGTGCCGTTCCTGACCGCCATCGCGGCCTGGGTGGTGCTCGGCGAGCGGGTGCGTCCGGCGAGCTGGGTGGCGATTGGCTTCGCGACCCTGGGCGTCGTCGTCATGGTGCAGGAGGGCATCGCCGGCGGCCGCGCCTTCGGCAACATCATGGGGCTGGCCGCCGCCGCCAGCGGCGCCTTCTTCTACGTCGCCATTCGTGCCGGACGGCGGTTCGACATGATCCCCACGGTTTGCATAGCGGGGGTCGTCGCCGCGATCTTTTCGGGCTCCGTCGCGGCCGGCTCCGGCCTCTTCACCATCTCGGCCCACGACCTCTTCTTCAGTTCGCTCATGGGCTTCGGCCAGGTCGGCATCGGCATGCTGCTCTACACCGTGGGCGCACGCTACGTGCGCGCCGCCGAGCTCGCCATCCTGTCGCTCACCGAATTCATCGTCAGCCCGATCTGGGGCTGGTTGATCGTCGGCGAAGTCCCGGTGGCGGCCACCATCCTCGGCGGTGTCATTATCCTCGGCGCGGTCGGCGGCTTGGCGCTGTGGCGGCTGCGCCGGCCGGTGGCGGTGACGGGTTAGCCGGGAGTGGGCCGAGGACTGCTGGAACGAATCCTACGAGGGCGCGCCGGTGGATGGCTCGGCATGGCGGAGCGGCGACTGTGATCTGCGCGTAAATCGCGGCGGCTCGTGGTTCAACTTTCCCAGGATCGTGCGCTCGGCGAAACGCCTCTGGGCCAGGACCGAGTGGCGAACAGAATCAAACAGCCGCGAAGCGCGCCGCCAGCGCCGGGATTCGAAGCAAGGCTCGCATGTCCGCGCGCCCCCACGGCTTGTCTTCGGCCAACGTCCGGTTATGGTAGCAACCCGGTCTCGCCCGGACATCACACGATGAGGTGAACATGCAACTCAGTCGCGACGAGCTCGTGTCCGCCTATCGCGACATGCGAACCATCCGCGAGTTCGAGGAGCGGCTCCACCGCGAGGCCCCGCGCGGAGAGATAAAGGGCTCCGTGCACCTCTACGCCGGCGAGGAGGCCTCGGCCGTGGGCGTGTGCATGCACCTCGATTCGCGCGATATGATCGCCAGCACCCACCGTGGGCACGGCCATTCGATCGCCAAGGGCTGCGACGTGGCGGCGATGATGTGTGAGATCTACGGCCGCGTCGGCGGGATCTGCAACGCCAAGGGTGGCTCGCTGCATATCGCCGACCTCGATCGCGGGATGCTGGGCGCCAACGGCATCATCGGTGCCGGCGCGCCGCTCGCGTGCGGCGCCGCACTGACGGCAAAGACCAAAGGAACCGGCGGCGTCGCGGTCGCTTTCATCGGCGATGGTGGCGTGAACCAGGGGACCACCGCCGAGTCATTGAATCTGGCGACGGTGTGGCGGTTGCCGGTGGTCTTTGTCATTGAGGATAACGGCTACGGCGAGGCCATGGCCAGCGACTGGGCAACCGCGGGAAGCGTCGTCAAGCGCGCCCAGGGCTACGGGGTCCACGCGGTCGAGGTCGACGGCGTCGATCTTTTCGCGGTTCACGCGACCGCGGGCGAGGCGGTGGCGCGGGCGCGCGAAGGGGGTGGGCCGACCCTAATCCACTGCGAGCTCAGCCGTTTTTACGGACATTACGAGGGCGAGGCTCAGAGCTACCGCGGCTCCGGCGAAGTCGAGCGCCTGCGGCGCGAGCGCGACCCGCTGACCGTGTTCCAGACGCGCGTGACCGAGGCCGCCCTGCTGGACGCCGAGGCGCTCGCGACGATCGATTCCGAGGTCGCTACGCTAATCGATGAGGCGGTGGCGACCGCCAAAACAGCTCCGCCGCCGGCCGTGGAATCGCTGCTCGAGGACGTCTATGTCACGTACTAAAAGCTCTTGAGGCCGGGCACGCGGCACTGGCCGCGTGTGTAGGCCTGCTCGACCCTGCAGCTGTTGTTCAGGTCGATCACCAGCGAACCCTCGCACGAGTCAAGACTGACCCATGCCGTCACGCCGCGAATCCGTCTTCCCGTACGGCCAGTCGCTGCGACCTTCGCTACATAGTAGATTCCCGAAACCTCGCCGCCACCGATTCCATACTCGCCGAGTTGCTCGGCAACGGTGCTCTCGCATCTCGGGGTATTGCCGGCAAGCGCGGGGGTCGCGGCAAGCGTCAGGCCGGCGACGAGCAAGACCCCGCGAACGCGGCGGCCCATCGGATTCATATGGTCCCTCGATCGCCGCGAGACAACGTATGAAGACGCTTGTGCGCGGCTTCAAGCCGTGCTTAAGTTCGCGCCAAACAGGGAGGTCGGCCATGCAGCTCAGCCGTGACGATCTAGTCAGCGCCTACCGAGACATGCGGACCATACGGATGTTCGAGGATCGGGCCAGTGTCGAGTTCGCGAACGGCGAGTTGCCCGGCTTCATCCATCTCTACGCCGGCGAGGAGGCCTCGGCCGTCGGCGTGTGCATGAACCTCGATGATGGCGATACCATCGCCAGCACCCATCGCGGGCACGGCCACTGCATCGCCAAGGGCTGCGACGTCAAGGGCATGATGCGCGAACTCTATGGCAGCGCCGAGGGCATCTGCAGGGGCAAGGGTGGCTCCATGCACATCGCCGATCTCGACCGCGGCATGCTGGGCGCGAACGGCATTGTGGGCGGTGGTCCGCCGCTAATCTGCGGCGCCGCCTTGGCGGCAAAGACGCTGGGCAACGGCGCGGTGGCGGTCGGCTTCGTCGGCGACGGCGGCGCCAACCAGGGCACCACCGCTGAATCTCTGAACCTCGCCTCAGTATGGAAACTGCCCGCGGTCTTCGTCGTCGAGGACAACGGATATTCCGAATCGACCGCCGCCGCGTACTCGGTGGCGGGCGATATCATCAAACGCGCGGAAGGATACGGAATGCCCGGAACCCATGTCGACGGGTCCGATTTTTTCGCGGTGCATGAGGTCGCCGGCGAGGCCATCGCCCGCGCCCGCGCCGGCGACGGGCCTAGCCTCATCCATTGCGAGGTCCCTCGTTTCTACGCCCACTTCGAGGGCGACGCCCAAACCTATCGCGGGCCCGGCGAGGTCGAGGCGCTGCGCCGCGACAAAGACGTGCTCGTCGGATTCCGCGCCCGCGTCACCGAGGCCGGCCTTCTGGAGGCCGACCAGCTCGACGCGATCAATGCCGAGGTCGCTACGCTCATCGACGAGGCGGTGGCCGAGGCCAGAGCCGCGCCGCGCCCCAGTCCAGAGTCGGTGCTCACCGACGTCTACGTCTCCTACTAGGGGTTGGCACGATGGCCGTAAAGTCATTCCGACAAGCGCTTAACGAGGCCTTGTTCGAAGAGATGCGTCGCGATCCGACGGTGATCGTCATGGGCGAGGACATTTGCGGGGGCGCCGGCGCCGCTGGCGAGGACGACGCTTGGGGCGGACCGTTCGGCGTCACCAAAGGTCTCTTCGGCGAGTTCGGACGCGAGCGGGTGCTGGATACGCCAATCAGCGAGAGCGCCTTCATCGGCGCCGCCGCCGGCGCCGCGGCGCGCGGGTTACGGCCGGTGGCCGAGCTGATGTTCTGTGATTTTCTGGGTGTTTGCTTCGACCAGATATTCAACCAGGCAGCGAAGTTCCGCTACATGTTCGGGGGCAAGGCGGTTACGCCGATGGTGGTGCGGATGATGTTTGGCGCTGGCCTACGCGCGGCAAGTCAGCACAGCCAGAGTCTCTACCCGATCTTTACCCACATCCCGGGGCTCAAGGTCGCCATCCCTTCCTCGGCGTACGAGGCGAAGGGCCTGTTGACGCAAGCCGTACGCGACGACGACCCGGTCATGTTCCTCGAACACAAGGCCATGTACGACATGGAAGAGGAGGTGCCCGACGAGCCCTACGTCATCCCCTTCGGCGAAGCCAACCTCACCCGCGAGGGGGATGATGTGACGGTCGTCGCCATCGGCCGCATGGTCCAATTGGCCAATCAGGTGGCGGACGAGTTGGATAAGGACGGGATCGGATGCACCGTACTTGACCCCCGCACCACATCCCCGCTGGATGCCGACGCGATCATCGAGAGCGTCGAGGACACCGGACGTCTGGTCATCGTCGATGAGGCCTACCCACGTTGCAGCGTGGCCACCGATATCTCGGCGCTGCCTGCCGCCACGCCTTCGCCGCGCTCAAAGCGCCGGTGCACATGGTGACGGCGCCTCACGCGCCGGTTCCCTTCTCGCCCGAGCTTGAGGACGCCTACGTTCCCAGCGTGGACAAGATAGAGACGGCAGTCCGGGAGGTCATGGCTTACGCCAAGTGAGGATCGGGCGCCCCGGCGCGCTAGAGCCCGTGGGCGATGCCTCGCTTCTCGAAGTAGTTCTGATGATAGTCCTCGGCCGGGTAGAACTCGGACGCCGCGGTGATCTCGGTCACGATCGCGCGCGTGTGCCGGCCTGATCGCGCCAGCGCCTCCTTCGAGGCGCGTGCGGCTGCCTCTTGCTCATCATCAGCATAGAAAATGGCCGAGCGGTATTGGGTGCCAACATCGGGGCCCTGACGGTTCGACGTCGTCGGATCGTGGATCTCCCAAAACAGCGCAAGGAGGTCCTCGTAGCTCACCTCCGCGGGATCGAAGGTGACCTCGACCACCTCGACGTGGCCGGTCCGTCCGCTGCAGACATCCTCATACGTCGGGTCCGCGTGCACTCCCCCGCTATAGCCGACCACCGTCGCTGCCACACCTTGCAGCCGCTGGAAAGCCGCCTCGACGCCCCAGAAGCAGCCCGCACCGAACATCGCCTTCGCCATCGCATCGCTCCCCGACAAATTGTCCGTCACTACTTAGGTCGGTTCGAACGCCGTTGCAAACCCAGGCCTTGAACACTCTTCCGCGCGCACTTACATGCGCTAGAGACGGTCGCCAATTGTGGGGCCGTCGGCAACAGGCGGGGCCAGCATGGCCCGTCACAGGCCATACTTGGCTTGCCGTGATGTCGCTCAAAGGAGGATATCATGAGAACGACAACGTTTGACTTCTCCCCGCTTTTTCGTACCACGATCGGCTTTGACCGGATTTCGCGTGCACTTGAGGCTGCGTCGCGGGTCGACGACAACGCCTTGTCCTACCCGCCCTACAACATCGAGCAGGTCGGCGAGGACCACTACCGCATCACGATGGCAGTCGCCGGCTTCGGCGCCGAGGATATCGACGTCATTGCCCATGAAGGCGTACTGACGGTCAAATCCCTGCCCGTAAAGAATGGCGAGGACAGCGGTAACTACCTGCACCGCGGAATCGCAGCGCGGGCCTTCGAGCGCCGCTTCCAGCTCGCCGACTACATCGAGGTCAAGAGCGCTGATCTTGAGAACGGTCTGCTGAGCCTTGAGCTCGAGCGTCACGTTCCCGAGGAGATGAAGCCCCGCTCCATCGCCATCGGGACGCCGTCACGCAAAAAGATCAAGGGCCAAGCGGCCTAAGCCGCCGCAGGGTGGGTGGCCGCCCGGGCCGCCCACCCGCCTCTTCATAATCTTTGCGCTCCCACGTGCCACAACGTCCGAACCGTCGCGTAGCCGTCCTCTTCAGCGCCGAGAAGATCGCCTCGCGCATCGAGTCTTTGGCCTCGGAGATCGCCGCGAGCATGGGCGCCGAGGCCGTGGTGGTGACGATCCTCAAGGGGAGCTTCGTATTTGCCGCCGACCTCATGCGCGCACTCCACCGCGCGGGAATGCACCTCGAAGTTGATTTCCTCACCCTGTCGAGCTATGGCGCGGGCACAACGAGTTCGGGCCGCGCCGAGATCGTTCGCGACCTGACCGAACCTGTGGCCGGACGCGAAGTGCTGCTGATCGACGACATTTTGGAATCGGGTCGCACTCTGAGCGCGGCGAGAGAGCTCCTGCGGCAGCGCGGCGCAGCCA
>PVBE011408669.1_pt1 | contig 13131 bp, 8 predicted proteins | sample 1631181 | NCBI WGS metagenome assembly PVBE01 (sample SAMN08397723, study PRJNA350692) | Marine metagenome, whole genome shotgun sequencing project. | isolation source: water | place: Pacific Ocean | collected 2012-04
ATCAACCCCGCCGCGGTCGAGACCTGCGACGGCGTGGATGAGGACTGCGACGGCATCGTCGACGGCGACTTCGACGCGGACAACGACGGCTTCTCCACCTGCGGCGCCGACGGCATCCCGGGCAACGAGGACGACGACTGCAACGACCTCACCGCGCAGGTCAACCCCAGCGCCCTGGAGCTGTGCGACTACGTCGACAACGACTGCGACACCCTCGTGGACGCCGACGACACGGCTGACTTCGCGGGCACGGACTTCGACAACGACAACGACGCCGGCATCGGCTGCGGCGGTTCCGACTGCGACGACAACGACGCGACCGTGGACGGCTTGAACCTCGACCGCGACGGCTTCTCCAGCTGCAATGGCGACTGCGATGACAGCAACGCCTACATCGCTCCCGACCAGACCGAGTCTTGCAACGGCGTCGACACCAACTGCGACGGCCTCGTGGACGACACGGACCCTACCTTCACCAACGACCACGATGGCGACGGACACGTCACCTCGGGTTGCGGCGAGGGCGGCGACGACTGCGACGACGACGACCACCACGTGTTCCCGGACCCGATCTACACCTCGGGCGTGAACGCCGAGTGCGCCCCCCCGGTGCGCCCCGGCTTCTTCAGCGACCTGGACTACGCGCGCATCTCGCTGCCGTCCTACTTCGTCGACCCGGACACGGGCATGCACTACATCTACTACCGCGGTCACCACGACCAGGAGGCCCAGGCGGTCTTCGTCTCGTCGTCGGCGGATGCGGTGACGTGGACGAAGGAGCCCAGCGCTCTGCTCGAGGGTCTCGAAGACACCGAGTGGGACGACCGGAACGTCTCCAACCCCTCGGTGATCAAGCTCGACGAGGCGACCTACGCCCGTCCCTACGTCATGGCCTACCACGCGCGGGCCAGCGTCGGCGGCGACCGCTCTGTCGGCATCGCCACCGCGACGGACCCGCTGGGCCCGTTCGAGCGGCTCGACCCGCTCACCGGCGCAGCCGCGATCAACGACCCGGTCCTGGCGCCCTCGACCGACGGCGCCTTCCTGGACAGCGGCCGCACCCTGCACCCGACGCTCTGGTACGACGCCACGTTGGACCGCGTGCACTGCTGGTACAGCGCCCGCCAGACCTCGCCCAACACCCTGCGCGTGTTCCACGCGGTCTCCGATGACGGCGGCATGACCTGGGTTCGCACCAGCGATGGCGGCGGCCCGATCCCCGTGATGTCCCCGACCGAGGCGTGGCACACCAGCGGCGGTGCCGGCATCACGCAGGTCACGGTGGTCGAGGACGCGGACTTGGTCGGCGAGTTCGACTTCTGGTTCACCGGCGGCTCGACCGGCGTGGGCGCGGCCCACGGCGACAGCGCCGACGCGGTCTGGACCCAGGACATCGTCGACGAGGTCCTGGAGGCGTCGTCCTCCTGCACCCGCCTCGACGGCTACCAGGTCAGCGCGCGCGGCATCCGCCACGACACGGCGACCGACACGTACCACTGGTACTACGGCGCGAGCACGGACATCGAGGCGACGTACGACACCGGCACCGGGGAAGTGACCCCCGGCTCCGAGGTCTGCACAGACAACGGCGACTCGCTCTTCTTCCGCAACAACGGCGGCCTCGTGATGAGCTACGTGGCGGAGGGTACCAACACCGCGCCCGAGGTCACCGCCGCGGCGGTCGTCAGCGGCACGGTGGACTTCGACGGCACGGTCACGGACACCGCGCCGGACACGGTCACGATCACGCTGACCAACACCACGGACGACAGCTTCCTCGGCACGGTCACCCCGGACGCCACGGGGAACACCACCGCCGGCCTGGTCCAGACCACGACCTGGAGCATCACGGGCGTCGCCGTCCCGTCGGGCACCCACGACATCGAGGTCTCGGCGGTGGATGAGGCGGGCACGTTCCGTTCGACCACCGTCCAGGTCGTCGTCCCCTAGAAGCTAAGGCACCCGCCGGAACCCCGGCTCGCTTCCCGTCAGGATCAGCCCGGTCTCCCAGACCGCGGCGGGGGGGGCCTGCGCGCGTGGATCCCAGGTGACGAACATCGCCCGCCCGCTTGGGGGCAGGTCGATGGGGCCGGCGCGATGGAACAGCAGCGCCACGTCGGGGCGTAGCCCCTCGGTCGTAATCAGGTACTCGAAGACCGTGCCCTCGGGCCACTGGCTGACGAGGATCGCGTTGGGGGGGAGCTGCTCGAGCCGCGCCCGGCACCACCGCTCCGGCAGATCACGACCCGACTTGGGGGGCCACAGCGCCGCGGTCCGCTCCAGGTCCGAGCTCGTCGGCATCAACGCGCGGCCGGCATCCCCGAAGGCGAGCATGCCGTAGGCCACGAGCGGGAGCCCCAACGCCAGGGCCGCGAGGGCGTTCCGCACGGGCTGGCGATCGATCCGGGCCAGCGCGACCCCGCCGAGGACCGCCAGGAGCGGGTGCACCCCCAGGAGGTAGACCTGCTGATCCCCCGTCCAGTCCATGCGTGCAGCTCCGAGGGCCGCCAACGCCAGGGCGCCGCCGATGAGGAGCAGCCCCTGCTTGCGCAGCGCCACGAGGCCGAGGGGGGCCAGAAGCAGCATCGGGCTGGGGAAGTTCAGCACCGTCCACCGGGCGAGGTAGGTGATGTTGGCGACGAGCGGACGTCCCGGATGCTCGCTCATCTGGGATGCGCTCCAGCGGCCTCCCAGGAGCGCGCGATCGATCCACATCGCCCAGGCGCCATCCTGAACCGGGAGCGACGACGGGGGATGCATGAGGCAGAGCACGGCGAACGGCATCGCCCCGATCCCGAAGCCCGCCGCGAAGCGCCCCACCACCCCCGGCCGATCGTCCCGGGAAGACGCCACCACGATCCAGATCCCGACCGCCACGAGCGTGAACAGGATGAGGCGGTGGTGGTTGAGCGCGAGCCCCGCCACCAGCCCGAGGGCGAGCCCTTCGCGCGGTCGGCTGGGGGCACCCAGGGCGAGGTGCAGGAGCGCCAGTTCGAAGACGACGTGGAGGGTGTAGACCTCCGCCACCACCGCGTTGGACCACCACGTGTGGCTCACCGCGAGGGCCCCCGCGGCGGCGGCGCCGGCAGCCCGCGAGCCGCTGAGCCGCTGTGCCAGCGCCGAGGCGAGCGCCACCCCGACGGCGCCGTAAAACGCGCTCGCGATGTTGGCGCCGAGGGCCGGGCAGAAGCCGAACGCGGCGATCGCGCGGCCGGTCATCTTGAAGATCCAGTAGGACCTCGCGAACGGCTTCGGGGTCGTCTCGAGGTGGGACGCCAGCGACGCCGAGTCGCCCCACCAGGCGCCGGGCGCGACCGTCGCGAGGTACATCGCAAACGCGATGGCGAACGTCACGAGGACGTCGCGGGAGCGCACGGTGTGCAAGGGCGGCATCGACCGAAGATGCAGGCTCGGGACGCACCGTGCAATCTGGCGGTACCCTCCGTCTCGTGACCGAGACCCTGGCGAACCTGCTGTCGTGGGCGCTCGCGTGGCCCGGCACGCCGCTGCTGTTGCTGGCCGCCACGGCCGCGGGGTTGGGGGCGATGAACCGCACCACGGCAGCGATTGCGCTGGTCGGGCTGGCGGTCTGTGCGCAGATGCTTCCCCGCGATCATCACGCGCTCCCGCTTCTGGGCGTCGCCCTCGCGGCGGTGGCGGGCGGTTGGTTCGTGGCGCGTGCGGCCGTGTGGCGGTTCTCCCACCGGCCGGTGGGCCGGTCCGTCGTGCTCGGCGCCGTCGGCGTGGGGTGCGTAGCCCTGGCCTGGCGGGCTGGTGGGGTCGGCCTGGCGGGGGACCCTGGCCTGGGCGCGTGGGCGCGCGGCTGGCCCGGAACCTGGCTGCTGCTGGCGCTCGCGGCTGCCTCTACGAACGTGCTCGAGGACTACCAGGCCCCCTACGGGGACCGTCGCGCCGCGTTCCTGGCGGCCGGGATTGTCACCGCCGCCGCCGCGATCTGGCTGGCGGGGGAGGGCAGGGTCCGCATCCTCGAGGCATCGGCCGCCGCGGCGGTGCTCGGCGGTGTCTTTGCGGCCCTCGCGGTGGGGCCCGATCGCGCCCTGTCGGCGATGCAGGTGGCGGTGCTCGCGATCGCGTGCGTGGCCTGGAGCGCGGGCGTGCACGACTCCTGGGGCACCGGTGAGTACATCCACCCCGCAGGGCTGGAGCGGACCGCTGATCCAGCGGCCGTGGAGGTCGTGCATCGAGGCGTCGCGCTGACGTCCGGGCTCGCGGTCGCGCCCGACGGACGGGTCTTCTACTCCGAGTTCACCACCGGACGAATCGGCATGCTGACGGAGACCGACGGGCTCTGGGACGAAGCGACGTTCGCGACCGTGCCGCTGCCGGACGTCGCCTCGTTGGAGCTCCGGTCCGCCGAGGCGGGGCTGTGGGGGCTGGCGGTCGATCCCGCGGGCACGGCCCTCTTCGCGATGGCCGCGGACACCCTGCAGGAGCGCGACGGGCGGGTCGTCGGGACCAGCCGCGTGCTCCGGTTCCCCCTCACCGGCGGCGAGCCCACGGTCGTGCTCGGCGGGCTCCCCGCGGGGGCCATCCACAACGGCGGAGTGCTCGCCTTCGCCCCCGACGGCGAGCTGTGGGTGACGGTGGGGGACGGGGACGACCCCGACGCCGTCGGCCGGCCCGGCAGCGCGGCCGGTTCCATCGTCGCTGTGGCCCCCAGCGGGCACCGCAGCGACGTCGCTCACGGCTTCCGGAACCTCTACGGGCTCACCTTCGACCCCGCCACGGGCACCCCCTGGGCGACCGACAACGGGGGGGCGTGCTGCGACCGTGTGCTGCGCATCCAACCGGGGCGCGACCATGGCTGGCCTCGGTACGGCGCCTCGCCCGCCGACGCCGCCGCGATGGTGAGCGACCCCGCGGTGGCGCCTTCGAGCTTCGACAGCGGCACCTCCCGGATCGGCCCCACCGGCGTCGTGTTCGTCGACCCGGAGCGGTACGACCAGCCTCCGGGCACGCTCCTGTTCGGCACCTGGCACACCTCGGCGCTCCACCGCATGCGGGTGACCGCCAACGGCCGCGCCCTCGCCCATGATATCGTCTTGGATCTGTACGGCACCCGGCCCCCCGAGGGGTCGGTGTATCCCTTCGCGGGCGGCTTCTCCGCCTTGACTGCGGCCCCCGACGGAACCGTCTGGTTCGCCACCTTGGATGCGGTCGGGCGGCTGCGCTCGCTGCCGGCGGTGGCCCCGTGAAGCACGTGTTCATCGGCGGCCTGCACCGCAGCGGCACCTCCCTGGTGCATCGCCTCCTGCGCGCGCACCCGGACGTGACCGGCTTCGAGGGCACGGGCGTGTGGGAGGACGAGGGGCAGCACCTGCAGGCGGTGCTCCCGACCGGACGCTCCCTGGGCGGGCCGGGGCGGTTCGGCCTCGCGCCGGGCGCCCACCTGACCGAGGCGTCCCCGCTGGCCTGTCCGGAGACGCGCGGCGAGCTGCTCGCGGCGTGGGCCCCCCACTGGGACCGGGACCGGCCCGTGGCGGTGGAGAAGTCGCCCCCCAACCTGCTCCGCTTCCGCCTGCTGCAGGCTCTGTTCCCGGAGGCCCGGTTCGTGGCGGTGGTGCGGCACCCGGTGGCGGTGGCGGAGGCGACGCGGCGCATGCGGTGGGTGCGGAGGTTCCGCTCGACCCGGTCGGTGGTCGCGCACTGGGCGGCCTGCATGGACCGATTCGAGCGCGATCGCGACCGCCTGCGGTCGGTGCACATGGTGCGCTACGAGGATCTGGTGACCGATCCCACCGGGCAGTTCGCGGCGCTGCTGGCGTTCCTCGAGTTGGCCCCCACGCCCCCTGCGGAGGCGATCCGCACCGACGCCAACGCCCGCTGGGAGGCCCACTGGCGTAGGACGCGAAGGCTGCGCCCGCTCAAGGCGGTCGCCGTGGAGTCCCTCGAAGGGAGCGTGCGCGCACACGGGTACTCGATCCGGGGATTCGGCCTGCGGGGACCGATTGGTTGACCGCTCCGGGCCCTCGGAGTAGCTTCGCCGCCTCCTGTGGAGCCGATCATGAACACCGAAGAAACCCCAACCGACGCGCCTGCCCTCCCCACCGGTCCGGAGGTCGTCAAGCGCGGCCGCACCGACGCCGACGTCGAGACTGCCCCCGATGAGAACCCCGAAGTCGAGGCCACCGCCCCCGAGGCGACGCCCGACGAGCCCGCGGAGGCGGCTCCCGAGGCGGCTCCCGAGCCGGCTGCGGCCCCCGCCCCGGCCCCGAGCCAGGGCAAGAGCCTGGACGACCTGCTCGGCTCCGGATCCGACCTGCTCGGCGACGCCGTCCAGACGGGCTCCGCGCTGGATGCGGCCGACCTGAGCGGCGCCGACGCGCTCGCCGCAGAGATGAACCAGGACTTCGCTGCGCTGCTCGCCGCCACCGGCGGGATGACCGAGTTCAAGAACGGCGACAAAGTGCGCGGAACGGTGGTGTCGATCACCAACGACAGCGTGTTCGTCGACCTGGGGATGAAGTCGGAGGCGTGGCTCGACAAGCGCGAGTGCCTGGACGACGACGGCAACCTGACCGTGGAAGTCGGTCAGGACATCGACGCCCAGATCGTCAAGGTGTTCGCCGAGGGTGTGCGCCTCAGCCGTGGCGCGCTGAAGGCCGCCGAGCTGTCCGAGATGCTGGCGGAGGCCCACCAGGGCAGGATCCCCATCGAGGGCAAGGTCACCGGCTTCAACGACGGCGGCCTGGAAGTCCGCATCGGCTCGCGCCGCGCCTTCTGCCCCAAGTCGCAGATCGACCGCGAGTTCACCGAGGATCTCGCCGCCCACGTGGGCGAGACGTACCGGTTCCTCGTCACCCGCTACGACCCCACCGGCCGCAAGATCGTGGTCAGCCGCCGCTCCCTGCTGGAGAGCGAGGCCAAGGAGATGGCCAAGGAGACCCGCGCGCTGCTGCAGGAGGGGGCCGTCGTCGATGGCTCCGTTCGCAAGCTGGCGCCGTTCGGGGCCTTCGTGGACCTCGGTGGGGTCGACGGCCTCATCCACATCAGCGAGCTGTCCTGGGATCGCGTCGAGGACCCCAGCACGGTCGTCAGCGTCGGCGACGTCGTGCGGGTGAAGATCCTCCGCATCGACAAGGCCAAGGACCGCATCGGTCTGTCGCTCCGCAAGGCCCAGGGCGATCCCTGGAAGACGCTCAAGGACGACTGGGAGGTCGGCAAGACCTACGAGGGGACCGTCACCCGCCTCGCCGACTTCGGCGCGTTCATCAAGCTGGCTCCCGGCCTCGAGGGGCTGTGCCACGTCAGCGAGTTGGACTGGAAGCGCGTCAAGCATCCCCGCGATGTGCTGACCGAGGGCCAGACCATCACGGTCAAGCTGCTCGAGGTCGACAAGAAGAAGCGCCGCTTGAGCCTTTCGGTCAAGCAGGTCTCGGGTGCGGACCCGCGGGCCGAGGCCATGAAGGGCGTCAAGAAGGGCGAGCGGCTCAACGTCGTCGTGGAGAAGGTCGAGCAGTTCGGCGTCTTCTGCACCATCGCCGATGGCGTCACCGGGCTCATCCCGAACTCGCACATGAACACCCCGCGGGGCACGAACCATTCGCGGCAGTTCAAGCCCGGCACGAAGCTCGAAGTGATGGTCATCGACCTGGACAAGCGCCGGGGCAAGATCACGCTGTCGCGCAAGGCGTTGGAAGAGGACGGTGCGCGCGCCGACTACGACGCCTACAAGAAGGCGATGAAGGCCGAAGAAGAGGCCTCCAGCGGCATGACCGCTCTGGAGATCGCCTTCGCCAACGCCCGCAAGCGCTAGCGGCTCAGTTCTCGATCTGAATCAGTCCGGGCGCCTGGTAGGCGTACCCGTCGACGAAGTCGTGCGGCTCGAATGAGGCCGCCCAGTCCACCTCCGCGCCGTCGATCCCGAAGACCCGGAAGGCGTAGTCGGTGCCGGCGAGGCCATCCGCGAACCACTCCGCGGGCACGCTGATCTCGTTCGTCGGGGTCACGCCCCGCCACGCCGTGCGCTGCGCGAAGGGGTCGGACACGTCGTCCATCCGCACCGTCATGTATCCGCTGTCGATGTCGAACGGCAGGGACACGGTGACGACGTCCGCGATGGTGGCTTCGCCGGAGACCGGCTCTACGAGCTCGCCCAGGTCGAGGTCGGTGCCGCTGCCCACGTCCAGGCGTCCGCGGCAGGCGAACTGCCCGGTGCGCGCCTGGCAGCCCTCGAGATCGAGCGGACCGGCGCCGATGGCGTCGGCGATGGTCAGCGACCAGCCCACCGGGTTCCCCGAGCTGAGGTGCGCGACCTGCTGGTCCCACCAGCTGAAGTCGGCCGAGTCCAGCGGCTGGGTGGCGGACACCGACAGGTCCACGTCGCTGCTGGTGGGGCTCCACGAGCCGCCCAGCTCCTCCGTGGTGGTGGGGGCGACGACCACGGTGACGTCGCCGCCCCCGCCGCCGGCGCAGGTCTGCGTCGAGGCGATGCCGAAGCCCGCCTCGGTCCCGCCGAAGGCCCGCGCCAGGACCGTGTAGTCGCCCGGGGGCACGGAGAAGACGCCCGCGCCGATGGTCTGCTCGGCGTAGAAGGCGCCCGTCAGGGACGCCGTGTCGGTGGCGTTGAGGATGCGGATCTCCATCGCCCCGCCGGCTCCGTCGACCGCGGTCGCGTCGACCGTGACCGCCGGCGAGCAGGCGTCCACCGGCACCGGGTCGCCCTCGATCTCGATGGTCCAGTCCGCGGTCGCGACCTCCGCCAGTACCGCGCTCCAGACCGGCCGCAGTTCGCAGGCGACGTGCACGGTCGAGCCGAGGGGGACGACGATGTCGAAGGTGCCGTCGTCGTTGGTCTCCACCGCGTCGGCGAAGTCGGTTCCGACGAGGCACTCCTCCAGGGGCGTGCCTTCGGTCCGGTCCACCACCACGCCTGTGAACGCGGTCTCCGTGAGCGGGGGAGGGGTCGGCTCGGGTTCGGGCTCGGGCTCGGGGCAGGCGGTCAGCAGCAGCAGCGAACCCAGCAGGGGGCGGACGTCGCGCATGGTCGGTCTCCTAGACGGGCATCACGGGCCGCTTGCGGGCGGGCCGCTCGACGGTCTTGTTCCGGGTGCGGACGAGGGCGTGCAGGATCACCTGACGCGTCTCCCGCGGGTCGATGATGTCGTCGATGAGTGCGAAGCCGGCGGCGAGGTAGGGGTCGATCCCCTCGCGGATGTGCTCGATCATCGACGCCTTGGCCTGATCCCGCGCCTCTCCCTCGGGCACCGAGGCGAGCATCTTGCGGGCGAAGATCGAGACCATACCCTCGGGCCCCATCACCGAGATCTCGGCCGTCGGCCAGGCGACGATGAGGTCCGGCTCGTAGGCCCGGCCGTTCATCACGTAGTAGCCCGCGCCGTACGCCTTGCGCACGATGACGGTGATCTTGGGGACCGTCGCCGTCGCGACCGCGTGTAGCATCTTGGCGCCGTGCCGGATGATCCCCTGCTGCTCCACGTGGGAGCCGATGACGAACCCGGGCACGTCCTGCAGGAACAGCAGCGGGATGCCGAAGCTGTCGCAGACGTTCACGAACCGGGCCGCCTTGTCGGCCGAGTTCACGTCCAGCACGCCGCCCAGGTACTTGGGGTTGTTGGCGACGACACCGACCGGCATGCCGCCCATGCGCGCGAACGCGCAGGTCAGGTTGGGGGCCCACTTGGGCTTGATCTCGAACACCGAGTCGGGGTCGGCGAGCTGCGCCACGAGCTTGCGCATGTCCCACGACTTGCGGCTCTCCTCGGGCAGCAGGTCCAGCACGTCGTCGGCCAGCCGTTCGCCGTCACCGAGGGGCTCCAGCCCACCGTCGCCGCCGGGGGTGGCGTAGTCCGCCGTCGGCGGCGCCTCCTCGCAGCTGGGGGGGAAGTAGCTGAGGTAGTCGCGCACCGCCTGCAGGCAGTCGGCGTCGGTCTTGACCTCCAGGTCGGCCACGCCGCTGACGCGGGTGTGGATCTTGGAGCCGCCCAGGCTCTCCTCGTCGATGTCCTCGCCGACCGCGGCCTTGACCAGGTACGGCCCGCCCAGCGCCATCGAGGAGTTGCCCTTGGTCATCGGCACGAAGTCCGCGAGCCCGGGGATGTAGGCGGTGCCGGCGGCGCCGGGGCCGACCATCGCGCAGACCTGGGGCACGACGCCGGACATGTGCACCTGCTCGCGGAACAGGTAGCCGGTGCCGGCGAACATGGAGGCCTGCTCCTTGAAGCCGGAGTCCTTGTGGATGCGCGCGCCCGCGGAGTCGATCAGCCAGACGATGGGGATGCGGCTGCGTAGCGCGAGGTCGCGCAGGCGGGTGACCTTCATCTCGCCGGTCTCCCCGATGGAGCCGCCCAGCACCGTGAAGTCGTAGGCCGCGACCGCGACCATGCGGCCGTCGATCATGCCGGTGCCGGTGATCACGCCGTCGCCGGGGGCGCGGTGCTTCGCGGGGGTGCGGTCCATCTTGTGGTCGTGAGCGTGGAGGCCGAGCTCCAGGAACGTGCCGTCGTCGAACAGCTCGTCGACGCGCTTGCGCACGTCCCACTTGCCGCGCGCGTGCTGCCTCGCCACCCGGTCCTCGCCGCCCATCAAGGCCGCGTCCGCCCGCCGTCGCTCCAGGTCGGCGATCAACTCCCGCATCTTGCTCATGTCCGTCTCCGTTCAGCTCGTTCGGCTTCCGACCGTCTCGATTCCCTCCGGCAGGGTGGTCAGGTCGACCCCCTCCGGCAGCGCCTTGACGCCACGCCAGCGGTCCACCATCGACGCGGCCCACAGGCCCAGGTCCTCGAACTCCCGCAGGCCCCAGCCGGCCAGGCCGCGGAGCAGGGTCCAGGCCGAGCCGCCGCCGAGATCGGCCCGGAAGTGCATGCGCCGTCCGGCGTTGCGTTGGCCGTAGTGGCCGGTCCACATCCGCCGGCGGGCCAGCCGCTGCATCCGCCGGGCGTAGGTTCGCATCAGGAGCCAGCGCACCGTGCCCAGGGCACCGACCATGGGGAGCCGGCCGATGGCGCGGCTGGGGGCTCGGGAGCGGGGGGCGACCTCGAACAGCATGTACAGGGCGCGGTCCATCAGCAGGGCGGGCCAGTACAGGGCAAAGTCGCCGCACAGCAGGTACCGATCGCGGAACCGGGCCTCGAACGAGCGGTTCCAAGACCGCTGGAAGGCGGCGTCGTAGGCGGTGATCGCCTGCCCCGCGGGCTTGCCGTCGAGCTGGTCGATGACGATCCGGAGCACGGCGCCGACGGTGCGGCCGACGTTGTCCGCGGACGGACTGCCGCAGGGATCGACGAAGCCGGCGGCGCTGCCCAGCAGCGCCCACCCCAGGCCTGCCGCCTGCTCGACGTCGTAGGCGACCTGCGGGATCACCTCCAGCCGCTGGCGGGGGAGGCTCGCGCGGCTGAGCAGTTGGCGCGTCGCGGGGAGGCCCGACAGGAAGCTGCTGTAGGCGTCGCCGATGTCGGCGCCGGAGCCGAGGTCGATCACGCGCCGGTCGTACAGCACCGTCACCGCGAGGCCCCGACCGTCGTCGTCGCGTCCGCCCGCGGGCTGCACGAGCACGCGGTAGCCGTAGCCCTGGAAGTGGTTGGTGCAGAGCCGGCGGGCCACGGCGGGCCCCTGACCGAAGTCGGTGTCGGGGTTGAAGGCGGGGCCGTCCAGGTCCAGATCGCCGGTCCAGCGGCCGACGATCGCGCTGACGGGGTGCTGCCGGTTGGGGTGCACGAGCCCCAGGGCCGAGCCGAGCACGCAGGTCCGTCCGGAGGCGTCCAGCACCCAGGTGGCGCGGACTTCGTGTTCGCCGTCGGCGGTGTCGTAGCGGACGCGGTTGTCCCAGGGCCGGACGAGCACGTCGGTGACCTTGGCGGGACGCACGACGGTGCACCCGGCGTGGGCGGCGCGGTCCAGGAGGTGCTGGTCGAGCACGTCTTCGCGGAGCAGGAAGCTGGGCACCGGCGGCAGCTCCCAGGCGCCGAGCTCGGTCGCATCCTGGATCCGGAGCACGTCCTCGTTGTGGAACCAGAACCGCGGTCCGTGCGACGGCAGCTCCTCACGCGCGAGGTGGTCCCACAGCTGCAGCGTGGAGGTCAGGAACAGCCCCCCGATCTCGGAGGTCGCCACCGACGTGGGCACGAACGACTCCGAGGCCTCCAGGAGGAGGACCTTCGCGTCGGGGCGGGCGCGCGCCAGGAGCAGCCCTGCAGCCGCTCCCGTCAGGCCTCCACCGATGATGATGACGTCGTACTGCTGCACGGGGATGCGATTGTATCCAGACTGCCCAAGCAACGAGGGCCGGCGGAACAATCCGCCGGCCCTCGCAGGGTCTCGTAAAGGGACGAGCTGCTAGTCGATGCCGAGGTAGAAGTACTCGGTCGAGTTGCTCGGGGTGATGACGAAGCCTTCACCCGACACGGTGCCCTCGGGGACCGTGAAGGAGATCGTGCTGATCACGCTGCCGTCGAAGTCGGCAAGCTCGACGTTGTCGAGGTTGTCGATCGCCTGCTCGGGGTCGACGTTGGAATCGTAGTCGTCGCCGCCGGTCTCCAGCATCGCGGACTCGCCGTCGAAGGTGCAGAACCAGAAGTCATCGACGTTGAACGCGCCGACCGGGGCGTCCGCTTCGGACACCATGTACAGATCGACTTCCTCACCGGGCTGGGCCTCGGCGGGGGACACGCCCACGAGCTCGTAGGTCGCCATGCCGTTGACGCCCCAGCGCGGGGTGTCGCCCTCCTCGTAGCCCTCGTGGGTGTCGAAGAAGGCGCAACCGGTGAGGGCCATGATCATGGCCACAGAAGCAACGGTTCCAGTCAGGCGGGAGAAGCGAGTCATGTCGTTCCTTTGGTTCAAGAGAGACCGAGTCTTCACACAGAGTATCGGATCGATGGACGCCTCGGAAGGCAAAGATCGACCTACCAGTACTCAAGTAGTGCCTCTTGGAGGGCTTCGCAAAGCCCCCCGGCAGATCGATCGGTGGTTTAGACTCGCGGACATGCTGGATCGCTACACGCGCGCGCTGTTCTTGCTCCTTCTGTTCGCCGCTGGCTGCACCACGCTGGGGATCGAGTGCAGCATCTTCCTACTTCAGAAAGGTTGAATTAAGTAACCATTTCAAGCACTATCACCTTATTGGCTTGGCGGGTACCAAACAACGATGCC
>PVBE010158088.1_pt1 | contig 13130 bp, 12 predicted proteins | sample 1631181 | NCBI WGS metagenome assembly PVBE01 (sample SAMN08397723, study PRJNA350692) | Marine metagenome, whole genome shotgun sequencing project. | isolation source: water | place: Pacific Ocean | collected 2012-04
GCTTATGGAGTAGCGTCTAGCGGCAATCCAGACGATCGATATGGTCAATTACAGTCGGTTGATGGGCGACGATGAAAGCGGAACGATCACCCACCAAAAAGTTCAACGCGAGACCTTCATCAATCTGCAGAACGACTACTACAAGGGCCGTATCGTTAAGACTACCGGGGATAGGCTGCTGGCGGAATTTCCCAGTGTGGTCGATGCGGCTGACTGCGCGTTTATTGGCTTGCACCTAATCCCACTTCCGGCATCGCCACGCCCAGCGGCGCGACGGCTGTGGCGATGCGGTCCCAGGTGCCCCACGGCAGCGGGATGCCGTTTTTGCTCCGTTCGACCAGCACTGCGTCGCCTCGCTCGCCCGGCACGTAGATCTGCTCGACCCCATCGGCCTTTGGCAGTGCTGTAATGCCGGCGGCCAGGTCGTCGATCTGTTGTTGGTAGTCGTCGAGGCCGGTGAAGGCGGAAATATCGATGGCGATGCACAGGCCGTTCTGGCGAAAGCCCGAGGGATTAGCGCCGGGCCGGATCAGTGGGGCGATCAACGGGTTGGCCCCCATAATGCTGATCAGACATTCCAACATCAGCGACAGGCCAGAGCCTTTGGCACCGCCCAGCGGCATCAGGATTGACACCTGGTTGGGGTCGTTGGTCATACGGCCGGCCGTGTCCATGCCCCAATTGTCAGGAATGGGCTGGCCGGCGTCGCGGGCCGCTATTACCTTACCCATGGAGGCCGTCGAAGACGACATGTCGAGTACCAGCGGCGGGTGCTCGCCGCCGGGCACGGCGATGGCCAGCGGGTTGGTCGACAGTGCCGCCGTACGGCCACCGTGATAGGCCATCATCGGTCGTGAGGCGATCATTACCATGCCCACCATGTCGGCCCGGGCGGCGATTTGGGCGAAATATCCGATGGCGCCGGCGTGGGTGATGTTGCGCGCGATACACCAGCCGATATGGACGTCGCGAGCACAAGCGATGGCTTCTTCCATGGCGCGCGCCATGGCCACCGGGCCGGGCGCAGCGTCACAATCGATGACGGCAATAGCGCCGTCGCGGCGCTCGACGGTGATGTCGGCCTGTGCGTTGATGTTGCCGTTATCCAAGGTCTGGATATAGCGAGGAATGCGCAACACGCCGTGGGAATCGACGCCGCGCAGATTGGCCCAGACCAGCAGATCGGCCCACAGCGCCGCGTTGTCGGGCGGCACACCGCAGGCGGTGAACACGCGGATAGCGAAATCCTTCAACGCCTCGGCTGACACGATAATAGTGCCGTCGCTCATGTTTCCTCTTGTGGTTTATAGGCGTTGCTTGCGGTCGAGCTCGGTGGCCGCGAGGGCCAGGCGTTTACCGCGACCGCGGCGTGGAACTCGTCGATGGCGCGGTTGAAAACGCTGGGGTCTTCCAGATTGATTAGATGGCCGCTCTTGGGTAGCACCAGTAGGCCGGCCAGGGGCATGGCGCGTTTGAGGAACACGTTGGTCTCGATGACCAATTCGTCCTCGTCGCCGATCATCAGCAAGGCCGGTACGGTGGACGCGGTAAGCTCGGCCTCGAAATCGTACAGCGACGGCCGCTCGGTCTGCACCTTGCGTAGGGTGTAGCTGGCGCCTTTCGGCGAAAACCCAGCGAAATAACCGGCGCTTTCCTGCCAGATATCGGGGCGCTTAGCTTTGAGTTGGATACGCGTTGGCCCGTCGAACAGCCCGGCGTCAGCCAGCGTCTCACTGGCGAAAAACTGGTCGGCGACCACACTTGTCTCTTCGATGAAGTGGTTGCGGGTCGGCCTGTAGGATCCGGAACCGCCACTGGCGGCGGCAATCGACAGAACCCGTTTGGGGTGGTCAAGGGCGAAGCGCAAAATGTTGTAGGCGCCCATGCTGAGTCCCACCAGATGCGTCTTGTCAATTTCCAGTGCGTCGAGCACGCCGAGCAGATCGGCGACCGCGATTTTGACGCCGTAGGCGTTCTCGTCGTCAGGCACGTCGGACGGTGGGTAGCCGCGCGCGTTATAGGCGACGCAGCGGTAGCGGCCGCGGAAATGGGTAATCTGTTCGCGCCACATGCGGTGGTCGCCGCCGAACTCGTGCACGAACACCAGCGCCGGGCCGGAGCCCGCTTCTTCGATCCACATATCGATACCGTTAATCGAGTGGTGAGCCATGTAAGTGTCCTTAGAGTTCAGAGCGGACTAGGGCGGTGCCATCGGCCAGCGCCTTTAGCTTGCCTTGCGAGACGCTACGGGGCAGGGGCACCATACCGCAATTAGTGCAGGAGAAAATGCGCTCCGGCGTCGTGTATTCCAGCGCGCTGCGAATCACCGCGGCGACCTGCTCGGGCGTCTCGGCTTCCAGCGTGGTTACGTCGATGGCCCCGACCAGAACATCCTTCTTGCCCTCGAGCAGGTCGATCACCTCGATCGGTACCCGCGAGCCAGCGAACTCCAGTGACACCTGGTCAATGTTGCTGGCGGCCAGCGCCGGTAGGGTCTTCTCGTACTGGTCCCACACGTCGCCCAGGGTTGCCTTCCAGTCGGTATTGGCCTTGATGCCGTAGCCGTAGCAGATGTGTACCGCCGTGGTGCAGCCAATGCCGTCGATGGCGCGATTGAGCGCCTTAACGCCCCAGATCGGCACCTGGTCGAGGTAAACGTTAAAGGCCGGTTCGTCGAACTGGATAACATCGGCGCCGGCGGCTTCAATCTCGCGTGCCTCTTCGTTGAGGATATCGGCGAACGCCATCGCCAGCGCCGGCCGGTCACCGTAATGGGTGTCGGCCAGAGTGTCGACGATGGTCATCGGCCCCGGCATGGTGAATTTCAACGCGTGATCGGTATGGGCGCGGGCGAAAGCGACCTCCTCGCGGTGGATTGGCACCGCGCGCCGCACTTCGGACACTACAGTGGGGCAGTCGGCCTCGTAGCGGTCGTCGCGGATGCCGATGCGCTGCTTGTTCTCAAAGTCGATACCCTCGATTTTTTCCAGAATGCCGTGAACGAAATGCTGGCGCGATTGTTCACCGTCGGAGATGATATCGATCCCGGCTTCCTCTTGATCGCGGATGGCCAGGCGCACTGCATCTTGTTTGGCTTCCTCCAGCCGCGCCGGGTCGGCGGTTGTCCACGGCGCCCACAATACCTTTGGTTGAGCCAGCCAAGCCGGTTTGGGCAGACTGCCGGTAATCGTGGTTTTTAACATCGAGCTCTCCCTGCCGTGCTATCGTCGGCTTTGCAGTCGGGCGGCGTTTGGCGTAATCAGACTGCCATAAGAACGCTTTTAAGCAAGGGGGAGATATCATGAACGCAGCAACTTTGCCCGCCGGCTGGCCCAAGGGCAAATATCTCGCTGTTTCGGTCAACATCATGTGCGAGGCGTGGACCGACGACGCCGCGCCCGGTATCGGCCCCATGGGCAACCCCTTAAAGGCCGGTGTGCTCGACACGCAGGCACGCTCCTGGGCGGAGTACGGAATGACCATCGGTGCGCCTCGCCTACTCGATATTGTCGGCGAAGCCGGTGTGCCGTGCGGCACCTATGCTAGCGGCATCATTGCCGAGAAATGGCCGGAACTGCTGCAGCGTATCGATAGCGACGGCCACTTCATCGGTGCGCACGCGTGGATGCAGAATACCCTACCCGCCTATCAGGACCGCGGCGAGGAAGAGGCCAGCTTGAAACGCGGCGCGGATTTATTCGAGAGCGTCATCGGCCAGCGGCCCAAAGGCTTTGCCAGCCCGCGCGGCACGCCTAGCTCAAGTACCTGCGAGCTGCTGGCCGAGAACGGCTTCACCTGGCACATCGACCACTTCAACAGCGACCTGCCCTATCTGATGAAAACGGTGAAGGGCCCGCTCGCCATCGTGCCATTCACTATGGAGATCAACGATCTGCCGCTTTATATGCGCTTTGGCAATCCGCCGGAGGTCTACTCCGCCACGTTGAAGCGTATTGTCGACAACTACGCCTCTATCGGCAGCCCGCCGGCGGTGATCGACATCACCGCCCATGCCCATGTCTTCGGCCGGCCCTACGGCGCCATCGAGTTCAAGGCGGCAATCGACCTGGTTAAGGATCTCGATTGGGTGTGGATGACCACCCACGAGGAATTGGCGGCGCTGGTGTATCCAGGGTGAGGTTTGTTTTTTTAATTTTAAAAGTAAAGTTCTCATCCTGAGGGGCGATCGAAGACCGCGTCTCGAAGGATGAGGCTGCTCGGCCGCGTTGGAGGCGAGGAACACCACACCGGCGTCGACGTCGGCCAGTGTTAATAAGCGGCCAGCGGGACCGTTGCATGGGGCCTCGCGGTTTTCCGGCTTGTCCTCGCCCAGGAAGGTCGGCAGCAGCGGCGTATCGCTGGCGACCGGATTCAACGCATTGACGCGGATATGATTGGGTGCCAGCTCGATTACCATGGATTTGGTTAAGGTTGTTACCGCGCCTTTGGATGTGTTGTACCAGGTGGGGCCAGGCCGCGGGTTGACCGTGCCGCCTGCCACCGCGTTCTCTTCCGTTACCCGCTTATCGCCATCCTCGTTGATGTCGCTGACCACCACCAATGTGCCTTCGTTTGTGCAGGCCTTGGCGATGCCCTCGCCGAAACTGGAACCCGACTCGGTGATTACGGTCACTTTGTTTGCGAGTTGCATTTTTTTCTTTTCCATCCCGATGCTGACGTGTTGATGATGGACACTGTACACTCAGTAACGACTGGCGGTACGCGCTGAACGCGCGGATGCGAAATTAAAGCAACTGGGAAAATCGCTTGCATGGGTGATAAGCTGCGAATTCTGGTAACGCGACGCCACTTGGCCGAGATCGAAGCGCGTCTTAACAGCGACTACGACGTCGTCCTTAATAAGGACGACAAAATTATGAGCGCCAAGCAGATTGTCGCTCGGGCCAAAGGTGTCGATGCGCTGTTCATCTGCGTCACCGAGCCGTTGGACAAAGAAACCATCAATGCGCTGCCCAAAATGCTACGAGCCATACTGACCCTGTCGGTGGGCACCGACCACATCGATCTCGCCGCCGCTGAGAAACGCGGAATAGCCGTGCTAACCACGCCCGACGCGGTCACCGCGGCGACCGCAGAAATCGGCATGATGTTGCTGCTTGGCGCGGCCCGGCGGGCCCACGAATCGGGCCACTATCTGCGCTCAGGCAAGTGGGAGACTTGGTCGCCAACACAGTTCGTTGGCGTCGAGATCACCGGCAAGCCGCTGGGCATCCTCGGCATGGGCCGCATCGGCCTTACCGTTGCTGAGCGCGCCCGCGGTTTCGATATGAAGGTGCATTACCGCAACCGCAATCGCCTGGCGCCGGGCCTGGCGCGCAATGCGGTTTATTTCAACGATCTCGAAGGGTTTCTTGGGGCCAGCGAGTTTCTCATGCTGTGTGCGCCATCGACACCGGAGACAAGGGGGTTCATCAACAAGGATACCATCGCGCTACTTCCCGACGGCGCGATCGTCATCAACATCGCGCGTGGAGATCTGGTCGACGACAATGCGCTGATCGCCGCCCTCAAGTCTGGCAAGATCGCCGCTGCTGGCCTCGATGTTTACAATGGCGAACCAGACAACATCGACCGCCGCTATTTCAAGCTACCCAACGCCTTCCTGGTACCGCACATTGGCAGTGCCGCAGAACAGGCGCGCACGGCGATGGGTATGATGTTGCTCGATGGTTTCGAAGCGCTGCTTGCCGGTAAGCCGGTACCGAACCGTGTCGTGTAACCCCGTAGAGTTCCGCGTCACATTCGAGAATCGATCGTGAGGGCGGCGTTCGCGCGTCTGCCGGGACCCGTACGAGGGGCCATATGGATGCTTGGCGCGGCGACTTTTTTCGCTACCCACGGCCCGCTGGTGCGCATGGTGGCGACCGATCTCGACCCGCTGGCGATCGCTTTTTTTCGCTCGCTAATATTGTTCCTGTTTGTCTTGCCCTGGTTGTTGCGCGGCCGCGGAGCGGTGTTCCGTACCAGAAGGCCTGGCGCACAGGTTGTGCGCAGCGTCTTTTCCATGGGCGGGCTGGTGTTTCTGATCTTGGCTCAGGCCAGTTTACCGTTGGCTGAGGTCTCGGCACTCACCTTCGCGCAGCCGCTGTTCGCCACTGTCGGCGCGGCGCTGGTGTTGCGCGAGGCGGTGCGCGCTCGGCGCTGGATCGCACTTTTCATCGGACTGTCCGGGGTGTGGATCATCCTGCGGCCCGGCTTCGAAATCGTCGATTCGCTGTTCATCTTGCCGCTTATCTCGGCGGCCTTGGTGGCCACGTCGAATCTGATGATCAAGTTCTTGTCCGCCGACGATTCGCCAAATACGACGGTGGCCTGGCTGATTGTTATGTCGGTTCCCATAACGTTGGTGCCAGCGCTGTTTGCCTGGTCTCTACCGAGTTTGCAGTCCCTCGTCTGGCTGGCGCTGTTGGCCGGCGCCGGGCTGATCGCGCACCAAAGTCTGGTTCGCTCGTTCGCCGCCGCCGACGCCTCGGCGGTGCTACCCTACGACTACATGCGTTTGGTTGTCACTGCGACGCTAGCCTTTCTAGCGTTCGGCGAAGTGCCGACAATCTGGACGTGGATCGGTGCGGCGGTGATCGTCGCCGCGGTGGCCTACATCGCCCGCCGCGAGGCCGTGGCAGCAAAAACCGAAGCGAGTTAAGCTACTCGGCGGCGGGGCGCAAAGACGTGCCGCTGACCTTGCCCATACGTTTGGTTAGCGCCGTCGCGGCGGCGTCGAGGATGGCGTCAGCGTCGATGCCGTATTCGCGGTAGAGGTCGGGCAGATCGCCCGACTGGCCGAAACGGTCGACGCCCAGCGAAACGGTATGGTGGTTGGCGACGCTGCCAAGCCACGACAGGGTTGCCGGATGGCCGTCGAGAACGGTCACTAATGCGGCGTCGGGCGCCAGCGCTGATAACAGCCGCTCGGCGTGGCTCGTCGCGCCGCTCTGCCAATTGTCGTACAGACGGTCGGGAGAGGTGACCGCCAGCAGCCCGGTGCCGGGAATGTCTTCTAGAACCTGCCCGTAGGTGGCGAGCGCTTCCGGCGCCACCGCGCCGGAATAGGCGATGGCGAGTTCGGCACCCGGCGCCGGTGGTTTCAGCCAATACCCGCCGGCGACAATGTCGTTAGCGAGAGTGCCAGCATCTGCGCGCTGCGGCTGATCGATTGTGCGGGTTGACAGGCGCAAATAGACGGAGCCACCGTCGGTGGCCTGCATATGCTCGAAGCCCCAACTCATAATCACCGCCAGTTCATCGGCAAATGCCGGCTCGTAGCTGGTGAGTCCCGGCTGGCCGAGGCCGATTAGCGGCGTTGATACCGATTGATGCGCACCGCCTTCGGGTGCCAGGGTGATGCCCGACGGGGTCGCCACCACCATAAACCGCGCGTCCTGGTAGCAGGCGTAATTAAGCGCATCGAGGCCGCGCACGATGAACGGATCGTACAACGCGCCGACCGGCAGTAGCCGCGCACCGAATAACCTGTCGGATAGGCCGAGCGCGGCGAGCAGCAGGAACAGATTGTTTTCCGCGATGCCCAGCTCGATGTGCTGGCCCGCTGGGCCCATGGCCCAGTTGAACGCCGAGGGGACCTTTTCCTCGCGAAAAAGGTCGGCTAGTTCCTTGTGGTGAAACAGGCCGCGCTGGTTGACCCAGCCGGCCATATTGGTGGTGACGGTAACATCAGGCGTCGACGTGACGATGCGCGCCGCCAGGTCGCTGTCTTCGCGGCCGAGATCGTTCAAGATGCGCCCGAACGCTTCCTGGGTCGACATGGTGTCGCCCTCCGGCGCGGGCAGCGCGGCGACGGGAACGGAGGCGGCTGGAACAGCGGGCGGGCGTTGATTGAACGCCACGTCCGAGAGCAGTGCCTGCAGCGCGTCGGCGTCGATGTCGAGGCCTTCGGCGATATCCCATTCATGGCCGTCGCGAATATTATGGTTGGCCTTGAAGACGGCCATCTGCTCCAGGTTCATCAGGCCCGAGTGATTGTCCTTATGGCCGGCCAGCGGCGTATTGTAACCCTTGATAGTGTAGGCGACGAAACATTGCGGCGTGTCGCCGGTTACCTGATCGAATGCCTCCAGAGTCGTCGCCATGTCGTGACCGCCCAAATTGGTCATCAGGTGGTGCAGGGCGTCGTCGTCGTAGTCGTCGAGTAGTGCTTTGATGCCCTTGGTGCGGCCTAAATCAGTCTTCAAATGGTTGCGCCACGCTTCGCCGCCCTGGAACGTCAGCGCCGAATAGAGCTGGTTTGGGCAGTCGTCGATCCACTTCATCAGTGCCTCGCCGCCGGGTTCAGCAAAGGCCGCCTGCAGTAGCTTGCCGTACTTCAGCTCGACCACGTCCCAACCGACAGTGCCGAAGAAATCCTTGATGCGCTGGAACAGATAGTCGTGCACCACGCCGTCGAGGCTCTGGCGGTTGTAGTCGATCACCCACCACAGATTGCACACATCGTGTTTCCAGCCTTCGAGCAGGGCTTCGAAGACGTTACCCTCGTCGAGTTCTGCGTCGCCCACCAGCGCGACGATGCGCCCGTTCGGTTCGTTCTCACCTGCCAAACCGTGCAGGCGCACGTAGTCGCGTACCATGGCACCGAACAGGGTGGCGCCAACCCCAAGCCCGACCGAGCCAGTAGAGAAATCCACATCGTCGGCGTCCTTGGTGCGCGAGGGATAGGACTGCGCGCCGCCCAGCGAGCGGAAGCGTTCAAGTTGGTTGCGCGATTGTCGGCCGAACAGATATTGGATGGCGTGGAACACCGGCGATGCGTGGGGCTTCACCGCCACCCGGTCTTCGGGCTTGAGCACGTTCATGTAGAGCGCCGTCAGCAGTGTTACCGCCGAGGCGCATGAGGCCTGGTGGCCGCCGACCTTGAGGCCGTCTCGGCTCGGCCGCACGTGGTTGGCGTTGTAGATAAGCCAACTCGACAACCACAGTACCTTGCGTTCGATCTCTTCAAGAGTTTCGACGGCGCTCGCGTTGGGTAAGTTGGTTTTTTGGGCGGCCATCGCAGAACCTTGTCGGCCTCTGGAAGTTGGGTACTTTTACCATAGCTGGAACGAATTAGTGTTGCGCAAATAGTTGTTTATCCCCAATATAGCGCAATAATTACTCAATAGATAAAAATATAGAGGCATAACATGGCGAAAAATCATCTAGACGCAACTGATTGTAGAATTCTCGAATGCCTGCAAAATGATGCGCGAATCGCCAATGTTGACCTTTCTGACCAAGTCAACCTATCGCCCTCGCCATGTCTGCGCCGGGTGCGTCGGCTCGAGGAAGAGGGCTTCGTGCGCGGCTATGTCTCGCTGCTCGACCCGGCAGCGATCGGCCTGCCGGTTAGTGTGTTCGTGCAGGTCAGTCTCGAAAAACAGGTCGACGACGCGCTCGACGAGTTCGAGCGGCAGATCATTTCGTGCCCCGAGGTGATGGAGTGCTACCTGATGACCGGCGACAGCGATTACCTGTTGCGCGTGGTGGCGCCCGACATCGCCGCCTTTCAGCGATTTTTATTGAACCATCTAACACGCATCCCCGGCGTCGCTAGCATCAAGTCGAGCTTCGCACTTAAACAGGTAAGCTACCGCACCGCACTGCCGTTGTCGCATATCGGTGAGGGGCTAACGGCGGTGACTTAACGCTTGTGTTGCACCGACCGATTGAGGTCGTAACCCAAAGCGGATACCCAATAATTGTGTGAGTGTTCAAAGAAACCCCGCTAATACCAGCGGACCGTTTTAATTACCCATCCGGCGTTACCGGCCGACTTAATTACGGCCAGTTGAGGAACTCGATCCGCAATACACACCTGTCATGGCGGTTGAGGAAAAATATTACGGCCATATACAGCCGACGGTAGTTACCGATGCGGCTGGTGGTCTAGCGCTAGAATTAATTGACGATCTCGGGTGAGGTTGCCGGTGCGGGTGAAAAAATTAAATCCCCATCGCGAAGCGTGTCATGATGACGACAATTGTCACCTGCATGGTTCCCTGGAAGGCAACGACGCGTACATAGCGGCGCATCAGTCGGGCGATCTTATCGCCGTTGGGTGCTTCTTTCCGCATCTCCAGATAGACGCGGATGTTGGCTGGCAGCAGGACGCCAAGGCCCTGTAAGCCCAAAATGGTGGTCACTACCAGCGCGGCGATAAACCACCACATTGCGGGATATGCGAGATCGAGATAGCCCAGTTCGACGGCGAGGAACCAGCCGGTGGTCGGAGAGATGATCCCCAGCGGGGTCATTATGAAAAACATCTTCGGCATCAACTGGGAAATGACGGCGCGCCGCGCCGGGAATTCGATGCGCCACAGGATCGGCCCCATGACGAAGCCCATGAACAAGTCGATACCGGTTCACAGCAGGCCGGTGACCACGTGGACGAAATTTAAAAACCACAAATCGTGACTTAGAATTGACCACACCATCACGCCCAAGGCCAGGGTGGACCAGAAAAGATTATGCCACTGAATTTGCGTCGACGGGTCGGGAGCCGCCGTTGTTGTCGATGCGGTGCTGGTCATGAAGAAAGCCTAAGCACGTCCAAGTTATTCAGCAAGAACCACAGGTATTGCTTGGTCGCGACAAATGCGCCCGATAGATTATCGGAGAGGAGAAAATTTGATGGGTAATCCGGTTGGCGCATTCGTGCCGCACGGGCAGTTTCAGGTCGATGGCGCGGAAGATGGTCCGCTGGCTGGGCTGACCTTTGCGGCCAAGGACATCATCGATGTTGAAGGCCATGTCACCGGCTGCGGTAATCCGGATTGGCTGCGTACTCACGAGCCGGCACTTGAAACCGCGCCGTGCATCCAGTGTTTGTTCGACGCTGGCGCGACCCTCATCGGCAAGACGGTGACTGAAGAGCTAGCGACCGGCCTAACCGGCGAGAATATTCATTACGGTGCTCCGCTCAACGTCAACGCGCGAGGGCGGGTCTCTGGCGGTTCGTCGTCGGGCTCAGCGGCGGCGGTGGCGGCGGGGTTAGTTGACTTTGCGCTAGGGTCGGACACCGGCGGGTCTGTGCGCGCGCCGGCCAGCTTCTGCGGCCTCTACGGTCTGCGGCCGAGCCACGGCCGGGTGTCTCTCGATGGGGTGATGAAACTTGCGGCGAGCCTCGACGTCATCGGCTGGTTCGCCCGCACACCGGAATTGCTGCGCGACGTCGGGGCAGTACTACTCAATCCGGCCAATATATCGCCGACGCCGGGATGTCTACTGGTTGCTAGCGATGTCATGGCGATCGTCGACGAGGCTGACCGCGCTGCGCTAACGGATGCGCTCGACAAGGTGGCCGGACTACTGGGAGTGCCCGAACCGGTGGAGGTGTCCAATGTCGAGGGCCTACCCGGTCTCGATTCCTGGGTCACTACAGTGCGCGCGCTGTGGGGCGGCGAAGCGTGGGCCGAGCACGGCGCGTGGATCCAATCGGTAAGACCGACGTTCGGCTCTGGCGTCGCTGCGCGTTTTGAAGCGCGATCGCGTGTAAGTATTGACGAGCTTACGGTCGCCCGTCTGCAACGCGAAGTCGTCGCCTCCCATTTGAGGGAGTTACTGGCTGACGGCAATGTGTTGGCGCTGCCGGCGGCACCGGGCGTGGCGCCATTGTGCGGTGGCACCGATGCGGATATCGATCCGTTCCGCGAAATGAACGAGCTCATCGGTTGTAGCTCGGGATTGGGGCGGCTGCCGCAAATCAGCCTACCGCTGGCGGAGGTCGATGGGTTTCCCCTCGGCCTCGGTCTTGCCGCGGCGCCGGGTAACGATGAAATGTTGTTGGACATTGCCGTTGCGCTCGCCGAAATTGACATAGCATCCCACGTGCCCGTACCAGAGGTGATAGGATCATGAACGACATGTTCGGACAGGAAGTGTCGGGGTTTTGCAGCCACGAGAGCGTCCATGTGGACGGTGCTGGAGACGGGCCGCTCAAGGGGCTGGCATTCGCCGTTAAGGACATCATCGATGTCGCCGGCCATGTGACTGGCGGCGGTAATGCCGAGTGGTTCCGCACTCACGATCCGGCCCGGAAACATGCCGCCGCCGTGCAAATTCTGTTGGACGCCGGCGCGATGATGGTGGGCAAGACTATTACCGAAGAATTCGCCTACGGAATGATCGGCGAGAACTTTCACTATGGAACGCCGCGCAACGCCAATGCCCCGGGGCACGTCCCCGGTGGCTCGTCGTCCGGCTCGGCGTCTGTCGTTGCCGCTGGTGATGTTGACTTTGCCTTGGGTACCGATACCGGTGGCTCGGTGCGGGTGCCGGCATCGTTCTGCGGTATCTACGGTTTGCGGCCGAGCCATGGCCGGGTGCCGCTCGCCGGGGTGATGCCCCTAGCGCCAAGCCTCGACACCTGCGGCTGGTTTGCGCGCAACCCGGGCATCATGAAGCGGGTTGGCGAGGTGTTGCTTGACTGGCGGGTGCCGCCAGCGGCAGGCCGTTTTCTGATCGCTACCGATGCGTTTGCCGTGGCCGGTGCGGGAATTTGCGATGCATTGTTGCCGGCGTTGCAGCGGGCGTCCAAGATACTCGGGCCGCCGCAGGAAATCGTAGCCGGCGATCTCCTTGGCATGGCGGACCTGAGTGATTTGGCGGCGGTTATGCAGGTGTTTCGCGGCTCGGAAGCGGCGACGTCTCACCTCGCCTGGATCAGCACCGCCAACCCGGTCATGGGACCGGGGTTTCGTGAACGCTTCGAGGATGGTGGGCGCTACACACGCGAAGAGATTGCTGTGGCAACGACGACGCGCGCGCGCCTCGAGGGGCATCTCGACGCCCTGCTCGCTGATGGCGCGGTGATGGCAGTGCCGGCTGCGCCGTCGGTGCCGCCGCCAGCGCGCAGTCAGGAGAGCGTTTACGACACTCTGCGCGCTAACAACGAGCTGTTTAATTCCATGGCGCCGCTGGCCCGGTTGCCGCAAATAAGCTTACCGCTGGCCGAGGCCGATGGACTGCCCATTGGGCTGGGGTTGATCGCCGCCCATGGCAACGACGAACTGTTACTCGATACCGCTATCGCCTTGGACGCGTGAGGGAAGAGCGAGAGAGTGACATCAAGTGCAGAATTCGGAAATGTCACGGCGGTTGACCACCCAGTGATCACC
>PVBE012172440.1_pt1 | contig 13130 bp, 13 predicted proteins | sample 1631181 | NCBI WGS metagenome assembly PVBE01 (sample SAMN08397723, study PRJNA350692) | Marine metagenome, whole genome shotgun sequencing project. | isolation source: water | place: Pacific Ocean | collected 2012-04
CAGGACCGGCAGCACCACCAGCCCGACGCTCAGGATGACCGACTGGCTGTCGCCCAGCGCGGATATGATCGGCCGCAGATTTGGGTCCTCGAAGATCCGACGCGTGAAGCCCAACCACAGTGGGGTTTCGATCATTCCGTCGATGGTCACCGTTGAGAGGATCAACAGCGCGAACGCCATCACCGATAGCGGTACCGCTTTGTCGGTGAGGAGCCCCACCGCGTAGGGCCTCAGCTTCCACTCCCGGGCCCCGCTACCGCCCGCGCCCTCCAGCCGTCCTTCCAACGGCGCGAAGCGGGCGAACAAGCCGTAGATCGCGGTGAACGCCTCGCCGCGCCGCAGCCACTCCTCGCGCCCGAACAGATACATGCCCAGCCAGGTGATCGCGCTGTAGACGACGATAAGGGCGGCGATGCTCGATGGGTTGCCGCGGCTCGGCCAGACCAGTTCGGCCCAAGCGAAGACCAAGAAGAGCACCACCGCCGGCCAGGCGCCCAACGCCTCGGGAAGCACGATGCCGCGGGAGCGCGCGGCCGCTGGATCGCGGCGCCGAATCAGCGCTTCGAGCCAGATCGAGATCGATTTCCACGGATTGACCAAGGACCAGAGATCGCCGACCAGGGCGCTCACGAAGGCGAATCCGACCCACCAGATCACCCAGATCATGGTCGGGACGATGTTGTCGAAAGCGTTGTCCTGATTGCCGAAGAAACCCGCTGCCAGGATCAGCGCAAAAAGCGCGACCGAGAATGCTCGAACCGCAAAGACGACGGTATCCGAGGCGATCGCGCGGCCCAGCCGGAAGCGCAACAGGTCGAGGCGCGGATAGGGCCCCACACCATGGGCGCCGCCCACGAATAGGGCGACGATCAGGAAGGAGAGCGCGACCGCGGTCCCGGCGCCCACCAAGTAGAACCACAACGGCAACGGCAAGTCATAGCGCTCGGCGAAGGCGTGGGCATTGGCCGAGCGTGCGAACAGCACGACGGCCGAGGCGACCACGAGCGCCGCGCCGAACCGGGGAATGCTAGGTGCCACCGAGCCTGATTGGGGCGCGTTTCAATGGCTGGCGTTGCGCCAACCGTCGCGACACGCGCTAGTTGGGTTGCACTTCAAGATAGAGGACGGCTTGTTCGTCGTGGCTCCCGCCATGAAGCTCGACCGCGAAGCGGCCGGGGAAGGTGGCCTCGAACGACATGGTCGCGCTCGAGCCCGCGGCGATGTCCGCTTCAAGATTGTAGCCGTGCAGATGAACCTCCGCAGCGGCTTCCGAGCGCCAGTGTAGTTCGACGAACTGGCCTTGGTTGACGCGTACGACCCCCAATCCCCCAGAACGCTCCACGCCCTCGCCCGAGACCGATCCCCCGGAAATCGTAATCTCGACCCGTCGCGTCTCCTCGTCCTGCCCTAGGGCCGGTGGCGCCAGCCCGCAGGCAACCAGCAGCGCAACAGCCACAAGCGGCCCGACAGGCTGGCCGCGTTGGCCGCGCCATTTTCTCGCCTGTCGCGTCACCAACATGAGGTCCTCGCTTTGCTGGGACGAAGTGGGCGCCTTTGCCTCACCGGGAAACTGGTGCCCCTGGCCTGACTCGAACAGGCACGTCCCGAAGGACAACAGATTTTGAGTCTGTCGCGTCTACCAATTCCGCCACAGGGGCGCGCCGGTCGGCGATGATAACCGAGCCCCGGGGGTGGTCAAGCGGTGTTCCCGCACCTCGCCCCTGCATTGCCTTGGCGGCCTCCACCCTGTATAGCCCGGCGCCATGCTACGCCGGCTCTACGACTGGACGATGGGACTCGCCGCGCACCGCCGTGCGCTGCCCGCGCTGGGATTGGTCGCCTTCATCGAGAGCTCGGTCTTCCCGATTCCGCCCGACGTCATGCTAATCCCGATGGTGCTGGCGGCGCGCAAGCGGGCCTGGCTCATCGCCAGCGTCTGTACCGTGGCCTCGGTGGCGGGTGGGCTTGCGGGTTATGCGATCGGCTTCTTCCTGTGGCAGACCTTGGGCCAGCCGCTGATCGAGTTCTACGGCTACGGACACGAATACGAGCGCTTCGCCGCTGCCTACAACGACCGTGGGGCGTGGATCGTCTTCGTTTTCGGCATCACCTTCTTCCCCTACAAGGTCATTACCATCACCAGCGGCGCCACCGCGCTCGGCCTCGGCCCCTTCCTCCTGGCCTCGGTGATCGCGCGCGGCTTGCGCTTCGCTATCGTCGCCGCGCTTCTCTACTACTTCGGCGAGCCGATCCGCGCCTTTATCGAGCGTTACCTCGCCCTCCTGACCACGCTCTTCGTCGCCCTGCTGATCGGCGGCTTCGTCATCGTCCGCTACCTCGTCTGAACGCCCTACCCCTGGCCCCCGCGCGGCGCTATCGTGGGCCATGGCTTGGGTGCTTCAGGCGCCGCGCGCCACCGGCGCGCTCATCTTGGCGGCCAGTCTCGCCGTTCTCGGCGCGGCCTTCGGCTTCCAATACCTCGCGGCGATCGAGCCCTGCCCCTTGTGTATCTATCAGCGCTATCCCTACGCGATCACCATCGGCCTCAGCGCCGTGGCGCTGGCGCTCGCCGGACGTCCGCCACTCGCCGGCGCCTATTTCGTGCCGGCGCTGACCGCGCTGTGCGCTGCCGCATTCGCCGCCGGTGCCGGCATCGCCGCCTACCACGTCGGCGTCGAGCAGGGCTGGTTCCAGGCGAGCGAGGCGTGCACCGCGACGGCGTTCGAGGCTACCGACATCGATGACCTCAGGGCCCAACTCGAGGCCACGCCCGTGGCGCGCTGCGATCAGGTCGCGTGGTCGCTCTTTGGCGTCTCGCTGGCCGGCCTCAACCTCATTGCCTCGGCCGCGCTGGCCGGATTGAGCTTTGCCGCGGCCGCCCGGCAGCTGGCCAAGGCATCGCACCGATGACCCATCCTCGCCCGCCCATCCTGCCCGGCGATGGGGGCGCCCGCGCGCCGGTCGAGCGCTTCATCCGCGTCGATCATGCTGGCGAGTACGGTGCGGTGCGCATCTATGCCGGGCAGCTCGCCGTGCTCGGACGGCGCGGCGGCGGCGAGGCGATTCGACACATGGCCGAGCAAGAGCGCCGACACCTCGCGACCTTCGAGAAGCTGATGACCGAGCGCCGCGTCCGTCCCACGCTCTTGGCGCCGCTCTGGCACATCGCCGGGTTCGCCCTTGGCGCGGGCTCGGCGCTGTTGGGCGAAAAAGGCGCGATGGCCGCCACGGCGGCGGTCGAAGACGTGATCGATGAGCATTACGCCCGGCAGGCAGAGGCGCTCGGCGACGACGAGGCCGCGCTCCGCGAGGTGATCCAGGAGGCGCGCGCCGAGGAGATCGAGCACCGCGACACCGCGCTCGAATACGGCGCCGCCGAGGCCCCCGGACAGGCCCTCATCGGCGGCCTTATCCGCCGCGGAACGCGTCTGGCGATCTGGCTTTCGGAGCGGGTCTAGCGCTTAGGTCTCGAGCTCGGCGTCCCAGTACAGGTAGTCGCGCCAACTCTCGTGCAGATAGTTGGGCGGAAAGGCTCGGCCCTTCCGCTGCAACTCGATAGCCGTCGGCATATAGGGCCTCACGCGGGGATGCATGCGGCAGTGCTCGGGCCGCCGTCCCCCCTTCTTCAGGTTGCAGGTCGCGCAGGCGGCGACCACGTTCTCCCACGTCGTCCGACCGCCGCGTGATCGCGGCACCAGATGGTCGAAGGTAAGCTCGTCGTCGCTCGCGCAGTACTGGCAGCGAAAACTGTCGCGCAGGAAGACGTTGAAACGCGTGAACGCGGGCCGTCGCGCCGGATGGATGTAGCGCTTGAGCGCGATGACGCTCGGCAAGCGCATTTCGAAGCGGGGCGAGCGCACGGTGCGCTCGTACTCCGAAACCACGTTAACCCGGTCCATGAAGACCGCGCGCACGGTATCCTGCCAACGCCAGAGCGACAGCGGAAAATAGCTGACCGGCTGATAGTCTGCGTTCAGCACCAGGGCGTGACAATTATCGAGCGTCGGCAACAAAACTCTCCATTCTCGCACGAGAAGCGCTGGACTCGACCCCAATCGGCCCGAGCGCAACGCCTCACGGCGACAAAATACCGTGATTCTCGGCCCCTTTGCCACCCTTTGTTTGCACGCCGCCGCAAGCAATCTATCGTGCGGCTCGACCAACGATGGGAGGAAAATCATGCAGGGGCCGCTCTCCGGCATCCGCGTCATCGATCTCAGCCGCGTCCTGGCCGGTCCGTGGGCGACGCAAATCTTCGCCGACCTCGGCGCCGAGGTCATCAAGATCGAGCGCCCCGGCGTCGGCGACGATACCCGGGGCTGGGGACCGCCCTACCTTAAGGACCGCGACGGGAGCGAGACCGGCGAATCCGCCTATTACCTCAGCTGCAACCGCGGCAAGCGCTCGGTGACTCTCGATTTCACGATCCCTTCGGGGCTCGCCGTCGCCCGCGCCCTGGCCGAGAAGTCCGATATCTTGGTCGAGAATTTCAAAGTCGGCGGGCTCGCCCGCCACGGCCTCGGCTACGACGACCTCAAGGCGCTCAACCCGAGGCTCATTTATTGCTCGATCACCGGTTTCGGCCAGACCGGGCCCTATCGCCACCGCGCCGGCTACGACTATGCGATCCAGGCCATGGGCGGCCTGATGAGCGTGACCGGCCGGCCCGACGGCGAGCCCGGCGGCGGGCCGATGCGCGTCGGGGTGGCCGTGTCCGACCTGATGGCCGGCATGTACGCGGTCTCGGCCGTGCTCGCCGCGCTCCACCACCGCGAGCGTTCGGGTGAAGGCCAACACATCGACCTTGCACTCCTCGACGTCCAGACGGCGTTTCTCGCCAACCAGGCGATGAACACCCTGATCGGCGGCGCCGCGCCCGGACGTATCGGCAACCACCATCCCAACATCGTGCCCTATCAGTGCTTTGCCGTGGCCGACGGCGACATCGTCATCGCGGTCGGCACCGATCCACAGTTCCGCCGCTTGTGCGCACTCCTGGCGCGGCCCGAGCTGGCCGAAGATCCGCGCTTTGCCACCAACGATTCCCGCGTCCGCCACCGCACGGCGCTGATCGCCGCGCTGGAGCCGATCCTCCTGTCGCGCGGGCGCGAGTTTTGGCTGGAGGCGCTCGAGCAAGCCGAGATCCCGTGCGCGCCCATCAACACCATCGACCAGGTGTTCGACGACCCCCAGGTCCGCGCCCGCGGTATGCGCGTCGAGCTACCCCACCCGCTCGCCGGGACGGTGCCGAGCGTGGCGACCCCGCTTAGGTTCAGCGCCACACCGGCCGGGGCAAAGACCGCGCCGCCGCTGCTCGGCGAGCACACCGAAGAAACCCTGGGCCAGCTCCTGGGCATGACCGCGGACGAGATTGCCGCCCTGCGCGATGGCGGTGTGGTCTAGTCCAGGCCGTGCGTATACTCTGGCATCGAGTAGATGATCTCGTTCCGCCGGGCCGTTCGCGGATTCGATCCACTTGCAGCGTCCGGCGCCTCATTCGTTGATACTCGCCCCCCAACTCACCAAGGAGACGGCCCATGCTGCTCGACGTTCGCGCCTACACCTGTCGGCCCGGCACCATCAAGAAGCAGCTCGAACTATATGCGAAGATGGGCAAGGAGCCACAGACGCGGCATCTCGGCCAACCGCTCGCCTACCTGACGACCGAGACCGGCGATCCGAACCAGTACATCCACATCTGGGTCTATGAGAATGCCGCCGACCGCGAGACCAAGCGCGCCGGCATGGCGGCCGACCCCGAGTGGACCGCCTACATCCAGGAAAGCGGCAAGCTCGGCGCGCTGCAATCGCAAGAGAACAAACTGATGGTGCCGGTCGACTTCTTCCCCAACCCGCGCTAGTGGGTGGGCCGCTCCGCGGCCAATATCGGAAGGTAGCCGCTCACGGTTTGATCATTGATGGAGCGCCTCCGCTAGACGCGCCCTAGTTCGCCTTTGTTACGAACGCGCGGACCAGGAATTCTGCGCCCAGCCGCAAACCCGCCTCGTCGATGGCGTGTCCGGCGGCGACCGAAACGTGCCATTGGACCGGCAGCGCGAGCGCACCCAAAGCGCCGACCGCAGCGAACATCGCCTCGGCCGAGATCAGGTCGTCGGCGCCGCCATGCACCAGCAGGATCGGCGGCTTCGCCAACAACTCGCTTTCCAGGCTCTCCGGAGCGACGAGCATGCCCGAGTAGCCGACGATGCCGGCGCACGGCCGGGCGCGGCGCAGGCCGACGTGAAGCGCCATCATCGTGCCCTGCGAGAACCCGACCAGCGCTAGCCGGCTGTCGTCGAGGCCGGTCCGCGCGAGCTCGTCGTCGATGAACCGGTCGAGCGCGGGCGCCGCCCGCCGCACGCCCGCGGCTCGGCTCGCCTCGTTCTGGGCCGAGAGACTGAACCACTGGTAGCCCGAGGGAGCCATGTCACACCGCTCCGGCGCGTTGGGGGCGACAAACGCGGCGCCTGGCAGTAGCGGCGCGAGCGTCGATCCGAGACCGATCAAATCGTTTCCGTCGGCGCCCAGACCATGCAGGAGCACTACGACCTGCCGTGGCGGCCCGCCGTCCGCGGGCGCAAGCCGCGGCCCCGATAGCGAGGCTCCAGCGTCCAACGCGCGCTCCTTAAGGTTACGCGGCGCGACGCATCAGGCCGACGATCCACTCCAACACCGGTGCCATGTCTTGAAAGCGCACCAAGCAGTAGGCTGGAAACGCGGGCGTCGAGAGCGACATCGGCGACGGCACTTCCTGGCCGACATGGAGCGCGTTGTGGCGCAGGAGGTCGGCGTGAGGATGTCCGGGGTCAAGGCCGCGCGGCACGCGCTTGTAGTGGCTGCCGCCCAGCTCGTAACCTTTGGCAGTCACCTTATCCAGGAGCACCCGCAACGCTCTGCCCTTGCGCGACTCGGCAATCTCGGCTCGGTAGGCGGCCAACAGCGGCGCCTCGAAGCCGTGCATGCCAGCGCCCAACAATAGCCGCGACGCGTTCAACCGGAAGAAGAAGCCGGGACGTTCGCGGCTCGCCCCACTCCCGCCGCCGTGCCAGAACCATAGATCGAGATGGGTCTTGTAAGGTGTCTTGTCGCGGCTGAAACGGGTGTCGCGATTGATCCGGAAAATCGAGCCGCCGACCCGGGGTTCGGCCCGAATGTCGGCGGAAACCGTCACCAAGAGGTCCGCCATTGCGGCGACGAATTGCTTGGCCGGGGTCAGCAAATGGTTCTCGTACTCGGAGCGGTGGGCGTCGAACCAGGCCTTGTTGTTGTTCGCGGCCAGCCGGCGCAGAAACGACACCGACTTTTTTGGAAAGCCGGTGAACTCTTCGCTCACGACGCCGCCTCGCGCGACGGCACCGCTATTCGTCCCACGGCACCTCGAAGGTCGGTACCAGGCCCTCCACGCCTTTCATTTCGTATTCGCTGCCCTTCTTGAACGTGAGCATCTTACCCGCGCAGAGCTCGCGGACCACGCCGGCGGTAAGTATCTGGCCACCGGTTGCCTTGTCGCAGATGCGCGCCGCCAGCTGGACGGTGGCGCCGAATAGATCGCCGTCCTCGGCGATCGGCTCCCCGGCGTTCAATCCGATGCAAATCTGCAGCGGATGATAGGGATCCTCGACGTTGTGCGCGGCGGTGCTGCGTTGCATCTCGATGCAGCTCTCGACCGCGTTCACCGTGTTTTTGAACGAAGCCATGATGCCGTCGCCGGTATGCTTGATCTCCAGGCCCTCGAACCTGTCGAGCGCGCCGCGGACGATCTCGTTGTGCTTGCGCACGACGACCTGGGCAACCTCGTCGCCCAGGGTCTGGTTCATCCGAGTTGAGCCGACGATATCGGTAAACATCACTGTCGTCGGTCCGGTGTTTTGGTCCTCTTCCTCGGCGCCGGTCTGCTTCCATCGCTCGACCGACTTGGTCAACAGCGTAGTCGCGTCGCCGGCGCCCTGGAAGAAGCGTTGCATGGCGTCGCGGCCGGACTTGAACATCCGGGTGTACTTCGGCTCCAGCAGGTACTCTTCGTACTTTTCGCTGAACCGCTCGGCGGTTTCCTTCTTGGTACCGAGAATCTCGACCCCGCCTTCAAGGATGTCGAACATTTGCTTGGGGTTGAGACCCGACTTCTGGGCCGCGATCTCGCAGGCGCCGGCCAGGAACAGGTGGCAGCCGAACCGGGTGAACCCGTCCAGATTGTGGCCGTTCTCGGCGATGCTCTCGAGCGAGCCTTCGAGGAACTTCATCACCTGGACCCGCGAATCGCGCACCGCATCGGCGTCGGCGCCGTCTTCCTCCTCCTCGTCCTCCTCGGCATCTTCATCGGCCGGCGCATCGTCGGCGTCCGCGTTCGCCGAAGCCGCCCCGGCAGCTTCGGTCGTCATGCTCGGCTGCGCGCGAGGCCGCGCCTCACCCGGCCGTCCGAGAATGCGCAACTCGGCGCCAGTAATGAACAGCGCGCCCAGCGTGCCCGCACAGACGACAAAAGCGATGATGAAAACTAAGAACGTCCCGCCGACCATCGACGTTTGCCCAACCAGAGATTACCCGGCGTAGGAGGAATAGACGAACGTGACCAGCGACGCGAAGCCGAAGCTCACGATCGCGACCACCAGAAGCTTGTATAGCACGATCGCCTCGCCGCTTCGAAGGCCGCGGCCGGTGGCGGCCACGGCGGCGCCGCGGCCCGGAATCTTGACGTTCGCGACGACGCTCGGCCCTTGGTCGGCGGGGCTGGTGACGCCGCCAAAATCGTAGCCCGGAATGTCGTAGACGACCGGCTCGGGCGCATCGCCTCCGCCGCCCGCCCCCGCCGCGGAAGGATCGAATGAGCGCTTCTTCTCGACGCTGCCCTCGGTCGTGTAGACGGTCTTTTCCCGGATCCGGTTGTTGTCGTCGTCATAGGTCTCGCGGACGACCCGCACTGCCTGCAATTGAGGCATGTTTTGCAGCTGCTTGGCCTCTCCGATCGCCTCATCCTTCTGATCGGATTTGTAGCGAGCCTCGAGCGTCCAGCGCCCATCCTTCTGGACATAGACCTCGTAGGTGATCTCCATGGGCTCAGTTTCCCACAGTGGCAGCGCAATGCACGCCAGCGCCGCGCCCGCCCCGCGACACGGGAGCCCATCTATCGGCGGAGTTTAGCAATGCGCCCCAAGCGCTTACGCCCCGTGCCTTCCATGCCCGACAAGTGTCCACAGTTCGCCGTCTTTTTTCAAGGGCTTTGCGGCCTCACCGGTCTCGAGTCTCACAATCCTCAGAACAGACCCACGATCCGGCCCTCGTCGTCCACCGAGATGTCGTTCGCGGCGGGCCGCCGCGGCAGACCCGGCATGGTCATGATATCGCCGCAGATCACGACCACGAACTCGGCTCCCGCGCGCAGCCGTATCTCGCGGATCGGCACGCTGTGGCCCTCCGGCGCCCCCTTGAGGCCGGGGTCGGTCGAGAAGCTGTACTGGGTCTTGGCGATGCACACCGGGAAGTGACCGAAGCCTGCGTCCTCCAGTTCCTCGAACTGCGCCACGACCTTGGCATCGGCGGTGACCTCTTCGGCGCGGTAGATCTCGCGGGCAACGGTGCGTACCTTGTCGAGCAGCGGCATCTCGTCGGCGTAAAGCGTGGCGAAGCGCGCGGCGCTGGCCTCGGCGGTGCGCACCACTGCTTCGCCCAGCGCCTCAGCCCCCGCGCCGCCGCGCGCCCACTGCTCGGACAGCACCGCTTCCACGCCGAGCCCGCCGCATTCACCGATCACCGCGTCCAGCTCGGCCGGGGTATCGGCCGAGAAGCGATTGAGCGCCACCACCACCGGGACCCCGTACTTGCCGATGTTCTCGACGTGGCGGGCGAGGTTGGCGCAACCCGCCTTGACCGCCGCCACGTCCTCGACCGCAAGCGCCTCGCGGGCCACGCCGCCGTGCATCTTGAGCGCCCTGACCGTCGCCACGACGACGGTCACGTCGGGCGCGAGCCCGGCCTTGCGGCACTTGATGTCGAAGAACTTCTCGGCCCCCAGGTCGGCGCCGAAGCCGGCCTCGGTGACCACGTAGTCGGCGGCCCCCATCGCCATCCGCGTCGCCATCACCGAGTTGCAGCCGTGGGCGATGTTAGCGAACGGCCCGCCGTGGACGAACGCCGGGTTGTGCTCGAGGGTCTGGACGAGGTTGGGGTTGAGCGCGTCACGCAGCAACGCCGACAGCGCGCCCTGGGCGTCGAGCGCGCTCGCCCGCACCGGGGTTCTCTCGCGGGTGAAGCCGACGACGATGTTGCCGAGCCGGCGCTGCAGGTCGTCGCGGTCGCTGGCCAGACACAGGATCGCCATCACCTCCGAGGCCACGGTGATATCGAATCCGTCCTCGCGCGGAAAGCCGTTGGCGGGGCCGCCCAGGCCGCAGGCGATGTGCCTGAGCGCCCGGTCGTTGAGGTCCAGCGCCCGGCGCCAGGCCACCCGACGCGCGTCGATCGCCTCGGCGTTGCCCCAGTACATATGGTTGTCGACCAGCGCGGCCAGCAGGTTGTTGGCGACGCCGATGGCGTGGATATCGCCGGTGAAATGAAGGTTGATGTCCTCCATCGGCACGACCTGCGCGTACCCGCCGCCCGCGGCCCCGCCCTTCATCCCGAAACACGGACCCAGCGAAGGCTCGCGCAGGCAGATCGCCGCCCGCTTGCCGATCCGGTTGAGCGCATCGCCCAAGCCCACCGTGACCGTGGTCTTGCCCTCGCCCGCCGGCGTCGGCGTGATCGCGGTCACCAGCACCAGCTTGGCCTGGCCCGGCCGCGCAGCGGCCCCGGCGGGTAGGACCTTGGCCTTGTAGCGGCCATAGGGCTCGAGGCGCTCCTCGGCGATGTCCAGCCGTGCCGCCACCTCGGCGATCGGCCGCATCGTCGCGGCCTGGGCAATCTCGATGTCGGACTTGGGCGCGGCCTTGGCGGCGGTGGCGGACTTTGGCATGCGGGGTGCTCCGTCAGGTTGGCGCGGTGCGCCGAGGCCACGTATTGTGCTCATCCCGTCCGCGAAACTCAAGGCGCCGGGGCCGGGCGCCCCGCGAGGTGCAACGCGATGGTAGCTGCCGACGGCGCCCCCGGCGCGGGCATCGGATCTCTCTGGCCGGCCGTGGCCGTGATCGCCTTTGCCGCCGCCGCCCTGTTCGCGCCCCGGGGCCTGGTCGTGATCCTCGCCCTCGGCGCCGTGCTCGGCCTGACCGCCGGCACAGTGCGCTCGGGTCTCGACGCCGCCCTCAAGTCGCCGCCGCTCGCGCCGATCGGACTCCTGATGCTGTGGGCGGCGGTGGCCATCTGGTGGTCCCCCGACCGGGCCGAGGCGATTCGCTCGTGGCACGGCCTGTTGTGGGTTGCCCTCGGCGCCCTTGTGGTGGTGGCGCAAGCCCATGGCCTGAGGCCAGGGACCCGCCTCCGCCTTGAGCGCGCCATGGTTGCCGCGGCCGCCGGGTTCGTCGTCATCCTGGGCCTCGAGGTCGCCACCGACGCCGTCATCATGCGCAGCCTGCGAACCGCCCTTTACGGCGACATCTACCCGGTCGACTGGATCTTCCTCGGCCACTACTTGCGACCCACCGCGGTGCTGGCGATCTTCGCCTGGCCGTGCGCGCTGGTTTTGTGGCGCCGCTTCGGCCCCGGCCTGGCGCTGGTCTTCCTGGTCCTCGCCGCCGGTCTCGCCGGGTTGATCGGCATGAACGCGGCCTTCCTCGCCATGCTGGCCGGCGGGCTGGTCTTCGCGGCCACGTTCCGCTTTCCCCGCGCCGGCGCCGCGGCGCTGGCGATCCTCACTGCCGCCACGGTGCTGCTGGCCCCGCTGATCGTGGCGCTGATCGCCGATCCCGGTCTCGCGGCCCTGCCCTCGAGCTGGGTCCACCGCCTGGTCATCTGGAACTTCGTGAGCGAACGGATCGCCGAGAATCCATGGATCGGCTGGGGCTTCGACGCCTCCAAGCACCTTCCCGGCGCGACCGAGCCCATCGTCATCGGCGGCATCGCGACCGTCACCCTACCCTCGCACCCGCACAACGGCAGCCTCCAGGTATGGGCCGAGCTCGGCGTCCCCGGGGCGCTCGCCCTGGCCGCTGTCTTCGCCGGCGCTGCATGGGCGATCCGCAGCGCCAATCTGCCGCGCCTTGACAGCGCCGCCCGCGCCGCCGGACTGGCCGCTTTCTTCGTGCTGTTCTCGCTTAGCTACGGCGCCTGGCAGAACTGGTGGCTAGCGCTGGCGGCGTTGATCGCTGCGCTCTACGTCGCGCTCTCGGGCCCGCTCACCCCTCGGGCGTCGTTGTCCGGCGATCCCTCCACGGACCGACCTCCGATCGGCCGCTGAGCGCGGCGTCGGGAGGGGGAGGGGATTGAGGTAGCGTTAGGCTACCAACTTTGTTAGCCTTGCGGTCGGAATCGGCTCAATTTGGGAGGAAACCTGATGAGATCGACTTTGAAAGTTGCGGCCACTGCGATCGGCGCCAGTCTGCTGCTCGCCGCGGCCGCGCAAGCCCAAGACAAGCTAGACTTCGTTGTCGTTACCCATGCCGCACCGGGACATCAGTTCTGGGAGATCGAAAAGAATGGCATGGAAGCAGCCTGCGAGCTGATCGACGCCGATTGTCAGATGGTGTTCCTGCAAACCCAGGACGGCAACATCGGCGAAGTCCTGCAAATCCTCGAGGCGGCGATCGAGCAACAGCCCGATGGCATCGCCACCACCATCATGGACCCCGAGGCCTTCGACGACGCCATTCAGCGGGCCATGGACGCGGGCATCCCGGTGGTTTCCTACAACGTCGATGACAAGGACGGCGCGGCGGGAAGCGCGCGCATGGGGTTCATAGGCTCCAACCTCATCAGGGCGGGCTACACGCTGGGCTTGGGGATATCTAAGCTGTTCCCCGAAACGGGTCCGATTCATGTCCTTCTCGGCACCAACGATCCGGGCCAGCAGTGGTCTCAGGAGCGCACCCAAGGCGCCGAGAACTTCATGATAGAGTACGCGGCCGCCAACCCAGACCGTAAGATCACGTGGGACAACATCGACGCCGGTTATGACCTCGGCGTCGTTGGCAGCCGTGTCAGCGCCTACATCCAGACCCACCCCGAGACCACCGCCTATTTGGACAACGGCTTCTGGGAAGCCG
>PVBE012843134.1_pt1 | contig 13130 bp, 13 predicted proteins | sample 1631181 | NCBI WGS metagenome assembly PVBE01 (sample SAMN08397723, study PRJNA350692) | Marine metagenome, whole genome shotgun sequencing project. | isolation source: water | place: Pacific Ocean | collected 2012-04
GCGAATATAGTTGCTGTTGCAACTTGGCCAATCAGAACACTCCACCAAAACCAATTCCATGAAATGCCTTCAATTCGTGTCATTCCAGAAATGAGTACTGGTGTGTCTGCAGCAAAAGTTGTGGCAACAATTGATGTTCCCGCAACAAACCAACCCAACGAACGACCAGCAACGAAAAAGTCGCTTGTGCCTTTGCTTGCTCTTTTAGTGAACCAAGCGCCGATGCCGATTGCAGAAAGAACGTAGAGCCCAACAATAATCCAATCAATGGTGGCCATGGTTCACTGTACGATACCTTATATGAGTAAGGATGAAGGTATTTCTAGGAGGGGAATGTTACGAGGTGATTGGTTTAGAAAAATCAGAAATCGCGGCGTAGAGTTGATCAACAAAGAGAAAGAAGAAGAATTTAGAATCGTAGCTCCAGTTGGTGGAGCCAGAAGAGGAAGTTCGCACTTACATCGTCCTCCACACGCACTGCCAGAATCAGAATTTATGGCTGGGTGTACAAAATGTGATGCATGTATTGAGGCGTGTGAGCCACATGCAATATTTCGAGCTCCGGAAAGTGAAGGACTTATTGCAGGAACTCCGATCATCGATGCAACTGGGCAGCCATGCATCATGTGCGAAGATATGCCTTGCGTACCTGCATGTGAAGCAGGGGTTCTTAGGTCTGATGCTCCAGTTGCAATGGGACTTGCCAAGATTGATTCGATCGCATGTCTCGCATTTCGAGGAACAGTTTGTACGGTGTGCGTTGAGCGATGCCCAGTTGATCAGTGCATGACAATGGAAGCAGGTCGTCCTAAAATTAATGCAGAAACATGCACTGGTTGCGGCGTGTGCCTTTACGTTTGTCCTGCACCAGGTCCTGCAATTCACCTTCTTCCCACATCATTTAACCCCTAGTCAACTTGATCTCGGATCGTTTGCTTCACATGAAATAGCAGATCGTTAATCACTAGGTTCTTCTGGAGATTGCTCTTGAATCTTTACGACGTACGATGAAAGCAGGATGAGCTTTGTTTGGCTTAACAAGCCTTTCCAAGGTGGCATACCTTTTGCGATCGAGCCGTTGTTTATCACATCATAAATATCAGGTACTTCTTTGACGAGGATGTGCTCGTTATCTGTTAAGTTTGGTCCAGTCCCGCCGGTGCCCTTGCTTCCATGACAACTAGCGCATTGTGAAATGAACAAATTTCTTGCGGCTTCCATGAGCGCTTCATTTTGAGAAAATTCGAGAATAGTCGCTTGATTTGGTTCGAGTTTGCCAAGTGCGTTGATCTGTTCGTTTTGCTTATCCGTGAGCCCATGTTGATCAACTTTGACTTGCTCTTGGTGATCAAAAGATAAAAAGAGGACCGCCCCAATGACAAGAATAGGAAAAAGCAGAAATACAAGGAGTTTCATGGTGTGTTATTCGGGTAAAAACCTACTGAAGAGCCAAAAATGCTTATTTTCTTCTTAAAAAGGATATCGAGAGTCTTAATACTTTGTTAATATATTCACATGGTTGGAAGAAATGCCCAATTAGGCATCGCTGCTTTGGTTGTTCTCGCAAAGAGTGAGGGTCGAATGTCAGCCATTGATATCGCTGAAGCATCAGGACTCAGCGCTCCATCAGTGTCTAAGGTTCTCTCATCCCTTCGTGCTGGTAAGTTTATCAATAGCATCCCAGGGCCCGGTGGTGGATTTGTTTTATCGATGTCTGCTGAGGATATTTCTATACTCTCTATTTGCAATTATTTTGAAACGGAAGCAGCAATGCCTAGTGCTTGTGCGATTAAGTGTGGTTGTAGCGACCTGAATCCTTGCAAGGTATGTGAGGCACTTCTGCAAGTGGAGTCCCTACGGGAGGACACGCTTGAAGAAATGTCTATAGGTCAGCTCATTGCTGCCTGATATAGTTCTTCTTGAGTCCCCCAAATAATATTTTGCGATAAGACCTTGGGGAACAAACGTCTGAATTTTTCAACAGTTTGCTATTGGAAAGTTTGTTAGATCAGCACTTTTTATATACATCAAAATCATCAAAATATATTCCAGATATGGGGACAGACGCGGGGACAGACGCGGGGACAGACGCGGGGAAGGCGTCTATGCTATGTATATGACGAAAATGAACATGGGCAATGTTGATATTGCGATTTCAAAGCGATTGGAACCATTTGGTGAAACTGTATTTGCGACATGGTCACGATTAGCAGTGGAGCACGATGCGATTAATTTAGGTCAAGGTTTTCCTGATTTTGAAGCACCTGAGTTTATTAAGGAAGCCGCTATTAAAGCTATTCGAGATGGAGAGAATCAATATTCTCGATCAGCAGGACACCCAAAGCTCGTACAAGCAATTGCAGACACGTTTGAAATTTCAGTAGATCCGTTTGAAGAAGTCTCTGTCACCTGCGGATCAACAGAGACGATTGCTGCAGCTATTCTTGGGTTAGTTAATCCTGGTGACGAAGTGATTGTCATTGAACCATTTTACGATTCATACCTTGCCTGTCTTTCTATGGCCGGAGCAGTGGTCAAAATCGTCACATTGCACACACCTACATTCAAACTCAACGAGGATGAGTTGAGGAAAGCGTTTACAGACAGAACCAAAATGATTATTGTAAATTCGCCGCACAATCCAACTGGCCGAGTTTTCGACAAAGAAGAACTTACGCTTATTGCATCTCTTGCAACCAAACACGATGCAATAGTCCTAAGTGATGAGGTCTACGACAAACTTGTGCTCACCGGATCGCACATTCCGATTGCAACTCTTCCCCAAATGAAAAACAGAACAATCACGCTCCGTTCTCTGGGCAAAGTTTTTTCAGTTACTGGCTGGAAAATCGGTTGGGCTGTTGCACCAAAGCATCTTACAAATCCAATTCGAAATGCCCACCAATTCCTCACTTTTTGCGCTGCTACTCCTTTGCAAGTCGCTGCCGCAGAAGCGCTGCGCGCCCCAGAATCTTACTTTTCAGAGTACACAACTGCCTACAGAGAACGCAGAGATCTCCTCGTAGAAGGGCTCCGATCAGTTGGGTTCAATGTTCATACTCCAGAAGGGACCTATTTCGTCCTTGCTGATCACACTCCTTTTGATTTTGAGGATGACATTTCGTTTTGCCTCCACCTTGTTAAAACCTGCCGAGTTGCAGGCATTCCGCCATCATCTTTCTATGCAAATAGCACAGAAGGGAGGGGGCTTGTCCGATTTGCTTTCTGTAAGGGGCTCGACACCCTAAATAACGCGGTTGAACGCCTTCAGGGGTTGGCTAAAACCTAGGTTTTTGCTATGATGCCGAGTTCCCCAAAGGACAGGAGCCCTCAGATGTACGCAATAATTGAAGATAGTGGAACGCAAATTAAACTCACCTCAGGAGCTATTCTTGAGGTGGATCTACGTGAATGCAGCGATGGAGACACGCTGACATTTGACAAGGTCCTCATGATAGGTGGCGACGGTGAACCAACACTTGGAACGCCTTACGTAGAAGGTGCATCTGTGGCAGCTGAAGTTCTTGAAGAGTTCAAAGGTGATAAGCTTGATATTATCAAGTTTAAGCGACGTAAAGGGTACCGTAGGAAAACCGGTCATCGTCAACGTTACCTTCGAATCAAGGTTGGTGAAATCTCTGCAAAAGCAAAGAAAACAACCAAAAAGAAAACAACAAAAAAGAAAACGGCTAAGAAAACTGACTCTGAAGAGTAAGTTTTAAAAACACTTAATTTTTACTATACCGCTCCGCGTACGCTGCAAGTTTTCTTGCGAGTGTTGTATTTGCTGGAGCGTGGATAGAACCGACCATGGTCGCTGGAGTTAACAAATCAGAAAAATTATCAGTTGAACTTTGTAACTCTATAGTTGCATCTTCCATGTGAATGGTCAGACCTTTTTCAGGAGAACCAGAAGGCCATCCATAACCTGCACCAACATACACGCCAGTTGCATCTCCAGAAATAATTATTTGCATAATCGTAATATTTGTAGAAGTTGAAGCGAGTGGCGTCTTTCCAGAAGCAGGTATCCAAAGAACTTGCATTCGAAGAATCTGCCCACCATCGAAGTTGCCGTTTTCCAATGCTTCGAGTGGAATATCAGTAGCCCACAACTCGCCTTCTGTTCCAGAACTTGGCATGCTTGCGATGGTTTTATAATCGCAAGGCAGAAGCAATTGCTCAGGTCCTAATGAGTGCACCTCTAGAGCTTGAGAACTGCCTAGAAAATGTTCGCTTGAACACCCTGTTAGAAAGAAAGTAAGTAAGAAAAGAAAACTAATTCGACGCATTATTTGCAGGGTTATACGTAGTAGTGTCATTATTCACTCGAGAAGTGTTATTGCCAGTAAGAATTGAAGGGATCCCTAAACAGTGCAGTGCATCTCTCTCTACGATTTCCTTAATGAGTGAACGGGAGATAGATGGAAGTGGTGTGCCTTTCACAGAAACGTTGACACTGTATAACGATTCGATTGCTTGTTGTGGTGTTGAGAGAGGGAACCCGCTTCCAAAAAGAAGCCGATCCATTACACCTAAACTCGAGGCAGTGGAAAGTGCGTTGAATAACTGCCATGGTCTTGTTGCGACGCCTGAAACTTCAGCAAACACATGTTCGTGTTTGCCAGCAAGTACAAGTAATTCGTCGATCCATGGATATCCCATCTGTGTAAATAAAATACGTAATTTTGGAAAAGTCCGTGAAACTTCATCCCAGTGTACTGGCCTTGCAAATTCTAGAATTGCTGAGGATGGAATAGGGTTTGGCATCGTGACAATGATCGGAAGAGAATGTTCGCAACAAAATTCGTAAATTTTCATCGCTGCGGAATGTGTTGGGTGTACGCCAGCAAGTGCGGGCGAAACAGTAATGCCAGACATGCCAAGTTGCAATGCAGTTTGGACATCTTGGTCTACCGTTTGGGCAATCGGGTCAATCCCAGCAATTCCAACGCGGCGTTGGGGATCTCGTCCGACGAACTCTGCAATTAATTCATTTGGAACATTGGCTCCGACAAGATCAGCTCGCAAGCCGAGGACCAAGGCAATGTCAACACACGACATCTCGCGACCATGCGCAGCGGCATCGCCGCTCTCTAAAGCCCACGTTTCGGGCGTGCCTTTACGCAAGACAGCCGCGGCTTCTTGGCCGAGTTGTCTTGCGTCAGACCATATTCTTGTATGACAATCAACGATCATTGTATCTCTCTACTGTCAAATTGTACCATTTATGTATCTAAGAAGGTATCATCGGCAAGATGTCTACCGAGACCAAAAAAGAGTGCAGTTCGCCTGAAAAACAGCCTGTTTGGAGTGCTGAAGATCTATCCTCAAATCCCCATGTCGCATCGGATAAAGCCCAGCGGGTAGAAGCAATGTTCGATTCTATTTCTCATAGGTATGACTTAAATAATCGGATTCACTCTTTTTGCCTTGACCAACAATGGAGAAGACGGGCTGTTGCTCTTTCAGCCATTCAGCCACAAGAGCACGTAGTGGATGTTGCTTGCGGTACGGGAGACCTGTCAATTGCTTTTGCAAAGGCAAACGTAAACTCAGTCATCGGTATTGATTTTACACAAGGGATGATTGACCTTGCCAAACAAAAGGCAAAACAGGAAAACCTTGCTATTGAATTTCTTCATGGCGATGCAATGTCCCTTGATTTGCCAAATGAATGTGCTGATGTTATTTCGATTGCTTTTGGTATAAGGAATGTGCAAGAACCTGCAATTGCAATAAAAGAGTTTTATCGGGTTCTTCGTCCGAATGGAAGGCTCGTTATTTTAGAATTCTCTACACCGAAAAATGCACTCGTGCGGTATATGAATAATCTCTACACGAAACATATTATGCCAAAGACAGCATCCTTTATTGCTGGTGACAATAGCGGGGCATATCATTATCTTCCGAAAAGTGTGGATACTTTTCTTGAAGCAGATGCATTGGCAAAACTTGCTGAAGAAGGAGGTTTTTCAAATGTTATTCAAACTCCGCTTACATTTGGCGTGTGCACAGTCACAGTTGGTAGCAAAGTTATTCTTGCGTAGGAGTTTCTTTTTTAGGAATGAAAGTTTCTGATTTCTTCATTCCTTCTCTAATGGTGTCATAATCTTCTGGTGTTGCGTCCACAAAACCAGAGCAACCAAGTTCGCCTAATACTTCTGGTTTATGGAGAGATCTTAACGCTTTTGTGATTGCTTCTTGAATGGGTTGCTCCAGACCCTCTCTCGCTACCCAAGGTTTTGTTACATTCTCAAAAGTATGAATGACCTTTATTTTCTTGGGATCACAGAGTTTACTGTACGTTGATTCCTTAAGAGCGCCTGCATCATGAGATCCAGAGATCACAGCATTTGCAACAAGATCATGCCGACCGAGATAGGCATAGTGTGTTAGGTCCTCAGCATTAATACTAGCATCGAGTAATTCTGCTTGGGAAAGGAATCTTCCGATTGTTGAATTGACATCGCCAAAGGCAAAAGATTTTCCTTTGACATCTTTCAGTTCTTTGATCCCTGCGTCAGCTCTTGCAATGATAAGCCCATTAAAGCGATTTAACCCTTTGCGTTGCTCCATTGCGAGAAGTTGTATTTTTGGGTTTTGTTGTTCGGCAAGAATATAAGACGCGGGGCCAAATCGCACAAAGTCTACTTCGCCTTTTGCAAGCGCTTTAATGCCTGATTCGTAATCTTCAAAGATAGTTAAGTGGATATCAACTGGCTGCTGTATAAGTTGTTCGATTGGATATTGGATTGCTTCAAGAATTGGCGTAAATTTTCGATACATCACAGTTGCACGATCAGATTGGTAGACACCAAAATCTAACCTGAGAGGTTTAGTATCCCCAAATGCAGCAGAGGCAATAGCACATAGTATGAAAATGAAGCGTGTCATTATCAATAGGATACGTGCAATAGGGAGCGTAAGTTGCTAAAATTGTGCCAAAATTGCATCTACATTCTCGCCAGCATCGCCAAAGAGCATTGATGTATTCTCATTAAAGAAAAGTGGATTCCCAACTCCTGCGTACCCAGTGCCCATGCTTCTCTTCATTACGACTACGTCCTTTGCTTTCCAAACTTCAAGGACTGGCATGCCTGCAATCGGACTGCTTGGATCATCAAGTGCACTTGGATTCACAATGTCATTTGCTCCGATCACCATCACCACATCAGTTGCGGGGAAAGTGTGATTCATTTCATCAAGTTCCATGACAATGTCGTAGGGGATATTTGCTTCAGCAAGTAATACGTTCATGTGCCCTGGAAGTCGCCCAGCAACTGGGTGAATAGCGAAGATGACTTGCGTATTGTTTTCGCGAAGTTTCTTTGTAATTTTTGCAATGGTGTGTTGTGCCTGAGCAACAGCCATCCCGTAGCCGGGAACAATGATGACACTTTTTGCATTCTTGAGTAACGCTGCCGTTTGTGCAACTTCAATTGATGTTACTTCGCCTTCAGGAGTTATTACAGTTCCGCCGCCGCCATCACCTGTGCCGAACCCACCAAGAATAACACTTGGAAGTGAGCGGTTCATGCCTCTGCACATGATGAGGCTGAGAATTGCACCGCTTGATCCAACAAGAGCGCCGACAATAATTAACAAATCGTTACCTAGCATGAACCCAGCTGCGGCAGCCGCCCATCCTGAGTAACTGTTGAGCATTGAAACAACTACGGGCATGTCAGCGCCACCAATTGCCATGACGAGATGAATTCCTAGAATGCCAGTGAGAAACAAAGCGATAAGAAGCATCGTCATCGCATGATCGCTGTGCCCAACAAAAAGAATGCCAAGCCAAATTGTTGCCCCGACAATGATTAAATTGAGAACGTGCCTCGCAGGTAAGAGCATTGGAGCGCCAGAAATCAAACCGCGAAGTTTCCCAAATGCAATGACCGATCCTGTAAATGTAATTGAACCAATACAAACGCCGACGAACACCTCAATTTCATGTATGGTGACTTCTATTGGCGTAAGTCCTACGTGAGATTTTGGATTGAGTTTCAGTGCGAGCCCCACGAGCACGGCTGCTGCCCCAACAAAACTGTGCAAAATTGCAACAAGTTCTGGCATTTCTGTCATCTTGACTCTTCTGGCAAGCGTGGCACCGATAAGTATTGCAGGAAATAGTGCAACTGCAAGGACCCCATAACTTGTAACAGCGGCGCTTGCTGTTACAGCAATGAGTGCTAGTAACATGCCAATTATGCCAAACATGTTCCCGCGTCTTGCAGTTTCTTGATTAGATAGTCCACCAAGACTCAGAATAAAGAGCACTGCGGCGACGATATAAAAGATAGTAACGAGGCTATGTGACATTATTTACCTTCTGAACATCGCGAGCATGCGGCTTGTGACAAGAAACCCACCAGTAACATTGATTGCTGCTAGTAACACAGCAGCTGCGCCAAGTACAACTGTCGCGTTAATTTCTGGTTGTGTAATTTGGAGGATGCCACCAATAATGATGATGCCAGAAATAGCATTCGTAACACTCATCAGTGGTGTATGTAATGCAGGTTTTACGTTCCAAACTACTTGCCAGCCAACAAAGCACGCCAACACAAATACAGTGAAGTGGCTGAGGAATGATTTTGGCATGTTTGTGCCAATGTAAATAATGGCAAGTGCGGCAATGATTATGCAAATTGATTTGAGGAGAGTTTTTCCCAACGGTTTTGTAGTAGTAGTTGGTTCTTCAGGTGCTTTGGCTCTTTTTTCTTCATCATCTGGTCGTGGCCCAGTATCAACAGAATACGCTGGTCCCGGATTTCGGGGCTTCGGTGGTGGCCAAGTGATGTTGCCGTGATTTAGAACAAGAGCGCCACGTATCACATCGTCTTCCATGTCAATGTTATAGTTTTCTACACCGCCCATCTCATCAATCAGATGAACAATCGCGGTGCTGTAAAGACGGCTCGAAAGAGCAGCCATGCGACTAGGCAGATCGGTGTATCCAATAATGGTAACACCATGGTGGACGATTTTTTTATTGACTTCTGTTAAGGAACAGTTCCCTCCTCGCTCTGCAGCAAGGTCAACAATGACCGATCCTTCTCGCATGGATTCAACCATGCCACTTGTGATCAAAGTTGGAGCTTCGCGACCGGGAATGAGAGCAGTTGTAATAATGATATCTACGTCAATTGCCTGTTCTGCAAAAAGTTTCAACTCTGCTTTAACGAACTCATCAGACATGGTTTTGGCATAGCCGCCGCCACCTTCTCCATCTTCAGTGGGGAAGTCTAGTTCTAGGAATTCTCCGCCAAGACTTTCAACTTGTTCTTTTACAGCTTTACGAGTATCAAAAGCGCGGACAACTGCGCCGAGTCCCTTGGCAGCACCAACTGCAGCGAGGCCTGCGACACCACCACCTATGATGAGAACTTTTGCGGGTTCTATTTTCCCCGCGGCAGTAACTTGTCCCGTAAAGAAATGCGGAAATGCGTGGGCAGCTTCTACAACCGCTCGATAGCCTGCAACGTTTGCCATCGAACTTAGTGCGTCCATTTTTTGAGCTCGGGTAATTCGAGGAATGCAATCCATAGCAAGCACAGTTGCTTTTTTCGCACTCAGTTGTTCGAGTAATTCACCGTTTTTGTCTGGCCAGAAGAAAGAGATCATCGTGCCGCTACTTTTTAGTAGATCGGCTTCGTGGGGCAGGGGTTCACGAACTTTGACAACGATATCGCTTCTGCTCCATAATTCAGATGTGTCGGTCACTATCTCAGCACCAACTTCTTCGTATTTTGGATTGCCATAATCTGCGTGAATGCCGGCTTTAGATTCGACGAGGACTTCGAAACCCATTTTTTTTAGGGCTTCAACACCTCTTGGAACGAGGGAAACTCGTTTTTCGTCAGGCTGGATTTCTTTTGGTACACCAATAATCATAGTTGGACTCCATATGGGCAGAGCACTGTATTCTAGCAATTTCGCGCGTTCAATGCACTTTTGTTATTATCTGGGATAGGCTAAGTACAAATGGAGACCAAGTCATGAATAATATTGATCCAAGTATCACAATTGACACATCGGCTGCTGCTGCAGGAGTAGCTGTAGGTATACTTTTAATTTTTATTTTCATAGGTTTTCTGATCCAAATAATCGCTTGGGTGGGCATGTGGAAATCAGCGAGCAAGGCAGGGCAATTTGGTCTTTTGGCTTGTATCCCAATAGTGCAATTTTTCATTTGGGCAATCATGGCAAAAAAGGAGCCGTGGTGGGGACTTCTCTGCTTAATTCCAGTCGTAAACTTTGTTTTTTTCATCATCATATTTCATGAGATATCAAAACAATTTGGGCGTAGTATCGGAACAACACTTGGATTGGTATTCCTGCCGTTTATCTTCTGGCCAATTCTTGGTTTTGGATCTGCGCAATACCAAGAATAATTAATTTGGGTGTGTTTGCAACACAACCATATCGTGATAGTGTTCGCTGCGAGCCATGAGTTCGTCGTGGGTGCCAGATTCGACAATGCGACCTTTGTCAAGGACAAGTATTTGATCTGCGTCGCGAATAGTACTAAGCCTGTGGGCAATAACAAAACTTGTTCGATTTTTTAATAGTGTCGACAAACTGTGTTGGATGAGTCGCTCTGATTCCGTGTCTAGATTACTAGTTGCTTCGTCAAGAATAAGAATTCTGGGGTCTGCTAGTAGCGCCCTAGCAATAGCAATGCGTTGACGTTGCCCGCCGCTGAGCTTGACTCCTCGCTCGCCAATCTCAGTTTCGTAACCGTCGCGGAAATCACTTATAAAATCGTCGGCTGCTGCTTGCGTTGCTGCGAGTTTGATTTCTTCTGGCGTTGCGCCACGTTTCCCATAGGCAATATTACTTGCGATGGTGCCTTCAAACAAAAAGATATCTTGTTCAACTATTCCAAGTAGTGTTCTGTAGGAATTAAGGTCGATTTCTTGCAGGGTCGTTCCATCGAGTTGAATCGTTCCACTTGTGCAGTTGTAAAATGCGGCCACCAAATTACACAGAGTGGTTTTACCAGAACCGCTTGGCCCAACAAGTGCAATTGTTTTGCCTTCTTTGGCTTCAAATGAAATGTCTTCAAGAACGTTAGCATCAGTTCCGGGATACTTAAAGCAAACGCTCTGAAAAGAAACTGTTCCGCGGGTCGCTTCTCTTGTGACAATTTGTCCACCAAGATGTTCTTCTTGCTCAGTTTTTTCGTTGAACAAATCAAGAACTCGGTCAATGGCTGCAAGTGAATTTTGCAATTGTGTTGCGCTTTCAGCAAGCGTGGCTAGTGGTCCCATTAACATCGCAAGATATGTCAAGAACATCACTAAATCGCCAGCAGTAATTGCTTGTGATGCAGTAATTTCTCCAGTTGCTATAAGTTCACGATCGTGTAAAACCTGCCATCCACCAAACCAAAGAAGTGCTGCAGTTGCAATGGGGATTAGCACCGACCATGCGATGTCGATTCCTCTTGATAGCCACCAAGCAAGTAATTCTTTGCGTACTAATAGATGATTTGAACGGATCCAATTAGATGATTCGGACCGTTGTCTGGAAAAACTACGTACGACTCTTGCCCCGCCAAATGATTCTGTCACCATTGCGTCGCAGAATTGACGTGTCCCGCGAATCGAACGCCAGAGCGGTCGAATGCGGCTTATCCAAGTGCGATGCGTGAAAAAAACAATCGGAAAGAGCACAATTGAAAAAAGAAGCAATCTCCAATCAACGAACAATAAAATTATCAGTATGCCAAGAAGTTGGATAATCGCTCGCCATGGGTTGTAGCAAAGACCAAACACTAGTTCGCCGATTGCGCCTGCGTCTTCGCGTACAAGTGAAGCTGCGCCTCCCGAACGAAGTTGATGTACGCGGTGAAGTGGTAAAGAGGATGCGTGCATAAATGCTTTGCGACGTAAATCGACCTGAATTCTTTTAGTGGTTCTAGTAGCAATCCAACGTCCTCGGATGCTAAAGATAAGAGAAATTAATGCAAGAAAGACTGTTCCAATCGCAATGACAGAAAGCAATATCATTTTGTTCTCTAGTGAGGGAAAACGATCCAATATAAATGCGGGTAATAGTTGGTCACCAAGAATATTGTCAAAGACCACTTTTGTAGCGGCAGGCGGTATTAGTCCAACAATTGCGCCAATTGTAAGAAACCCTAGTGCACTAATAATATCACGCCTTCTTTTGCCAATCATTGAAAAGAAATGTTTTACTAATTCGGTAAATGTGCGTGAGCGTTCCGCCACGGTTCGTTCAGAGCTAATAGTTGTATAATCACCGCTCTTGACAGAATTTTTTAGTTGTTTTTGAAAGGATCGGAATCTAAATTTGCTGGAATGATGCTTAGGCATGAATCTCGTATTCTACCTTTTATTCCACAAAAGATTTTATTGACTACGGCTCTGAGGAGTACAGAGCTGTAACAAACATCAAAATGCCATCTGAAGTTTGGATTCCAGCAGGGTCAGCAATCTCGCCATAGTTCGTCCATGTAACTGTCCAGTCAACAGCGTTATCACTTGTTGCGATAAAGACTCCGCCCCAATTTCCCTCAGTTGGCTCAAGTGTTCCAAAGAAGCGCAACTGGTCATCAATTATTGATGGGTTGCCAAGGAATTTTGTATCTGTATGCCCATTTACAACAACATCTGATTGTTGTGTGAATGTAATGCCATCTGTAGAAGTTGCATAAATGGAACCATGGCTAATTCCAGGCCTAGGCGCAAAGAAATGGTATTCTCCATTAAAGAAAATGATAGATGGGTCTAGCAAACCCGATGTAACCAGATCCATTCTCTTCTCAGCCTCCCACTCAAATAAAAGCCCGTCTGTAGAGGTGGCAGAAAATGTTGCAGGATAATCATCTACATCAATAAGATGACTTGTGAAATAGAGTCGCCAAGTTCCATTATCTAGCAAGACTAAACTTGGATCAGCAGGTGTTGAATGTGGAAAATTATCGTTCGTCCATTGGATGGACTGAATTTCGCCCCATGTGGCTCCTTCATCCAAAGAAGTTCTTCTTGCTATGAACTGAACAGAAACGTCACCGTTTGGAAACCACTGAAACATTTGAACAAGTTCGCCGCTTGGGCCACGAGTAATACATGGCACTCCAGCATTTGAAACGGTAA
>PVBE012268322.1_pt1 | contig 13127 bp, 11 predicted proteins | sample 1631181 | NCBI WGS metagenome assembly PVBE01 (sample SAMN08397723, study PRJNA350692) | Marine metagenome, whole genome shotgun sequencing project. | isolation source: water | place: Pacific Ocean | collected 2012-04
AAAGAGACCCTCAAGGAACCAGCCGTAAACGACTGGTGGGCCAACCCAAAGCCCGCAGTCCAAACAGACCATAGTCCAGAAATCCCAAGAAGCTGAGGCAAAAACTGAGGCAAAACCTGAGGCGATAATCAATAATTTAAGAGGTATCAATTTGAAATTCCTAAAAGTCCAACGCCCCCTGTAGCCACGCGGTGTGGGACAAGGAGGAGAATTAAGACGTATCAATTTGAAACTCCTAAAAATCCAACGCCCCCTGTAGCCACGCGGTGTGGGACAAGGAGGAGAACAACACAATGCAGCAGATGACATCTGATTTCAAACAAACATGCAAAAAAAAACAAATGCACAAGCAGATGGCAACACATGCTCACTAAGCAAAGACATGGCAACACATGCAAGATCAACAATCCCCAACATTGCATTTCTGGATTTTCAAATTAAGAAGCCAAGCAAAGTCATTTTTCAAAATGTAAAATGGCTGCAGAATTGCATTCTGAATGCCCCACCAAGACACAACCCATGTGGCTGATGAAACAGACAAACAGCAAGACAGATGCCGCAGGACGTCAAGCTCTAAACTGAGCCGTTTAGCCACAGGGCATGCGCATCACGTCTGTGAATCCAACCAGGCCATCACCGACTTCAAGTGGTTCACTTGTTGTTGTAGATGCCAGTTGTCCCTCATCACAACCTGTGTGAGATACACACGACACTGTGGATCACTGCACCAGAAGCACTGGTTCAACCCATACGAACCACGACCACAACTGTCAGTTGCACGGTGCGTCCAGAACCCAAGAGAATGTGGATACTCGAAATGACAGTAGGCGCAACGCAGGGGTGGTGTGTTGTCAGACATTGCGAGGCAAGAAGCAACTGCGACAACCTCGCTTGAACCGACTTTGAAACGCGCAAATCAAGGTGAAGACAAAAATGGGAAACCCACGTATCAAAGCCAAATACTTGTGCTTTTGAAACTTTCAGTCTACCTTGCCAACGAATCGACAACCACATTGTGAAGTGCCACATTGTGAAGTGCCTTGCAAGAGCTTTGTTCTATGGGCCAGAGGCTGCTTGAGATGAAACCGCTCATGTCAGAACACAAATGTGACCCAACATGTCAACAATTATCTGCACTGGGAAAGCACTGAGTTCTGACGATTCTGGACGAATCACACTCAATCAACTCTGATTGATTGCTCATTTTTCATTTTGCATCAGACCCCAACAAATGATACAATGGCAAGTCACTTCAGTTCATGCTTCAAACATGCACAGTTGGACGTGCTGTCTGCTTCAAACATGCTTCTGCAACAGCACTTCCGCTTCTGCTCAATCAACTTCTTCGACAGCTTCTGCTTCAACAGCTGACTCAATCACCTCCTCAAGAGTGCGGTTGCGAACTTCAGAGTAAGTGGCGCATGGCGGTGCAAAGAAAGCCCGTGCATGAGGTCGAACTGCAACCCGATGAAGCCAAACTGCATTGGACCTTGGATCAATGACAATGTTGTACACGGATGACTGTTGTGGTCCTTGTGGTGATACTGGTGATGTCCAATCAATCTTTGGCATTTCTGGATCTGTCACAGATCCAGTGGATGCATCCGAGTCGGGTGGGTCTGTGGATGCATCCGAGTCAGTGTCACTGTCGTCTGACACTTCTCCATCTGCAAACCATGGCGCATCCGCATCATTGACATCAAAAGTCTGGTTCAAAAGCACATCCAGATCTCCTGGTGCAAGGTTTTCATAGTCCAAATCCACATGGTCCATTGTGAATGTGAACAAAAGCAAAAGTGGAACTTGAGCAGAAGCAAACTCAGGCAAACCCATCTGACTCAAAAAAAAACACTGAACGATTCAGACGTCACTCAAACAACACAAATATTCCCATGCATCACTTGTTTGAGCAGAATGGTGCAACAACCAAGAAGGGCGCAATGGAGATACAACATACCCGTGTTGTCATAAATCCGCCACATGATTCAATCCATCATGTGTGAAACCATGTCAGGCACAAACCCCAGACTGTGCCCAAAATTTGTATCAGAAAATCAGTCAATGTGGCTTCTGGCAATCATCTTCAGTTTTGAAATCTGGCAATCTTCAGAGTCAGATCCATGAGTTCTTGCAATGTGGAATGGTACAAGTCTCTGACTCGATCGCGTGCTGCAATTTCCATTGCAAGATCAGCCTCGCAATCAGCAAGTGCAGCTTGTGTTGATGCCAGCTGACTTTGAAGCGCCTTGGAATGTTTGTCCAGCCCAACTTTGTCTTCTGTGAGTGTCTCCACTCTTGCATGAGTATCTGCAAGAGATTTCTGACAAACGGCAAACTTTGTGCAAGACAATGCATACTTGTCCTTCCAGTCCTTCACAGCTTCCATCAACCCAACATGTTTGTGATGTCGTCGAAACGGACCCATCACCTCTTGCCCATGTTGCACTGGCAGTGGTGGCATTGACTGTTGCACTGGCAGTGGTGGCATTGGTGACGATGGCAGTTGTGACGGTTGCTGTGCTTGTTGCAGACTTGCAGTGTGGCTGCATGACTGTCGCTTGACAAGTTTCAGTCGGCGACGCTTTGGTGCCTTCCTTGCAATTGACAAAGACCTGGACTGCAACTTTGTCTGTTGCACTTTTGAAGGTGAATGCACAGAAACTTGTGAAAACGAAGGTGATCCAACTTGGATGTTGGCAATGGGTGTTGAATAACTGGCATCATCACCACTTGGCAAACTGCACTGAGATGTACAATCAAATGATGCGTGCAACAAAGCCATGGTGCACTTGCAAGAAGAATGATTTGCTTGACTGAGGTTTAAAACCCTAATGTCAGCCAACATCAAACGTGCAACACGGACATGCAATGACTCTTGAGCACAATGACTGCACTGCCTTCAGCACCGTCAACCTCTCTTGGCTTGTCACAACGTCTACACTGAACCATCTCACTACCAACAAGACAATGAACTGGAGAAGCGACGCAATGTTGTCAACAAGAATGCACCAACAAAGACAACGAATTGTAAGAACAACGCGTGTTGTCAACAAGAATGCCAATCTTGCGAGCGAAGCGAGCAAGCACAAATGACTCTTGAGCACAATGACTCTTGAGCACAATGACTTTTCCGATGGGTGAAGAACAAGAAACACAAAATAAAATGAGCAGTAGCTCACTGCCCTCTCCAGGAGGTGGACAGCTTTTTGTGTGGGCAACGGAAAAAAAAGCATCCATCTGGGGTGCCCTCAGAGGGCACATGGATGAAAGGAATGTTCAAACTCTCCCCAGTCAGAACTCTGAGGCCTCCCAGGCCCCAAATCAAATAAAATAAAAAAGACACGTGTGCTGTTCATAAATGATGCACCCCAAGGCATCAATGACCACCATGATTGCCCCCAATCATCAGCCAGACAGCTCCCCTGAAAACGTTGCCACGTAACTCGATGCAGAACTCTAATTTGATGCAGTACTTTCAGAATCTGATTCACTGTCGCTCTTGGCGTCCTTGATGACTTCACCGTTCTGGTTCAAGGGAACAAACCCAGGTGTCTTGACATCACCAAAGAATTTGGTCAGCTTGGCAACACTTTCTTGCCCTTGAAAGAACTGTTTGCAACCAGGATCACTCATCATCCTCAAAATTTGAAGATACAATTGTTGCAGAAACCATTGTTTGTGGTTTTCTGATGTCACCAAACCATGGTATGGCACACCTGCTTCGGCACATGCCAAGGCCAATTGGATGTCAATTGCGAGGCCATCGACAACTCGAGTGTAGCCCATCAAGTGCAGCATCTCGCGATGCGCCGTTGCTGGCGTGGGGCGCCACACAAGTGGAAGATGTCCAATGTACTTGTTTACAGTCTTCAACTTCCTTGCCCTCTTTGTTTTGCCTTCTCGGATTTCTGCACACAATGGCTTGTCAACTGTGGTGCAGTCAATGGGGATGCCACGCAGGAACTCTGTTTTTTGTGACTCTGTCAGAGATGGAAATGCTTTGACTGAAAGCCGTGTTGAGTCAAAAAGAGCACTGCTGTGCGAAGAACCTGGTCCAAACAATAGTTTTTTCTTGGAAAGGTGAGTGATGTCTTTGCATTCACAACCAAAGACAACCTGTTGGACATTGTTGGCAGCAGCAGTGCCACGTTTTCGCAACTTTGCGGCAGAATCCTCATGCTTGATGAGCCACATGGAATGCTGCTTCAACAATGGCTTTTCAGCATCACCTCCATTTTGTTTTGGCAATTTTGGCTCATCGATAATGGAACTGAGTTTGCCTGAATTGGCTGGGTGGTCACCAGCCAGACACTGCACGCAGTCTCCATTACCTGCAATTTCAACCAGTGCTTCCAGCCGTGAACAAACAGTAACACAAGCTGGTTTCTTTTTGTCACCAAGTTTCAATGGCTTCTCGTAGCCACGCTCCCCTGGTTCCAACTGGTTGACATCAACAATTAAGCCACGCATTTGTTTGTTGAATTTGCCATGGAATGGCAACACATCTGCCTTGAGCACCTTCACAATGTCAGGAACCTTGGTGTTCAGTGGAACCACTGACAACGAGATGAGTGTGGATCGCAAACGCATGGCTGTTCCTTGAAATTCGAATTTGATCACATCGGGTTTGTTGCTGCCCTCATCGCCCTCATCACAACTTTCTGCACCTTCTGATTCATCAACACGGCTTGATGGAACCGCTGTTGGCAATGTGTCTGAAGATGTTGGCTGCTCACCAGACTCTTCCATCAATGATCTCCTGTGCTCCTTGAACACAGCGTCCAGGTCAGCACGAATTGATGCCAATTTGGGTCTCACTTCAAACAACTTGTGAGCACTTGTTGGGACTTGGCAATTCAACAATTCAATGGCGGCCTTGAATTCATCATCAAAGTTGCCGACATGCACCTCTTCCAGTTTTTCTGCCAAAACTCTGTCAAGTTTTGTCTCCAGCTGGCCTTTGTGGTGAGATTTCAATTCCAGTGTTTCACCTCGACGAGAGGCAGCCACAACCATCTTGTCGGATGGATTGAACTGAGTGAAAGATGCCAAATTTGCATAAACTTCTTGCACCAAAGGACCAGGGTGGTAAGAAGAGAACAAGAATTCTGTGAACAATGCCCGACCACAGAAGATGTGAACAATGCCAGCCTCACCTTGTTTGCCCCTGAGGGCTTTCACAGTCAAACCCGACATTGAAGCAAAATCGCCTCGAATGACACCATAGCCCAGCATTTCCAACACTGCGCATGTCAATTCTGGTGGCACACACACTGCAATGGCATCAGACTTCCAAAGACTGTTGAAGATGTGATCTGGATCCGAATGAAACTGAAGGTGCAACCACTCACACATTTCTCGGGTTGGTGCTGCGACGTTGAATGCTTGATGGACGTGCCTGTAAACGCCAAGTGACCTCATTGTGAAACCTGAAGTCTTGTCTGATACAGTCACATTGCTGCACAAGAAATCCAAGATTGCTTTCAAGCCAGATGGTTCTCCAAGAGCTTCTTTGCCAGCGAAAATTGCATCAATCTTGCGTGCAGTTTTCAAGACACAAGGTGTGCAAGCTTTTTTCACCATCACCAGGTCCTGATCGAACTGCAGATTTGCCAATGGTGTGTGCAATGGATCAGATGTGTTCCGCCGAAGTTGTACAACAACAGATCTGGCAACATCCATGTACCGGCTGGAATGCTCCTCTGATGTGCACAACTTGTCCATGCCAACCAACTTAATGAGTTCTGGGTCGGAATGCTTCATACCATGCAAGAAGTAACCAAGAAAGAAAGCAAAGATCATTTCCAATCCGTTTTCAAGTTGCAAGCTTGAATCAGGGAAGGTGTCAGAGTTGTCAGAGAAAACGTTCCAATCTAACCAAGTAGCATCATCAATGTAAGCGTAGAAGGTCACTGGAAAATTTTCACAACGTGGATGTTTCCAAAATTGGATGTAGAGTTGCAACACCAAAGGCCAATTCGGTTTCTGTTGATAGAGAAGCCGGTCCAAACCCAACCAAAACAAATTGCAAGCTGCTTGATACTTGTTTGCATTGCCAAGTGCAATTTGACCGTCCTTTTTGTTGAATGGAGCTGTCCAGCCCCTGGAGCCACGTGAAATTTGCAGAGGTTGCATTGAAGCTGCACCACCATCCAAACTCAACTCTGCAGTGATGTGTTCACCGATGCAATGACGCAATGCCTGCAATGCTGATGCACAATTGGTGGCAGCCTGGATGTATGTTGGAGAACAGATGGCATCAGGAGATGGGAATTTCAACAAAATACCAAGGCCGATGTCTGCAGCAGTGAGTGGACGCAATGCCAATGTTGTGACTGGAACTTGATCTGCGTTTGCTTCATCTTGTGTCCCAGCTGGCAAGCGAAGCTTTGCAGCTTTCACTTTGGTGTCAGTGTTTGCCAATGCTGCCAAACGAGGTTTTGCAGCAGCACGACCAGTCTTCACACGGGAACTGGCAGAGGCGGCAGAGGCAGGCGCGCTCTTGGGTGTAGTGTCCGTGTCAGGCTTGTCCATGGCGGTCTTGCCAGCATGCTTCTTGGCTGGATTGCCAGATGCCTCAGTCTGGCCACGCTTCCCCATGGTACAAAGGAGAAAACTACAGAAGATCCTGACTTGTTTTCAAAACGCTGCCAAAATACAAATATGTTTCCAGATGCACTGGTGATGCAATGAGACAACAACAGCAACAATTCAAAGACACACAAATGAAATGCCAGCCTCCCCTTCAGCAGCCTTTGCAAGCCGCACCTCACCATGACATGTTAGGCAGGGAAATCAGCAACATGGCACACACATGGCAGACTTGTTTGCTCAAGCATTGCCACCAAGTTCATAAAATCATAAAAGCAGACTGAACTTGAGAATAGAAATCAGGAGAGCCAAACGGCTGTGCCAATCCAATACCCCAATTGGCTGGAGCACCATCACAATGAAGTGAACCATTGTGGAACCCAAATCCAATCATCATCACAACATCAAAACCCAATTGTGTTCCTGCCGAAGTCATGCTACAGTGCTCAAACCAGAGCGCGCAATGTGTGCACAAGCAGTTGCCCATGCTGCACACAACTTTGGCGGGTAAGGTGAAGCCATTTTGGTTGCCGCCATGTACTTCCCATTGAACTTCACAGTTCCTTGGAGCTGGTACCGATGGCTCTTGGGTGCATGGGTGCACAATCGTTCCAGAACTGCCAATGGATACGTTGACAAGATGCGGGTTGGTTTTTTGAATTTCTTGCCATTCCACATGCAATAATCTGTTCTGACCCAGAACAACTTCTCAATGAGCACCTTGACAGCTGGCCAATGCCAGAACACTGACCCATTGGGATGCTCCACTGATGCGCCCACGCCATTGTTGATGCACAATTGAAACAACTTCACTGTCCAAGTTGCCAACATGTTGTGGTCATTCACGTTGTGTTGCAAGTGTGGTTTCAAGTTGGGTTTGCCCAGCAAATGCACCTTGCTGCGGTAACAACCACCTGATGCAGTGGAAAAGGTGAGACACTCAAGGCCAACATGGACAAACTTGAACTCCTTGTTTGCAATGCGGCGCTCCAGTGAGAGTCTATTCTCCTCCACAAGGTAATTGTGTGGTGAATTGACATCATCCATCCAATCACCTCGCTCTCCAGTGAAGCCAACTCGTTCCATTGCAGAACTCCAGCCACCTTTGCCAGACATCACCTCGAAAGAGCCACCCAGAGAACCAGGAATTGCCATAGTTGGTGATGTTCGCAATGGACAAGAGGCACGCCTGGTAAAATTTGCCATGTGTAAGAAACTCAAAACTTAACTGCAAAATGTACACATATCAGACCATCCAACATCAATGGTGGCTCAAATCGGTGACGTCGTAGGTGGGGGCTATGGATCATGATCAGGGACAATGAGGTGTGTGGGGCTATGCATCAGTGCCAGCAAGCAAGACATAGCTCCACCAGTGACATCACCTAAGGGGTCTATGGATTGCAACCAGGCACCCAGACACTGGGCATGCCCCTGGGCATGCCCAATGATCCTGGTCTTGGAACAAGTGCATAGACCCGATCTGTGACGTCACTGATGGGGCTATGGCCAATGCACAGGCACTGAAGCATAGCTCCACCAACATCCACATCCTGTACATATGTCACCACCAATCCATAGCCCCCACCTACGACGTCACCGATCCATAGCCCCCACCTACGACGTCACCGATCCAGGTTGTGGAAAGGTTGAAATATGGGATGGTCCAATACATGTAAATCCAGTGCACCTGCTGAACAAAGAACACACTTGTGGTGTGTTGACAACATCCTTGGCATATGCACCATTGTTGGACTTGGCAACAATCTTTTTGGCATTTGTGGCAACCTTGGCACGCTTGGCAGGGGCACACACAACATCACTTGCTTTGGGAACACGTTTGGGTTTGTCCAGTTGTCTGATTGTCCCCTTTGTCAATGATGAAATCAACGAGCCTGAAAAGAACCACAACTTTTCCGGCTCTCAACAACTGTTAATGACCTGACCATTGTGTGGATGTCCAACAGTGCTGTGACATTGCAGCATTTGAATTTCTTGGACTGCCATGTTTTCAACTCTGCTGCTGACAACTCCACAAACTTGCTGCCAGGTGAGTTTGTCACTGCAACAAACATGTCATAGAATTTCTTGTGCTTTGCTTGAAATCCATCAGTGAAATGAAATCCACATTTCTTCGACTTTGCTGCAACAAATTTGATCGATGCTGAAGTGCGCAATGCTTCTGAAATTGTTGCAGCATCAAAAAATGTTGGTGGCACCATCCGCTGCCCATGAACTGATGCCCAGAAATGGCAGTGATCCATCAGCTTTTTCCCAAGGTCCTGGAACACCTCCGATTTCGTTGGGGTTTGCAACACTGACAAAGTTTTGACCACCACCAATGATGCATATTGAAGAGGAGCTTGGCGATACCCACCTGACAATGATTTTGGATCAACTTCTGCTGACTTTGGAATGAAAACAGTCTTGTCCTTTGCAATCTCTGCAATGGCTGTGCGTTCCATCATCTTCTTGGCTGCAGACCGTTTCTTGGCCAGCTGCTTCACACGTGTGACTTCCTCAGCATATGGGTTGGCATTGGCAGATTTCAATTTAGCCTGAGGAGCAGCATGAGTGCGGTTTTTGGTCTGCTTGTGCCTATCGATCACAACTCGTTGACGGGCTGTCACATCCATGCTGGATCTCAAATGGAAGTCCTTTAACTTGGTGCCATGGATGCTCAAATCTGTTTTCAAAGTTCCATCATCTGCACACCTCACAACATGCTGCACACTTTTCCAATGGTCATCTTTGAGCTGCCTTTTGGTTTTGGAATCAATAGCATCATCTGAGTTGCAATTTGAAAATGGCACAGGGTGGCCATGTGATCGGCATCGCCAGTGCCGACCGAAGTTCACAACCCACAAAGCAGCACACTCCTGCAAGAAATTGCTTGGCACTCCATCAACTTCCAACTCCTCAACACGCGGGCCAAATTTTTTCAGCCACACAGTGTCACACAATGTTTGTGTTGACACTTCTTTGCCTGAACTGGACCACTTGCATGCTGAAGTGAATAATTCACGTTCTGTTTCACATGAACTCCGCCTGAACACAAACACTTCTGCAATCTGCTTTTTCAGCAGAGACAAGTCACCAGCAGCTTCTGCAGCCACTTGGAAGAAACCAGCTTTGATTGCTTGGCGGATGTGAAGGCCAGTGATTTTTTCAAGTTCTTCATGAACAATCGCTGAACCAGGATGTCATAATGTTCTGCTGCAGCAAACATGACCATGTGGAACAATCCAGGCAAATGTTGTGTGTGCCTGTGTTCACAAAATTGGCGGTAAAGATCCATCAGCCGCCCTTCATTTTCAGTTGGAGAACTCCAATTCAACACTGGATCATGCTTTGCATCAATGGCAAGGCATGGATCTGTCCTGGACTTGTTGTGAGACTTGATGGCCCAAATTGCCCACCACTGATGCAAATCCCAAGCTTCCATGATGTTTGCCAACAAGTTGCTGTCAAAGGTTTGATCACACATAGCATAAGTTGCCAAACAAATTTGTTGCTGTCGTCTGAGCACCCGCTTTGTGGTGGAACAATCAGGGCCTGAAAGTGCATGGATGGTGCCTTGTTTTCCTGTGAAGATGTTGGACTTGTTCAACTGGTCAATCACAATGCGAGTCCACAAACCAGATGTTGCATCACCATTTTTCAGCACTCCACCTTTATCAAACATTGCAATGGATGTGTGCTTGAATTGTCGGAAAGTTCTGGGCATCCCTGGAGCCCATAGATAATCTTGGTCTGCTGGAGCAAACAGATGATCTCTTGCCAGGGCTACCCATTCGGTCAACACTGCATTGGTCAACCATCCTTCTGGGCAACATGCCACACTCAAATTCTTGGTCATGCGTTCTCGCACAGGTTTTGGATTGCCAGAATCCATCTCAGCTTGGCGACTGACATACATCGTTGTCCCAGTGACTGCAATGTTTATGGATTCACCTGCATCAGCATCTGTTCCAAAACGCTGAGGGGCATAGCTGCAATTCCTCAGTGTTTTTTTGAGTCCACCTCCTTGTGATCCTTCTTTTTGAATTGCAATGGCTTGGGCTGCCACCCACTCATCACACTTGCGAGAACTATACGTGATGCTCTTGTAGATGTCAGTGAAAGACTCCCTGACTTCTGCAACATAAGAGGAACCCAGGATTGGATTTCTCACATTCAAACGCAATTCATGTAAGAGATCACGTTCCACAAGTGGTGTACCTTTCAAGTGCTCACCTGCGAAATTCCTGCAGCAATACAATGCACTTGCACATCCATCAGGAAACATCCAAGCACTCTTCAAAATGGAATCAATGATGGCAGGGTTCAATGTACCTGACCTGATGCCAACTCCAGTTTGCCATGAACAACCAGGTGTGGCAAACTTCTTGATCAAGTCCAACACCTCATGGTTGAATTTCTCACTTGATGTCCAATTAAGTTCTTCAAAACTTTTGGGTTTGAACCTGGCAATGCCAACCACACCTTCACATACATCAAGTTGGCTGTCACACACCAACACATTCAAGTCGGTGATGGGTGCCTTGGCGTCCACACTCAAAGATCTGGCTTGAGCATCACACAATGCAGCCTGTACAGGTCTCCGCAATACGTCTGTCATGATCCATTGGAGCTTGCTCATTTCATGCTGGCTTTCTTTGCCAAATTCACACTCTGCCACTGCATTGTAAGATGACCTGCTCAAAGTTTTTTGGGCAGCAACCAAAGCAAGTTTCCAAGCTTTTACAGATGGAATGCCTGGACCAAACCCTGTCCGGGCTGTAGACAAAACCACAGGGACTTCAAAGTATTCACTGACTGCATGCATGTGGTAATCAGTTTCACAATGTTGTTGCAGTTGTCGGGTGACATATGGCCTGACCATCCCAGTGCAAAACTTTGTTCCTTTTTGTTTGGATGTGACTGCCTTATGATTGCAGAAAAAGCATTGGACTCCAGGGCGTGACCACTCGTTGTTGGTTATCCTGAAAACTTGAACACTGACTGTTGCACCTGGACTTGAGTGCGTAAATGACTGCATTGATTCATCTCCATGCAAAATGCGCCAACAATCAGTGCATCGTTTCTTTTTGCACATCTTGGGGTCATGCCCTGGCTCAGGCCAAGGTCGTGCAACAGATGATTCTCCTTCAACAGATGGCTGCAATATCACTGGCACTGTTGGACCATCCACGCAACTGCCATGTGGCAAAGTTTTATTATTCATAACAATGGCACCTCCTGCACTTCTTGAAGCAGATGCTGAAACACTTCCTGGGCTTACTTTGGAAACTTTGCTGTGTTTGTCATCTGCATCAGACTTCCTCTTCAACGATGGCAGCACACCATCACTTGCAGCTGGTGCAGCCAGACGTGACAACAAAGACATTGTTCAAGACAATGTGACAATTGATTGGCTTGTACTGCTTCAGAAACTGAAACCAACAATGGTGGATCAACTTGACACTGCACCACCACCTCCACCTGACAACCCTGTGTGCAAAATCATTCTTGCCTAAAACAAGTTTGCTGTTGCAAAAGCACATCACAGAGAGTTTGCGCGGTGACGAACAGCTCTCAAAGTTGAAACAAAAAAATCCCAGACAAACAACCGACACACACAGAGAGTTCGCGCGGTGACGAACAGCTCTCAAAGTTGAAGCAACAAAATCTCAGACACAAATCCTCATGCACTCGATGAATGTGTGACATGTCAATCAAACACATACATTTCTTTCTCATTTTTCAGCCGAACAACTCTCTTTACAATGGGAAATGAGTCGGCAACCACAGCTGTAGAGTTCACAGCCTTGGTCAGATCAGTTCAAGCACATGAAAAAAACATCAGAAAACTACAGTGACAAACATATATTGGAAAACTTTGTGTCAAGATGAGATCTCGATGCAATCAATCATCACACACATGACACGAAATCTGAGCATGGTAATCAATGTCCTCATTGTGGGTTTTGGGGGGTGGGCAGGCAGATGGCCCCATGGGCTCCATGGGCCCCATGTGCTCCATGGGCTCCAATTCCGACTTCGTGGCATTTTTGTATAGGAATTCTGACTTGCCAAGTTGGAAATCCTATACGAAAATGACACGAAGTCGGAATTCCAGGCGCCCATGGAGCCCATGGAGCAGATGGAGCAGATGGAGCAGATGGAGCCCATGGGGCCCATGGAGCCCATCTTGGAAAACAATGCAACCATGCATTGGATCATTGTTATGGCTGTCAACGTTCACCTTCGAAGTGATTCTTGCTCAACGGCAAAGATACGCGGCACATGAGGCACATGAAGATTCGCGGCACATGAGGCACATGAAGATTCGCGGCACACGAGGCACAAAGTTGCCAGACTTTTTTTTGTTTGCACCTGGTGGCCTATCCAACGTTGAGGGTTGATCTGTCGTGGATGCGTCGTGGCCTGCTGGGCCGGGATCGGTCGTGGACGCGTCGTGGCCTGCTGGGCCGGGATCTGTCGTGGACGCGTCGTGACATCCGGAATTCCGGCCGGAAACGTCCGGAATTCCT